>Ga0164290_1002309_pt1 | contig 14391 bp, 15 predicted proteins | sample Micstemetagenome_FD_108782 | JGI IMG/M metagenome (GOLD analysis project Ga0164290, IMG submission 108782) | Contaminated culture microbial community from soil near Moab, Utah, USA - Microcoleus steenstrupii SON62 (Illumina Assembly) | ecosystem: Environmental > Terrestrial > Soil > Soil crust... | reverse complement strand
GCAATTGCGATCACGTGTTCGGTTTCCTTGAACATCGCATTCAGACCGATTTGCGGTCCGCCGTCAAGCTCGACGTGGTCGAAAATAACAGATGCCCGCGGCTGGAGGCTCTAAAGTATGCTGAAATGCCGGATCATCCGCTCGGCGTCCGGTGCAATGCCCGTGAAGAGCTCGAATGCGCCAACCGCCTGGAATACGGCCATCCCGCCGCCATTCAGAACGCGACAACCCCGCTCAGCAGCTGCAGCGAGGAGCGCCGTTTCAAGCGGAAAATAGATGATCTCGGCGACCCAAAGCCTTGCTGAAAGCAGAGCGGGATCGAACGGCGTGCCAGGATGCGAGGCCATGCCGATCGGCGTCGCCTGCACGATGCCGCCCGCAATTGCCAAGGCTGCGCTGAGGTCTTCGCCGGCCTCGAAAAGGCAGTCCGGATGGACGGGACCAAGCCGATCTATGACCATCCGCGCTCGCGCCGGATCGAGATCCAGTATCGTCAGCCTCGCTGCGCCCATCCGCGCCAGGGCATGCGCCACCGCGACGCCGGCGCCGCCGGCACCCACCAACACGGCGTGGCTTAGGTCGGCATCCGGCAGACCCCGACGGAAACCCTGCTGAAACCCCCACCAGTCGGTATTGTGGCCCTGGCGCTTGCCGTCCTTGAAGGTGATCGTGTTGATTGACTGAAGCACGGCGGCATCGTCCGAGAGTTCATCGACATGCGCAATCGCGGCCTGCTTGCAGGGATGGGTAATGTTGAGACCGGAGTAGCCTTGCGCTTCCGCCTTGGCGATCAGGGAGCCCAATGCGTCCGGCCCTACACCGAGGACGTCGAGGTCGATCAGGTCGTAGCGGTAATCAATGCCGTTCCTGCGGCCTTCCTCCATATGCAGGGCAGGTGTACGGGACAGCCCGATGCCGCTCCCGATCAGCCCCGCACGGACCACGCGCGTCATTGTTTTCGCAGATGACTGCAAAGCTCCACCCGGTTTCAGTCACTGAGGACAATTCCTAAAATGTACGAACTGGTTCGTAATGTCAATCTGCGGATCGTGAAGACAGACTTAGGACTTGAGATAGGAAAGCACCATGTCTGAAATGATCAGTCTGTGACGGGCCTTGAGCGTGCCTTCCATCAGGTCGCGGCTGAAGATGGCGCCGAATGTGTAGCGGTTCGAAACGCGGAAGAAACAGAGCGCTGAAATCATCTGGTGCAGGTCCACCGGATCGATGCGCCGCCGGAACGCGCCGTCATGATACCCGCGCTCGAGGATCGTCGACAGGATCGCGATAATCCCGGAATTGGCCTTCTGCAGCACGTCGGTATTCTTCAGGTGCTCGGCGCGATGGATATTCTCTATGCTGACGAGCTGGATAAAATCGGGGTTGGCATCGTCATGGTCGAAGGTCGAACCGATCAACGTCCGCATTGCATCCTCGGGCGATAGGTCCTCTAGCTTGAGCCGCGTCTCCAGCGAACGGATTTTCTGGTAGGCGCGATCGAGAACCGCGAGGTACAGACCCTCCTTGCTGCCGAAATAGTAATAGATCATCCGCTTCGACGTCTTGGTCCGCTCGGCGATCTGGTCGACGCGTGCGCCCGAGAAGCCCGAATTGACGAACTCCTCGGTCGCAACCGCAATGATGTTCTCTTTCGTGCCGTCGGGATCGTTCTTCCGCGCGACGCGTGTTTCGGCAGTCTGCATTTCCAGGACCTTTTTCAATCCGTTCCGTTTGAGGGCGTAAGCCAAATAGACGATATCGGCAAGTCAGCCCGCCGGCACGCCTTCCGGGCGGATATGGCGTTTCTGCGCGGCGATGCGGAAGATCGCGTTCGGCCCGCCATAACCGCGATAGCCCCGCCGCTCGACGATTTCGAAGAAGAAGCCTTCACCATAGACCGGGCTGTAAAGCTGGAAATATTCGCCATGCTCATCGCGATCGTACAGAATATTGGTGGCGCGCAGACACTCGGCGAAATCCGGTTCCAGCCCGAAGCGGGCCTCGACATCATCGTAGTAGTTACGCGTAATCTGAAGCGGCGTGAAACCATTGGCGGCAAGGCGCTCCGCCGTCCGGAAGATGTTTGATGTCGAGAAAGCCACATGCTGGATCGAGGAACCGAAGCTTTCGGCGAGAAAATGGCCGGCCAGAGTCTTGCGATTCTCCGCGCCGTTGAGCGTCACGCGGAACGAACCATTGCTGTTTTCGACAACCTGGCTGCGAACGATGCCCGAGGGGTCGATGATATCGACGACAGGCGTCTTCCTGACATCGAGCAGGGAATTGTAGAACAGGACGGTGGTGAGCAGATCTTCGTAGCTCACTGTTTGGGCAATGTGGTCGATATGCTCGAGTCCGGCGGATTTGACCGGGCTTTCGTCCTCGACATCCGAGAATTCCCGGGTCCAGACCGATGCAAGCGGCGCGCTGCCATCGAGGAAATAGCAGATCCCGCCGCCTGGCCCGTGGATCGCCGGTATCGTGGTCTCAGCCTCAGGCACCGATTGTGTGAAACGTTCCGAGCCGAGAGCGGCGGCTCGATCCAAGGCGTCTGCAGCATTCTCGACCTCCAGTCCGAAGGCGTAGGCGGATGTGCCGTGAAGGTGGAAGGCGGCGCTGGCGAAGCCCTTCTCCTCGGTATTGACCACCAGCCGGATCGCGCCTTGCTGAAAGATATCGACCTTCTTGGACCTATGCCGGCCGGCCCTTCGGAAACCGAGCGTGTGCAGCATACCGACGAGTTCCAGGCTCTCCGATCTGTCGGCGGTGAATTCCACGAAGGCAATACCCTTCACCTCCGCCCGCGCCGGCATGGCGGGAACAGTCAGTGCGGTATCCGGATCCGCACGTTTGACCTGATCGCCGAGATGGATGAGCGAGCGCCTTCCATCTTCGGCAACCGCACGCGTCGAGCCGCCGCGAAACTGGTCATTGAAAATTTCGAGCGACAGATAGCCATCGTAGCCGGTAGCGGCAACAGCTCGGGTGAAGCCGATGATATCCAGGTCGCCCTCGCCGGGCATGTTGCGAAAATGGCGGCTCCAATAGAGCAGGTCCATATCGATCAGCGGCGCATCGGCGAGCTGAACGATGAAGATCTTCTTCTTGGGGATCGATCGGTACGAATTGACGGCGATCTTGCGGGAAAGCGTGTGGAAACTGTCGAGAATCAGGCCGATATTGGGATGATCGGCGCGGCGAACGATCTCCCAGGCGTCCCGATGATCGCTGATGTGCCGGCCCCAGGCGAGCGCCTCGTAGCCGACCCGCAAGCCCCGCTTGGCAGCCCGCTCGCCCAATTCATGGAAATCGGTGGCGGCGCGGTCCAGCCCGCCGAGCGACACGGGCGAGACATTGGAGCAGACGAGAACAAGATCGGCACCGAGTTCCTGCATGACGTCGAATTTGCGTTCTGCCCGGTCGAAGGTGCGACTGCGTTGTGGTTCCGGCATGCCCTCGAAATCGCGGAATGGCTGGAACAGCGTGATTTCCAGGCCATGATCCCGGACCATCCGGCCGACCTCACGCGGCGAGCTGTCGGAGGCGAGGAGATCGTTCTCGAAGATCTCCACGCCATCAAATCCCGCGGCTGCGATGGCGCGTAGCTTGGCGTCCAGCTCGCCGCTCATCGTCACCGTCGCCATCGAGGTTTTCATCTCGTCCTCCTTCCAACGCATGTGTTCAAACAGCTCTTTCGAAGCACCGTTGACATAAACGAACTATTTCGTACAATATTTTTCAGTCGCGGAGGAGCGATAATTTTGGCATCCTGATACAGGGTGCGAGGAGGAGAAACCATGACATTCGATCTGACCCGTCGTCATTTCGTCGGAGGCGTCATCGCCGCCGCGACTTTACCGCTGTCCGCATTCGCGCAGGACAAGCCTCTGCTCAAGTTTTCGGCTGTTTTCTCAGAGCAGGATATCCGCGCCGAGATGACCAAGATGTTCGCCAAGGAGATCGAGGGCTCGTTCAAGCTCGAGCCCTATTACGGCGGCAATCTCTTCAAGCAGGGCACGGAACTCGTGGCACTCCAGCGCGGCAACCTGCAGATGGGCAATATCGCGCCGCAGGATTTTGCCAAGCAGATACCCGAATGGTCGGTGCTGAGCTCGGCCTATCTGTTCCGTGATGCGGCGCACGTGCAGAAGTTCTTCGCCAGCGACCTCGGCGCCGAATACAAGAAGATGGTCGAGGACCAGCTCTCCGTCCGTATCCTGGGCCCGACCTATTTCGGCTCGCGTCAGGTTGGCCTCAAGCCCGACAAGAAGATCACGACCCCTGCCGACATGGCCGGTATCAAGCTGCGCATGCCGGGCGGCGATGCCTGGCAGTTCCTGGGCACCGCGCTCGGCGCCAACCCGACCGCCATGGCCTATGCCGAGGTCTATACCGGCCTGCAGACCGGCGCGATCGACGGGCAGGACAATCCGCTTCCCAATGTCAAGAACATGAAGTTCTACGAAGTGATGTCGCAGATTGTGCTGACCTCGCATCTTATCGGCTACGACCTGCTGACCGTATCGAGCAAGGTCTGGGGCGAGATGTCAGCCGAGCAGCAGACGGCGTTCCAGGCAGCCGCCGACAAGGCGATGGCATGGAGCCAGGACGAGCACATCAAGCAGGAAGGCACGTTGATCGAAGAGTTCAAGAAAGCCGGTCTCAACATCTACGAACCCGATGTCGCCGCCTTCCGCGCTTTCGCTCGCGAAAAATATGCCGGCTCCGAACTGTCCAAATCCTGGGCGCCGGGTATCATCGAGAAGGTCGAGGCTCTCTAGCCGCGAGCGTATCGAGGCGAATGCGGCGTTCGCGGATGCCGCATTCGCAAACCTGGAACGGGACGATCTGCATGAACTGGCTTACGAAATACGCGGCCCAGGGCAACTGGCTGCGGCGGCGGGCGGAAAATGTCCTGGCACTCCTGCTCCTCCTGATGTTCGCGGCCTTCATGCTGCAGATCGTCTTCCGCTACCTGCTCGGCTGGCCGATCGGTTGGACCAACGAGATCAGTGTGGCGCTGTGGATCTGGATCGTGCTGTTCGGCGCGGCCTTCGTGGTGCGTGAGAGCGAGGAAATACGCTTCGACCTGTTCTGGTCCGGCGCCGGCGGCAGGACCCGGAGGATCATGGTGCTGATCATGGCCGTGGCGCTGATCTCGACATTCGCGCTCTCGCTGCCCGCGGTCATCGATTATGTGACGTTCATGAAGGTCGAGAAGACGGCCTATCTCAAGATCCGCTTCGACTGGCTCTACGCGATCTACGTCGTCTTCGTCGTCGCGATGATCGTCCGCTACCTCTGGCTCGGTATCCGGGCCATTCGCGGCGAGGCACCAGAAGCTTATGACCCCACCAAGGCAGGCTCAGGCGTATGAATCTCGTGAGCCCGTTTTCCATCGCCATCATATTGATGACGTTCCTTGCCCTGATCGGCATGCCGATCGGTCTCTCCATGATCTGCGGATCGGTCCTCTATCTCTTCCTCACCGGCGCCGACATGGGCACCGTCGCCGAGCAGCTGTTGAACGGGATGTACACCAATTACATCATCCTCGCCGTGCCGCTCTTCATCCTTGCCGCCGAGTTCATGAATATCGGCTCGATGACCGAGCGGCTCCTGACCTTCTGCAATGTGCTGGTCGGGCGTTTCCGTGGCGGGCTGGCCCAGGTCAATGTCGTCCAGAGCATCATCTTCGCCGGCATGTCCGGCTCGGCCATCGCCGATGCGGCCGGCTCGGGCCGGATGATGCAAAACATGATGACCCGCGATAATCGCTACACGCCGAGCTTCGCCGCGGCGCTGACGGCGGTGACGTCCGTGATCGGCCCGATCATCCCGCCATCGATCCCGATGGTGCTCTATGCACTCGTTTCCGATGCGTCCATTGGCTATCTCTTCCTTGCGGGCATGGTGCCCGGACTGCTGATGGCTGGTTTGCAGATGATGCAGGTGGCGATCACCGCCCGCCGCCGGAACTTTCCCGTCGAAAAACCCGTGCCGCTCAGGGAAATACCGCTGATCACATGGCGGGCATTCCCGTCGCTGATGATGCCCGTGCTGCTGCTCGGCTGTATCTATAGCGGCATCACCACCCCGACGGAGGCCGCCGCACTCGCCGCCGCCTATGCACTGGTGATCTCGGTGGTGCTCTACCGGTCGATCAGTTTTCCCGACTTCTACGGTTCGCTGCTGACCAGCGCAAAGACATCCGCTTCGATCGGCATGCTGATCGCCGGCTCGCTGGTGTTCAACTACGTGGTGACTGTCGAAAACATCCCGGACAGCATCCGCGTGTTGCTAACCGGTTGGGAGATGACGCCGACGACGTTCCTCATCCTCGTCAATGTCATTCTGCTGATCCTCGGCTGCATTCTCGAAGGCACCGCGATCCTGCTGATCATCGTTCCGGTGTTCATCCCCACCGCCCAGGCGCTCGGCATCGACATGGTGCATTTCGGCGTCGTCGTGGTGGTCAACATCATGCTTGGCCTGGTCACGCCGCCCTATGGCCTGCTGCTCTTCATCATGACCAATATTTCAGGTGCGTCGGTGAAGGACATCATCCGCGATGCCGCGCCCTTCATCTTGTGGATGGTCGTTAGCCTGATGATCATCACCTTCGTGCCCGAAACCGTCCTTTTCCTGCCCCGTCTGCTGGGCTACCAGGGATAATGCCATGTCAACCGATCTGAAGCCGCTCTATGTCCTCAACGGCCCGAACCTCAATCGCCTCGGCAAGCGCGAGCCGGAGATCTACGGCAAGACCACACTCGCCGAAGTCGAGGCGTTCTGCCGCGAAGCGGCGGGCGACTGGAAAGTCGAGTTCCGCCAGACCAACAGCGAAGAGCGGATGATCGAGTGGATCCACGAGGCGATCGACGAGGGCGCCGCCATCATCATCAATCCCGCCGGCTGGACCTTCACCTCGATCGCCATCCTCGATGCGCTCAAGATGTTCCCCGGCCCGATCGTCGAGTTCCACATTTCCAATGTCCATCGTCGCGAGGCGATCTATCACAAGTCGCTGGTCTCGATGACCGCGACGGCCGTGATGGCGGGGCTCGGCGCAGAGGGATATCGGACCGCCGTCGTCGCGATCCGGGATCTCGTACGCCGAGGGCAGCGATAACCGCGAGAACGTGGGAAAACCTCCTTATCGAAGGCCTTCAGGATTTCAATGCTCAAATGGAATTGGTGGTGTGGACAGTCCTGCGAATACAGGACTCGACTGCCAGTTTCCTTGTTCTCGGGGAGAAAACAGGGAAATTCTGGTGAGTTTGGCTCCATCGGGCCGACATCATCCGCATACGGCCGCTAGCATTCCTGTCGAGCAAGCTGAGACGTTCGGAATCTGAGGCACGGCGCTTTCCCGAAGGTAATAACCACCAGGGTCATCGACGGAGCACCGGCATTATTGCGGTCGCTCTTTCTTGGGCAGGAAAAGTTAGTGGACACGGAAACGTCGCGTCTCTTGGCGCGGTATATCTTAGAAGGTTCGTCGCTGGAAATTTGGTGGAGCTAAGCGGGATCGAACCGCTGACCTCTTGCATGCCATGCAAGCGCTCTCCCAGCTGAGCTATAGCCCCATCCGGCCCCCAAGGGGAGGGTGGTATCACCGAGGCCGGTTCGGCCTCGGTGGCGGGTTCATACTTCTGCTTTCCGGGAATGGCAAGCAGGAATATTGCGCATGGCGGAGAAAAATTTCGCGCTGCGCGGTCTCGAATCAAACTTCGTCGTCATCCCCAGGCACGCCGATCAGGCCGTCGATGTCGTCGTCGTCCTCGTCTTCGTCCTGCTCGAGGAAAGTGTCGTCGTCATCGTCGCCGATATCCACCTCGTCATCGCCGAGATCGGGGATGTCCTCGCCGCCGGCTGCCTCTTCGTCGGCATCCTCCAGCGAGACGATTTCGACTTCTGTGCTTTCGGTGTCGACTTCCGCGACTTCCTCTTCCTCGGCGGCCTTTTCAAGCACGGCGGCGATGGAGCTTTCCGCGAAAAAGGACAGCGGATAGCTTTTGCCCGTGTACGGGGAAACGACCGGATCCTTGTTCAGATCGTAGAATTTCTTGCCCGTCTCCGGGTCGATACGCTTGGTACCAAGTTCTGCCTTAGCCACGTCAGGGACCTCTTGATCGTCTTTGCCACGATGGGCGGCGGGCCGGAGTACCGGCCTTAGTTGAAAAATGAGTGTTGAGCCCATTAGCGATGTTGCGCGCCAGTGTCAAAGACTAAGTGACCCACAATATTCAACATCCATGATGACCGGCAAAAAGCTTTGTGTTAACGAGCGCCCAGCAGGTGCGGGGAGGGCTGATCTCCGCACATTATCAAGCATTCGAAGGGCCTATTCCATGTCGCATTCAGGGACGCCGGCGCCGGCAACCGCAAGGAAATCCGAAACTCTGAGGGGGACCGTGCGCATCCCGGGCGACAAGTCGATCTCGCATCGCTCCTTCATGTTCGGCGGCCTGGCAGCCGGTGAGACCCGCATCACGGGCCTGCTCGAAGGCGAGGATGTGATCAATACCGGCAAGGCGATGAAGGCCATGGGCGCCAGGATTGAGAAAGTGGTCGACACCTGGGTCATCCATGGCACCGGCAATGGCGCATTGCTGGCGCCCGAAGCACCGCTCGATTTCGGCAATGCCGGCACCGGCTGCCGCCTGACCATGGGCCTGGTCGGCGTCTATGATTTTGATTCCACCTTCATCGGCGACGCCTCGCTCTCCTCGCGCCCCATGGGCCGGGTGCTGAACCCGCTCAGGGAAATGGGTGTGCAGGTTTCCGCCCAGCCCGGCGACAAGCTGCCCGCGACATTGCACGGGCCGAAAACGCCGAACCCGATCACTTACCGCGTGCCGATGGCCTCCGCCCAGGTCAAGTCGGCGGTGCTGCTCGCCGGCCTGAACACGCCTGGCATCACCACCGTGATAGAACCGGTCATGACCCGCGACCATACCGAAAAAATGCTGCAGGGCTTTGGCGCCAGCCTCTCGGTCGAGACTGACAAGGACGGTGTCCGCATCATCCGGCTCGAAGGCCGGGGCAAGCTCATCGGCCAGGTCATCGACGTGCCGGGTGATCCGTCGTCCACCGCTTTCCCGCTGGTCGCGGCACTGCTCGTGCCGGGTTCCGACGTCACGATCATGAACGTGTTGATGAACCCGACCCGCACCGGCCTGATCCTGACTTTGCAGGAAATGGGCGCCGACATCGAGGTGATGAACGCCCGCAAGGCCGGTGGCGAGGATGTGGCCGACCTCCGCATCCGCCATTCCGAGCTCAAGGGCGTCGAAGTGCCGGCGGATCGCGCGCCGTCGATGATCGACGAATATCCGGTTCTCTCGGTCGCCGCCGCCTTCGCCGAGGGCGCGACCATCATGACCGGGCTCGAAGAACTCCGCGTCAAGGAATCCGACCGCCTCGCAGCCGTCGCGCGCGGCCTTGAACTGAATGGCGTCGATTGCACCGAAGGGGAGAGCGCGCTCACCGTGCGCGGCACCCCCGGCGGCAAGGGCCTGGGCAACGCGAAAGGGGAGGCGGTCAAGACCCATCTCGACCACCGCATTGCCATGAGTTTCCTGGTCATGGGCCTTGCGTCGGAACATCCGGTCACGGTGGATGACAGCCGCATGATCGTCACCAGCTTTCCTGAATTCATGGACCTGATGGCGGGGTTGGGCGCGAAGATCGAGGCCTGAGACAAGAAACGAGGAGCGAGGAGGGCCGACCATGCTTCGCGTTCTCCGACATGGCTTCGTGATCGTGTCACTGACGCTGCTCACCCAGATTGGCGGGCTAGCATGGTTGCTGGCGCTGGCGCTGCGGCGGCTTCTGCCTTCGTCGCGGCGTTTGGTCTTTCTGATTTTCTTCGCAGGTATCTATTCGGTGGCGACGTTCATAACCCATCAGGTCGCACCATTGCTTGGTCGCGTCCCGCTGCCATGCTTCACCGCGGAGAGCCTTGCCGTCAGCACGCCGCTCTATTGCATGCTCAACCGCAACTTCGTGACGCCGGAACTGGCTTCAGCCGCAACCGCCTTTGCCGACCACATGGCCGAAACCTTCCCCGGCACCACGACACTGGCGCTCGATGCGAACTTCCCTTTCGTCACCGGCTTTCCGTTGCTGCCGCATCTGTCGCATGACGATGGCCGGAAACTCGACCTTGCGCTTTATTACGAAGACAGCGACGGCAATTTCCGCAACGGCGAGACGCGCTCGCCGCTCGGTTATTTTGCCTTCCAGCATCCGCTAGCCGGTTCGCCTCAACCTTGTAAGGATCGCAGGCGCTTCCTGACGCTTCGTTGGGATATGATCTGGCTGCAGCCGCTGTTTCCGGATTGGGATATCGAGCCCGAGCGCATGAGGGAGGCCCTGCGCTGGCTGTCCAACGAGGGCCACGGTCAAGGTATCGAGAAAGTCTTCATCGAACCGCATATTCCGGCGCGGCTCGGAATGTCGGACGGCGTGACCCGCTTCCAGGGCTGCCGCGCCGCCCGCCACGACGACCATATCCACATTCAGGTCCGCTAGTCGCTGACACGCCCCCATCTTTGCGCTAGAACCTCTTCGTGAAATGAGGATATCCCAATGCTGAAATTGTACTTCACACCCGGTACCTGTGCCCTCGCGTCGCGCATCGCGCTTGAGGACGCCGGTGCCGAATACGAGATCGCCCTCGTCGATTTTTCCAAGGGCGAGCAGCGCACGCCGGATTATCTGAAGGTCAACCCCAAGGGACGTGTGCCGGCTCTGGTCACGGACAGGGGCACACTCACCGAAACACCGGCGATCCTCCTCTACATTGCCCAAATGTTTCCCGCCGCAAATCTTGCGCCGCTCGAGGATGCCTTTGCCCTTGCAGAGCTCCAGGCGTTCAATTCGTACATCGCCTCGACCGTGCATGTGAACCACGCTCACGGCCGTCGCGGCGCGCGCTGGGCCGACGAGCAATCCTCTCTCGACGACATGAAGGCCAAGGTCTCCGAAACCATGGCCGCCTCGATGCAGCTGATCGAGCGCGATTTCTTCGAGGGTCCGTGGGTGATGGGCGAGCAATATACCGTCGCTGATCCCTATCTCTTCACCATCGAAAGCTGGCTGAAGGGCGACGGCGTCGATATCGCCGATTTCCCGATCCTCAAGGATCATTTCGATCGCATGTCCGCGCGCGCCAGCGTTCAACAGGCCACGGCGGATTTGCACTGAACAGAATGTCGGGAGACCACACGATGATCACGATCAATCTTCCACAGGAGGGCAGCTGCCGTTGCGGCCGCGTGCGCCTGCGCATCTCCAGAGCGCCTATGCTGACAATGGCCTGCCATTGCACCGGCTGCCAGAAGATGAGTGCCAGCGCCTTTTCGCTCTCTGCCGCCATACCGACCGACGGCTTCGAGGTCATCGAGGGCGAGCCCGTGATCGGCGGCCTGCATGGCGCGTCCCGGCATTATTTCTGCGGATATTGCATGACCTGGATGTTCACCCGGCCCGAAGGCGTGGATTTCTTCGTCAACGTTCGCTCCACCATGCTCGCCGAGCCGGCGTCGTTTCCGCCCTATATCGAGACATATACGAGCGAAAAGCTCCCCTGGGTCGCCACGTCGGCCCAGCACAGCTTCCGGACCTATCCCGCCATGGAAGACTATGAGGGACTGATGAAGGGCTACGCCGCGACGATCGCGCAATCACCAAACGCAACCCTTTCTTAACGCTCTCGGGCGGCTATTTTGCACGAACGAATAATCGGCGACAATTTGAACTACCCGTTTTGATATTGGTTAAGCCCCGCCACTTAGGGTTTAGTCCAAGACGAGGGTTCCGGGCAGCTTTCTGCCAATCCCTCACGGCGGATCGTGGCGAATAAGCAAGGACGGGGTTTAATGAGAAATCTGCCTGAAGCCGGGTTCCATTGGCGCGCGGACGCCGACGGCACGATTCTTTACCGTGCCAATGAGGATTCGGCCACCTACGTCATTTCCCGCGCCGAGCTTGAGCGCATCACGCATGCCGCGGAATATGTCGCCGCAGCGCTGTTCGCCAGCATCGTCTTCACCTTCGTCTGCAATGGGAACTGGTGGCTCGCGGGCTTCCGCACGCCGGAATTCGCGGCGCTGATCGCCTTCATCATGGTGATTCCCGCAGTTCTGATCGCGAATTTCGCCATTGTCCGGCACCGAATCCTGTCCAAGGCACCGGTCGCAGCCCATCCGATCGAGATTTATGCGCTGACGGAATCGCTGGCGCTTGCAACGTGCTATATCACGCGTCCCGTGGGATCGCTGTGGCTGTGGCTTGTCAATGCCGCCCTGATCCTCGTGGGCTGCGAGATCGCCATCGTGACCATCCGCTTCCTGCGCCGCCCCGTGATGGAATATGCCGGCTCGCATCAGCCCGGGCCGCTCGACGGCATATTCTATCTCGCCTTCGTCCTTCTGCTCGTCTACCTGCTGACGGACGAATTGTTCCGCCGCAGGCGGGAGAAGGCCGGGCGCATAGAACTCACACGCCCGGCCTGAAGGCACTCAGCCATTGAAGGCCGCCTCGATCGCGGCGATGTCGATCTTCTTCATCTTCATCATGGCGTCCATCGCGCGCTTGGCGGCAGCCCTGTCGTCGCTGGAGACTGCCTTGAGCAGCGCCCTCGGTGTGATCTGCCAGGAAACGCCCCATCTGTCCTTCAGCCAGCCGCACTCGCTCTCGTTGCCGCCGTCGGCGATCAGTGCGTTCCACAAGCGATCGGTTTCCGCCTGGTCATCGGTCCGCACCATGATCGAGACACATTCGGTCTGCTTGAAATGCGGCCCCGCCGAGAGAATCTGATACGGCACGCCATCAAGTTCGAAGTCGACCACCATCGCCTCGCCCGGTGCTGTCGGCTGATCACCCATCGGCGGCGAGATCTTGCTGGTGATCCGTGAATTGGGAATGAGAGACGTGTAGAACTTCGCGGCCTCCTCGCCGCCTTTCTCGAACCACAGAACCGTCGAAATCTTGCTAGCCATGTCTTCCTCCACTGGGCCTGATAACGCAAGACCATACCGACTAGTTGGTATGGTGTCAATATCGGAAAATGAAACAGGCCTTTATCCGCGCTAACCAGCTGTTCCTGAGCGGAAAAATTGTCGTTCAGTTCCATTGGACCGGGAAAACGCGTGAGTTCTTGACAACATTTGCTTCACGTAACATATATAGTTACATGAAAACCGACAGCAGACTTTCCGTCACCCTCCACGTGCTTCTCCACATGGCCGAGCGCCAGACGCCGATGACCTCAGCCGAACTCGCGGCCCATATGGGCACGAATCCCGTCGTCGTCCGCCGCACCATGGCGGGCCTCAGGAAGCGCGGTTTTGTTCGCTCGGAGAAGGGCCATGGCGGCGGTTGGGAGATCGCCTGCGATCTCGCGCAGGTTACGCTCAGGGATGTTTACGATGCGCTGGGTGCCCCGACCCTGCTCGCCATCGGCATCAATCTGGAAAACCCCGCCTGTCTCGTCGAACAGGCCGTCAACCGGTCGCTCACTGCAGCGTTCCGCGATGCCGAGGCACTGCTCGTCGCGCGCCTTGCCGACGTGACGCTTGCCGAACTCGCCGAGGATTTCCGTCTCCATGCCCGGCAGCGCCGGGCCGCCCACAGCCAAGAGGATACCTGATATGTATGATGCCATCATCGTCGGCGGCAGCTATGCCGGCCAATCCGCCGCCCTCCAGCTCGCCCGCGCGCGCCGCGATATCCTCGTCATCGACGAGGGTGTCCGCCGCAATCGCTTCGCCGCCCATTCGCACGGTTTTCTCGGTCAGGATGGTCGCGATCCCGCTGCGATCGCAGCCGATGCGCGCAAACAATTGCTCGCCTATCCCAATGTCACATGGCTTGCAGAGCGCGCCGAAGGCGCCGAACCGTTCGAGCATGGCTTTGTGGTGGCCGACAAATCCGGCACCCGGCACGAAACGCGCACGGTCGTACTCGCGACGGGCATCAAGGACGGATTGCCGGATGTTCCGGGCCTCGCCGAGCGCTGGGGCAGGGCGGTCTTCCATTGCCCCTATTGCCACGGCTATGAGCTGAACAGGGGCCGCATCGGCGTGCTCGGCGTGTCCGAGATCTCGATGCACCACGCGCTGATGCTGCCCGACTGGGGCAAGACGACGTTCTTCGTCAATGGCGCCTTCGATCCGTCGGCCGATCAGCTGGCGCAACTCTCCGCCCGCGGCGTGACAGTCGAACGCGAGAGAATCCGCGCGCTCGAAGGAGACCCCATCGATGTTATCCTCGAGGATGGCAGGCACGTCCCTCTCGACGGCCTTTTCACAGCCACTTCCACCGAAGTGTCCAGTCCGATCGCGATCCAGCTCGGTTGCGATTTTGCTGACGGTCCGACCG
>Ga0164290_1002308_pt1 | contig 14405 bp, 16 predicted proteins | sample Micstemetagenome_FD_108782 | JGI IMG/M metagenome (GOLD analysis project Ga0164290, IMG submission 108782) | Contaminated culture microbial community from soil near Moab, Utah, USA - Microcoleus steenstrupii SON62 (Illumina Assembly) | ecosystem: Environmental > Terrestrial > Soil > Soil crust... | reverse complement strand
GCACGCGCCCGAGCCCTTCTCGATCACGTTCCTCTCGGACGGCCGGCAGACGACGGTGATGGACTGGGCCGGGGGCAGCGCGGGCGGCTGGCAGATCGACCGGGTCCCCGGGGGTGCCGAGGAGGCGCTGGCGCCGGGGCTCGACGCCTTCCGCGAGGCGTTCGTCCACCTGCTGCCGGCGGCCCGCGGGCCCCTCGACGCCCTCACCTCCGTCGACGACCTGCACTACCGCGAGGTCACCGAGGTGCGCTGCGACACCTGGTGGATGCCCGGCGTCGCGCTGGTGGGCGAGGCGCTGCACGCGATGAACCCGGAGGCCGGCATCGGCTCGGGGCTCGGGATGGGCGACGCGCATGCGCTGGCGATCGCCGTCGCCCGCAACCCGGACGACGCGGACGCCGCGTGCCGGGACTACGAGACCTGGCGCCGTCCCGCGATCGCGCCGTACCTGGCCGTCGGCAGCCAGGGCGTGCGGGTGGTGCGGGGCGGCCCGGTGCGCGACGAGGAGCGCTGGCCGCCGCCCCGCTGACGGGCTGCCCGGCCCCGGGCCGCTCCTGAACGCGCGGCGCGCCCCGGGAGGGGCGCGCCGCAGACGCCCTACTCGTCCCGGCCGGTCTCGCTGCGGAGCTCGTCGATCTTCTTCGATGCCTCCGCCTTGGTCATCTCGTCCGGCACGTCCTCGCCCGCCTCGCGGGCCAGCGTGTGCAGGTACGACTCCTGGGGTCCGGTCATGGGCTCGTCGCCCGTGGCCCAGTCGTCCGGGTCCTTGCGCGGGTCGCGGCGATCGTGCTGCTCGGCCACGTGTGCCTCCCTGGTCGCGGTGACGAACGTGTGTTCCCCGGCGCGCCCCTCCGCAATCCCCTACGACGCCTTCGCCAGGGCCTCGACCAGATCCGACTTGCGCAGCTTGGAGTACCCGCTGATCTCCCGCTCCCGGGCGCGCGCCCGGAGCTCGTCGACGGTGAGCGACGCGAGGTCCTCCGGGTCGTCCGCCCGGCGCCGGTCCCCGCCGCGGTCGGAGCCCCTTCCATCCGCGGCGGCCAGGCTGGCCCGGAGGGCCTCCAGCAGGTCGGGCGGCGCGTCGGGGCGGGACGGCGCGGCGGCGCGGGGCGCCGTCCCCGTCCGCTTCGCCTCGATCACGCCCATCACACGCTCGCGGTATCGGTCCCGGTAGCGCCCGGGGTCGAAGGTGCCGGCGTAGGCCGCGATCAGTCGCCGCGCCATGTCGAGCTCGCCCTCGTCCACCTGCGCCTGGCGGCCCTCCGGCCGGATGCCCTCCGGGTCGCGCACCTCGGCCGCGAAGTACATGCGCTCGAGCAGGATCACGCCGTCGTGGACGCGCAGCGCCGCCAGGTGCTCCTTGTCGTGCCACACGAAGGTGCCGATGGCCGCCAGCCCGGCGTCCTCCATGGCGCGCGCCAGCAGCGCGTACACGCGCTCGCCCCCCTCGGCCGGGCCCAGGTGGTACGTGCGCTCGAAGTAGATCGGGTCGATCTGCTCGCGGGGCACGAAGTCGCTGATCCGCAGCTCGCGGGTGGCCTCCGGGTCGGCCGCGGCGAGGTCCTCGTCGGTGAGCTCCACCAGCTCGCCCGGCGCCCACTCGTAGGCGCGCACGATCTCCTCGGACGGCACCGGCCGGTCCTCGGCCTTGCACACCTTCTGGTACCCGATGCGCCCGCCGTCGGTGGCGTGCACCAGATGGAAGTGGATGTCGTCCTCGGCGACGGCGCTGTACATGCGCACGGGCGCGGTGACGAGACCGAAGCTGATGCTCCCCGACCAGACCGCGCGCGGCACGCCGGCCGACTACCCGCGGGGCGCTCCGGGTACGCGCCCGAGGTGGGCGCCGACCTCGACGAATACCGCCGCAAGCGCGATCCGGGGCGTACCCCCGAGCCCTTCGCGCCGCAGCCCGCCGACGGGGACGCCCCCGGACCGATCTTCGTGGTGCAGCGCCATTCCGCGCGACGCCTGCATTACGACATCCGGCTGGAGCGCGACGGCGTGCTGGTGAGCTGGGCGGTGCCCAAGGGCCTGCCGATGGAGCCCGGCTCCCGGCGCCTGGCGGTGCACACGGAGGACCACCCGATGTCGTACGCCGACTTCGAGGGGGAGATCCCCGCGGGCGAGTACGGCGGGGGCAGCGTGCAGATCTGGGACCGCGGCTGGTACGAGACGATCGCCGAGAAGCGCGACGGCGGCCTCACCGTGCGCCTGCACGGCCGGCGCCTGAACGGCACCTGGGCCTTCGCGCCCGCACGACTCGACGGCGACCCCAAGAACTGGCTGCTCATCCGCAAGCGCGAACCCGACCCCCACGAATGGCCCACCGAGCGGTACGCGCCCATGCTCGCGCGTCTCGTGGATGCGCCGCCGCGGGGGCCGGAGTGGCGGCACGAGGTCAAGTGGGACGGCTTCCGCGTGCTCACGCGCATCCGCGCCGGCGAACCGTCCATGTGGAGCCGCAACGACCAGGACCTCACCGGGCGCTTCGCCGGCGTCGCGCGCGTCCTGGAGCGGGCGGTGCGCACCTCCGAGTGCGTGCTGGACGGCGAGGTGTGCGCCCTCGACCGCTCCGGCACGCCGCGCTTCGGCCTGCTGCAGCGGAGCGAGGGCGACCTCGTCTACTACGTGTTCGACCTGCTGGAGATGGAGGGCGACCGCGTCCTGCACCTGCCCTGGAGCGAGCGCCGCGCGCTGCTGGAGCCCCTGATCGAGCCCGGGCACCCGGTGGTGCGGCTGTCGCCCTCCTTCGACGACGGACCCGGGCTGCTGGCGGCGGCCGAGGAGCAGGGACTGGAGGGCATCCTCAGCAAGCGCGTCGACTCCCCCTACCGGCCGGGCGGCCGCGGCGGCGACTGGGTCAAGACCAAGACGTCGCGCCGCCAGGAGTTCGTGGTCGCCGGCTACCGGCGCGGGCAGGGCTCGCGCGACCGGCTCGGGGCGCTGGTGCTGGCGGTCAACGACCCCGAGGGCCTGATGTGGGTGGGCAACGCCGGCTCGGGGTTCACCGAGGCCGAGGTGGGCCGCGTGCGCGCCCTGCTCGATCCGCTGGAGCGGCCCACGTCCCCCCTGGCGACGGTGCCGGCCGAGCTGCGGCGCGCCTCCGCCCGGGTGGTGTGGACCGAGCCGCGCCTCGTGGCCGAGGTGAGGTTCACCGAGTGGACCGGCGACGGGCGGCTGCGGGCGCCGGTGTTCCTGGGCATGCGCCCCGACGTCGACCCGGCGGCGGTGCGGCGCGAGCGGGTCGCCCCGGCCGGGGAGGAGGCGGAGGTGCCGCCGCCCGCCCCGCCCCCGCCGCCCCCGGCCCCGGCCCCGGCCGTGGCACCGGCCCAGGCACCCCCCGACGACGACGGCGGACGGGTGCGCGTCACCAACCGGCAGAAGGTCTTCTTCCCGGACGAGGGGATCACCAAGGGCGACCTCGTCGAGTACTACCGCGCCGTTGCCCCGGTGCTGGTGCCCCACCTGCGCGACCGGCCCTTCACGATGATCCGCTTCCCCGACGGCATCGCCGCGCAGCACTTCTTCCAGAAGGAGCGTCCGGCGCACATGCCGGACTGGATCCCCCACGCGCCGCTGCCCTCCGGCAGCGACCCGGGGGCGCGCATCATCCGCTTCCCCCTGGTCAACGACGCCGACGCGCTCACCTGGATGGTCAACGCCGGCTGCATCGACATGAACGTCTGGTACTCGCGCACGCAGACCCCCCGGAACCCCGACTTCGTGCTGTTCGACCTGGACCCCTCGGAGGGCAGCGGATTCGCCGAGGCGGTCCGCACCGCGCTGGCGCTGCGCGAGGCGCTCGGCCTGATGGGGCTGCGGGCGGTGGCCAAGACCTCCAGCGCGCGCGGCCTGCACGTGATGGTCCCCATCGACCCCGTGCACCCCTACGACGAGGTGCGCGACTTCTGCCGGCTGGTCGCGAACGCCCTGACGCAGGTGCACCCCGAGCTGGTCACGACCGTGTGGACCAAGGCGCGCCGCCGGGGGGTGCTGATCGACTGCAACCAGGTCGGGTTCGGCAAGACGATCTCCAGCGTCTACTCCGTCCGGCCCCGCCCGGGCGCTCCGGTGTCCACGCCCCTGCGCTGGGAGGAGGTCGACGAGGGCCTCGACCCCCGGGCGTTCACCATGCGGGCGGTGCTGGACCGCGTCGCGCGCGACGGCGACCTGTTCGCCCCCGCCATCGCGGGCGGCCAGGACCTGCGGGCCGCGCTCGGCCGGCTGCGCTGACGCCGCCGGCGGAAGCGGACGGGTCCCCGTTTTCCCGCAGGCCGCGGAGGAACACCCTGCCTACCAATGGTGACCCCTCACCCGGAGGCAGCTGTGAAGTACCTGAACGGACTGACCCTGCTGCTGATCGTCGTGGGCGCCCTGAACTGGGGCCTCGTGGCGATCGCGGAGTTCGACCTCGTGGCATGGATCTTCGGCGGCATGGAGTTCGGCGAGACGAACGCCCTGTCGCGCATCGTGTACGGCCTGGTGGGCCTCTCCGGCCTGTACTGGCTGGCGCGTGTCCCCGCCGCCCTGTCGGAGCGGCGCGACCGCACCTACGCCTGACGCGCGCCCCGCCGGCCGCCGCACCGCGCGGCGGCCGGCGGGCGCGTCACGCACGGCACGACCACCACGGTAGGCTCGCCCCCCGGCACCGTCGCCCGAGGAGGCCCCCGTGGCACTGATCGACGAGACCCCTGTCGACCCTCAAGGAGGCTGGGTCGCCGACCACGTCCGGCGCTACGTCGCCTCGGACGGGGCGGACGGGCACCAGTGGCGGCCGGGCGTCCCCACCCTGCTGCTCACCACCCGCGGCAAGCGCAGCGGGACCGCCCGGCGCACGGCGCTCATCTACGGCGAGCACGGGGATGCCTACGTCGTGGTCGCCTCCTACGGCGGCGCGCCCCAGCACCCGGACTGGTACGTGAACCTGGCGGCCGACCCCGAGGTGGTCATCCAGGTCGGGGACCGGGTGATGCCCGGGCGCGCCGAGACCGTGGGCGCCGCCGACCGCGACGACCTGTGGCGCCTGATGGCGTCCATCTGGCCCGCCTACGACGACTACCAGGCGAAGACGGACCGCCAGATCCCGCTGGTGCGGATCACGCCCGGGGCCTGACGGGCGCGGCGCGCCGGCGGCTCACCCCACCGGCGTCTCGGCCAGGGGCGGGACCCGGGTGGCCGGCAGGCCGAGGCGCGCGGCCTCGCCGGCGAGCACCACGGCGTCGCGCGGCGCGCATCCGGCGGGGTCGTTGTTGAAGTAGACCCACACGTCCTCGTCCGGGCCGAAGGCCCCGGCGAGCCGGCGCGCCCACCCCGCCATCGCCCGCGGCCCGTAGCAGGGCCGCGGCGCCGCCCGGCCCTCGTGCAGGCGCAGGTAGCCCCAGCCGGCCGTGCGCCGCACCCGCGGCCGCCAGGCGGGCCGGTCGGCCATGCACCACGCCGCCCCCCAGCGCTCCAGGAGCGACGCCGTCCCGGGGACCTCCCACGAGTCGTGCCGTGGCTCGACGGTCACCCGCACCCCGGCGGGGAACGCCGCGAGGGTCGCCTCCAGCGCCCCGAGGTCACGGCGCATGTCCGGCGGCAGCTGGACCAGCACCGGGCCGAGCTTGGGGCCCAGCGGCGCCGCCACCTCCATCAGCCGGGCGACGGGCTCCTCGGGGTCGCGCAGGCGGCGGACGTGCGTGAGGTAGCGGCTCGCCTTGACGGCGAGCACGAAGTCGTCCGGCGTACGCCTCCGCCAGCCGGCGAAGGTCTCCGCGCGGGGCAGCCGGTAGAAGCTGGCGTTGACCTCCACGGTCGCGAAGCGCGCCGCGTAGTGCTCCAGCCACGCCCGCTGCGGCACCCCGCGCGGATACAGGCGGTCACGCCAGTGCGCGTACTGCCAGCCCGAGGTGCCCAGCCAGAGCACGGGCGGGCGTCACGACCCCATGCCCGGCGTGCGGTTCTCGTCCGCGCCCGCGGCGCCTCCGTCGGCGACCTCCTCGTCGGCCGCGAAGCGGTGGTCCATGGGGTCGTCCTCGCCGCCCGGCGCGCGGGCCGGGTCCGTCTCGGCGGGCCGCTCCTCGCGGCGCGGGTCGTCCCCAGCGGCCTGTGGCTCCTGCATGCCGTCCCCCCTCGCTCGTGTGGCGGTCGGCCTACCCGGGTACGGCGACGTCGCAAACGGTCGCGCACCCGTCACGGCGACGACACCTCGTCGCCCTCGGCCCCCGGTACACCTGGGGTGGCCGTCGCCCGGGCCCCGCGGAGGGGGACGCGCCACCCGCCCCGGCCTACGGTCGGAGGACCACACCCCCCGACGAGGGAGGCCGCATGGACGGCATCCGCATGGACGTCCGCAAGCGCATCGCGATGATCGCGCACGACAACCGCAAGGCCGACCTGCTCGAGTGAGCGCGCTTCAACCGCGGCACCCTCGCCCGCCACGAGCTGTTCGCGACCGGCACCACCGGCGGGCTCGTGGCGGCCGCGCTCGATCTCCCCGTGACGCGCTTCCTGTCCGGGCCGCTCGGCGGCGACCAGCAGGTGGGCGCCGGGCTCGCCGAGGGGCGCCTCGACATGGTGATCTTCTTCTGGGACCCCCTCCAGTCCCAGCCCCACGATGTTGACGTGAAGGCGCTCCTGCGCGTCGCCGTGGTCCACAACGCGCCGATCGCGTGCAACCGGGCGACCGCCGACTTCCTGCTGTCGAGCCCGCTCATGGAGCGCTCCTACGAGCGCGCGAGCCTGGCGCCCGAGCCCGGGGCCGACGACGACCGCGCGGGCATGGTCCGGGCCCTGCTCGTGCCCTGACGGGGCGCCCCGGATCGTGCGACCCTGCCCTCCACACCTATGCGGAGGGCGGGATGGACCGGGACGAGGTGCGGCGCTTCACCGAGAGGCGCGTGGAGGCGCTGTTCAACCGGGGTGAGCTCGACCGGGTGGAGGAGTTCGTCACCGAGGACTTCGTGAACCACGAGGCCTGGCCGGGCGAGGACCCCGGCTACGAGGGCTTCCGGCTCCGGCTGCGGCGCCTGCGCGAGGCCTTCCCGGACTTCCACATGGCGATCGAGGACTGCATCGTGGAGGGCGACCGGGTCGCGTACCGCGCCACCGTCACGGGCACCCACCAGGGACCGCTGCTCGGGATCCCGCCCACGGGGCGGTCGTTCCGCGTGCAGCACATCCACATCCTCACGCTCCGCGACGGCCGCGCGCAGGAGCACTGGGCGTCCCGGGACGACGTCGGGATGCTGACCCAGCTGGGGATCCTGCCGCCCCTCGGGGGCGGCGCCCCCCAGAGCTGATCTAGACGGTCGGGTCCTGCTCGCCGGGGACGGCGCCCGTGCGGCGCAGCCACCGGGGATCGGCGGTGCCGATCTTCTGGGCGATCGACAGGTGGCCGCCCAGGTAGCCGCCGGCCGAGAGGGCGCCCGCCCCCGCCAGGCCGAACAGCACCCCGCCGCGGTGGCGGCCGCGCAGGCGCGCCACCAGCGAGAGCACGAACATCACCAGGCCGAACACGTTGCCCACGGCGTGGGCGACCCCCACCCGGCGGGCGCGCCCGTGCGTGGCCTGCCACTCGGCGAGGCCGGTGGCCGCCGTGGGCAGCGCGGCCACGACGCCCGTGGCCACGAGCGCGGTCGCGGCCGGCCGGGCGCGCCGGCCCCCCATGAGGTCGAGCAGCAGGGCGCTGAGCCAGGTCCCGATGGGCACGTCGGTCAGCAGCGGGTGGAGGGCGTGCCCGATCCGCTCGCCGCGCAGGGCCGACCGCACCCCGGGGCGCGCCAGCAGGGGATCGGTGACGCGCGCGATCGCGTCCGCCGCCGCGTCGAGGCGCGTGTCGTCCTCGATGCGCTCCACCAGCCGGGCCAGCCCCTCGGCCGTCCCGCCCTCGCCCGTACCCGCCGCCGTCGTCACCGCACGCCTCCCGGTCGCCCGGGCCGGGCGTACCCGCGGGGCCCGGAGCCGGAACACCGCGCACCCGCCTCGGCGTTGCCGCGGGCGCCCCGTCCCGCAACGATGAGCCCGACCGTGCGCCGCCTGCTCGCCATCCTGGTCGCCCTCGGCGCCCTGCTGACCCTCGCGCCCGCGGCCCCCGCCGCACCGGCGGACCTCCTCGCGGGCCCGGGCCTGCACCTCGGCGTGCAGGACGACCAGCTGCCCGTCGCGGCCGAGGAGACCCTGGACGCGCGGATGGACCGCCTGGCGGCCACGGGCGTGCGCATCACGCGGGTGGACGTGCTGTGGGAGGACATCGCCCCCACCGCGCCCGCCGACGGCGCCGACCCGGAGGACCCGGCCTACCGCTGGCACCGCCTCGACCGCATCGTCGACGGCCTCGCGGCCCGCGGCATCACCGTCATCCTCGACGTCTACCGCACGCCGCGGTGGGCCAACGGCGGGCGCAGCCGCGAGTGGGCCCCCGACCTCGACCACTACGAGCGCTTCATGACCGCCCTCGCCCGCCGGTACGACGGCGCGCATCGGGACGCCTCCGGGACGGTGCACGCCCGCGTCGGGCTCTTCGAGGCGTGGAACGAGCCGAACCTGCCGCTGTTCCTGCGCCCCCAGTGGCGGATGCAGCCGGACGGGACGTACGCCCCCGCCTCCCCCGCGGTCTACGCGGCGATGCTGGCGCGGGCGCACCGGGCGGTGAAGGCCGTGCAGCCGGACGCGTGGGTCATCGGCGTCTCCGGGGCGCCCAGCGGACGCGACCACCCGCCGGGAGGGGCGGTGGGCATCGTGACCTTCATCCGTGCGATGGCCGCGGCGCCGCCCCCCATGGACGCCTACGCGCAGCACCTCTACCCCGCGCTCGCGCCGACGGCGTCGCTGGCGATGCCCTCCTACCGCCGGCTCCCGGATCTGCTCGCCGAGCTGGACGCCCTGCATCCCGGCCTGCCGCTGCTGATCACGGAGATGGGCTACACCACCGCGCCCACGCCCTACCGCTCCGTCGCGTTCACCGAGGAGCAGCAGGCCGCCTACATGGGCGAGGCCGTGGACCTGCTGCGCGCGCACCCGCGGGTGCGCCTGGGGATGTGGTTCAACCTGCAGGACAACCCGGACTGGCCCGCGGGGCTCGTGCGCGCCGACGGCACCGCGAAGCCGGCGTGGTCCGTGTTCGCGACGCTTCCGAAGTTCCTGCCCGAGGTCGTCGGCGAGGCCGGCCGCACCGCCTGGTCGGTGGGCCGGACGATGGGCTGAGCGGCCCCCGCGCGGCCCGGGCGGCGGGCTACACCCCCGGCCACGGAGCGACCGCCGTGGCGTTCATGGCCGCGCGCACGCTCGAGCGGCACGCGCCCGCGCTGGTGCCCCTGCTGCGTCCCGGCGCGCGGGTGCTCGATCTGGGCTGCGGACCCGGGTCCATCACCTGCGGCATCGCCGCCCGGGTGGCGCCCGGCGCCGTGGTCGGCGTCGACGCGGCGCCGTCACAGGTCCGGGAGGCGGCCGCGGCGGCGGCGCGCGCCCGCCTGGCCAACGTCCGGGTGATCCGGGCGGACGCCGCCGCGCTGCCGCTGCCCGGCGCGTCGGCCGACCTGGCCCTCGCGCACGCCGTCGTCGAGCACCTCGCCGATCCCGTGGCGGCGCTGCGCGAGGTGCGCCGCGTGCTGGTGCCGGGGGGCACCGCCGTCGTGACGAGCCCTGACTGGGGTGGCTTCCTGCTGCTGCCGCCCGACGGCGCCGCCGAGGACGCGCTGGGGCGGTACCGCGTGCTGCAGGCCGCGCAGGGCGGCGACGTGCACGCCGGGCGGCGGCTGGGCGAACACCTCCGGGCCGCGGGCTTCGGCGAGGTTTGGGTGACGGCGCGCTACGAGATGCACGACCCGGCGGCACCGATCGCCGGCTACCTGGCGGAGCGGCTGGAGGCCGAGGGGATGGACGGCGCGGCCGGCGCCCTGAGGGCATGGGGCGCGCGCGGGGACGCCGTGTTCGCGCAGTCGTGGATCGACGCGGTGGGCCGCGCGTAGCGGGGCGCGGCGGTGCCCCGGGCGATCGTGCGACGATGGCCCCCGAGACCTGGAGGACCGGATGCCGGATCAGCCGCCCCGCCCGTCCGTGTGGCTCCGCGCCGTCGCCGACCCCGGCTTCCGCGCGGACCTCATCGCCGACCCCCTGCGCGCGCTGGCCGAGCGCCGCGGGACCGTGGAGGCGACCCCCGAGCAGGTGCGCCAGCTGGAGGCGATGACGCCCGCCGAGCGCGAGGAGGTCATCCGCGACCTGGTGCGCGAGGTCGCCGTGCGCCGGGCGCGCGAGCAGTGGGGCGACCGCTTCTGGTCGCCCGACCACGACGACCTGCCGCCCCCGGGCACCGCGCGGGGACCGGCGCCCGACTAGGCCGCGGGGGGACGGGTCCCCCTCAAGTCGGAGGAAGGGGGGGCCGAGACCCCATCGATGGCCCGCTCCACCCCCGTCGAGGGCTCACCGGCCGCGCACCCACGTCCCCACGCGCTCTGGCCACGCCTGCGCGCGGTGGTGCCGCGCGGCGGGTCACTGCCGGACGGGATCCTGTGGCGCCGTCACCGGACGCTGCTGACGGTGCTGTGGGCCCACGTGCCGGGCCTCGTGGTCTTCGGCCTGCTGCACGGGCACCCCGCCGTGTGGGCCGCCGCCGCGGCCGTCCCCCCGGCGCTGCTCGCCGCCGGCGCCTCCCTGCCCTGGCGCGGCGGCCGCCGCGTGCGGCCGGCGCTGGCCGCCATGGGCCTGCTGGCGTCATCGGCGTCACTGGTGGCCCTGTGGCACGGCGCGCCCGAGGCGCACTTCCACTTCTTCGTGATGCTCGCGCTGGTGGGGCTCTACCTGGACTGGCTGCCGTTCCTGCTGGCGGTGGCCTTCGTGCTGCTGCAGCACGGCCTCACCGGCACGGTCGCCCCCCGCCACGTCTTCGGGCACGTGGACGGGACGGCGGACGCCTGGGGCATGGCCCTGGTGCACGTGCTCTTCGTCGCCGCCGTCGCGGTCGTGACCGTCGCCGGGTGGTCGTACCACGAGGACGCCCGGCGCGAGGCCCAGGAGCGCGCCGCCGCCTCGGCGGCCCTGCGCACCATCGCGGAGGCGGTCGCGCACGAGGCGCCGCCGGAACGGCTCCTGCCGCTCGCGCTGCGGGCGCTGGAGGCCATCGTGCACCCGGTCACCGTGGCCGTGGGGCGCGCCGAGGGCATCGACACGCGTCTGGTCGCCACCGCCGAGGGCCACGATCCGGACGGGTCGCTGGAGATGTCGGGCGACCCCGCAGTGGTGCAGGTGCGCCGCCACGGCGCGCCGGCCCGCATCGCCGACGAGGAGGCGGGGCTGCTGCACATCGCCGCGCCCATCCCGGTGCACGGGGAGGTCTGGGGCGTCGTGCTGTGCACGCTGCCGCTCGGCCCGCCGCCCACCCGGGACGCCGAGCAGCGCGTCGCCGACGCGGCCCGGCTGCTGGGCATGGGCATCGGGCAGGCCGCCATCCGGGCGGAGCTCGAGGCGCAGGCGCGCCAGGACCCGCTCACGGGGCTCGCCAACCACCGGGTGTTCCACGAGAGGCTCCACGAGGAGGTCGCGCGGGCACGGGAGACGGGCGAGCCGCTGGCGCTGGTGCTGTGCGACCTGGACCACTTCAAGCGCGTCAACGACACCCACGGGCACCCGGCCGGGGACGCCGTGCTGGTGGAGATGGCGCGCCGGCTCCGCATGCAGGCCCGCGGCGACGACCTGGTGGCGCGCACGGGCGGCGAGGAGTTCGCATGGATCCTGCCGGGGTGCAGCGGGGAGGCGGGCCTGCGCCGGGCCGAGGACCTGCGCCGGGCGGTGGCCAGCACGCCGTTCCCGGTGGCGGGCACGGTCACCGTGTCGGCCGGCGTCTGCGCCCTCGCCGACGCCGGTGACGCCCCCACGATGGTGTCCAGCGCCGACCAGGCCCTCTACTGGGCCAAGCGCCAGGGGCGCGACACCTGCGTCCGTCACTCGGACGAGCTCGGGGGGCAGCTGGAGGGGCTGGAGTCCGCCGAGCGCGCCGGGCGGGTGCGGGCGTTCGAGACCCTGCGCACGCTGGTGCGGTCGCTGGACGCCAAGCACCCCACCACGCGCCGCCACTCGGAGCGGGTCGCCGACCTCGCCGCGGCACTGGCGACGGCGCTCGGCTGGCCGGTGCCGCGCTGCGTGGAGCTGCACGGAGCCGGCCTGCTGCACGACCTGGGGACGGTGACGGTGCCCGACACGGTGCTGCTGGCCCCGGGACCCCTGACCGACGCCGAGCACGCGAGCATCGCGGCGCATGCCGCCCTGGGCGCGCAGATCGCCGCCGAGGCCCTGGGGCGGGAGGCGGTCGGCTGGATCCGGGCGCACCACGAGCGCCCCGACGGGTCCGGCTACCCCGACGGCCTCCGCGGGCACGCGATCCCGGAGGGCGCACGCATCCTGGCGGTGGCCGACGCGTGGGACGCCATGACGGCCGGGCGGCCCCACCGCCCGCGCCGGGAGGTCCCCGACGCCCTGGCCGAGCTGCGGCGCCACGCGGGCACGCAGTTCGCCCCGGAGGTGGTCGACGCGCTGACGCGGCTGCTCGCGACCGGGGCGCTCGAGGTGCTCGACCCCCGCTGGGTCCTGCACGACGGGGGGACGGCCGCCCCCCCGCCCGTCGCCGCCCGGGCCTCCGCCCGCGCCGACGTGCTCAGCGGAAGCGGGTGAAGCCGGTCACGATGAGGCGCCCGGGCGGCTCGTTGCGGCGCGCGACGGCGCCCGCCTTGACCGCGAAGGCGAACCGGAACGGCTGACGCACGTCGAACGTGCGCGCCCGCAGAGGCACCCGCACGCAGACCGCGCGCGTGCCGGGGTTCCGGAAGCGCACGACCGTGGCCCCGAACAGCCGCACGCTGCGGCGGCCGCTGAAGATCGCCACGCGGATACGCGCCGGGCGCGTGGTCTGGACGCGCACCAGCACGCACCGGCGGCGCCGGAGTTCCGCCACCGAGGGGCGGCGGGGCGTCACGAAGATGGACGTCCCCCGCCGGGTGACCAGCGGGTCGCGGATGCCCGTGGTGTCCGGGACGCCCGGATCGTCCAGCGGGACGGCGAGGATGCGCCGTGCCGACGGCGTGCCCGCCGCGGTCTCCAGCACCGCCCAGCCCCGGCCGTCGGCGCCGGCCGACACCACCGGATCCTGGAGGTCGAAGGACGTGGTGAGGGTCGCCGCCGGCGTCCACCGGACGCCGTCCTCCGAGCGCCGGTACATCAGCCGCGCGCCGTCGGCCCGCCACACCAGGTGGAACCGGCCCGCCGGGTCGGCGGACAGGAACGGCACCGCCGGGCGGGTGTCGGAGCCCTGCGTCAGCCGGACCGGGCCGGTGAGGGTGCCGCCGGCGAGGACGCGCGCCTCCAGGCGGTTCGGCCCCGGCGCGGGGACGCCCGCGACGACCACGGCGGCGACCCCCCGCGGACCGCCGGCCACCTTGACGCCCGAGTTGCCGATGTCCGGGTAGGTCCCGGCGAGCAGGTCGGGACCGGCGACGCCGGGACGCACCCACGTGCGCACGAGGTCGCCGAAGGCGTACACCGGGTTCCCCGCCGCATCGGGCGTCACCTGCCCGTCGTACGGGGCGGTCGCCGAGATCTCGGTCGCGGCCTCGGCGGTCAGGCGGGGCGGCGCCGGGTCCGACGTGAGGGACGCGAGCGGGACCGTGAGGACGCGGATGCGCGGGTTGCCATCCACCAGGTGGAGGCCCGCGGCGCCGACGGCGGCGGTGGCCACGCGGCCGTTGGTGGGGTTCGCAGCGGCCAGGCCGTCGTAGACGGACCGGCCCGGCGACCAGGTGAGGCCGCCGTCCGCCGAGGTCGTCACGTAGGTCTCCGGCCCCTCGGCCGCCTGACGGGACGCCACCACGACGAGCAGCCCGCTCGCGCGGTCCTCCACGATCTGCGGCCCCGTGAGGTCGTCGCCCGCGGCGCCCGGCAGCACCGTCTCGGGACCGAAGGCGGACGCGCCCGCGGCCCGGCGCCGGTAGTGCACCTCGGCCGCCGACGGACCCGTGGACACGCTCCACGCGACGTGCGTCGTCCCCACGCGATCGACGAGCACCCACGGGCTCTGGCCCGTGCCCACCACGACGGGTGCGGCCGTGAGGGCGGACGGCGCGGCGGCGGCGGCGAGGCTCGCGAGGACGACGAGCGGGGCGGTTCGGCGCACGGGGGCTCCTGTCGGGGTGGCGGCTAGCGGGGGGCGGGGGACCCGTCGTGCCCGTCGTCGTCCGTCTCCCCGGGCGGGGGCGGCACGGCGGGCCGCGCGAACGTGGAGTACGCGTCCTCCGGCGCCGACGGGGGCGGAGGCGGCGCGACCGGCGGCGGGGCGGCGGGGGGGGCGGGCGGCGGAGGTCCCGCCTCGGGCGCGGGCGGAGGAGGCGATGCCGCCTCGGGCGCGGGCGGCGGAGGTGCCGCCTCGGGCGCGGGCGGCG
>Ga0164290_1002307_pt1 | contig 14407 bp, 16 predicted proteins | sample Micstemetagenome_FD_108782 | JGI IMG/M metagenome (GOLD analysis project Ga0164290, IMG submission 108782) | Contaminated culture microbial community from soil near Moab, Utah, USA - Microcoleus steenstrupii SON62 (Illumina Assembly) | ecosystem: Environmental > Terrestrial > Soil > Soil crust... | reverse complement strand
TGCCTGATTTTGACACTGTTTGGGCTGAAATCTCAAATGTATTCCATGTACTTCGTGTAATGGAACTCAATAGTTCATCCGATGACCGCCTTGATTATAATTCCGGCGGAGAAATAAAAGTCATCGCTATTGGTGGAAACCAACTATCAAGGGGGTTAACTATTGAAGGGTTGATGACAAGCTATTATCTGAGAGAAAGCAGACAATATGATACATTATTACAAATGGGTCGTTGGTTTGGATACCGTCATGGATACGAGGATTTAACCAGAGTTCACACCACTGAGCGTATTTGGGACTTTTTTGAACACTTGTCTTTAGTTGAAGATGAATTGCGAAGTGAAATTTACCGTTATGAAGAGGAACAATTAACACCTATGCAAATGGCTGTGGCAATAAGAAGCCACAGAAACTTAACTGTGACCGCAACTAATAAAATGGGTGCAGGCAGGCTAAGGCAAATCTCGTATAGCAGCTCTCTTAATCAGACCATCTGGCTGCCACTTGATCAGCCTGAAATTTTAAGGGCAAACTATAATCTGGGGGCATCATTTATTCAACAGCTTAACTCTTCGTTTGGATTTACTAATGTAAATTACAGCGGAGTATATCTTGCTGATGAAAAAGTTTCCGGCACAGCTATATTGCAAGACTTTCTCAATGTTTACCAGGTTGTCGACAGAGAAAGAACTGGCGGACCAGGATTAGATTATGAAAATTTGCTTCAGTACATAACACGAAGATTAACCCATCAAACGCCGGAACTTACAGAATGGAGCGTTGCGGTAGTTGGCAACGTTAACCCAAATGCCCAAAATGATCCGGTTGATTATGGCGGATTGAGGATTAACAGAATAAGACGAAGCCGAAAATATACAGAACGGGGTTATAATATAGGAGTATTGACTGAACCTGACCATTTGCAAATTGATGGAGAGGAGCCGGAAAATAGAACCCATCCATTATTATTGTTGTATGTGATCTGGAAAGATAGTCGGGCGAGACGGCCCGCAAATCCAACTCCCCAGTTTTCTGAACGTATAGATTTATTTCGTTTTATCGATATAGAAAAAGTAGATGTGCTTGGGATTGCCATTGCTTTACCGCAGAGCAGATTTGAACAAAACAGTTATATAGGTCAATAATGAACTTTCAAAATCTGAACATTGATGTGTGGAAGGGCCTGAATTCATCAGGTACTGTAAACATTGGCTACAAAGGAGTTTGGCTAAGTACAGACGATGAATCAGAATCTACACTTCATATTTTCAAGGATGAATTTGGCAATTTTCATTTTGCTATTGAGGTGAGTGAGGATACCAATCCTAAAAAAATTATCGAGCCAAAGGTAAATGGGCTAAATGTAACTTTAAGCAGCTACCTTCTTGGGTCTAGGGTACAGCGCAGATTTATTGATATCCGATGTAACATAAATAGTTACCTGCCCGAATTTACAAAAGTTACAAAGGAAATTTGTGCGGAAATATTGCTCTGTGAAAAAGCTCCTCTGGTCGCAGTAAATGAAATTATTAAAAAGTGGATAGTATTCTGGGATAACCAAAGCAGCAGAGTATTATCAGAAGAAGAGCAAATCGGACTCTTGTGTGAACTAACTGTTTTGCGAATGCTTTCCAATACAAATCCTGAAAAAGCAGTTAATGGCTGGGTCGGGCCTTTTGACGAGCGACATGATTTTATGTTGGAAAAAGCTTCAATTGAAGTGAAAGGAACAAGAAGTGGATCGAGAACACATACCATTAACGGAGTTGATCAACTTTTACCCTTTCCCGGAAAAGATCTTTTGTTTGTTTCCTTTTTAGTATCAAGATCAGATGAGACAAACGCTATCTCTTTGCCTGACGCTATTGGAAAACTGTACAATGCGCTTCAGGATTATCCAACTTTAATTATTCGTTTTAACGAATTACTTTCAAATACCGGATATTCGCCTTTGAATGCAGATGAGTATGAAACATTCCGGTTTCTTATTTCAGATTCTCAATGTTATTGGGTCAACAGCACATTTCCTTTTTTATCCAGGCATAACTTATCCTCTCCTCTTATGGAGCGAATATCCTCAATAAGATATGATATTACACTTGAAGGAATCTCTGGTACTCCGGCAGAAAAAATGGGCTGGGAACAGATTTTGAACAATTGATATTGCCAATCATATGAAGGAAAACCATAAGCTCACATTATTTATAGCCTATTATCTTGCCCGCTTCAACCGGGAAGCTTATTCGCATCTGGGATATGAAACAATGCTTGCAGCTCATCAGGATATAGGAAGGATAATGCAGATGAACCCACATACTGTAAAGCAAATGAGAGATGGCTTTGACCCTATGTTCGGCCACAGGGTAGGCTATTATCAGGTGCCTTTATCGAGATCAAGGATACAAGTGGCTCAGGCAATGCAGGACCTTGATGAAAACGCTGTTTACAATATAGTAAAGTCTATTCTTGAAGGAGCATCTTCAGATAATAAAGAAGAGCAGGAGCAAATTTCCGGAATAATTACTTCTGAAAATAAGAAGACAGCAAATGAGTCATATTTATTGAGAACAGCTACAGGAAAAAAGGCAGAACTATTTTTTATAGACCATTACACTAAGCATAAACTACCTGTTGATTGAGCTTTGATTGATTGCCGTGAATTTGGAGTTGGTTATGATTTTCGTATTGAAAAAAACAATGAGCATTATTTCGTTGAAGTTAAAGGAATGTTAGAGACGGAAGGTGGAATATTATTTACTAATAAAGAGTGGGAATTGGCAAAGGCAAATGGAGATAAATATTTTCTGTTCCTTGTGAAAGGTATTGGTACGATTGCAGAGCCAGGTTTCATCCAGAATCCTTTTTCAAAATTCTCAGCTAAAAGGAATGTTTACACGTCTATACAGATAAGTTGGAGTGTTGCTGAGAAGGAGCTTGCGGTAATATACTGATTGTTATGATTAAACCTGCAAGTCAAATATTAGAATCAATCGTAAAAAAGGAGTTCTCTAAGTTAAAAAGTTTTTTTCCTCATGACAGCTATTATGCTGTTCAGTTTCTTATACGAAGTCTTGATACTTTATCGCTTTTTTATAACAATAACAAGAAGATATCAGAAGATATAGAAAATGAAAATAGAACTCTTGTTGATTTCGGCTGGTCAAAAGCTCTAAAAGTATTCTATGGTAATTTGAATCTAAAGATTACTCATCCTTTGCCTAACAGTACTGAGCAATCAATCAACTGGGCTAACTCTATGCTTATTTATTCCGGGAAATTGGATTTCTGTCGGCAAATTATTGACTATGAAAAAGCGGGAGCGATAGAATTAATTAACCCCAAAAAAAATGAGTTTACATTCAAATATTTAAGGGACAGTATAGGTATAGAATACTTTGATCGTTTAAGTGTAGATTTTTTCAAAAAAGAGATCATTGAAAAAATGATTGAGAAAAAAAAATCACATAGCAAATTTGATGAATACAAAATGAAAGAGGTTTTGAAAAAAATGATCAAAAACCCTTTCGGAGAATTGATAAGCTATAATTCTCCTCCGGAATTGAGTGAATATTATAATGAGGTTGGGCATTACCATATGCTTAGGACACAGGGATACGATGATTTCGCTACTAATGATAATTTTGGAGGAATTCCCTATTGGAAATATGTTGATTTAATTGAGTTAACTATGGGAGGGGTTCACATGCATACGGACGCCTGTATAGAATTATGTCAACGTAATAGCAATGTGAAAATGCATAATATTCTATCATATGCACCGCCCATGGACCGAGTTATTAAAGAACACTGTAACTATTTAGGAATACCAAAAGAAGAAGTGTTGCAAATATTATCATGTTATACTTTGACTAAAGACAATTTTGAACATTATCTAAGCCACCCCGGAGTTCCACCGCCGATTTATTTCCAGGTAGGAGAAAACTTGTTGATTCGATCCGTAGCAGGATGCCTTAATAATCCTTTAAAAATATTAAACAGTGAATTAAAACGAAAATATCGACGAGATTATGACATCGCAGTTAATAACAGAGAAAAAAGATTCAGAGATGAATTATTTATTTTCTTTCCTGAGCAGCATATTGTAAAAGTTCCTAATGAAATTCGAATTTCGTTTAACGGTGCAAAAACAGATATTGATGCTGTTCTTTATGATACCAAAACCAAAACACTAGGGTTATTCCAGTTAAAATGGCAAGATCCGTTTGGGCACTCTATGAAGGAGAGATACAGTAGAATTACTAATTTGTTTCCAAAAGCAAATGAATGGATTGACAAAATGCGCTTCTGGATTATGAATAATGATGCTAAAACTATCTTGAATGCATTACAAATAGGGAAACAGGATTCATCGGCAAAGGAAATAAGAAACCTATGTGTTTTTATATTGGCACGCAATCATATTAATTTTTCGGGGGCAAGCCGGGATGCTGATCCAGCTGTTGCATGGGGTTCTTGGTACCAATTTATTGAAGCCAAAGCCAAGGTTAAAACTACTTTTAACGACCCGATAAAAGAAATGTTCATTAAATTAAAGACTTTAAGTCCTGAACACCGTATAACAATCGAAGAAATGCCGGGCAGACAACCATTTGATATGCGATTTGGTGATTATAGATTTTATTATAATGCGGAATAGACCTAATGCTTATTTATATCACCATCTGTAATTACTAGTAACTATCCTCTCAAATAATAATCACCCTTATCCCACGAATATTAGCACAGAGCCATCATTTCAAACATTATTCATCCCCCCTCTTCCCCTCCCCAACAAACCAACTCGCCAAATACGCCGTAAACATTCCAAACAGCCCCACACCCACTGTCATCAATAGAGCTGCAATCATCCTTCCTTCGGTGGTAACAGGAAATTTGTCGCCATAGCCAACGGTGGTAATGGTAACATAAGCCCACCAAATGGCATCTTCGGCAGTTTTAATATTACTGTTGACATCTACTTCCACCTGTAATATGGCGATGGAAGAAAACAGGATCATCAATACCGCAATAATAGCGGCCGCCGTTAAAGCACCCTGTGTTCGGCGTCTGAAAATATGATGCACCAAAGGTTTGGTAGAACGAAAGGCCCTTAAAATCCGTAATAACCGTATCAGCCGCAGCATTCTTCCCGCCCGCATAAAGTCAAGCGTGGGTATGCTCGATACCAGGTCGATCCATCCCCATTGCATAAATTTTAGTTTATGCTCTGCTTTGTAAAACCGGGTGCCAAAGTCTATTAGGAACACGAAGCAGATCGCATTGTCGGCCATGTTTAATATCCTCGATACTTCCGTTGGTAGTTTAAAAAACGTATCCACCAATAAAGCCAGCAGCACATAAATGGAAAGTACAATGATGAGCAGGTTTAAGAAACCAAGTTGTTCCGTTTCGTTTTGTTTTGTTGTTGTCATAGGTGCATGCAACCTTGCGTTTTTTCCTAATAGGACTTCTTCGTTTTTAAAAACAATACCCGCATGCTCTTTTCTTCCTTGCTTTTGCAGTAGCCATATCCACCGCTTCAATAGCGGTACTGCATTTTCTTAATCCCTGGCAATGGCTTGTTTTATGATACACTTTTGAAAGCGGGCCATTGCAGAGGTACACACTGTTGCCACTGCTGCAGCCCGGCAGGCATGCAATTAGTAGAATAAGCAGCTTCTGCATTTATAGTAGTATGGTTTCCATTTTATGTAAAAAAACGTCAGCGATTGAGAAAACCTTCTACTTTTTTCCGGGTATATTCAGGCAGGTCGGTGTTCTGGCATACATAGTTTGATGGGGCAATGCCCATTTCTTCAAACCATTTTCCCAGGTAAGCCTTTATGATGTCCTCATCATTTCTATTGCCTTTTGATGGCGTGATCTCCAGCACCAACACTTCCAGGTTTTGTAGATCTTTCCTTGTGCTGATCAATCCATAGTTGCCTTTCACAAACACATCCTGCCAGTTGGCGTTATTCCTGAAAGGTTTTAAAATTTCGGGCAATATATAAGTAGTCCTGTTTGCCTGCTTGTCTTTCGAATCTTTGTGAAACAGATAACCATCGGTTAATATGATCAAAATATTACGGTAATTGCCCGAAGCATCCACGCAATATTCTTTCACATCATTTTTAAAAAACCGCCAGATATCGGAGCCGTCCCATTGTTTTTTGTCTTTGTTGTTGGCTAAAGCGATTTGGTAAATTTCATTTGCGTTTTTTACAAACCGGTTTTCGATGCTGTCATACATGTCTTTCTTTTTCCTGTTGGCACCTTCACCGCTGTAGGCCGACAGATCACAGGAGAGATTTGCGGCAATCGAATTGATGCGTTCATTTTCGGGTGTGGGCGTAAAGAATACTTTCACCCTGCCTTTTGCTTTATAAGCTCCCCGTTTTTCCATGTCCTTTTTAAAAAAAGAAGCAATGTTTTTGATGACCTCGATATCCCTCTCGTAATGCTGTGGCGAGGCCGGGTTTATCTTTGGATCAATCCTGTCGGACAGATCCCATAGAATGTTTATGTTTAGCTGCCGATCTGCGACTTTTATGGTAGCTGTACCAGCATTTTCAGTTTCGTTATCTTTTTTGGTTTCATTTGAAGCCGAAAAGCAGGAACTTAAAAAAAGTATTGGTATAAATAATTGAACAATTTGTTTCATTGTTTAAATTTTAATTGGGGTTGAGTACTGATTCAATTGTGGATATTTTACCAATAAGAAAGTCCTCATAAATTTTATTGTGTTCGCTGCGATTGTATTCTCTTCCTTCAGATAACCAGGAATACCAGCCCATCATAAATTGTGAAAGGACTTCTTTTACTGCTTTGGGATGAATGATGGTGCTGTCTATTACCTGTTTCAGCTTTTTGATCTCGGCATTATTTTTTTCATTGGCTATTTTTAGTTCGGTGATGCTGTTTTGGTATTGATTGATCTCTTGCTCCAGTGCTACGATCTGCTCCTGCTTGGTTTTAATATTCACTTTCACAATATCAAGCTTGGAATGTGCGTCTATCACAAAGTCAAACACAAAACCCCAGATGAGGTACACCACAAAACCAGCAAAGATCACAAGCCAAAAGCCTACGCTTTGAAAGGCAAGCGCTACAGAAAAATCGGGGAGATTACCGGTCAGGTCGTTTTCTTTTTTAATGTTATAAATCTTTTCGGTGATCTCGTAAGCGATGATAGAATCAAATAAAAAAGTAATGATGAGTAGCGCCGCTATCTTGGCATATTTACCAAAGCCCTTGCCTTCCTGGAATTTGTGGATGAGGTAACCCAATCCGATAAACACAAAGGGAATGGTGAGTATAAAGATCAGTTCGGTGATACCATCTTTCAATGCATTACTCAGGGCATTGGCATCAAAGATCGCCTTGGTTACTACAATATCATCTACTTTAAATTCTTTAAAAAACGCTGAATACGAAGCCGAGCTATAAAAAATAAAGAGGTAAACAGACAGCAGCAACAAAATTAAAACGCCAATATAAAATCCGGCTTTACCTACGTGTACGCCGGTATAATGTTCAGGGTTTTTCCTGATATCTGTAATCTCTTTCCTGAGTTCTTCGATCTTTGTTTTTTTAGCAGGTATCAGCTCTGTCTCATACATGCTGATCTGCGATCTTATTCCTTCACCCAGGCCGGTTATTTCCTGTAAGTTTACTTTGTAAGGCTTACGAAGTTCCTCCTGCTTGTTTTCATCTCTTTCCATTTCGGCCATATGCTGTTCGTACACCGCATCGAGGCATATCCGCAAACCCTCTGTGCGCCCCTTCATCATACCTGCCTGTACAAAACCAAAACGACGGTAAGAAACTTTTTCATCGGGCTGCTGTTCCGGCATTACAGCGGCAACTGGTTTGGCTTTCTGTGAAAACAAACCAGGAATTTTAAATTTTGAGAGATCAAAAGCCATGTGATTAATTATTTTGGGTTACAAAATCGATGAGGTCTTTTTTTGGCAGATCATTCTTTGCAGCTTCAATTAGCAGTTGGGTGATCAGGGGAATGTTATTTTCTTCAAATTGAAATTTGCTGCAAAATTTTTCGAGTGTTTTTATTTCATCATCATGCACCACGCCATCGGCCAGTATCATTTTTGCATAATCGTATAGGTATTCAATTTTTTCAGGTAAGGTTTCCGGCACCTGTACATCCGCAGAAGACACAGGATTTAAAAGCATCGTGTCGATTTTCTCTTTGGGAATCCCTTTTTCCTCTCCCAACTTGTACAGTACGGCAATCTCTTTCTCATCAAATGTTGTATCGGCCAATGCCATCGAATAGAGGTTCAAAAAATGTGCTTGAAGTTCTGCTGTCATGATATGGTTTATTTAGCGTTTATGGTATTAAAAGGATGAGTAACAAAAGCAAACTGAGTGTTTTTTAGCTTTGAAGTCTTCAATGAATTTTATACTGCCGTGATCACAGGAGGTTGTGATTCTTCCGCATTATCAGCGGAAGCTTTTACTTCTTTCTTTGCTCTTACCCTTGCTTGCTTAAACGGCCTTATCAACCCCGCATCCATCTTATCCGTTACAATCTTATGCACAGCCGCCAGTATGATCTCATCTTCACATTTTTCATTGTACCTGGTTTTGATCAGCTTCTTAATACATTTCAAAACCGCATCAGAACAAATGATACCTGCAATATTGTAAGGGTCGGTGGCTTCGCATTTATTCCAGAGTGGTTTAAAGGAGTTTTTTACCACGCTTTCTTTGTGCAGGTGTTGTAAATGATTGGCTGCATTTTTCAACGAAGCAACATCACTCAGGTCTATAGCAAATATTAAGCGGGAGGAAATGGGTTGCTCAAAGATGATCTTATAAAACTCAAAGTTCTTTCCATTGGTGAGCAAAGCATATTCAATGCCTTCGTTGGCACCATAGTTAACGGTTTGCCTTAAATGTTTTTCGGAAAGCTGAAAGGAAAGAGCCTTAACTTCTACCAGGAAATGCCTTGTTTTATTTACCTGTATCACATAATCGGCATAAGTGCCTTTGATCATGTATTCTGTTTTTATTTCTTCCAGTTGCTTATAACCCAATACATCTGAAAGAAAACGGTTGATCATGATGCGGGTGCCCGATTCATCCAGCTCTTTGGTGCTGCCATCTAAAAAATCCTTACGGTAAGTTTTCAGGGCATTGAGTAGCTTTTGTTGTTTTAATGCGGTGAGCATAAGATTCGTTTTGGTTGATGAGAGCAGGCTCAATCCAAAACTAACAGGCAGCTTTCTCTTTTTTTTACGGTAAACAGTATCGAGGGAAATGAATGAGTAGCTTTTAGCCTTTAGCTACTAGCTAAGAGCTCATTTATAACAACCCCGCATTACTGCAAAACACCATCAGCTGCTGGTTATTAGAAAACCCAAGCTCATCCCTGATCTGGTTTAGGCGTTTTTCAATGCTGCTTAAACTGGAGGGTTTAATATGGTGTTCTTTAAGATAAGCGGGTATTTCATTTTGCTGGTAGCCCTCATTCAGCAAACGAATAATCGTGATGTCAAAATCAGTGAACTCGTAGGTATTTGATTGTTTCACCATTTGCGCCAGCGATCTGGGATAGTATTGCTGCCCCTTTGAAAGTGCCTGCATGGCGGCCTTTAATTCCTTCACATCATGTCTTGCTTTGCGTACATAGGCATCTACTTCTCTGTTCTCAAACAGGTTTTGTATATCAGCCGGACGATGCTGCCCGGATAATATGAGTATGAGGATACCTGGCTGAACGGCACGAACAGCTCGTATGAGGTCAATACCATCATTGATCTTTTGAGGCGTTCCATCCTCTTCAAAAGAAAGGTCGGTGATCAGCAGGTCATAGGGTTCACCCTTTTGTAGAGCCAGTTTAATTTTGGCTAAGGCATCATCGCAATAAAATGCGTAATCATACTGCTTCACCTTCAGGTCATCCATGGTCTTCTGCACCGAAAGGTTGGCAAACTCCTGGTCTTCGGCTATAATAACTTTATCAATCATACTTTACTGGATTGAAGCGGAAAGCGGATGACAATCGATGCGCCGCCTTTATCGCTTTTCCCAAAAATAATCTCCCCGTTTAATGACTGAATACGGTTAACCGTATTATGTAAACCATTGCCGTATTGAATGTCTGCCGGAAATCCTTTTCCATCGTCGTTATAGTTGATTGTTCCGGTGTTATTATCTTCTTTGAATTTAATGACCACATTGGCTGCGCCACTGTGTTTTTTCATATTGGTCATGATCTCCCGCAGCATCAATAAAAGCTGATCTTTTTGAACAGCGGTTACCTTGTTCCAGAATACAGGTTGATTGCCCACTACAAATACCCTGGTTTGCTCATTGGTAAATTCTTTCAGCAGAATATGGATCTGTTGATCGTAATCTGGGTCATCGGCAGAACCAATTTCTTCTTTCGATATATCCCTTGATTTTTCATACAGCACTTCAATTCTTGTAAGTAAGGGATCGCGTTCAACTGTATCACTGTGTTCCAGTTCGTTCATAATACCATAAAGTCCATTGGCTACTACATCATGTACTTTTTGAGAAGTTTTTAATTTGGCATCTCTTATGGATAGCTCGGCTTCCTGTTTCAATTTTCTGCGGCGATGCCGGAAACAGAACCATAAAACAGCCAGCAGTGCAATAGACATGACAGATACACCCAATATGAATAATCGTTGCTTCGTAATATGTTGCTGCAACGCCAGGTTATCGGCCTTATTTTTTTGTACTTCGTAACGGATAAGCGCAAAACGGTTGCGGGTAGTATCTCTTGATAGTTGCACACTATCATTCAGCCTCCTGAATGCTGCATACCATTGTTCTTTTTCTGTCGCAGACTTGTTAAAGCGTATCAGTTTATCAATGGCTTCCAGTATATCATCTGCACTTTTATTTTGTTTTGCGATAGTGTACATTTTATTAGCATACCAAAGTGCTGAATCAGGAGCTGGTTTTTCATAATAATCGGCCAGATGGGCATAGCTGGCGTTGAGGCCGGGAAGAAAGTTGCTGTCTAAACGGATCTTAAGCGTTCGGTGAAAATCAGGAGTTGGGTTATATGTACGATTTTGTAACCATTTTGTACGAGCCCTGTTGTGAATAATACGAGCCGTCAGGAGTTGATTGGTTGGTTTCAGTTGCAGAAGCGAATCGTATATCCGTACAGCCCGGTCATAATCTCCTTTTCGCTGCAAAGCAATGGCCTTGCTGTTTACCATCTCTACCCCATAATCTGATCTCGCCGGCAATAAGGCAAATCCTTTATTGAACAAACTGATGGCTTCATTATAATTCTTCAGTTCGAGGCTGATGTTTCCTAAAATATTATACATGATGGCTAATGCTTCCCGGTGTTGTTCCTTAGAAGCATCAAGTATGCGAACTCCTTTCATCAATGTTTCCTGCGCACCATACATGTCGCCCATGATCTGCTGAATTTCTCCCATATAACTATAGCTCTTTGCTTTTGCCAATGGGCTGCTGGTTTCACCCAGGTATTTCTCAAACATGAGGTATGCAGAATCCCATTTCTGGTAATAGAAGAAATATTCACCCCGGTTGAAATCGGTATAGGTCGTTTTTTGTTGTGCGGATAAGCAGAAACTTGAAAAAGTTAAAAGTGTAGTCAGCAGGATTTGGGTAATTGATCGCAAGAATTTATTTTTCTAAATATAAAAAGAAAGGGCAGAAATTAATCTGCCCTTTCCTGCCAAATTACCCCCCTGTTGGAGGAGGTGGTGGTGGCGGCACCGGTGGACGTGGGTTACCGCCTGTTTCGCCTCCAGTATCATCGGTAGTTGAAACGGTTGTAGGATGCCCCTGCTTACAGTTGTCGTGATTCTTGTGTGTCTGGGTTGGGTTAATACATAAGAATATAGCCAACCATATAAATAGTTCTACCATTGTTGAATGATTTAAAATGTGGTAAAAAATTGCCCGTACCGGGTAGCGAACCCGGCAGAGACTGTTTTGTAAGAAGCGCTTCTTACGATGGGAAGGAAGGGCTTTGATCGTAGTTTGGTCAGCAACTTCCCATGCTTGCCAACCTCCCTGCGATCGCTGCACTCAGCAGATCATTTGATGGGGTGGTAACCCGTACCAAACGATCATGATGCAAACATATGATGGCTTAAAAACCTTGACTGCATTGGATTCCGAAGATTCCGATCATTCCAGAAATTCCGGGAAACCGTAAAATTTAACGCTGGTTAGGAGCTTATTTCGATCCGGCAATTCCGGTAATTGTGTACATTTAGAAGGAAGAGAAATTATATGCGGCTGACTCACCCAGCATACACCAAACTGGTATTTCGTACTTATCAATTGTTACGCAGTACCCCCGAATTCTCTCCCGTACTGAAGCAGCCAACACCGGCAAGTATCCGAAAAGAGTGTCTCACTGTTTATAAGGAAAGACCTGATAGAAAAGACGAACCTGTTCTCAGGTCGTTCTTTGGGCCAGCTGCACCGAATGGCTCATTCCTAATCGCAATTGAAAACTTCCCCACAGATGGGTTTAAAGCATTCACCAATTACCTGAAGGGGAAAGCCGTTAAAACAGATGATAAAAATGTAGAGCTGCTTGCCTGGCTGATTGATTTTCCGCATAGGCCCTACCGGTATGGAATGGATGTACTTTTAAGCGAGAGGGAAAAAGCAATTTTAGATAGTGATGAGAGCGTCAGTGAAAATTTATCGCAGGAGATGGAAGAAGAGGGTGATAACAGCGAAGAGATATTAGGTCAAACTGAGCAAAATGAGACGGAGGATAATATAGCACCGTCTGCTGAAGAACAAGCGCCTGTTATTCCAATTAAGGTGAGTGAGATAAGACCAGCGGAAAGGAGTTTCACGGTAAGCAAGAAGTAGTTGCTTGTTGGGGTCGCCTTATTTGTTTCGATTCTTTCAGTAGGAGCATATCTTCTCTATAATAAAGATGAAAACTGTATGTATTGGGCGGCGGATCACTACGAACCAGTATCCTGTAATGAAAAGGGAAAGGGTTTACTAGTTCCGTTAAATCCGGAAAAGATAAAGAGCTTTAGAAAGATTACGCGTAAAGACACAATAACGGAATGGTCTGTCGGAAAACTATACTACATAAAGAACAATAATGATATTGAGTGTTACACAGAAGGAGGCAATTACCCTTTAAATATTACCCGCAGTTTAAAAGTGATTACACAATACATATTTGACAAATACCTTCGAAAAAATAATGCAGTTGTGGACACATCTGCCAAAGCGCAAACCAAAAGTCTAACCAACCTATAATAATTTGCTATGAAAGTTCTTGCTGCTATTTTACTGTGTATCATCTGCTGTTCTTGCACTGATACGGATAGCAAAACAAATGAACTGAACCAGCGTGTAACACGCCTTGAGCAAAGAATAGATTCTTTAACCAATACCAAAGACGAAAATGCTGGCGGGTATGTTAATCAGCTTGCCACTAGCCAAAATGATCGTTGCCAGGGAATCACCAAAAAAGGAACACAGTGTAAAAGGAAAGCAAAAACCAATGGTTATTGCTGGCAGCATGGCAGGTAACCGATGGTTTTCTTCATTCCCCAGAAGCCGATAGGCAAAACCCCTTAATTCCCCCTTTTTTACCCCCTTCACCTCCAGTACTAAATACACCAACCCTTAATCATTGAGGGTCCCTATTCAGTAAAGTATTGATTAGCACCATCTTGCGCTTCCAAAAACAGCGATTTCAGTTTTATCGTCTTTTGTTCACCCTGAAACCCTATTCTGCATTGGGTTTGCTCGCACCAACAACACAGTCACAACACGGTTTCAACACTGTTCAACATAGTTATAGTGTTATGCTCTGTTTTGGTTGAGTACATAGTCTCTTTGAAACAGCAGTAAACCCTGTATGAGGGGTGTTGGAGGAACAATTGGGGTATTACAGAGTAGAAAATAGATTGGTCAGACGATATGGGTAAGTAGGCAGACTGCCAATTGCACTTTCATGTACAGTACGGACCAACAAAACAAAGGGAAAATTTTACTGTACTACTTTCTCCAGCTTCTTGGCCAGGTTTGTATTTCCCCAATTGGCCAGCTCATGCAATAGCGGAATAAGGCTTTTGCCCGATTTGGTAAGACGATATTCAACCCTTGGAGGCAGCTCTCTGAACTCCTCACGTTCTATCAGTGATAACTCCTCCAATTCCTTCAGCTCATTCGACAATACTTTATTAGATATACCAGGAATGATCTGGTTGAGTTTGCCAAACCGGATTGATTTGTCGCCAATACAACTCAGGATAATGGGTTTCCATTTACCACCTATGATAGACATGGTTCGGGTAACAGGGCATTGAAAGGGGTTTGTAATGGATCGCATAAAAAACTGGTTACCTGTAAGTTACTACTATTCACTAATTCAGTT
>Ga0164290_1002306_pt1 | contig 14418 bp, 13 predicted proteins | sample Micstemetagenome_FD_108782 | JGI IMG/M metagenome (GOLD analysis project Ga0164290, IMG submission 108782) | Contaminated culture microbial community from soil near Moab, Utah, USA - Microcoleus steenstrupii SON62 (Illumina Assembly) | ecosystem: Environmental > Terrestrial > Soil > Soil crust... | reverse complement strand
CGTCAAAGCCGTTGATGACGATCCCGTCCGGGTTCAGGGCAAGCGCCTGACCCACGGCGGCAGAGCGGCTCTGAACCGAGCCTGCGCCATCCAGAACCTTGACCTCCCAGCCGATCTTGGCCGCCGCTTCCTCGATCCCGGTGGTCACGCCAAGGATACCACCGTTCTTCAGATCACCGGCGAGTACCACGATTGTCTTGCCCTCGGCCGCCTTGGGGCCAGTGGTGGGGCCGTCGAAGGCCGATTGTGCAAAGGCGGGCAGGCCCACCGCCGCGAGGATCGTCCCGGCCAGAAGGCCGTTCAGTAGTGTCCGTTTCAGCATTTGTAGTTCCTCCCTTGAATGCTGGCTTATCTCGACTTCGCGCCCTTGCGGCGCTGTGCGTAGCCGGCGATGCCGATGGCGATCAGCAGCGTCGTCCCGTTGAACAGCGGTTCCACCCAGAAGGATCCGCCAAATTGCTGGATGCCCGAGATCCCGACTGCAAGGATCATGACCCCGACAATCGTTCCCCAGACGTTGACGCGGCCCGGCTTGATGGTGGTCGATCCGAGGAAGGCCCCCACCAGCGCAGGCAGCAGGAATTCTAGGCCAACAGAGGCCTGCCCAATCCGCAGCTTGGAGGCCAGAAGCACCCCCGCAACAGCCGTCATCAGGCCCGAGGTCAGGAAGGCGCCGATCACGAACTTCCGCGTCGGAATCCCGTTCAACTCTGCCGCGCGCTGGTTCGCGCCGATGGCATAGAGATACCGGCCAAGCGGCGTGTAATCGAGCACGACCCACAGGATCAGCGTGATCGCCAACACGTAAAAGGCAGTGATCGGCAGGCCAAGGACGAAGGTGCCGTTGATGGCGTAGAAGGCATCCGGCAGCGCGCCCACCATCTGCCGCCCCCCGGTATGCCAGAGCGCCAAGGCATAGAGGATCGTCCCCGTCCCCAGCGTGGCGATGAAGCTGTCGATCCGTGCCACTTCCACAAGAATGCCGTTCAGGGCTCCCGTCACCGTGCCGAGAAGCAACACGATCCCAACCGCAACGGGCCAGGGCAAACCCATCGTCGTCTGCAAACTGATGGCAAGGATGTGCCAAAGCACGATGCCATAGCCAACGGTCAGGTCGATCCGTCCTGCCACCATCGGAATCATCGCCGCCAACGACAAGAGAGCGATGATCGCCTTGTCCGAAAGGATCGCCCGCAGGTTCAGCATCGTCGGGAATGTCGTGGGCAGCAGGATCGAAAATGTCACGACAAGGCCGAACATCAGGATGACCAGCCCATAGGTCGGCACCAGCCGCATCAGCTTTTTCATCGGGGTCAGACCAGCCAGCTCATCCTTTGTGGGTTCGACGGCGTTGGATTCAATTCCGGGCATGGCAATCCTCAGGCGGCATCGCTGGCCGAAGCGGCCTGGATGAGCGATTCGGTGGACAGATCGACGCCGCTCAGTTCGGCCACGGGCAGGCCCCGGCTGAACACGATGGCGCGGTGACAGATATTGGCGATTTCCTCGAAATCGGTGGAGACGACGAGCACCCCCATCCCGGAAGCAAGCGCCTGATAGAGCAGGTGGTAGATCTCGGCCTTGGCCCCGACATCGACGCCTGCCGTCGGGTCTTCGGTGATCAGCAGGCGGCGCCCACTGTCAAGCCAGCGCCCGACCACGACCTTTTGCTGGTTGCCCCCCGAAAGCGCCTCGATGGGCAGGGTCGGATCATTGGGTGACAATCCGACGCGGCGGCCCATGGCATGGGCCATCGCCTCCTCCGTCTTTGGGGCGAGCAGCGAAAGCATTCCGCGCCCGGTGGCAGAGGGGTTCAGAAAGGCATTCTCGCGGATCGCCATGCCCGGCGCGACGCTTTCGCCCACGCGATCCCGCGCAACTAGGCCGATGCCCGATTTCATCGCCGTCTGCGCGGTCCGCAGGTCCGGTGCGGTTCCGTTCAATCTGATGCGCCCGGCATGTGGCATGGATCCGAACAGAGCGCGGCCGATATCTTCGTGCCCCGCCCCGCGCAAACCGGCTAGTCCAAGCAATTCGCCCCTGCGGATCTGAAAGCTGACAGGGCCAACAGCACCGGTGGCCAGACCTTCCACCGTCAGGATGGCAGGGCCGTCCAGCACGGCGGGGCGTTCGATCTCGCGCGCCTTGCGCCCGACGATGAGGCTGACCAGTTCTTCCGAGGTGGTATGTTCGATGGGACGCATTCCGACCATCTGCCCGTCGCGCAGCACGGCCACGCGGTCCGCGATCCGGAAAATCTCGTCAAGGCGGTGGCTGACATAGATCATCCCCACCCCGCGTGCCTTCAATGGCCGCAGGGCGTCGAAAAGACGCTCTACCTCATCCGCCGGGAGGCTGGCCGTGGGTTCGTCGAGCACAAGGAAATCGCAGTCCGCCGCAAGCGCCCGCGCAATTGCCACCAGAGATTTCTGGGTTCGCGTCAGGCTGGCGACGCGTGCGGTCGCGGAGAATTCGGCTTCCACCAATCGCAGTGCCGCATCAGCACGCGCCTCGGTCGCGGTCCAATCGATGCGACGGCCCTTGCGGACATAACCAAGCGACAGCGCGATGTTTTCGGCCACACTCATCCACTCGATCAGGCCAAGGTCCTGGTGGATGAAGGCCACCTTCTGCCCACCGGATTTGCCTGCCTCGTGGGCATAGGGGATGCCGTCGATGAAGACCCCGCCCTCATCCGGGCGGTGGATGCCGCCAAGCACCTTGATGAGCGTGGATTTGCCGGCGCCATTCTCGCCCAGCAGGGCGACAATCTCGCCGCGCCCGACCTTCAGGGAAACCCCTTTCAGCGCCTGCGTGCCGCCAAAGGCCTTCACGATACGGTCGAAGAACAGCCCGTCGGTCGCGGGTTGCATGGCACAGTTTCCTCCCTTGGTCCGGCCCGATCTTGTGTCAGGTTTACCGGTAACGTAGCCTACATTCACCGTGACGCCTCTCTGAGTCAAGGAAAAAGTTATCGATAACATTTCTGCTGTCGGACCCACCCGCATGAAGGCCAATCTGGAAGACATCGCCCGCGCTGCCGGGGTATCCAAAATGACGGTCAGCCGCGTTCTGCGCGGTGGATCGGGCTTCTCCGAAAGCACGCGCAGCAAGGTGATGCAGATTGCCGAATCGTTGGGCTATGTCCCCAACCGGCTTGCTGCCGCCTTCGGGGCTGACCAGGCCGGGACACTTGTCGGCATGTGCGTCCCGCGCCTGACTTCTGGCCTTTTCGGGCATGTTCTGGATGGGGTGGACCGTGCACTGACGCGGCTGGGATACCAACTGATCATCGGGGCCAACAACCATGACCCTGAGGAAGAGGAAACATGGCTGCGCCAGGTCATCGCCTGGCGCCCGGCGGGGCTGATCCTTTCGGGGCGAAGCCATACGGCAGCGACCGTGGATCTGTTGCGAAATGCGGCCATTCCGGTGGTGGAAATCTGGGACCTGACGACCAGCCCGATCGATATGTCTGTCGGATTCTCGCATTACGATTGCGGGGCCGAGATGGCGCAGTTCCTGCTGCGCAAAGGTCGCCGCCGCACCGGCTATGTCGGCGCGCTGGCGCGGGCGGACATCATGGGTCAGGCCCGGCTGGAAGGGTTCCGCACCGCATGGGCGCGGGCGGGCCATCCGCTGGCCGATGCCGAGATACTGCAGGACAGCCCGGCTTTCTATGCGGGCTACTATGGGTTGGAAACCTTGCTGGCACGCAGTCCCCACCTGGACGTGGTCTATTTCCACAACGATGAAATGGCCATCGGCGGCATGGCCTACTGCCAGTCGCGCGGGCTCCGGGTGCCCGAGGATATCGGCATCGCGGGATGGGGCGGGATGGAGGCGGCGTCGATCTTGCCAAAGCGGCTGACAACCACCTCCGTCCCCACCACCGCCATCGGGAAAGCCGCGGCCGAGGCGTTGGTGTCACGGTTGAAGGGTGGGGCGGGCCCGGATGTGACGGTGATTCCGACCCGCCTCATCCCTGGCGAAACCGGTTAAGGTGTCTGCAATCCGCGCCGGTTCAGGATTACGGAATAGAGGCTCGTCGTTGCCGTGATGAACAGCCGATGCTTGGCACGCCCGCCAAAGCAGATGTTCGACACGACCTCGGGCACCAGGATCTTGCCCAGCAACCGCCCGTCCGGCGCAATGCAATGCACGCCGTCCCCGGCCGATGACCAAAGGTTCCCGTCACTGTCCACCCGCATCCCATCCGCACAGCCACGGTCCACCTTATGGAACAGCCGACCATTGACCGGGCGCCCCCCCACCATGTCGTAGACCCGGATATGTTGCGGATCGCTACTGAACATCCGCCCCGTATCGGCAACGTATAGCCTGCTTTCATCCGGGCTGAAGCAAAGCCCGTTGGGACAGGCCATGTCGGTGATGACCGCTTCCACAGTGCCCGACGGGTCAACGCGATAGACGGCGCAAGGCAGCTCTTCCGGGGATTGGAAGCCTTCGTAATTCGTCATGATCCCGTAATGCGGATCGCTGAACCAGATCGCGCCATCGTTGGATACCACCACGTCATTTGGGCTGTTCAGGCGTTTGCCCTGCCAGCCATCGGCGATGACGGTGATCGTGCCGTCATGCTCCGTCCGCGTGACCCGCCGCGTCCCGTGTTCGCAACTGACCAGCCGCCCCGCGCGGTCACGGGTATGGCCGTTGGCGTAATTTGACGGCGCGCGAAACGTGCTGATCCCCTCTTCGGTCCAGCGCAGGATGCGATTGTTCGGGATGTCCGAAAAAAGCAGACAGCCCATGTCGCCGAACCAGACCGGCCCTTCCACCCAGTCAAAGCCCGTTGCCAGCCGCTTCACCGGGGCATTGCCCATCACGAAACTGCCAAAGGCCGGATCATGGATTTCGAAGAATGACATGGCAGATCCCTCCCGTTCGGCCTTGTTATTGACTGTGGTATCGTTACCATCGCCTCAGGTCAAACCGGAAGGATGAAGATGCAGGTGACACAGGCAACTGCCAGGCTGACGGATGCCGCGCTTCTGGCGATGCTGGCAGCAGCGGCGGAAAAGGCAAGCGCGATGGGGCAGCCGCAATGCATTGTTATCGTTGACCCGTCGGCGGTGGATCTTGCCACGCTCAGGATGACGGGGGCCAAGGTGCTTTCGCTTCGGTCCGCGCGGGCCAAGGCTCAGACGGCAGCATCGACCGGCAAACCTTCGGCCAGTCTGCCAGAGGCCGTGCGCTCCGCCATTGCCGCCGCCACCGAAGGCGCGATGACGGGCCTTCCCGGCGGATTGCCGATCTGGAAGGACGGACTCCTCCTCGGCGGTATCGGCATCGGGTCCGGCAGCGGCGAACAAGATATTGCCGTGGCACAGGCCGCGCTGGTGGCGATCGGGGCTGACGCCTTCTAGGAAAACACGATCTGCGCCTTCATCGCCTGGCTGCGGTCCGATGCGAGGCGGAATGCATCCTCCGCCCTTGCCAGTGGCACGGTCTGGGTGATCAGGGGACGAACATCGATCAACCCCTTTTGCATCAACCCGACCCCGGTCGCAAATTCGTGGTGAAAGCGGAACGACCCGCGCAGCTCCAGCTCCTTGGCGGTGATGGCCATCATCGGAAGGCTCATGTCGCCGCCCAGTCCAAGTTGCAGGATCACCCCGCGCGGGCGCAACGCAGCGATGCCCCCCGCCAGCGCCGCGGCCACCCCGGTGCATTCGTAAAGCACGTCGAAATAACCCTTGTCGCCGGAATAGGCCGCCAGCGCCTCGGGTTCCTTCCCGGTATTGATGACACGATCCGCGCCCACCTTGGCGGCCAGCGCAAGCGTGAAATCCGAAAGGTCGGTCGCCACGATCTCTGCCGCCCCGGCCCGTCGGGCGGCAAGGATGGACAGCACGCCGATGGGGCCGCAGCCGGTAATCAGAACCCGTCTGCCCAGCATTCCGCCTGCCCTGACGGTCGCATGAAGCGTAACGGCAAGCGGCTCTGCCATCGCCGCCTCGCCTGCCGTCAGGCCGGTGGCATCCACGCATTGCTCCGCATTTGCCACCAGAACTTCGCGGAAGGCACCTTGGATATGCGGAAAGGGCATGGCGCTGCCATAGAAGCGCATGTTCAGGCACTGGTTCGGCAGGCCTTCGAGACAGTATCGACAACCACCGCAGGGACGCGAAGGAGAAACAGCCACCAACTGGCCTTCGGAAAGCCCCGTGACGCCTTCACCAATCGTCTCGACATAGGCTGAAACCTCGTGACCGAGGATCATCGGTTCCTTCAACCGCACCGCGCCGAAACCACCATGGTTGTAGTAGTGCAGGTCGGATCCGCAGACCCCCCCGGTTGCAAGCCGCAGCCGCACCTGGCCCGGCCCGGGCGAGTCTTCGGTGCGATCCTCGATCCGCAAATCCTTCGCGGCATGAATGACGATGGCCCGCATCATGCGACCGCCGTCAAAAGCGGTTGGCCTGTGAAATGAGCGGTAAGGTTGTCGCGCATCAGCTTGCCCATGGCCTGACGGGTTTCATAGGTGCCGCTGGCATGATGGGGTTGCAGCAGGACATTCGGAAGCGTCAGGAAGCGCGGGTTCAACTTCGGCTCGCCCTCGAACACGTCCAGCGCGGCTGATCCAAGACGCCCGGCTTCCAGCGCCCCAAGCAGCGCCTCTTCATCGATATTCGAAGCGCGCGAGATGTTGATCAGCATGCCCTGCGGGCCCAATGCCTCGATCACACTGCGGCCCACGATATGGCGCGTGGCGGCCGAAGCGGCGAGCGTCACGAACAGGAAATCCGACCGTGCGGCAAGCGCGACAGGATCGGCAATGAACTCCCACCCCGCGGCGAAATCCTTGGGAGAGACGTCGGAATAGGCGATTTCCATATCAAAGCCGGCAAGCCGTTTGGCCACTTCATAGCCGATCCTGCCGAGGCCCAGAACACCCGCCCTCTTGCCCCAGACGCGCCGTTGCAGCGGATACAGCCCCTTGGCCGCCCAGGAACCGTCGCGGACCCAGCCCTCGGCGCCGATCATGCCGCGCGACTGCACCAGCATCATCGCGATCCCCAGATCGGCCACGTCATTTGTCAGAACATCAGGCGTATTCGTCACCCTGATGCCACGCGCCTTGCAGGCTGCAATATCCACTGCGTCATAACCCACCCCATAGACGCTGATCACCTCCAGCGCAGGGCAGGCCGCAATCATCGCCGCATTTGCCCCCAACTCTCCACGGGTAGCGATCCCGCGCACTTTCGGGCCATGTTCGGCAAGGAAAGCTGCCTTGTCCGAGGCCTCGAAATAGCGGTGCATGTGGAAGGCCGCATCAAGCGGCGTCTGGTCCCATTCCGGGTAAGGACCAACCTGCAGGATATGGGGCTTTGTCATGGTCACTCCGATCGCGATGCTTGACAGCGTATGTTAACGATAACATAAACGGGTCACGGATCGTTTGTCGAGAGAGAATTGGAAGGAACCCGGTCGTGGGATACGCTCTGTTCAACCTGTCGGGCCGACGTGCCCTTATCACCGGGTCATCGCAAGGCATTGGTTTCGCCCTCGCTCAGGGTCTGGCGCAGGCGGGGGCGCAGGTGGTGTTGAATGGCCGGGACGCGGCCAAGCTGGCCGCTGCCGCCGCGCAGATCCCCGGCGCCGAAACGCTCTCCTTCGATGCGACCGACCATGAGGCCGTCCGCGCCGCCGTGGATGCCTTCGAGGCGGCGGGGCAACCCATCGACATCCTCGTGAACAATGCCGGGATGCAACACCGCGCACCGCTGGAAGATTTCCCGGCCGACGCCTTTGAACGGCTGCTGCAAACCAACATCGCCAGCGTCTTTCATGTCGGTCAGGCGGTCGCCCGGCACATGATCGCGCGGGGACGGGGGAAGATCATCAACATCGCAAGCGTGCAGACCGCGTTGGCCCGCCCGTCCATCGCGCCCTACACGGCGACAAAGGGGGCGGTCGGGAACCTGACCAAGGGTATGGCAACGGATTGGGCCAAGCATGGCCTGAATTGCAACGCCATCGCGCCCGGCTATTTCGATACACCGCTGAACGCTGCCCTTGTGGCCGATCCGGCCTTTTCGGCATGGCTGGAAAAGCGCACCCCCGCCGGGCGCTGGGGCAAGGTGGAGGAACTGCAGGGGGCGTGCATCTTCCTTGCCTCGGATGCCGCGAGCTTCGTGAACGGGCATATCCTTTATGTCGACGGGGGCATCACGGCCTCCCTATGACCAGCCGCATCGTCATCATGGGCGTTTCAGGTTGCGGGAAATCGTCGGTCGGAACGGCGCTGGGAGAGGCTCTCGGCATTCCGTATCGCGACGGCGACGATCTGCATCCCACGGAAAACGTTGAAAAGATGCGCGCCGGCATCCCCTTGCAGGACGCGGACCGCTGGCCCTGGCTTGACCGTGTTGCCGAAACGCTGCGGGACAAGGCGCCGGTCATCGTCGGCTGTTCCGCCCTGCGCCGCGCCTATCGCAACCGCATCCGCGCCGGGGCGGGGGGGGTGGTCCGCTTCGTCCATCTTGCGGGCAGCCGCGACCTGATCGCTGCGCGGATGGCCGCCCGACAGGGGCATTACATGCCGCCCTCGCTCCTGGAAAGCCAGTTTGCGACGCTGGAGCCTCCGGGGCCGGAGGAGGCCCTGACCGTGGACATAGACCAGCCCCTGACAGGGCTGATCGCGCAGATTCTCGAGGCCGTGAAAGGACTGGAACCATGACCGACTCCCTCGCCCTTATCGGGGCTGGCGCGATGGGCGGCGCCATCGGCGCGCGGCTGGTGGAAACAGGCAGCAGATTGCAGGTTTTCGACCTCGATCCCGCCAAGGTCGCGGTGCTTGCAGGTCAGGGTGCAACTGCCGCCGCGACGGCTGCAGCGGCGGCGCGGGGGGTGGCAGGGGTCATCCTGTCGCTGAATGCCCCCCATATCGTGCGGGCGGCTGTGTTCGGGCCGCAAGGGGTGGCCGAAGGCGCCGCCGCAGGGACGCTGATCATCGACATGTCCTCCATCGACCCGGGCGCCACGCGGGCGCTGGCGGCCGAGGCGGCGGAGCGCGGTCTGTTCTGGGTCGACTCGCCCTTGTCGGGCGGGATTCCCAAGGTGGCGACCGGCAATCTGACCCTGATGCAAGGCGGAGACGCAGCAGCCGTTCTGCGGGCGCAGGGTCTTTTGCGGCATGTCGCGTCGAACCAGACGCATATGGGGCCTGCGGGGGCCGGTCAGACGACAAAGCTGATCAATCAGGTGCTGTGCGGGTTGAATTTCCTGGCCGTGGCCGAGGCGACGGCGCTGGCCGAGGCGGCGGGGGTGGATGTCACGCGCATCCCGCAGGCATTGAAGGGTGGGCGAGCGGATAGCGCGCTGCTGCAGGAATACATGCCGCGCTTTGCTGCCCGCGATTATCGGCGGACGGGGCGAATCGACAACATGGGCAAGGACTTGAATGGCGCGCTGGACGTGGCGCGCGGGTCCAACACGCCGCTGCCCCTGACGGCACTCTGCGCCGAGGTCCACCGGATGCTGACCGCCGCCGGGTTGGGTGGCGAGGATCAGGCGGCGCTGATGGAATTCTTCAAGGGTCCGAACAAGGAGCAGTTCACATGATCACCCGTTACGCCCTGTTCGAAGGGACCGTCGCCGAGGGCCAGACCGAGGCGTTCCGCGCCGCTGTCCTGGCCGAGATTCTGCCTGTCTGGCAAAGGTTTCCGGGGGCCCTGGCCATCCATGTGACCTTTGCCGAAGAGCGGGACGAAGGGGCGCCGGAATACCCGTTGATCCTTGCCATCGACTGGCCGGACCGCGCGACGGTGGAGGCTTTTCTGGCCCATCCGATCCGCAAGGAAGGACGGGCGGCGACCGAGGCCGTGTTGGCGCGGTTCTTTACGGGGCGCATCCACCACCATGTGACGGTTGCGCAAAGCTTCTCTCCACTGGATTCCGCCGTCGGGTAACGATACCAAAGAGCATGACCCAACCACGCAAGGCCCCCACCATGACGGACGTCGCCCGCCTTGCGGGGGTGTCGCCCATGACGGTGAGCCGGGCCTTCAAGCCGGAATCCTCGGTCAGTGAAGCGACGCGGGATGCGATCCTGCATGCGGCAGAGGAATTGGGCTATGTCTTTGACAGCACGGCATCTTCCCTGCGATCGCAGCGGACGGATTTCGTGGCCGTCACCATCCCGTCGATCAACAACGCCAACTTTGCCGATACGGTCCGGGGCCTTTCGGAAGGGCTGAAGGCACGGGGGTTGCAGATACTGCTGGGCACGACGGATTACGACATCCAGGAAGAGGAGCGGCTGATCGGGCAGCTCCTGCGGCGCAGGCCGGAGGCGATGGTCGTGACAGGGGGGCGGCATACGGAGCGGTGCCGGAAAATGTTGCAGAACGCGGGGGTTCCGGTGATCGAGACCGGGGACCTGCCAGAGGCGCCGATCGGCCATGTGGTGGGGTTTTCCAATGCACAGGCGGTGCGGGGAATGGTCGATCACTTTGTCGCCAAGGGTTTGACTCGTATCGCTTTTATCGGGGGTGACGCAGACCGCGATACGCGTGGGACGGACCGCCGGGCGGGGTTCATCGCGGCGATGCAGGCGCATGGGCTGGAGGCTGGGCGGCTGATTGCGGCGGGGGCGCCGCCGATTTCCATGCGTGAGGGGGCGGCGGCGATGGGGCGGCTGCTGGAGACCTTTCCCGACACGCAGGCGGTGATTGCGGTGTCCGACCTTTCGGCCTTTGGCGCGTTGACCGAATGCCAGCGGCGGGGGGTGGCGGTGCCGGGGCAGATATCGCTTGCAGGCTTTGGTGATTACGAGATTGCGGGCATCTGCGTGCCGCCCCTGACCACGATCAACCCCTTTCCCCGCGCGATCGGGGCGCGGACGGCGGAGCTGATTCTGGAGGTGCTGGACGGCAAGCGTCTGGCGCCCGCGACCATCGAGATTTCACCGGAACTGATGTTGCGGCCGTCCAGCCTGTGACGGTGGCAGGTTTCCAACGGGGAACCGTGGCAGGTCAACGGGTTGGCGAAACATGGCTGTACCGGAAGCTGTGCCGGGATCTGTGCCGCAAACTGTCAGCACGCGGCGCGCGGTCGGTGTGATGTTTCGTTAAGGAATGACCCCCTCACCTGGTTGCGCTGTCCGCTGCGCGGCCCGCCCTGGCGCGGGACCCGAGGCCTGCACAGGATTTTGTGGACAGATGGCCGCGGGTTGATACTATACGACCGTTCAGCAAGGAATCGTGCCCGGAGGCCCCATGCCCCGCGACCCCCGCTTTGACGTTCTGTTCCAGCCGGTGAAGATCGGGCCGAAGGTGGCGCGGAACCGGTTCTTTCAGGTTCCCCATGCGTCAGGCATGACCAATGCCGCGCCGCATGTGCGGGCGGCCTTCCGCGAGATGAAGGCGGAGGGGGGATGGGCGGTCGTGTCGACCGGGGCCTGTTCCATCCATCCAAGTTCCGATGACAGCCCCTTTCCCTGCGCGACGCTGTGGGATGAGGCGGATCTGCGGTCGCACAGGCTGATGACGGAAGCCGCGCATCGGCAGGGGGCGCTGGCGGCGGTGGAGCTGTGGCACGGGGGCGCAGCGGCGGTGAATAGGACGACGCGGCATGCGGCCCTGTCGCCGTCGGGCGTGCCGTGGATGGCGACGCATGTGGGTTTCATGTCATCTGCGCGGCCCAAGGTGATGGATGCGGAGGATATCCGCGACCTGATCCGCTGGCATGCCGAGGCGGCGGTGATGGCCGAGCGGGCGGGGTTCGACATCCTCTATGTCTATGCCGGGATGGGCTATCTGCCCTATCAGTTCCTGCTGTCGGATTATAATCGCCGGACGGATGATTATGGCGGGTCGGTCCGCAACCGCGTGCGGCTGGTGGAGCAGTTGATTGACGCGGTGCGCGAGGCGACGGGCGGGCGCTGTGCGGTGGCGTTGCGGATTTCCATGCAGGAATTGCGGGGGCGGCCTTCGGAGGTGGCGCCGAGCGAGGCGCATGAGGTGATCGGGCATCTGAAGGATGCGCCGGACCTGTTTGACGTGAAGATGGATTATTCCGCCACTGATTGCGCGGCGAGCCGCTACACGGCGGAAGGCAGCCACGAGCCCGTCGTCGATTTCCTGAAAAGCATCACCGACAAGCCCGTGGTGGGGGTGGGGCGGTTCACCAGCCCGGATACGATGGTTTCGATGGTGAAACGCGGTGTGCTGGACCTGATCGGGGGGGCGCGGCCTTCGATTGCCGATCCGTTCCTGCCGAAGAAGATCGAAGAGGGGCGGGTGGAGGATATCCGCGAATGCATCGGCTGCAATCTGTGCATCTCAAGCTGGCATGACGGGGTCTGGGTGCGCTGCACGCAGAATCCGACGGCGGGCGAGGAATGGCGGCGCGGCTGGCATCCCGAGATCGTGCGGAAGGATGGGCGGGGGCAGGTTCTGGTCGTGGGGGGCGGGCCATCGGGCCTTGAGGCGGCGCTGACGCTGGCGCGGCGGGGGCATGAGGTGGCGCTGGCTGATGGTGCGCGGGAGTTTGGTGGGCGGCTGCGCTGGGAAAGCCGGTTGCCGGGGCTGAACCAGTGGCATCGGGTGGTGGATTACCGGATGGGGCAGTTGCGGAAACTGCCGAATGTGACACTTTACCCGGAAAGCGCCTTGTCGGCGGCGGATGTGCGGGAGTTCGGGGCGGATCATGTGGTGGTCGCCACCGGGGCGGCCTGGTTGCCGCATCTGTGCGGGGCGAATGAATTGCCCACCGGGCCGCTGGAAGCGCCGCGCGTCTATACGCCGGATGACATTGCCGCCGGGGTGGTGCCGGAGGGGCCGGTCGCGGTGTTCGACTATGACAACTATTACCTCGGCTCCGCGATTGCCGAGCATCTGGCGGTGCAGGGGCGGGCGGTCACCTATATCACCACGGCGGGGGCGGCGGCGGCCTGGGGGTTCATGACGAATGAACAGCCTTTGGTGCATCAGTCCTTTGCGCAGAAGGGGATCGGCCTGCGGACGCTGGAGGTGGTGACGGGGTTTGACGGGGATGTGCTGCGGCTGGCGCAGATCTTCAGCGGCGACGTGCGGGAGGTGGCGGCGCGGTCGCTGGTGATCGTGGGCTATCGGCAGGGCGGGAGTGCGCTGCATGAGGCTTTGGCGGGGGTGATTCCGCGCGACAGGCTGCATCTGACGGGGGATGCGCTGGCGCCGGGGGCGATCGTCCATGCGGTGTATCAGGGGCATAAGACGGCGCGGGAATTGGGGCTGACGGCGGCGCAGGTGATGCCGCGCCGGGATGCGCCCTTTGCGCCGCGCGATTTCCAGATGCCGGAGGCTGCGGAATGACACGGGTCGAGGGGCGCAGACGGCAGTCAAGCCGCCCCTCGGGCGGGGTGCCGCAGCGGGCCTTCGGGCAGGTGGAGCGGCAGGTCGATTGGGTGCGGGTGATTTCCGACGATCAGGTGGCGGCGATCCATGACGCGGCGTTGAAGGTGCTGGCGGGGCAGGGGATGCGGGTGCTGCATCCGGCGGCGCGGGAATTGTTCGCGCGGGCCGGGGCGCGGGTGGAGGGGGAGACGGTCCGCCTTGACCCCGCGCTGGTGGCGGAGCGGTTGGCGACGGTGCCTGCGGCCTTCACGCTGGAGGCGCGGGATCCGGCGAAGGCGTTGAAGATCGGGGGGCGGCATTGCGTCTATGCCTCGGTCGGGGGGCCGGCCTATGTGATGTGCAACGACAAGGGGCGGCGGGACGGCACCTATGCCGAGCTGTGCGATTTCCTGCGGCTGGTGCAGGGGTTGAACGTGCTGCATCAGGAAGGCGGTTGCCCGTTCGAGCCGCTGGACCTGCCCGCGAACACGCGCCATCTGGACATCTATCACGCGCAGATCCGGCATCTGGACAAAAGCTGGCAGACCCAGACGCTGGGCCATGCCCGGACGATGGACGGGATCGAGATGGTGGCGATCATGCTGGGCACCACGGCCGAGGGGCTGCGTGGGCGGCCGGTGCTGCTGGGGATCATCAACACCAATTCGCCGCTGCAACTGGATGTGCCGATGGCGGAGGGGCTGATCGCCATGGCGGCGCATGGGCAGGTGAATGTGATCACGCCCTTCACGCTGGCAGGCGCCATGGCGCCGGTGACGCTGGCGGGGGCCTTGGTGTTGCAGCATGCCGAGGCGCTGGCGGGGATCGTGCTGACTCAGATCGTGCGGCCGGGGGTGCCGGTGATGTATGGCGGGTTCACCTCCAACGTGGACATGCGGTCGGGGTCGCCCGCCTTTGGCACGCCGGAATATGCCAAGGCCGCGCAGGCGAGCGGGCAGTTGGCGCGGCATGTGGGGGTGCCGTTCCGGTCGTCCAATGTGACGGCGGCCAATGCGGTGGATGCGCAGGCGGCTTACGAGTCGCAGATGGCGCTGTGGGGCGCGCTGACCGGGGG
>Ga0164290_1002305_pt1 | contig 14427 bp, 15 predicted proteins | sample Micstemetagenome_FD_108782 | JGI IMG/M metagenome (GOLD analysis project Ga0164290, IMG submission 108782) | Contaminated culture microbial community from soil near Moab, Utah, USA - Microcoleus steenstrupii SON62 (Illumina Assembly) | ecosystem: Environmental > Terrestrial > Soil > Soil crust... | reverse complement strand
TGTCGTCTTGACGCGGGCGCGGCTTCTTGTCGTTGTCTCGGGGATGGCTGGCCATGATGAGCGGTTCATGCACATGGCCTTGGCGTGTGCGCAAGCGGCGGCGGACGCGGGAGAGACTCCCGTCGGCTGCGTGATCGTCGACGAATCGACCGGCGAAGTGGTGTCGGAGGGTCGCAACGGCCCGATCGGCGCGCATGATCCGACCGCCCACGCCGAGATTGTAGCCCTGCGCGCCGCCGCCTCGAAACGCGGGAATTACCGTCTCACCGGCCTGACCCTCTATGTGACGCTGGAGCCCTGCGCCATGTGCGCCGGGGCGATCAGCCACGCCCGCATCGGTCGCGTCGTCTGGGGCGCAGACGATCCCAAGGGCGGCGCCGTAGCCCACGGCCCGCGCTTCTTCGACCAGCCGACCTGCCACTGGAAGCCGACCGCCGAAGGCGGCGTGCTGGCAGACCGGGGCGGCGACCTGCTGCGCATCTTCTTCCGGGCCCGCCGCAAAGGAACAGCGGCGTCCGACGCACGTTAGGTCGCGGGGCAATACAGCGCCGCTTGTTCGAGAGTTCGCATGAAGTCCCTGGTGCTCGCCCTTCCCCTCGCCCTGCTCGCCATGACCGCCTGCGGCCAGAAGCCGGCCGATGCGCCCACGGACGGCGACGAGGTTCGGGAGCGGGCGCAGGAGGCCCAGACCGCCCGCCGGCGCACAGGGGCCGAAGCCCAGGACCGGGCCCTGAACCGCGTGATCCGCACCGTCTATCTGTGCAACAACAATGAGCGGCTGACCGTCGATTTCGACAATCCACGCCAGATGGCGACGGTGCGGAACTCCAGCGGCGAGGCCGTCGATCTCCACCAGGAGCGGGCCGCCGACGGCATCTGGTACAAGGCCTCCGGTTATGAGCTGCGGGGCAAGGGCGTGATGGCGACCTGGACCTCGGACGGCCGTCCGCCGACCGACTGCCGGGCCGTCGACTAGACGAACGCCGCCAGCCTCGCATCAAGCCGCGCCCTGACGTCTGGCCAGTCCTCGTCCAGGATGGCGTACTGGGCCGTGTCCCGGATCCGCCCCTTGAAGGTGATCTTGTGCTTGCGCAGCACGCCCTCGTCGCGGGCGCCGAGCTTGCGGATGGCGGCGCGGCTGCCGGCGTTGACCGCGTCGGTGATGATCTCGACCCGCACGGCTCCGGCGTCGAAGGCGTGACCGAGCAGCAGCCGCTTGCATGACGGATTGACCGGCCCGCCACGCGCTTCCGGCCGATAGAAGGTGGAGCCGATCTCGCACCGGCGATGCTCGGGCCTGATCTCATAGAGGCTGGTCGTGCCGACGACGGCGCCGTCGCTCAGCCTTCGCACGGCCCAGGCGATGCGGGAGCCTGCCTGCATCGCCTGCATCGCCGCCCTCCACCAGCCGTCGAAATGCGGCCCGTAGGCGGCGGCGACCATGATGTCCCAGGAGGCGGCGTCACAGTCGAGCGCGGCGCGCATCTCGGCCTCCAGCGCCGCAGACAGCGGCTCAAGCCGCACGAACCGGTTCTCTAGCGGGAGGCTGTCGAGCAAAAGCGGTTGCACGGTCATGCGGCGCCCTCGCTCCTCAGGAAGGCTGTCAGGGACGCCGGGTCCACGGCCCTGTCGGTGAAGGCGTCGCCGACGGCCCGGGCCAGAATCAGGGTCAGCCGTCCGCCCTCGGCCTTTTTGTCGCCCGCCATGCGTTTGATCAGCGCCCTGGCGGAGAAGCTCCCGACCGACTCAAGCCGCGCCGGCAGTCCGGCCCTCTCGATGACCGCCTCGACCCTGTGCGCCTCCGCCGGATGGCAGACGCCCGTAAAGACGGAGAACCGGAAGGCCATGGCGCAGCCCAGCGCCACCGCCTCCCCGTGGGTCAGCCTGGCCTCGTCAAAGCCGAGCTCAGCCTCGAGCGCGTGGCCGAAGGTATGACCGAGATTAAGCAGGGCGCGCCGCCCAGCCTCCTTCTCGTCGTCGCTGACGATCGCGCTCTTGATCTCCACCGACCGCACCACGGCGCGATGAAGGACGGTCGGGTCGCCCGCCGCCCCCGCCGCGCCCTCGCTGGCCAGCCAGTCAAAAAAGCCAGCGTCGCAGATCAGGCCGTGCTTGAGGACCTCGGCCCAGCCCGAGCGAAGTTGGCGGGCCGGCAGGGTGGCCAGCAGATCGATGTCCGCCACGACCAGCCTGGGCTGGTGGAAGGCGCCGACCAGGTTCTTGCCGCGCGGGGTGTCGATTGCGGTCTTCCCGCCCACCGATGAATCGACCTGGGCCAGCAGGGTAGTCGGGACCTGAACGAAATCCACGCCGCGCATGTAAAGCGCCGCCGCCAGCCCGGTGAGGTCGCCAACGACCCCGCCGCCCAGTGCTACAACGATGTCTCGCCGGTCGAGGCCGAACGCCAGCAGACGGTCGATGACCCGCTCCAGTTCGCCGAAAGACTTGGACGCCTCGCCGGGCGGCACGGTCAGCAGCCGGGCCTGTACGCCGGCCCTCTTCAGCGCCGCCAGCACCGCGGGCCCGTGCAGGCCGGCCACCGTCTCGTCCGTGACCACGACGGTGCGGCTCTGGCCCATGGCCGCGACCCGTGCGCCAAGCTCGTCCAGCAGACCACGACCGACGACGACATCATAGGCGCGGAACCCGTCGCCGGAAACGCTGATGACCGTGTTCACAGCGCCGCCTCGTTGAAATAGGCGTCCAGGGCCCTGACAATGCTGTCGACGGCCTCGGCATGGGCGCCGCTGGCCACGTCGACCGTGACATCCGCGCCGGCGTAGAACGGATAGCGGACCTCGGCCATGGCGCGGAGCGCTTCCAGGGGGTCGCGTCCGCGAAGGAGCGGCCGGGTGTCGCGGCGCTGCACCCGGGCCGCAACCGTCTCGAGGTCGGCGCGCATCCACACCGTGACCGCCCGCGCCTTCAGTTCGGCGCGGGTTTCCGCGTTCAGCACCGCGCCTCCGCCGGTCGCCAGCACCATTCTGGGCGCCTGCAACAGCCGTTTCAGAACCCGCGCCTCGCCCGCGCGGAACTCGCCCTCGCCCAGTTTGGCGAAGATGTCCGAGACCGTCATGGCGGCCGCGGCCTCGATCTCGACGTCGCCATCGGCGAAGGGCAGACCCAGCCGCCTCGCCAGACGTCGACCCACGGTCGATTTGCCCACGCCCATCAGGCCGACGAGGGCTATGGTGCGCCGATGAACGGGAATCGGTTCTTCATCGGCCGTCATGGCGCTCATGACCGCCCTCGCGGGCGGCGGCTGGCGGGCGACGGATCGGGTTGCGGCAGGCACGGCATGATCCCACCCTCTACACCAAGCGCCGCCGTCGAAAAGCGCCGACACGCATGACGTCGCCGCAGGTCGAGGCCTTTCTGGAAATGATGGCGGTGGAACGCGATGCCTCGCCCCACACCCTGTCCGCCTATGGACGCGACCTGGCTGACGCCGAGGCCGGCATCGCCGGGGGCCTGATCGGGGCCGGGGAAGCCCAGATCGAGGCATGGTACGCCGCCCTGGGTGCGCGGGGGCTGTCGCCCGCAACCCAGGCCCGCCGCCGATCGGCGGTGCGTCAGTTCTATCGCTTCGCCCTCGGCGAGGGCTGGCGGCAGGACGACCCGTCCCGGCGCCTCGACGCGCCGAAACAGGGGCGGAGCCTTCCCAGGATCCTCGGTCCGGAAGAGATCGAACGGCTGCTCACCGCTGCAGCGGCCCGCGACGGCGCAGGCGGCCTGCGTCTCGTGGCCTTGGTGGAACTGGCCTATGCGTCCGGACTGCGGGTCTCCGAATTGCTTGGCCTGCGCGTCGAGGCCGTGCGGCGCGACCCCGCCTTCCTCATCGTGCGCGGCAAGGGCGGCAAGGAGCGGCTGGCCCCTCTGAACGCGGCTGCGCGGCAGGCCGTGAAGACCTGGCTGACCGTCCGCGACGCCGCGCGGCCGGAGAAGGCGCCTGACAGCCCGTGGCTGTTCCCCTCCGCCTCGGCCAAGGGCCACCTGACCCCGCGCCGGTTCGCCCAGTTGCTGGACCAGGCCGCCATCGACGCGGGCATCGACCCGGCCCGCGTCAGCCCCCACGTCCTGCGTCACGCCTTCGCCACCCACCTGCTGGAGGGCGGCGCCGACCTGCGCGTGGTCCAGACCCTGCTGGGCCACGCCGACATCGCCACGACCCAGATCTATACGCACGTCGCTGTCGACCGGCTGGCCCAGGTGGTGCGTGACAAGCACCCCCTGGCGCGGGACGAGTGAACCGCCGCTTGCTCCCCGGCGTTGACCTGACTAGGTTCCGCCGCCTTCCGATGCGCCACGCGGCGCGCCTGTTCCGGACGCCTGATGGCCGTGCACTACCTCGAGTTTGAAAAGCCGATCGCCGATCTGGAGGCGAAGATCGAGGAGCTGAATCTGCTCTCCTCGACCTCCGGTTCGTTCGATGCCGAGGTGGAGCAACTAAGGAAGAAGGCCGAACAGCTGCGCCGGAAGACCTACGCCAGCCTCGATCCGTGGATGAAGACCCAGGTCGCGCGTCATCCGCAGCGGCCGCATTTCGTCGACTATGTCCAGGGACTGTTCACCGACTTCGTGGAACTGAAGGGCGACCGTCAGTTCGGCGACGACCAGGCGATTCTGGGCGGTCTCGCGCGCTTCCGCGGCGCGCCCGTGGTGCTGATGGGCCATGAGAAGGGCCACGACACCCAGACGCGGGTGGTCCACAATTTCGGCATGGCCCGGCCCGAGGGCTATCGCAAGGCCGTCCGCCTCATGGACCTGGCCGAACAGTACGGCCTGCCGGTGCTGACCTTCGTCGACACCGCCGGCGCCTATCCCGGCCTCGGCGCCGAGGAACGCGGTCAGGCGGAGGCCATCGCCCGTTCCACCGAGCGCTGCCTGACGCTGGGCGTCCCCTCGATCGCCACCATCACCGGCGAGGGCGGCTCCGGCGGGGCCATCGCCATCGCCGCGGCGGGCCGCGTGCTGATGCTCGAACATTCTATCTACTCGGTGATCTCTCCCGAGGGGGCCGCCGGCATCCTGTGGCGCGACGGCGCCCGCGCACGCGACGCCGCCATGGCCATGAAGATCACGGCGCCCGATCTGGTCGAACTGAAGATCGTCGACCGGATCATTCCCGAGCCCCTGGGCGGCGCCCACGCGGATCGCGAGGCGGCGATCGCGAGCGTCGGGGATGTTCTGGCCGAGGAACTGGCGGCGCTGTCGAGCCTCAGCCCCGACCAGCTTCGCAAGGCGCGGGCAGAGCGCTTCTACGCCATCGGGCGGGCCGTCTGAGCGTTTCCTTAACCATTCGGCGACGGTTGTCTGGCAACGCTCCGGACAGTGCGAGTTGCAGTTCGCAGCCCGGCCGGGATCGTGAGTATGAGTTCTGTAGGCGAGGCTCTTCGCGACACCGCCGTCATCAATCTGGCCGGCGCCGTGACGATGGTCGTGGACGATTCGCCTTTCTCGGCTGAAATCACCACCGGCGCCCTTCTCGGCTTCGGCATCCGCACGCGATACTCGTGCCGCAGCGCGCCCGAGGCCATGGAAATCCTCGGCCAGTCGGAAATCGATCTGCTCGTGATCGACTGCGAAATGCCCGGCATGGACGGCTTTGAAATGGTGCAGTGGCTGCGTCGGTCGGGCCCGCCCAACGCCTTCGTCCCGGTGATCATGACCGCGGCCCACATCCGCCGCTCAATGGTCAACGCGGCCCGCAACTGCGGCGCCAACTACATCGTCACCAAGCCCTTCAGCGCCGCCAGCCTGCTGGAGCGGATTGTATGGGTGGCGCGTGACAGCCGGCCGTTCCTGGAGGTCGGCGACTATTTCGGCCCGGACCGCCGCTTTCGCCAGGGCGACCCGCCGGGCGAGGAGCGACGCGCCGACGTCATCCGCCGTGCCGAATTCGAAGCTCTCAAAGCAGCCGAGGCCGCCCATTGACTGTGATCACCCATTCCCGTCGCAAGTCCCGCCTCGCGACGATGATCGACAGCGCCGGCGGCATCACCGTGGGCGTCGCCGTGGCCCAGGCTCGGGACAACATCGCCCGGCTCCGCGCCCGGGCGCTGGCCGAGGTGACCCGGCAGATCGCCAACCTCGCCGCCCTGCAGCAGCCGAACACTGCCGACGAGAGGGCCGAAATCCTTCGCAGCATCTACCGGTCGGCCAATCACGTGATCGACGCCGCCAGCCCCTTCGGCCTGGATGAAATCTGCGCCGTCGCGACGAGCCTGTGCGACATGGTCGATCGCGCTGCGGGCGAGACGGCCTTCGACTGGCGCATCCTGTCGGTGCATATCCAGTCGCTTCAGCTGCTGAACACTTTGCCGGACGAGGCGATCGAACAGCGCGAAGCCGTCCGGACCCAGCTGACCACCATGGTGGCGAAGAAATTCGGTCAGGCCGGCTGAGGCTCGGTCCGCGCTCCGCGCGTCTGCTTCCGCCAAAGGGCCGCATACTCTCCGCCCAGATGCGCCACCAGTTCATGGTGCGCGCCGCGCTCGACGATACGGCCGGCCTTCAGCACCAGAATCTGGTCGGCGTCGGCGATCGTCGACAGCCGATGGGCCACAACCAGGGTTGTGCGGCCGGCCCGGGCCTTGCGCAGCGTCTTCTGGATGGCTGCCTCGGTACGGCTGTCCAGGGCGCTGGTCGCCTCGTCGAGGATCAGGATGCAGGGGTCGGCCAGCAGGGCGCGGGCGATGCCCACCCGCTGGCGCTCGCCGCCAGACAGTTTCAGGCCGCGTTCGCCCACCCGGGTCTCCATCCCGTCGGGCAGCTCGCGGATGAAATCGGCCAGTTCGGCCGCCTCTGCCGCCGCCCAGATCGCCGCATCATCCGCATCGGGCCGGGCGAAGCCGATGTTGGCGCGCAGGCTGTCGTTGAACAGGGCCACGTCCTGCGGGACCAGGGCCACGGCGGCGCGCAGGGACGCCTGGGTCGCCTCCCGCACATCAAGCCCGTCGATCAGCACCCGGCCCTCCTGCGGATCCAGCAACCTCAGGGCCAGTTTGACGATGGTGGACTTGCCGGAGCCGGACGGCCCCACCAGGGCCGTGGTGGTTCCCGGCGCCGCGATGAAGCTGACGTCCTCCAGCCCGTTGGCGCGTGCGTCATGCCGGAATCCGACGTGTTCGAAGGCCAATGCTGCGCCGCGCGCGTCGGCTGGTCGGGGCAGCGCGACCGCGTTCGGCGCGTCGGCGACCTGCGGCGTCTGCCGCGTCACCTTCAACATCTCCTCCATATCGATGAAGGATTGACGGATCTCCCGATAGGCGAAGCCGAGAATGTTCAATGGCGCATAGAGGGAGATCATGATCAGCACCGCCGCCATGACGTCGCCCGGCCCCATGCGGCCTGCAGCCGCCTCGAACCCGGCCATCACCGCCATGACGGCCAGGCCGACGTTCATGATCACGGCCTGCATGACGTTGAGCAGGGCCAGCGAGCTGTTCGCTTTCAGGGCGGCGCGTGTGTAGTCGCCCAGCGCGCGGTCATAGGCGCCGGCGGCCCGCGCCTCCGCGCCGAAGGACTTGACCGTCTCATAGTTGAGCAGCGCATCCACCGAGACCCCCGCCGCTTCGGAGTCGGCGGCGTTCATCTCCCGCCGGTGCTCCAGCCGCCAGCTGGCGAGGGCGAAGGTCGAGGCGGCGTAGACGGCGACAACGGCCACAGCCACGGCTCCGAAGCGCCAGTCATAGCGGGCGCCCAGAACGCCGGCCGCCAGCACCAGTTCGACCCCCGTCGGGATCAGATTGAAGGCGAGGATGCGCAGCAGGAAATCCACGGCGCGCGAGCCGCGGTCCATGGTGCGCGAAAGCGTTCCTGACCGCTTGGTCTGGTGGAAATCCAGCGACAGACTCAGCGCATGCGCAAAGGTCTCGGTGGCGGCCCGCCTCTGCGCGGCCGAGCGCACGGGGGCGAAAATCACGTCCGAAGCATTGGGTGCGACGGCTGACAGCAGCCGCACGATCGCCCAGCCGACGGCGAAGCCCGCGAATCCCATGCCAACGGCGACGGCCGCACCCTGCCCTGCCGCCAGATGATTGACGGCGGCGCCCAGCACCAGCGGAGCCAGCACCCCCAGCCCCTTGCCGCCCAGGGTCATCCCGATGGCCGCGAACAGGCGCAGGCGGAGTTGGGGCGCACCGGATCGCCCAACCAGCCGCATCAGGTCGCCCATCGCGCGCCAGGGAGGCGGTCCGTCCGTCGTCGGCGCGGGCGCGCCCGCCTGCGCCGCCTTTGCGACCGAATCCCCTCGCCGCCCCGTCCGTTCGCCTCGCATCGTCATGGGCGGAGATATGGACCGCGCCGCCGTTCGCGCAAAGGCCGGCGCGCCGAATACCCACGTCATTTCCGGACGCAGGGACGGGCGCGCCCCCTGCCCCCGCGCTCGCGACTCCTGTAAGCCGGTCCCATGGCTCGTGACGGTGCAATCTATGTCTGCCAGGCCTGCGGGGCCGTCCATGGCAAATGGTCGGGTCAGTGCGGGGCCTGCAACCAGTGGAACTCCATCGTCGAGGAGAGCCGTTCGGCTCCGCCCGGCGCGATGAAGACCGCGACCGGCGCCGGCGCTCGCGGCCGGGGCGTCCAGTTCGAGACCTTGCAGTCCGACACGCCCGAGCCGCCGCGCATCATCACCGGCGTGGCCGAGTTCGACCGGGTCTGCGGCGGCGGCGTGGTGCCCGGGTCGGCCATCCTGCTCAGCGGCGACCCCGGCGTGGGCAAGTCCACCCTGCTGCTCGACGTCGCAGGTCGCGCAGCCCTGTCGGGCCGGCGCGTGGCCTATATTTCCGGCGAGGAAGCGGTCGAACAGATCCGCGCCCGGGCGAAACGAATGGGACTTGAAAAGGCCCCGGTCGAACTGGCCTCCGCGACGGCCCTGCGCGAAATCCTCGCCACCCTGAAGCGGGAGAGGTTCGACATCGTCATCGTCGATTCGATCCAGACCCTGTGGTCGGACGCCCACGAAGCCGGGCCCGGCTCCGTGACCCAGGTGCGCGCCTGCGCCGGCGAAATGGTGCGGCTGGCCAAGTCCCAGGGCGTCGCCGTGGTGCTCGTCGGCCACGTGACCAAGGACGGCCAGGTCGCCGGGCCGCGCGTGGTCGAGCACATGGTCGACGCGGTCCTCAGTTTCGAGGGCGAGCGCGGCTATCCGTTCCGCATCCTGCGCGCCGGCAAGAACCGGTTCGGCGCCACCGACGAGATCGGCGTCTTCGAGATGGGCGACGCCGGCCTGCGCGAGGTGGCGAACCCGTCAGCGCTGTTCCTTGGCGAGAGCAAGGATCGCGCCCCCGGGGCGGCGGTCTTCGCCGGCATCGAGGGGTCACGGCCCGTGCTGGTCGAGATGCAGGCGCTGGTGTCCAAATCCGCCTATGGCACGCCGCGGCGCGCGGTGGTCGGCTGGGACACCGGCCGGCTGGCCATGGTGCTGGCGGTGCTGGAGGCCCGCTGCGGCTTCGGTTTCGGCGATCAGGACGTCTATCTGAACGTCGCGGGGGGTCTGCGCATCAATGAACCGGCGGCCGATCTGGCGGCGGCGGCGGCGCTGATCAGTTCGGCGACGGACGTCCCCCTGCCCCAAGGCTGCGTCGTCTTCGGCGAGATCAGCCTCTCGGGCGAGATTCGCGCCGTCGGCCGGGCCGAGGCGCGGCTGCGGGAAGCGCAGAAGCTGGGCTTCGACCGGGCCCTCGCCCCGCCGCTGACGGTGAAGTCAAAGGGGGTCGCCGTGACCTCGGTGACGCGTCTGGCGGAAGCGGTCGAACGAATCTCGCAAAACCGCTATTGAAGCGCGGCAGACTGCAGTTCGGGCGCGCATGACCGGTTTCGACGTATTCGCCATTCTGGTCATCCTCGCCTCGGCGGCGGCCGGCTGGGTGCGTGGCGGCACGCGCGAGATCATCACCCTGCTCAGCTTCGTGCTCGCCGCCTTCGTCGCCCTGGTGGCCCTGCCGCTGACCGCTCCGCTGGGACGCGCGCTGGTCGATCCGGACTGGGCGGGCACCATCGCGGCGGCGATCGCCTCCTTCCTGCTGATCTATTTCGGCATCCGCATCTTCGGCTCGATCCTGTCGAAACGGGCGCAGGCCCATCCCCGGCTGGGGGGGATCGACCGCATCGTCGGCGTCTTCGTCGGCGCGGCCCGGTCCCTGGTGCTGCTGGGCGCCATCCACCTGGTCATCGTCGCCGCCATGCCGGGCGAGCGCACGCCCCGGTGGCTCAGCGAGGCGGCCCTGCGCCCGGTCACCGCGGGTGCGGCACGCCTGATCCAGATCGTCCTGCCGGGCATCGGCCGGGGCGCCGACGCCCTGGCGCCCGTCGTCACATCGTCCGTGAGCGAAGGCTTTTCAGGCGAACAAGCCTTGCCCTCGCCCCAAACAGACAATACTTCGCCGCCGTCCGCCGCACGCTAGCGTTCCCCCGCTTCATCGGAGCCCACGATGAGCCGCCTTGAGCATTCCATCGCCGCCCCGGTCGTTCATCGGGAGCACTATCGCGACGCCGACGACGATCGTCCGCGACTGGAATGCGGCGTGTGCGGCGTCTGGGGCGCGGAAAAGGACGCCGCCTCGGCCGTCGTCGCCCTCGGCCTCCACGCCCTCCAACACCGCGGCCAGGAAGCCTGCGGCATCGCCAGCGTCAAGGACACCCGCTTCCACACGGAGCGCCATATGGGCCTCGTCGGCGAGGCGTTCGGCGGCGCCGACCTGCCCGAACGGCTGCCCGGCACGGCCGCCGTCGGCCACACCCGCTATTCCACCGCCGGCGGCAGTTTCCTCCGCAATATCCAGCCGATGTTCGCCGATCTGGACCAGGGCGGCATCGCCATCGCCCACAACGGCAACCTGACCAACTTCCTGTACCTCCGGAACCAGCTGGTCGGCGAAGGCGCCATCTTCCAGTCGACCTCGGACTCCGAGGTCATCCTTCACCTGATCGCCCGCAGCCGTAAGGCCAAGATCGTCGACCGCTTCATCGACGCCATCGGCCGGATCGAGGGCGGCTACGCCCTGGTCTGCGCCACCCGCTCCAAGCTGATCGGCGCCCGGGACCCGCTGGGCATTCGCCCGCTGGTGCTGGGCCGGCTCGGCGACGCCTGGGTGCTGGCGTCCGAGACCTGCGCGCTGGACACCATCGGCGCCACTTTCGAGCGCGACGTCGAACATGGCGAGGTGGTCGTGATCGACCACGAGGGCCTGAAGTCGCTGAAGCCCTTCCCTACCCGTGGGGCCCGGCCCTGCCTGTTCGAATACGTCTACTTCTCCCGCCCCGACAGCGTCGTGAACGGCCGCTCGGTCTATGGCGTCCGCAAGCGCATGGGCATGAAGCTGGCGCGCGAGCATGCCGTTGAGGCCGACGTGGTCGTGCCGGTTCCCGATTCGGGCGTGCCGGCGGCCCTGGGCTATGCCCAGGAAAGCGGCATTCCCTATGAGATGGGGATCATCCGCAGCCACTATCTGGGCCGCACCTTCATCCAGCCCAGCCAGGGCGCCCGGCAGAAGGGCGTTCGGATGAAGCACAGCCCCAACCGTTCGGTGCTGGAGGGCAAGCGGGTCGTGCTGATCGACGATTCGATCGTGCGCGGGACGACATCGGTGAAACTGGTCCGCGCCGTGCGCGCGGCGGGCGCGACCGAGGTGCACCTGCGTTCGGCCTCGCCGCCGATCCTGTGGCCGGACTTCTACGGCATCGACATGCCCGAGCGGGACCAGCTGATCGCCGCCAACATGACGCTGGAGGAGATGCGGGCCCACCTTGAGGTCGATTCGCTGGGCTTCCTGTCGGTCGACGGCCTGTACGACGCCATGGAGGCCGGTCCCCGCGACCCGCGCAATCCGCAGTTCACCGACCACTATTTCACCGGCGAATATCCGACCCGCCTGCTGGATCGTGAGATCGAGGAAGGCGGACGCGAGGTGGCGGCGCGGCAACTTTCGCTGCTCGTCAGCGCTTAAGGTTCGTACGATCCGTTTCAGAGGCGTCGCATGGTTCAGCTTGGTTATTTCACCATCGACACTTCGGATGTCGCGAAGGCGCGGGCCTTTTATTCTGCCCTGTTCGGCTGGACGTTCAACGACGCGGAGTCGGGCCCGACCTACGCCCATGTAGCCGGCAGCAAGCCGGCGTTCGGCTTCACCAAGGCCGAGCGGCCGGGCCAGTTTCCCCATATGTATTTCCGGGTCGATGATGTCGACGCCCTTTGCCATAAGGTCGTCGAGCTTGGCGGCAAGGCCGCCGTTCCGGCCGACGGCTCGACCGGGCGCTCGGTCGTGGTCAGCGACGATCAGGGCGTCAGTTTCAGCCTGTGGCAACCTGCGCCCGGCTTCTGACTTTCGCCGCACCGGCGGGCGGGCTATCAGCCCCGCATGACCGACCTTCCCCTCAAAGACCGCATCGCCCTCGTCGTCGGGGCCTCGCGCGGCATCGGCTATGAGAGCGCCCTGGCGCTGGCGAAAGCCGGCGCGCATGTGATCGCCACGGCGCGGACGGTCGGCGGGCTGGAGGAGCTGGACGACGCCATCTTCGCCGCCACCGGCAAGCACGCCACCCTGATCCCCTTCGACCTGGTCGACGGCGGCGCGATCGACCGGCTGGGCGGCGCCATCTATGAGCGCTTCGGCCGGCTGGATGTCTGGCTGCAGGCGGCGGCGACCATGGGCGCCTCGGGACTCACGCCCGTCAGCCACGCCGACCCCCGTGTCTGGGCCAAGGTCGAGAAGACCAACTTCACCGCCGTCTACCGCCTGATCCGTTCGCTGGAGCCCTTGCTGAAGGCGTCCGACGCCGGGCGCGCCATCTATGTGACCACCAGCGTCGCCACGGCGCCGCGGGCGTTCTGGGGCCTCTACGCCGCCACCAAGGCAGGAGCCGAGGCGCTGGTGAAATGCTGGGCTGACGAGATTGAATCCACGCCGGTCCGCGTCGCCATTGTGGATCCCGGCCGCATGCGCACCCAGATGCGCGCCCAGGCCTTCCCGGGCGAGGACCCGCAGGAGGTGATCCACCCCTCGGCCATCGGCCCTCTGATGGTCGAGCTGGCGCGCGGAGACCTGCAGCCGCCGCTGGAGGTCAGCTTCAAGACATGGAGCGCCGGGCCAGGCGTGGCGGCCCTGATTTAAGGCCGCCCTACTTCTTCGGCAGGTGCTTCTGCCCGGTCCGCACCCGGCCCGACCGCGACACCTGACGCGCCCCGCCGCGCGCGCCCTTCTGGACCGCCACCGAGGAGCCGGCCTTTTTGTTGGCGCTGGCCTTCAGGCCCGCCAGCGGCTTCAGCTTCGTCTTGCCGGCCTTCTTCTGCTCCAGCGCCTTGCCAGGCAGGTTGGACAGCATCTCCTCGCGCTCGGCCTTCTTGATCACGCGGCGCGGCGCGGTCTTGGCGTCGCCCTTGTAGCGTTCGGGGCCCGATTTGGAGCCGCCCGGCGCATAGGGGTTCTCGCTGCCCGACTTGACGATCAGGCGGATCGGCGTGCCCGGCAGGTCGAAGGACTCGCGCAGATTGTTGACCAGATAGCGTTTGTACTGCTCCGGCATCGACTCCGCGCGGCTGGCCATCAGCACGAAGGTCGGCGGCCGGGCCTTGGTCTGGGCCATGTATTTGGGCTTGATCCGCTTGCCGTCGACGGCGGGGGGCGGATGCCTCTGGGTGGCGAGCGCCAGCCAGGTGTTCAGGTCCTTGGTCTTCACCTTGACCGACCAGGTGGCGTGCGCCTGGAGTACGGCGGGCATCAGCCGCTCGACTCCCCGGCCGCTGTGCGACGACAGGGCCACGAAGGGCGAGCCCTTCAGCTGGGGCAGCTTGTCCTCGGCCATCTGGGTCAATTTGGCGAGCCTGGCCTGCGGGTTCTCCTCGAGGTCCCATTTGGCGGCGACATAGACCAGCGCCCGGCCCTCGCGCTCGACCAGATCGGCCAGCTGCAGGTCTTGGGTGTCGAAGGCGTCGTCCTTGTCCATGACCAGCACGACGACCTCGGCGAAGGTGATGGCGCGGATGGTGTCGGCGACCGACAGCTTCTCCAGCTTCTCCTGCACCCGGGCCTTGCGGCGCATGCCGGCGGTGTCGACCAGGCGGATGTTCTGGCCTTCGTATTCCCAGTCCACCGAGATTGAGTCCCGGGTGATGCCGGCCTCGGGGCCGGTCAGCATGCGGTCCTCGCCGATCAGGCGGTTGATCAGCGTCGACTTGCCGGCGTTGGGGCGGCCGATGATGGCGATGCGGATCGGCTTGTCGGGCTCGTCGACCTCCTCGATGAAGATGTCGGCGCTGGCGGCGACCACCGCCGCGTACAGATCGGCCATGCCCTCGCCGTGCTCGGCCGAGATGGCGACCGGCTCGCCGAAGCCCAGCGAATAGGCCTCGCCGATGCCGCCGCCGCTCTCGCGGCTCTCGGACTTGTTGGCCAGCAGGATGACGGGCTTGTGCTGTTTGCGCAGGCG
>Ga0164290_1002304_pt1 | contig 14431 bp, 15 predicted proteins | sample Micstemetagenome_FD_108782 | JGI IMG/M metagenome (GOLD analysis project Ga0164290, IMG submission 108782) | Contaminated culture microbial community from soil near Moab, Utah, USA - Microcoleus steenstrupii SON62 (Illumina Assembly) | ecosystem: Environmental > Terrestrial > Soil > Soil crust... | reverse complement strand
TGCCATCGCCGATCTGGCCGGTCTTGGCGGCGCCCGCGATCGCCTCGACCGTCTTGTCGACGAGCTCGGAGGAGACGGCGATTTCGATCTTCAGCTTCGGCAGGAAGCTGACGGCGTATTCCGTACCGCGATAGATTTCAGTATGCCCCTTTTGCCTGCCGTAACCCTTCACTTCGGTTACGGTGAGGCCCTGGATGCCGACAGCTGTGAGCGCTTCGCGCACTTCATCCAGCTTGAACGGCTTGATAATGGCCATCACTATTTTCATCTGGTTTCCCATCCTTTGACGAATAATTCCGGCGGGTGACCGCCTTTGGCGTGATCGCGGGAAATTGTTCGCCCTCCCGTGACTTGCATCATGAATACAAGCCGCGTGCCAGATTCGAATGGGAGGATTAAGTCGTTGAAAATTAACGGATTAAAATAAAGGACCTAAAAAACGGGCAGTGGCTTGAAAGTTAACTGAATAAAACTTGTGCAAATTATCGCGGTTGAACAACAATTAATCAATTGCACGTTTCCGAATCAATCCTTCCTGTGCGACCGAGGCGACGAGCTTGCCGGAACGGTTGAAGATCGACCCACGGCTCAGACCGCGCGCGCCGCCGGAGAAGGGGCTGTCCTGGGTATAGAGCAGCCAGTCGTCGAAATCGGGCATGTCGTGAAACCACATTGCATGATCGAGACTGGCGCCCTGGATTGCCCGGTCGAAGATGGACATTCCATGCGGAAAGAGCGTGGTATCGAGCAGGGTCAGATCGGAGAGATAGGCAAGGACCGCCGACCTGACCGCCCGATCGCCGGGCACCTGACCGTTTGCCTTGAACCAGATGTGCTGGACCGGTGGTAGCGCCTTGTCGGAGACATAGTGCTCCATCGAGACAGGCACGATCTCCACCGGACGCTCGCGCAGCCAGAAGCGCCGCACATGTTCCGGCGCATCCTCGAGATAGGTCTCATAGAGCTCTTCGGGGCGCGGAAGGTCCTCGGGCATCGGGATGTCAGGCATCTCGACCTGGTGCGAAAGCCCTGCTTCGTCCAGCTGATAGGACGCCGACAAGGTGAAGATAGGCTTGCCATGCTGGATGCCCACCACCCGGCGCGTCGTGAAGCTGCCGCCGTCGCGAATCCTCTCCACCTCATAGAGAATGGGGACCGTGGGATCGCCCGGCCGGAGAAAATAACTGTGCAGCGAATGTACGAAGCGATCCTCGACCACGGTCTGGTTGGCCGCCGCCAGCGCCTGGGCGATGACCTGTCCCCCGAAAACGCGCTGCCAGCTCGAATCCGGACTGACACCGCGAAACAGGTTCTCCTCGATTTTCTCGAGCGTGAGGAGGCCCACCAGCTTCTGCATTTCCGATAGCACATTCTCGGGGCGCGGCATTTTGGGCCTCTCTCCATAGTTCCGTCACGATCAGACTTCCTCTATACTCGCGGCAACGACGGCCGCAAGCCGGGAAAATTCAAGGAGTTGGACATGCTGGACATCCTGGTTGCCGGTGGCGGATATGTCGGACTTTCCGTCGCCGTCTCGATCAAGAAGGCGGCGCCCCACCTCAAGGTCATGGTCGCCGACAGCGCCCCCGAGGGCGCATGGCAGAAGGACGGCCGGGCCTCGGCGATCGCTGCCGCGGCCTCGCGCATGCTGACCGCGCTGGGGCTGTGGGACGAGATGCTGCCCCATGCCCAGCCGATCAACAAGATGATCGTCACCGATTCCCGGACATCCGACCCGGTGCGGCCGGTCTTCCTGACCTTCGATGGCGACGTCGGCAAGGGCGAACCCTTCGCCCACATGATCCCCAATCCGGCCATGGTCGGTCCCCTGCTCAAGGCGGCGCAAGAACTCGGTGTCGAGATGAAGTTCGCGACCAGCGTCGAGGCTTTCTCCGTCGGCCCCGTATCGGTCAGCGCGACGCTCTCCACCGGCGAAACGGTGGAAGCGCGCCTGCTGGTCGCCTGTGACGGTGCCAAATCGAGGTTGCGCGACATCGCGGGCATCAAGACCGTGCATTGGGATTACGGCCAGTCCGGCATCGTGACCACGGTCGAGCACGAGCGCCCGCATGGGGGCGTGGCGGAAGAGCATTTCCTACCGGCGGGCCCCTTCGCGGTCTTGCCGCTGCCCGGCAACCGCTCGTCGCTGGTCTGGACCGAGCGAACGGCGGATGCGGAAAGACTGGTCGCCGCCGACGATCTGGTCTTCGAGGAGGAATTGGAACGCCGTTTCGGCCACAAGCTGGGCCCGATCCGCGCCGTGGGCGGCAGGCGGGCTTTCCCGCTTGGGCTGACGCTGGCCCGCGCCTTCGTGGCGAACCGGGTGGCGCTCGCCGGCGATTCCGCGCACGGCATCCATCCGATCTCCGGCCAGGGCCTCAATCTCGGCTTCAAGGATGTCGCAGCCCTCGCCGAGACCATCGTCGATGCCGACCGGCTCGGGCTCGATATCGGCGCGCTCAACGTGCTGGAGCGCTACCAGTCCTGGCGGCGCTTCGACACGTTCCGCATGGGCGTGACCACCGACGTGTTGAACCGGCTCTTCTCCAACGACATCACGCCGATCCGCATCGCGCGAGATTTCGGCCTGGGGGTCGTGGACCGAATGCCGGGGCTGAAGAATTTCTTCATCAAGCAGGCCTCGATCGCCGGCGGCGCCGACCCGAAACTGCTCGGCGGCGAGATGCCGTAAACCCGGCCATCGGCAAGCCCTACTTTCGATCATATTAGCATGGACTTTTATGCGTTCTGAGAAGAGCCGGGTCCCGGCTAGTCTTTTCCTGCAGGCGAGATCGCCTGAGCCCAATCAGGAAAGGACTGGAGATGACTGATCTCGAACACGAAGAACGCGAAAACGTTCGGACGACCGACCTTATCTCGCGCCGCACCCTTCTTGCGGCCGCAGCGACCGTTCCCGTCATAGCCGCAGGTGCTGCCACGGCTTCCGCCCAGGCAGCAACGCAGAGCGGTGGGAACGGTAGGGCAGCCATCGTATCGGGGTCGTCGCGCGGCATCGGCGCCGCCATCGCCCGGCGCCTCGCAGCCGATGGCTACAGCGTCACCGTCAATTGCGTGGTCAACCGCGACCTCGCCGCCGGCGTCGTGCGCGAAATCGAGGCGGCGGGCGGCAAGGCGGTCTGGGAACAGGCCGATGTCAGCGATCCCTCGGCCGTGCAGCGGCTGTTCGACGTCAATGAGCGGGCATTCGGCGGCGTCGACGTGGTGATCAGCAATGCGGGCATCATGCGGCTTGCGCCTATGGCGGAAATGACGGACGAGGACTTCGACCGCATGGTCGCCGTCAACATCAAGGGCAGCTTCAACATGCTGCGCCAGGCGGCCCTCCGGATACGCGACGGCGGGCGCATCGTCAGCCTCTCGTCCAGCATCACCCAGCTTCGGACACCGACTTACGCGCCTTACGCCGTGACCAAGGTGGCGCAGGAGATCTACGCCAATATCCTGGCCAAGGAACTCTCCGGCCGGATGGTCTCCGTTAATGCCATTGCGCCCGGCGTGGTCAACACGCCGCTTTTCACCGACGGCAAGACAAAGGAGCTAATCGCGGGCTTCGTGGGCCGCACCCCGCACAGGCGCCTCGGCGAGCCGGAGGACATCGCCCGGGTCGTCGCCTCGCTCTGCGCCGAAGACGGCTGGTGGGTGAACGGCCAGACAGTCTTCGCCAATGGCGGCATCGTCTGATCTCTTCGGCGCAGGCTGCTGCGCCTCGGCTATCGGATGAGTTCCTGCACAAAGGCGATAAAAGCCCGGACCTTGGCCGACATCAGGTTGGGCGTGCGGTGATAGACATAGAGCGGAAAGGTCTCGTCGGCCCATGCGGGAAGCAGCTGCACGAGCCTTCCGCTTGCGAGAAGCGGCTTGGTATAGACTTCCAGCGGCTGGGCGATCCCATATCCGCTCAGGCAGGCGCCAAGCAGCGAGCCCGTATCGCTGACGACCATCCGGCCATGCACCTTGACCGGCACGCTCTCGCCACCCCGGGCAAGCTCCCAATCGTAATGCCGCCCCGTCGCCGGATCGCGCATCAGGATGCATTCGCGATCCTCCAACTCGCACGGATGTTCCGGCATGCCATGCCGGGCGACATAATCCGGCGAGGCGCATGTCAGAACGCGGGTGTCCATCAGCAGCCGGCAAATGAGCGAGGACGGTTCCGGCGGACCAAAATGAATGCCGATATCGAAGCCCTCCGCCACCAGATCTCCCATCCTGTCCCGAACTGCGATCTCGACGGTCAGTTCCGGGTAGCGCTGGAGGAACGGATGGATCCGGGGTGTCAGGACATAATGGCCGAAGCAGCCATCGACATTGACGCGCAATCGGCCCCGCACCTCGGCCCCTGAACCGGCGGCGCGGATCGCTGCGTCTTCGATGCTCGCCAGGTGCGGCGCGACCTGCTCGTAGAAGCGCCGCCCTTCATCGGTGAGCGTGATCGACCGGGCGTTCCTGTGGAAGATGCGCACGCCGACGCGCTGCTCGAGCCGCGCCACCGCGCGGCTGACCGCCGATTGGGTCAGCCCCATCGCCTCGCCTGCCCGCATGAAGCTGCCCGCTTCGATCACCGCCGAGAGCACGCCTATGCCGCTCAGCAATCGGCTGTCGAATGTCATCGAGACCTACCCTTTGTTATCCGGCATCGACATAGTATGCGCAGAACGCAGACTCGGCAATGTCGCGAACCGGCGGAGGCGCGCGAGGGGCGAACTGGCTAAAGTCCGTTCCTTGCGCGAAGCTGGAGACGTTATCGTACGAAGTTAAATAGTTAACCGCCCTGTCTTGAAAGTTTTAAGGTTTGATGACTATCTTTAACCATCCGGAGCGTGTGCGCCGGATGCATGACTGTTCAGGATAGAAAGGACAATTCTCTGACAACAGTACACGCGAAAGGAGTGGCGTCATACGCATACTCCCGGAGCATGGAGCGTAGCGAAGACGCTGCGGCCAACGCTCTCAAGCTGGTCCTCGAAAGCCTCGAAGACTCAAAGGCTGAAAACGTCATCTCAATCGACATCACTGGCAAATCCGCGCTGGGCGACTACATGGTCGTCGTCTCCGGGCGCTCGAACCGCCATGTGACCGCGATTGCGGAACACCTGCTCGACGACATCAAGGCCGGCGGCCTTGGCAATGCCCGCATCGAGGGCCTTGAGACCGGCGACTGGGTGCTCATCGATACCGGTGACATCATCGTTCACGTCTTCCGTCCGGAAATCCGCGAATTCTACAATCTCGAAAAGATGTGGGCCGCGCCTGACATGGACGAGGGAACGCTGCACTGATCGTACGCATCCTGCTTTTCGAAGCAGGGCTGTTACGATAAGAGTATCTCGAAAGGCCGCTCCTTTCGTGCTGAGAAATATGGTCCGAAATCGAGGCGCCCATCGTGCGGATTTCTCTATTCGCGGTGGGTAGGCTGAAAGCCGGACCCGAAAAAGAACTTGCCGAACGGTATCTCGACCGTTTTGCCAAGGCCGGCCCCGCCATTGGCCTCGAACTCGCCAAAATCACCGAAATCAATGAAAGCCGCGCCGGCAACGGCGAGACCCGCAAGCGCGAGGAGGCAGCCGCGCTCGACAGGATGCTGGCCGACGGCACCGTGCTGATCCTGCTCGACGAGCGCGGCAAGGCGCTCGACAGCCCCGCCTTTGCGGAACTCTTGGGAAGCATCCGTGATGCGGGCAAGCGCGAACTGGTGATCGCCATCGGCGGGCCGGATGGTCTGGACCCGGCACTCACGTCCAAGGCAGCGCATATGCTGTGCTTCGGCAAGATAACCTGGCCGCACCAGCTGGTGCGGGTTATGCTCGGGGAGCAATTGTACCGGGCCGTGACGATCCTGTCCGGCCATCCGTATCACCGGGTTTGATTGCGCACGCCGTTGCTTCGATCAGAACTCCGGAAATTCCAGCTTGTCGGTGTTGTAGCCCAGCGCCCTCGCCTTGCTAACCATGATGGCAAGCTTTTTCTTGGACGGTACAGTGCGGGAATAGATCCAGAGGTTCTTCATGCCGGGATCCGCGCTGATGAACCAGCTGCGATCGGGTGCCTGGTACAGGACCCAATATTCGAAAGTGATCAGGAACGGGTAGCGGACGCTGAGCTTCGCATTGGTCGTGCCGGCATCGCGCAACGTGCCCTCGCCTTTGATGGTCTTGAGCCTGCCGTTGGGCGTTCCTTCGCGACAGCCGTCCTCGACCTGTACCTTGCCGGCCTCCGGGCCGCGCTTGTATGTCGTATAGCCCGCGACGCAGCCGTCGGTGATGAACATCGGCGTTCGGCCGATCTCCAGCCACGTTCCGGAATAATGCCGTATGTCGACCTTGACGACTTTCGGCGCCGACCAGACCGGCTGGGGGGCGACGAAAGCTGCCAGGGCCAGGAACATGCCAAGCCATGCGGTGGTTTTTTGTACGAACTTCATAGCAGGCCCTCTCTGGTTTCGAAGTTTGTACGGCGCTCGCCGGCCGAGGGTTCACCCGAATCGAATGGGGCGGAAAAAGACTGCGTGCGCAAACGTACACTGCACGCGCCCCTTTACTCTCCGGTAACCCGCAGCGGCGATAAAGGACGTGGAAATCGAAGGATCTTACATGTCGAATGGATGCGAGGGGTGCAGGCGAGGCGATGGTTTTGGCACGCCGTTTTCGATGGCTTTCCAGCCCATCGTCAATGCGCGGACCGGCATGGTGTTCGGCCATGAAGCGCTGGTCAGGGGCGAGAACGGCGAGGGCGCGGGTAGTGTTCTGTCGCAGGTCGAGAGCAGCAATCGCTATGCCTTCGACCAGCAGTGCCGCGTCAAGGCTATCGAGCTTGCCGCACGCCTCTATCCCGCCTCACAAGATGTAAAGCTCTCGATCAATTTCATGCCGAACGCCGTCTACGAACCTCGGGCATGCATCCGGCTGACGCTGGAGACCGCCGAGAAAGTGGGCTTTCCTTTGAAGCAGATCGTTTTCGAGTTCACCGAAAACGAGCAGTTGGACACCACGCACGTTCTCAACATCCTCAAGACCTATCGCCAGATCGGATTCCTGACGGCGATCGACGACTTCGGCGCCGGATATGCGGGGCTTGCCTTGCTGTCGAAGTTCCAGCCCGATATCGTCAAGCTCGACATGGATCTCGTCCGGGGTATCGACATCGATCCCTGCAAGCGAACCATCGTCAAACACACCTTGAACATGCTCGGTGAACTCGGGGTCACGCCGCTGTGCGAGGGGATCGAAACAGCGGGCGAACTTGCCGTACTGCGCGATCTCGGGGTCGAGCTGGTCCAGGGTTACTACCTTGCTCGCCCCGCGTTCGAAGCACTGGCGATTCCGACGGCGACACCTGTTTTGGCGGTGGCATAACCTCGACAAGCCTGCCATGCCGCATCTGACCAGTCCCGGCCCATCGCACCACAATTGCCCACCCCCGCTGGCGCGTCGCCGCATTGCAGTCTAAACATCGGGTCGAACAACTCGAGGAAGGGCTGCGATGGCACCTTCCGATGCGCCGGTGGCGCAAGACTGGCGGTAACATGATGAGACTTTCGGGATTGTGCATCGCCTTGTGGCTGATATCGGCCTTACCGGCATCGGCGCGGGACGTGAGCGCTCAGCTACGGTCATGCAGCTCGGCCAGGGATATTCCCTATTGCAAGGCGCAGCGCGGCCAGTTCAGGCATGACTGGGCCAAGGCGACCCGGGGAGACTACACATCGCAGCGCAACGTCGCCTTCTGCCTCAGATTGGGATGTGATGGCGCGGTGAAGGTGGACCGGGTTGCCGCATGCGCATGGCGCATCGTGATCATCGGCTCGGATGCGCCGTGGGAGAGGGGCGATCTCATGAACTACAGGGCCGATTGTGCCGGCATCGGCCTGCGCGCCGACGCCCTGGCGCATCGTCTGTTCGAGAAAATATACAGGCGGCCGCTCCTGGTCGACGCCGAGGAACGGGCGACGTCCCTGCTGTTCGACCCTCCGAAACCGCCCGACAAGTAGGCTACGTTCCCAGACGGCCGAACTGGCCCGGCTGGCGCCGAACAGTCGCCGGATTGACCGTGACGGCTGCCGACGGCGGCGATCCCGAGGCGAACCCGCCGGGCGGGACGAAGGCAAGAACGGCGATACCAGCATAGAAGACCCAGCCCAGGACCTGCACGACTTCAATCGGTAGTGGCAGCGCAATGAACCGCGGCAGGAAGACCGGCGCGACGATGGCAAACAGCCAGAATTGCGGCCAGCCGATATCCCTCAGCCGCGCCGAGACCATCCACAGCATGGTGATGATCGTGATCGCGGTCATCGCGATCACCGCCGCTGGATAGAATGCGGTGAGCAACGAATGACGGTTGGCGAGATCCACGATTTCCTTCGGTGCCTGATGATTGGGTGTGAAGGACAGTGATGTCTCTTTCAGCCGCGCATTGATAACGGCCTCGAGCTCCTTCTTGCTGTATTTGCGCCCCGACTTGACGATGTCGCGCACGATATCCTCGTGCGCCTGCATCGTGAACGGCATCGGGCGGCTGTTGATCACGGACACGTCGGCGGAGCCGTCACTCACGACCAAGCGCGGCTTGAGGAGTTCCTCGGCGGTCGCATCCTGCAGGCGCACGATATAGCGCTCGATCGGCTGCTTGGCGAAATCGAAGCCGAGCATCAGCAGGATCGTCACGATATATCCGATGCGGCCTAGCCGGGACTCGCCGAAAATCGACATGGAACGACCTTTGCTTTATACAGCCTATGAGGGCTTATCGCGCAATGGTTGAAAATTTTGACTAAACCGATCGGTCGGAATTTAACATTCCCCCAAATTCTTGGCAGATTTCATGCCCCTTCCCCCTTGCCGCAAATCAGCTTAACTTGGCACCGATAGTGCGAGCGTGCCCTTGACGAAGCAGAACACGGCCTGGCGGAGACGATGTGCGCGGATGATGGCGGCGGCCGTTTTCGGCGCTGTCGGTCTGTGGCCTTTCGCTGCCGTGCCGCAGGAGGTGGACCCGGTCCCGACCGAAACAGGTCCGGTCGGCGTGCTGACCATCAAGCGCAACGCCACAGAGAGCGAACTCCGCGAACTGGCCAAGACCATTGCCGACGCCAAGGCGCGCGCGGCGAGCCTCGAGGCATCGATCGCTGGCATAGAGAAGACGACATCCGGACTGCGTGAGGCGCTGGTGGCCTCTGCGGCCAAGCGCAAGGATCTCGAACGCCAGGTGATCGCCAACGAGGACCGGCTGACCGGCCTGGCGAGCAAGGAAAAAGACGTCAAGGCCTCGCTCCATCAGCGGCGCGGCCTGCTGGCGGAGGTGCTGGCGGCGCTGCAGCGCATGGGCCGCAACCCGCCGCCCGCACTGCTTGTGACGCCCGACGACGCGCTTTCCTCGGTGCGCAGCGCCATATTGCTCGGCGCTGTCGTGCCCGGCATCCGCGGCGAGACGGAAAAGCTCGCGGCCGACCTCAAATCCCTCTCCGACCTCAGGGCCGAGATCGCCGCCGAGCGGCAGACATATGTGACCACCATGGCATCGGCGATCGAGGAAGAGCAGAAGATGACGCTGCTCGCGGCGGAAAACGATAAACTGAATGTGAAGAACCGCGCCGAACTCGAAAGCGAGAAAAAGCGGGCCGAAGAGCTCGCAGCCCGCGCCACAAGCCTGGAAGGCCTGATTTCCTCGCTCGAAACCGAAATTTCCTCGGCAAAGGCCGCGTCCGAAGCGGCCAAGGCAGAAGAGGCCAGACGGCAGAAACTGACGGCAGCTGAGCGCGCCAAGCTTGACGCGGACCCCGCTTTGCCCGACAAAAACCGTATTACACCCGCATATGCGTTTTCGGCATTGAAAGCCAAGCTCGACCTGCCGGTGGCCGGCGACGTATTGCGTGTCTTCGGTGACGACGACGGGACAGGCCATCCTGCCCAGGGCATTACCGTGGCGGCCAAATCGGGCATGGTGGTGACGGCGCCCGCCGATGGTTGGATCATGTTTGCCGGCCCTTTCCGGAGCTACGGCCAGATGATCATCATGAATGCGGGCGATGGCTACCATATTGTGATCGCGGGCATGGATTCGGTGACCGCGAGACAAGGACAGTTCGCCGTGGCTGGGGAACCTCTCGGCCAGATGGGTGAGAAGAGAATTGCAAGTGCGGCGGGCCTGCATCTGGAAACCGAGCGCCCCACGCTGTACATAGAATTTCGCAAGGACGGAAAACCGGTCGATTCGCGACCATGGTGGTCCGCCAAAGACCTCGGAAAGGCACGCAATGCTACGTAAAACTTCTCTTGTGCTTCTCGGCGCGCTTCTGGGCTCTACCGCCATGGTCGGCGTCTATGCGGCTGGCATTCCGGCCAATGCCGCAGGCTCCTCGACCTACAGGGAGCTCTCCATTTTCGGCGAGGTCTTTGAACGCGTACGCGCACAGTATGTGACGCCGCCGGACGAGCAGAAGCTGGTCGAATCCGCGATCTCGGGAATGCTGTCCTCGCTCGATCCGCATTCGAGCTACATGAATGCCAAGGATGCCGACGACATGCGCACCCAGACCAAGGGTGAATTCGGCGGTCTCGGCATCGAAGTGACGATGGAAAACGACCTCGTCAAGGTGATCACCCCGATCGACGATACGCCCGCCTCCAAGGCCGGCGTGCTGGCCGGCGACCTGATCTCGAAGATCGACGGCGCCGACGTGCGCGGCCTGAAGCTCGAGGAAGCCGTCGACAAGATGCGCGGCGAAGTCGGCGCGCCGATCAAGCTGACGCTGATCCGCAAGGGTGCGGACAAGCCGATCGACATCACGCTGAAGCGCGACATCATCGCGGTGCAGGCGGTCAAGGTCCGCGTCGAGGGCGATGTCGGTTATCTCCGCGTCATCTCGTTCACGGAAAAGACCTATGACGACCTGAAGAAGGGCATCGAGAAGATTCAAGCCCAGGTGCCGAACGACAAGCTCAAGGGCTATGTCCTCGACCTGCGCCTCAATCCGGGCGGCCTGCTCGACCAGGCGATCAATGTGTCGGACGCCTTCCTCGACAAGGGCGAGATCGTCTCGACCCGCGGCCGCATCGAAAGCGAAACGCGCCGCTTCTCGGCGACCGAAGGCGATCTGGTCAACGGCAAGCCGGTGATCATCCTGACAAATGGTGGCTCGGCTTCGGCATCCGAAATCGTTGCCGGTGCATTGCAGGATCTCAAGCGCGCCACAGTGCTCGGCACGCGGTCGTTCGGCAAGGGTTCGGTCCAGACCATCATCCCACTCGGCGATTCCGGCGCGTTGCGCCTGACCACGGCGCTCTACTACACGCCGTCGGGCAAATCGATCCAGGGCATCGGCATCTCGCCGGATATTGTGGTGGAACAGCCGATCCCGGCCGAGCTGCAGGGCAAGATGGAAAAGGCCGCCGAATCCTCGCTCAAGGGCCATATCAAGGGTCAGGACGAGAACGACGAGGGTTCCGGCTCGCAGGCCTATGTGCCGCCGGACCCGAAGGACGACGTGCAGCTTGCCGCCGCGCTCAAATTGCTGCGCGGCCAGGAAGTCAACGCCGCCTTCCCGCCGGACCAGAAGAAGGCCGTAGAAGTCGAGCAGAAGAAGCTGTGACATTCACGCGGTGGGACCACCCGCCGCGTTTCTCCTCATTGGATGCAGGCGGCAAATTGAGCGGCATCAATACGCCACTGGGACAGGACCGGAAGCCGGCGAAACCATCGCCCGGCTTCTTTTCTCTTGCCCGATTCGTTGCCGTGTTCGGCGCGATCTTCCTTGTTGGTCTTTCGGTCTATGTCGCCATGCGGCCGGAAGATAACCTTAAAAAGCCTGAAATCGCTGCTGTCGAGGTCAAGCCGGTCAATGACGTCGTCATAGCAGAACAACCCGACGGCAAGGATTCGACCAACCCCGACAAGCTGGTCCACGCTCGGCCACATGACGGCGCCAATGTCGATCACCAGGTCATGGACGATGGCTCGGTGGTGACCAAGTTCACGCCGAAGAGCCGCGACAAGGACGGTCCCGTCGTCATCGATGCGACGGCGCAGAACGCGCAGGACGAACGCACCGCAGCCTTTCCCGACGAAGCACTGATCGAGAATACACCCGACGGCAAGCTGCCCATCGTCGCGAGCGACGGCACCCGCCCGGTCGATCGCTATGCAAGGCCATGGTCCGGCGCCCGCGGCACGCGTATCGCGATCGTCATAGGCGGATTGGGGTTGAGCCAGACCGGCACCCAGCGAGCCCTGAACACCTTGCCGGAAGAAATTACGCTGGCCTTTGCCGCGACCGGCAATTCGCTGTTCCGCTGGATGCCGGAGGCGCGACGGGGCGGCCACGAGATCCTGCTGCAGGTGCCGCTCGAACCCTTCGATTATCCCGACAACAATCCCGGCCAGCTGACCCTGCTGCATAAGGATTCCGAGGCGAAGAACATCAGGCGGCTGCATCAGGCGATGAGCAAGATGACCAATTACACCGGCATCATGAACCATCTCGGCGGCCGCTTCCTGTCGGACGCGCCGGCGCTGGAACCCGTGATGCGCGATATCGCCGGTCGTGGCCTTTTGTTCCTCGATGATGGCTCCTCGGCGCAGTCGCTCTCCGGCACCTATGCCAAGGCCTTCGGTGCCCCGCATGCCTTCGCCGACGTCGTGCTCGACCAGGAGGTCAGCAAGGCATCGGTGCTCAAGAAACTCGACGAGCTTGAGCGCGTGGCGATGAAGCAAGGCTCGGCCATCGGCGTGGCCTCGGCGTTTGACGAGAGCGTGGATGCGGTGACGGAATGGGCACGCGAGGCGGGCGGACGCGGGATCGAAATTGTGGGGATTTCCGCGCTGGCGGACGTGCCGAATTGAGAGATGAGTGACGAAGGATCTATGACCAAGAAGGACAAGAAAATCCGGGCCGAAGACCTGCCCTATCGCCCTTGCGTCGGCATCATGGTGCTCAATCGCGAAGGCCTGGTCTGGGCCGGGCGCCGCACGCCGATCGGCAATTCAGAATATGATGGCTCGCCGCAGCTATGGCAGATGCCGCAGGGCGGGATCGACAAGGGCGAGGACCCGGAAAAGGCCGCCTATCGCGAACTCCATGAGGAGACCGGCATGACCTCGGTCACCCTGCTCGGGCGCTCCAACGGCTGGATCAACTACGACCTGCCGCCCGAACTGATCGGCATCGGCCTGAAGGGAAAATATCGCGGCCAGACGCAGGTCTGGTTCGCCTTCCGCTTCACCGGCGACGACAGCGAAATCCAGATCGCACCGCCACCGGGCGGCCACGCGCAGGAATTCGATGAATGGGAATGGAAGCCGATGGAGGACCTGCCGGGGCTGATCGTGCCCTTCAAGCGCAAGGTCTATGACCAGGTTGTCGCGGAATTCCGGCATCTGTCCGGTACCAGTGGATAATTCCGCGCTTTCAATAATGTTATCAAAGTGAAGCCGTTCACGTTAATCTTACAAATCGTGATGACGGGCCGTCATGACACGATGATCTCCGGTGTTTAAGGGGTGGATAGTGGAGGAAATCAGGCCACTTATTCAAGGAGCATCGATGGCTATTACCGACAACCTCAACCCCTGGGCGCCGCGCGTTCTCTCCATCGTGAGGATCGTCAGCGGCCTGATCTTCATGGCCCATGGAACCACAAAGCTGCTGGGCTTTCCGGCGAGCGACATGAACCCACCCGTCCTGTCCATGGGATGGAATGCCGGCGTCATCGAACTGGTGACGGGTGCACTGATTGCCATCGGTCTGTTCACCCGGCCTGCAGCCTTCGTCGCTTCCGGTACGATGGCATTCGCCTATTTCCTGGCGCATGCGCCGCAGAGTTTCTTCCCGGTTCTGAACGGTGGCGACGCAGCGATCCTCTATTGCTTCCTGTTCCTCTATCTCGTCTTTGCCGGCCCCGGTCCGTGGAGCGTGGATGCCAGGCGCGGCGCGGCGTAATTGCCGGTCACCCGATAGACAAAATGATTGCACCCGCCTTTCGGCGGGCGCTTTCGTTCCGGGATGCCGGATCAGGACTTGAAGAAAGCCAGCAGGTCCGCATTGACAATGTCAGGATGCGTCGTGGCCATGCCATGCGGCAGGCCCTTATGGACGCTGAGCTTGCCATTCCTGAGCAGTTTGATAGCGAGCTCGGCGGAGTCGGCGATCGGCACGATCTGGTCGTCGTCGCCATGCATGACGAGCACCGGCACTTCGATCTTCTTGAGGTCCTCGGTGAAATCGGTTTCCGAGAAGGCTTTGATGCAATCGTAATGCGCCTTGGCGCCGCCCATCATGCCCTGGCGCCACCGGTTGTCGGGGGTCGCGGGCGAATCCTTGGCATCCGGCCGATTGTAGCCGTAGAACGGGCCGGCGGCGACATCGTGGAAGAACTGGGCGCGGTTGGCAATAAGCGCTGACCGGAAGCCATCGAAG
>Ga0164290_1002303_pt1 | contig 14440 bp, 11 predicted proteins | sample Micstemetagenome_FD_108782 | JGI IMG/M metagenome (GOLD analysis project Ga0164290, IMG submission 108782) | Contaminated culture microbial community from soil near Moab, Utah, USA - Microcoleus steenstrupii SON62 (Illumina Assembly) | ecosystem: Environmental > Terrestrial > Soil > Soil crust... | reverse complement strand
GATGGTGATGCCGGGCGACAACGTCTCGATGGACGTCGAGCTGATCGCGCCGATCGCCATGGACGAGGGGCTGCGCTTCGCCATCCGCGAGGGCGGACGCACCGTCGGCGCCGGCGTCGTCGCAAAGATCGTGAAGTAGCGCGGCGCCCGACCTGTCGGGAGGAGCTGGGCGGGCACCTCGGGTGCCCGCCCTTTTTCGTTGCATCGCTGGACAGGCGAGGAGGGCTGTGGCCTTACCGCCGGAAGACGATACGGGGTTCGGGATGTCCCTCAGCGGCGGATACGGCCAGGCGCAGCCGGAGCTTGCGAGCTTCTGGTCGCGGCTGCTCGCGCAGGTCATCGACCTGTTCTGGCTCCTCCCGCTGTCCCTGATCCTCGGGCTGATCGCCGATCTCGTGAATGGCGGCCGCGGCATGTCGGCCGGCGGCGAGCTGATGGCCAACCTCATCGGCGCGCTGGTCGTCCTGACCTTCTGGGCGCAGCGCCAGGCGACGCCGGGCAAGCTCGTGCTGGGGCTGCGCATCGTGGACGCCGACACAGGCGGCGTGCCGACCATCGGCCGCTTCGCTCTGCGCTACGTCGGCTACCTCGTCTCCGCGTTGCCGCTCGGCCTCGGCTATCTCTGGGCGCTCTGGGACAAGCGACGGCAGGGCTGGCACGACAAGATGGCCGGCACGCTGGTGATCCGCGAACTCCGCGGCTGACCGCCACGCACCGCGGCTCCAGGGGCCGTTCGACAAGATCCGCTGCGCTGCCCCGCTCGGCCTTGTGCAACGGAGCTTGGCGCCCGCTTGTCACCCCGGGGGCGCTCCGCTATGCCTCCCGCCTCGCGCGGCCCATGCGCGCCACGCCCGGAGACTGTCCGCAGGGGATCCCCTGCCTCAGCCCGGCGCGGACCGCTAGGGGCGTAGCTCAATTGGCTAGAGCGCCGGTCTCCAAAACCGGAGGTTGGGGGTTCGAGACCCTCCGCCCCTGCCATGCGGCCGCGCGAATGCCGCGGCAGGCGGGCCGGCTCGGTCCGCGCGTCCCCGGCATGGAGTGCAGCGTGTGTCGTCGGTGAAAGGGGCCGTCTTGGCCAAGTTCGATCCTGCCGGATTCGTCCGCGAGGTGCGTCAGGAGGTGGCTCGCGTCACCTGGCCGACGCGCAAGGAGACGCTGGTGACCACGGGCCTCGTGCTGGCGCTCTCGGCGCTGGCGGCGCTGTTCTTCATGCTGGTGGACTGGATCATCTCCGGCGCCATGCGCCTTCTGTTCGGACTGGGGGTCTGACGCCATCATGGCCGACATGAAGTGGTACGTGGTGCACGTCTATTCGGGCTTCGAGAAGAAGATCTCGCAGCAGATCCGCGAGCAGGCCGCCCAGAAGGGCCTGGCCGACAAGTTCGAGGAGATCCTCGTGCCGTCCGAGGAGGTCCTCGAGGTTCGGCGCGGCCAGAAGACCAACCAGGAACGCAAGTTCTTCCCCGGCTACGTGCTGGTGAAGATGGAGATGACCGACGACGCCTGGCACCTGGTGAAGAACACCCCGAAGGTGACCGGCTTCCTCGGCGAGAAGAACCGCCCCACCCCGATCCGCGAGGCCGAGGCCCAGCGGATGCTGAAGCAGATGACCGACCAGGCCGAGAAGCCGAAGCGCCGCGCCATCGTCTTCGACGTGGGCGAGCAGGTCCGCGTCGCCGACGGCCCCTTCACCAGCTTCAACGGCACGGTGGAGGAGGTGGACGAGGAGCGCGGCCGGGTGAAGGTCAGCGTCTCGATCTTCGGCCGCTCCACCCCGGTCGAGCTGGAATACGGACAGGTCGAGAAGCTCTGACGCGCCTGCGCCCGCAAGGGGGCGCGGCAGGGCTAGACAAGAGGGGCGCCGGCGGCTAGATGCGCGCTCCGCCGCGCGGCCCGGGTCAAACCCGGGCCGTTCGGCATTGCAGGGAACGCGGGAGACCGGGGCCGAAGGGCCAGGGTCGCAGGCACCGCGGGCCTCTGTGCAACGACAGAGGACTGAACAGTGGCGAAGAAGATCGTCGGCTACATCAAGCTGCAGATCCCGGCCGGGAAGGCGAACCCCTCGCCGCCCGTGGGCCCGGCGCTCGGCCAGCGCGGCCTGAACATCATGCAGTTCGTGAAGGAGTTCAACGCGGCGACGCAGGGGATGGAGCCCGGCACGCCGACGCCGGTCGTCATCACCGCCTACAGCGACCGCACCTTCTCCTTCATCACCAAGACGCCCCCCAACACCTACTTCCTGCTGAAGGCAGCCAAGATCGAGAAGGGCAGCCAGACGCCGGGCAAGGGCGGCAATGTCGGGCGCGTGACGAAGTCGCAGCTGCGCGAGATCGCCGCGACCAAGATGAAGGACATGAACTGCACCGACGTCGAGAGCGCGGTGCGCATGCTCGCGGGCTCCGCCCGGTCCATGGGCATGACGGTGGTGGAGGGCTGACGCCATGGCAAAGATCGGCAAGCGCCTGAAGGCCGCGGCCACCGCCTTCGACCGCGAGAAGGCCTACGCGCTCGACCAGGCGGTCAAGCTCGTCAAGCAGAACGCGAAGGCGAAGTTCGACGAGACGGTCGAGATCGCGATGAACCTCGGCATCGACCCGCGCCACGCCGACCAGATGGTCCGCGGCGTGGTCGGCCTGCCCGCCGGCACCGGCAAGACGCTGCGCGTCGGCGTCTTCGCCCGCGGCGCGAAGGCCGAGGAAGCGAAGGCCGCCGGCGCCGACGTGGTGGGCGCGGACGACCTCGCCGCCCTCGTCCAGGAAGGCAAGATCGAGTTCGAGCGCTGCATCGCGACGCCGGACATGATGGCCCTCGTCGGCCGGCTCGGTAAGGTGCTCGGGCCCCGCGGCCTGATGCCGAACCCGAAGCTCGGCACGGTGACGATGGACGTGAAGGGCGCCGTGCAGGCCGCCAAGGCCGGCCAGGTGGAATTCCGAGCCGAGAAGGCGGGCATCGTCCATGCCGGCATCGGCAAGGCCTCCTTCGGCGAGGATGCGCTGCTGAACAACGCGCGCGCCTTCATCGACGCGATCCAGAAGGCCCGCCCGACGGGCGCGAAGGGCACCTATGTGAAGAAGGTGTCGCTGAGCTCCTCCATGGGCCCGGGCGTGAAGGTGGACCTGGCCTCCGTCACCGGGGCCTGAGGTCCGACGAGATACGGCGGCGCAAGCCGCCGGGCAGGGCAGGAGGCTGTCTCCTGCCCGAACCTGTCGGAGACCTCCTGTGGCCGTTCCCTCGGGGCGGCCTTGAAGCGGCGAAAGCCCGCAGGGGATAGATGGGGTGCCGAGAAGTGATGCCGGCCGGGGGTGCTGCCCCTGATCCGGCTTGGCTTGACGGTCCCTTCCAGCAGGCGAGTGCCGCGCCGGGTCTCCGGCGCGGATGAACCGGCAGGGACCCTTCCAGAAGGTTCCTGCTCAATTCGGAGACGGACGTGGACCGTACGGAAAAGCGCGCCTTCGTGCAGGCGATGCAGGCGGTGTTCGCGGATACGTCCTTCGTCCTCGTCAGCCAGAACAAGGGGCTGACGGTGGCGGATGCGACGGTGCTGCGGCAGCGCATGCGGGATGCCGGCGCGAGCTACAAGGTGGCGAAGAACCGGCTGGCCTCGCTCGCCCTCGACGGCTCGAAGTTCCAGGCCATCCAGCCTCTGCTCAAGGGTCCGACCGCGATCGCGTGGTCGAAGGATCCTGTGGCGGTGGCGAAGACGGCGGTGGACTTCGCCAGGACGAACGACAGGTTCGTGATCCTGGGCGGGGCCCTCGGGACCCAGATGCTGAGCGCCGATGGCGTGAAGGCCCTGGCCGAGCTGCCCTCGCTCGAGACGCTGCGTGCGCAGCTGCTCGGCCTGATCCAGACGCCGGCGACGCGGATCGCCGGCATCCTGCAGGCCCCCGGCAGCCAGCTCGCGCGGGTGTTCTCGGCCTATGCCAAGAAGGACGAGACGGCGGAAGCCGCCTGATCAAACGAAGAACATCCGGGGCGAAGTCCCGGGTGTTGCAAACCTCAAGCCAAGCCATTAGATCGAAGGACACACGCACATGGCCGATCTTGCGAAGCTCGTCGACGAGCTGTCCACCCTGACCGTCCTGGAGGCCGCCGAGCTCTCCAAGATGCTCGAGGAGAAGTGGGGCGTTTCCGCCGCGGCGCCGGTTGCCGTGGCCGCCGCGCCTGCCGCTGGCGGTGCCGCCGCCCCCGCCGCCGAGGAGAAGACGGAGTTCACCGTCATCCTGAAGGCGGGCGGCGACAAGAAGATCAACGTCATCAAGGAGATCCGCACCATCACGGGTCTCGGGCTGAAGGAAGCCAAGGACCTCGTCGAGGGCGCGCCGAAGACCGTCAAGGAAGGCGTGAACAAGGACGAGGCGGCGAAGATCAAGAAGGTGCTCGAGGAGAACGGCGCGACCGTCGACATCACCTGATCTTGGTGCGCCGGGCGACCCCCGGCGCATCAGCCCGCCAGACCGATGCGGGGCTGCGGCTCCGCCGCGGCGGGCGGGCCAGGCTACCAGGGTTGGGAACGGGCGGGACTCCGGGGTCGGAGTCCCGCCCGCGCCCGCGTTTGATTTTGCGGCCCCTGGCGTCCGCGGCATCTCCGCCGCGGCTCCAGGTCGGCAACGGGTCAGTTCACCACGGGTTTCTGCCGGCTGCTCCGGTGCGGGGGCGGCGGGCAAGGGAAGCGGGACAGGCATGAACGCTATCACGAAGTCCTTCACCGGGCGCAAGCGCATTCGGAAGTCCTTCGGGCGGCTGCCCGAGGTGGCGCCGATGCCGAACCTCATCGACGTGCAGCGGGCCTCCTACGAGACCTTCCTGCAGATGGGCGTGGACCCGGACAGCCGGACGCACACCGGCCTGCAGGAGGTCTTCAAGTCCGTCTTCCCGATCGACGATTTCGGCGGGCGCGGCCGGCTGGAATTCGTCCAGTACGAGCTCGAGGAGCCGAAATACGACGTCGAGGAGTGCATCCAGCGCGGCCTGACCTTCGCGGCGCCGCTGAAGGTGCGGCTGCGCCTGATCGTCTGGGACGTGGACGAGGACACCGGCAGCCGGTCCGTCCGCGACATCAAGGAGCAGGATGTCTACATGGGCGACATGCCGCTCATGACGGACAACGGCACCTTCATCATCAACGGCACCGAGCGCGTCATCGTCTCCCAGATGCACCGCTCCCCGGGCGTGTTCTTCGACCACGACAAGGGCAAGACGCACAGCAGCGGCAAGTACCTCTTCGCCGCGCGCGTCATTCCCTATCGCGGCTCCTGGCTCGACTTCGAGTTCGACGCCAAGGACATCTGCTACGTCCGCATCGACCGCAAGCGGAAGCTGCCGGCGACGACGCTGCTCTATGCGCTCGACTCCGTCTGGACCGAGGGCGAGCGCGTCCGCCGCGCCAATGAGGGGCTGCCGAACCTCGAGCCGCACGAGATCCGCGGCATGGACTCGGAAGAGATCCTGAACGCCTTCTACGGCCAGGTGGTGTTCAGCCGCTCGGCCAAGGGCTGGTCGCGCCCCTTCGACCCGGAATCCTTCCGCGGCATGAAGCTCGCGGAGCCGCTGGTGGACGCCAAGACCGGCCAGGAGGTCGCGTCGAAGGACATCAAGCTGACGCCGCGCGCCGCCCGCAAGATCGCCGAGGGTGGCACGACCGAGGTGCTCGTCGGCCGCGCCGACCTCGTCGGCCGCTACGTCGCCGAGGATCTGGTGAACTGGCAGACCGGCGAGATCTGGGCCGAGGCCGGCGAGGAGCTGACCGAGGTGAAGCTCGCCGCCGTCGAGGAGGCGGGCCTGGATCGCCTGCCGACGCTGGCGATCGACCAGGCGACCGGGCCCTGGATGCGCAACACGCTCGCGGTGGACAAGAACTCCAACCGCGAAGAGGCGCTGATGGACATCTACCGGGTCATGCGCCCGGGCGAGCCGCCGACCGCCGACACCGCGGAGACGCTGTTCCGCGGCCTCTTCTTCGATCCGGAGCGCTACGACCTCTCGGCCGTCGGCCGGGTGAAGATGAACATGCGCCTCGGCTTCTCCGCCGAGGAGGTGCCGGACCACGTCCGCACGCTGCGCAAGGGCGACATCGTCGCCACGATGCGCGTGCTGATGCAGCTGAAGGACGGCGTCGGCTCGATCGACGACATCGACAACCTCGGCAACCGGCGCGTCCGTTCGGTCGGCGAGCTGATGGAGAACCAGTACCGCGTGGGCCTGCTGCGGATGGAGCGCGCGATCAAGGAGCGCATGGGCTCCGTCGACATCGACAGCGTCATGCCGCACGACCTGATCAACGCGAAGCCGGCGGCAGCCGCGGTGCGGGAGTTCTTCGGCTCCTCGCAGCTCAGCCAGTTCATGGACCAGACCAACCCGCTGTCTGAGGTGACGCACAAGCGCCGCCTCTCGGCGCTTGGCCCGGGCGGCCTGACGCGCGAGCGCGCCGGCTTCGAGGTGCGCGACGTGCACCCGACGCATTACGGCCGCATCTGCCCGATCGAGACGCCGGAAGGCCCGAACATCGGCCTCATCAACAGCCTCGCCACCTTCGCCAAGGTGAACAAGTACGGCTTCATCGAGACCCCGTACCGCCTGGTCCGGGACGGCAAGATCGTGGGCGACCCGCGTTACCTCTCCGCGATGGAGGAGGAGCGCCTGGTCGTCGCGCAGGCCGATGCCGAGGTCGACGCCGACGGCAGCTTCAAGTCCGAGCTCGTCTCGGTGCGCGACGGCGGCGACTTCCGCCTGGTGAAGCCCGAGGAGGTGACGGCGATCGACGTCTCGCCGAAGCAGCTCGTCTCGGTCGCTGCGGCGCTGATCCCGTTCCTCGAGAACGACGACGCCAACCGTGCGCTGATGGGTTCCAACATGCAGCGCCAGGCGGTGCCGCTGATCCGCGCCGATGCGCCGCTCGTCGGCACCGGCATGGAAGCCGCTGTGGCGCGGGATTCGGGTGCGACCATCGTCGCGCGCCGCGACGGCGTGGTGGACAGCATCGACGGCGCGCGCATCGTCGTGCGCGCGACCGGCGAGGAGGGCACGACCCGCGGCGTCGACATCTACCGCCTGCGCAAGTTCCAGCGCTCCAACCAGTCCACCTGCATCAACCAGCGCCCGCTGGTGAAGGTCGGCAACCACGTCCAGGCCGGCGACATCATCGCCGACGGCCCGAGCACCGAGCTCGGCGAGCTGGCGCTCGGCCGCAACGTGCTCTGCGCCTTCATGCCGTGGAACGGCTACAACTTCGAGGACAGCATCCTCATCAGCGAGCGCATCGCGAAGGACGACGTCTTCACCTCGATCCACATCGAGGAGTTCGAGGTGATGGCCCGCGACACGAAACTCGGCCAGGAGGAGATCACCCGCGACATCCCGAACGTCGGTGAGGAGGCGCTGCGCAACCTCGACGAGGCGGGCATCGTCTACATCGGCGCGGAGGTCCAGCCGGGCGACATCCTGGTGGGCAAGGTGACGCCGAAGGGCGAGAGCCCGATGACGCCGGAGGAGAAGCTGCTCCGCGCCATCTTCGGCGAGAAGGCCTCCGACGTGCGCGACACCTCGCTCCGGCTGCCGCCGGGTGTGGCGGGCACCATTGTCGACGTGCGAGTCTTCTCCCGCCGCGGCGTGGACAAGGACGAGCGCGCCATGGCGATCGAGCGCGCCGAGATCGAGCGGCTGGCCAAGGACCGCGACGACGAGAAGGCGATCCAGGAGCGGTCCTTCTACAGCCGTCTCCGCGAGCGCATGCTCGGCCGCAAGGCCGCCGGCGGCTTCAAGGGCGTCAAGGCCGGCACGGAGATCACCGACGCCGTCCTCGACGAGTTCGCCAAGGCGACCTGGCGGCAGATCGCCGTGCAGGACGATGCGGCGATGGCCGAGATCGAGGCGCTGAAGCGCGAGTTCGACGCCGCCGTGGAGCGCCTGCAGAAGCGCTTCGAGAGCAAGGTCGAGAAGCTGCAGCGCGGCGACGAGCTGCCGCCCGGCGTGATGAAGATGGTCAAGGTCTTCGTCGCGGTGAAGCGGAAGCTCCAGCCCGGCGACAAGATGGCCGGCCGCCACGGCAACAAGGGCGTGGTCAGCCGCGTCGTGCCGGTCGAGGACATGCCCTTCCTGGAAGACGGGACGAGCGTGGACCTCGTGCTGAACCCGCTCGGCGTGCCCAGCCGCATGAATGTCGGCCAGATCCTCGAGACCCATCTGGGTTGGGCCTGCGCCAATATGGGCCGGCAGATCGGCGAGGTGGTGGAGGAGTACCGCCGCGGCGGCGCGATGCGTGAGGAGTTGCGCGCGAAGCTCCTCGAGGCCTATGGCGAGGAGATCGTGAAGCGCGATGTCGATCCGTTGGACGACGACCAGCTGATCGAGCTCTGCGAGAACCTCAAGAAGGGCGTGCCCATCGCGACGCCGGTCTTCGACGGCGCGCGCATGGCCGACATCGAGGGCATGCTGACCAAGGCCGGCCTCGACACTTCGGGGCAGGTCTGGCTGACCGACGGCCGCACCGGCGAGATCTTCGAGCGCAAGGTGACCGTCGGCTACATCTACATGCTGAAGCTGCACCACCTGGTGGACGACAAGATCCACGCGCGCTCCATCGGGCCCTACAGCCTCGTCACCCAGCAGCCGCTGGGCGGCAAGGCGCAGTTCGGCGGCCAGCGCTTCGGCGAGATGGAGGTCTGGGCGCTGGAAGCCTACGGCGCCGCCTACACGCTGCAGGAGATGCTGACGGTGAAGTCGGACGACGTCTCGGGCCGCACCAAGGTCTACGAGGCGATCGTGCGCGACCAGGACAACTTCGAGGCGGGCATTCCGGAATCCTTCAACGTGCTGGTGAAGGAGCTGAAGTCGCTCGGCCTCAACGTGGACCTCGAGAACCGCCCGACCTGACGCGGCGGTTCGCCTTCCCGCGCCGCGGCGACGCGGCGCGGCTTCCCCTTTTTCGCGGCTGGCCCTGCCTTCGGACCAGCCTGCCGACGGAGACGACGGCATGAATGAGCTGATGAAGATCCTGGGCCAGACCGGCCAGGCGATGACCTTCGACCAGATCCGCATCTCGATCGCCTCGCCCGAGACGATCCGGAGCTGGTCCTATGGCGAGATCAAGAAGCCCGAGACGATCAACTACCGCACCTTCAAGCCGGAGCGGGACGGGCTGTTCTGCGCCCGGATCTTCGGGCCGATCAAGGACTACGAGTGCCTCTGCGGCAAGTACAAGCGGATGAAGTTCCGCGGCATCATCTGCGAGAAGTGCGGCGTCGAGGTGACGCTGGCCAAGGTCCGGCGCGAGCGCATGGGTCACATCGAGCTCGCCAGCCCCGTTGCCCACATCTGGTTCATGAAGTCGCTGCCCTCGCGCGTCGGCCTGATGGTCGACATGTCGCTGAAGGAGCTCGAGAAGGTCCTCTACTTCGAGAGCTACGTGGTGCTCGAGCCGGGTCTGACCGACCTCAAGCTCCACCAGCTCCTGACCGAGGACCAGCTGCAGACGAAGCAGGACGAGTTCGGCGACGAGGCCTTCACCGTCGGCATCGGCGCCGAGGCTGTGAAGCAGATGCTCGCCGCGATCGAGCCGCAGAAGGAAGCGCCGAAGCTCCGCGCCGACCTGAAGGAGACGACCTCCGAGGCGAAGCGCAAGAAGCTCGTCAAGCGGCTCAAGATGCTCGAGAGCTTCGCCGAATCGGGTGCCAAGCCCGAGTGGATGATCCTCGACGTCGTCCCGGTGATCCCGCCCGAGCTGCGCCCGCTGGTGCCGCTGGACGGCGGCCGCTTCGCGACGTCGGATCTCAACGACCTCTACCGCCGCGTGATCAACCGGAACAACCGGCTGAAGCGCCTGATCGAGCTGCGCGCGCCCGACATCATCGTGCGCAACGAGAAGCGCATGCTGCAGGAGGCCGTGGACGCGCTGTTCGACAACGGCCGCCGCGGCCGCGCGATCACGGGCGCCAACAAGCGCCCGCTGAAGTCGCTGTCGGACATGCTGAAGGGCAAGCAGGGCCGGTTCCGCCAGAACCTGCTCGGCAAGCGCGTGGACTATTCGGGCCGTTCGGTGATCGTGGTGGGTCCGGAGCTGAAGCTCCACCAGTGCGGCCTGCCGAAGAAGATGGCGCTCGAGCTGTTCAAGCCCTTCATCTACTCGAAGCTCGAGAAGTACGGCCATGCCACCACCATCAAGGCCGCGAAGCGGATGGTGGAGAAGGAGCGGCCGGAGGTGTGGGACATCCTCGAGGAGGTGATCCGCGAGCACCCGGTCCTGCTGAACCGCGCCCCGACGCTGCACCGCCTCGGCATCCAGGCCTTCGAGCCGGTGCTGGTCGAGGGCAAGGCGATCCAGCTGCACCCGCTCGTCTGCACCGCCTTCAACGCCGATTTCGACGGCGACCAGATGGCCGTGCATGTGCCCCTCAGCCTTGAGGCGCAGCTCGAGGCACGCGTGCTGATGATGTCCACCAACAACATCCTCAGCCCCGCCAACGGCAAGCCGATCATCGTGCCGAGCCAGGACATCGTGCTCGGCCTCTACTACCTCTCGCTCGAGACGCCGGAGTTCAAGGCGACCGAGGACGACAAGGCCCCGGCCTTCGCGTCCATGGGTGAGATCGAGCAGGCGCTGGCGGCTGGCGTGATCCGGATGCACAGCAAGATCCGCGCCCGCCGCAAGACGATGGGCCCTGACGGGACCGTCGTGACGGAGCGCGTGGTCACCACGGCTGGCCGGATGATGATGGGCGCGCTGCTGCCGCTTCACCAGAACCTGCCCTATAGCCTGCTCAACCGGCTGCTGACGAAGAAGAACATCTCCGACGTCATCGACGCGGTGTACCGTCACTGCGGCCAGAAGGAGAGCGTGATCTTCGCCGACCGCCTGATGGGGCTGGGCTTCCGCAACGCGGCCAAGGCGGGCATTTCCTTCGGCAAGAACGACATGGTGATCCCGGACAGCAAGGGTGCGCTGATCCAGACCACCAAGGATCAGGTGAAGGAGTTCGAGCAGCAGTACCTCGACGGCCTGATCACCGCGGGCGAGCGCTACAACAAGGTCGTGGACGCCTGGTCGCGCTGCACCGAGGAAGTCGCGCAGGCGATGATGAAGGAGATCCAGAAGCAGGAGGTGGGCAAGCCCGCCAACTCCGTCTGGATGATGTCGCATTCCGGCGCGCGCGGCTCGCCGGCGCAGATGCGCCAGCTTGCCGGCATGCGCGGCCTGATGGCGAAGCCCTCGGGCGAGATCATCGAGCAGCCGATCATCTCGAACTTCAAGGAAGGCCTGACGGTGCTCGAGTACTTCAACTCGACGCACGGCGCCCGCAAGGGCCTGGCCGACACGGCGCTGAAGACGGCCAACTCCGGCTACCTGACGCGCCGCCTGGTGGACGTCGCGCAGGACTGCATCATCGTCGAGGATGATTGCGGCACCGAACGCGGCATCACCGTGCGCGCGGTGATGGATGGTGGCGAGGTCGTGTCCTCGCTGTCGGAGCGCATCCTCGGCCGTACGACGCAGGAGGATGTGGTGGATCCGGCGACCGGCGAGGTCCTGATCCCCCGCAACCACCTCATCGAGGAGACGGATGCGGAGAAGGTCGAGCGGGCCGGTGTCGAGGCCCTCAAGATCCGCTCCGTGCTGACCTGCGACTCGCGCGTCGGCGTCTGCGGCCATTGCTACGGCCGCGACCTCGCGCGCGGCACGCCGGTGAACGTGGGTGAGGCGGTCGGCGTCATCGCCGCGCAGTCCATCGGCGAGCCCGGCACGCAGCTGACTATGCGCACCTTCCACATCGGCGGCGCGGCGCAGCGCGGCGCGGAGCAGTCCGCGGTCGAGGCGATGACGGACGGCACGGTGAAGTTCGCCAACCGCTCCGTCGTGACCAACAGCTCGGGCGCGCCGGTCGTGATGAGCCGCAACTGCGAGGCGGTGGTCCACGACGCCAACGGGCGCGAGCGCGGGCGCCTCCGCGTGCCCTACGGCGCGCGCCTGCTGGTGGACGAGGGTGCTGCGGTCACGCGCGGCCAGAAGCTGGCCGAGTGGGACCCCTTCACCCTGCCGATCATCACCGAGCGCAACGGCAAGGTGGAGTTCGCCGACCTCATCGAGAACATCACCCTCGTTGAGCGGACCGACGAAGTCACCGGCCTGTCGTTCAAGGAGGTCGTCGAGTACAAGGCGACCGGCCGCGGCGCCGATCTGCGCCCGCGCCTGATCCTGCGCGACGCCAAGGGCAACGTCGTGAAGCGCGACAACGGGGCGGAGGCGATCACCTTCCTCCCGCCGGGCTCGATCCTCTCGGTCGACAACGGCAAGGAGGTCTTCGCCGGCGACGTCATCGCCCGCCTGCCGCGCGAATCGTCGAAGACCCGCGACATCACGGGCGGCCTGCCGCGCGTGGCGGAGCTGTTCGAGGCGCGCCGTCCGAAGGACGCGGCGATCATCGCCGACACCGACGGCCGGGTGGAGTTCGGCAAGGACTACAAGGCGAAGCGCCGGATCCTGGTCGTCCCCGACCAGGCGCCCGACACCGACGAGCCGCCGACCCCGCGCGAGTACCTGGTGCCGAAGGGGAAGCACGTCTCGGTCCAGGAAGGCGACTACGTGAAGGCCGGCGACCCGCTGGTGGACGGCCCCCGCGTGCCGCACGACATCCTGCGCGTGCTCGGCGTCGAGGCTCTCGCGAACTACCTCGTGAACGAGATCCAGGACGTCTACCGGCTGCAGGGCGTGAAGATCAACGACAAGCACATCGAGGTCATCGTCCGGCAGATGCTGCAGAAGGTGGAGATCGTCGATCCCGGCGACACCACCTTCCTGGTGGGCGAGACGGTGGAGCGAATCGAGTTCGAGATCGAGAACGAGAAGCGCATCGCCGCCAAGGAACGTCCTGCCCGCGCCGAACCGGTGCTGCAGGGCATCACCAAGGCCTCGCTGCAGACGACGTCCTTCATCTCCGCGGCGTCGTTCCAGGAGACCACCCGCGTGCTCACCGAGGCCGCGACCGCGGGCAAGGTGGATACGCTGGCCGGCCTGAAGGAGAACGTGATCGTCGGGCGCCTGATCCCGGCGGGCACGGGCTCCGTCATGAACCGCCTGCGGGCGCTCGCTGCGCAGCGCGACCGCGGGCGGCTGCCCCAGGCCGCCGCACCGCTGCCGGGGCCTGCGACGGCCGCCGAGTAGCCCGCGGAGGGGTCATCCGCGAGAGAGTTGAAGGCCGGCCCCCGAAAAGGGCCGGCCTTCGTCTTTTCGGGGCGTCACCTTCGCTTGACTCACCCCGGGGCGGGGCGTAGATAGCGCGCCCTCGGCCGGGAGTGGCGCTGCTAGGCGCCCTGCTCGGCTGGGCTGTTTTTGGTCCGACAGCGCAGCGCGCGCGGCGCCGCTCCCCGCAGGGGGGCTGAGGCCGCGTGCGGGACAGGTGCCCGCAGGGATCGCGCATGCGCGTCCCAGGCGGGCGCTGGCGCGTGCCGGACGGCGGAACGAAGGGGCGTCATGCCGACGATCAACCAGCTCATCGCCAAGGGGCGGGAGCCGAACGCGAAGCGGAACAAGGTTCCGGCGCTGCAGGGCAGCCCGCAGAAGCGCGGCGTCTGCACGCGCGTCTACACGACCACGCCGAAGAAGCCGAACTCGGCCCTTCGCAAGGTCGCGAAGGTGCGCCTGACGAACGGCTACGAGGTGGTGAGCTACATCCCCGGCGAGGGCCACAACCTGCAGGAGCACTCGGTGGTGCTGATCCGCGGCGGTCGCGTGAAGGACCTTCCGGGCGTGCGCTACCACATCCTGCGCGGCGTGCTCGACACGCAGGGCCTGCCGAAGCGGCGCAAGCGGCGCTCGCTCTACGGCGCCAAGCGGCCGAAGTAAGGAGGGCAGGGAATGTCTCGCCGTCACCGCGCCGAGAAGCGCGAGGTCCTGCCGGATCCGAAGTTCGGGGACCTCGTCCTCAGCCGTTTCATGAACGTGCTGATGTATGACGGGAAGAAGTCCGTCGCGGAGAACATCGTCTACGGGGCGATGGACACGCTGAAGCGCCGGGGCGGCCAGAACAGCGACCCGCTGCGCCTCTTCCATGAGGCGATGGAGAACGTGAAGCCGGCGATCGAGGTTCGGTCGCGGCGCGTCGGCGGTGCCACCTACCAGGTGCCCGTCGAGGTCCGGCCGGAGCGCCGCCAGGCGCTCGCGATCCGCTGGCTGATCGAGGCCGCACGCAAGCGCGGCGAGAACACGATGGAAGAGCGCCTCTCGGCGGAGCTGATGGATGCGGCGAACAACCGCGGCACGGCTGTGAAGAAGCGCGAGGACACGCACCGGATGGCAGAGGCCAACAAGGCCTTCAGCCACTACCGCTGGTAACGCACGATCGATCGGGAAGCAGGACGATGGCAAAGGCGAAGTTTGAGCGGACGAAGCCGCACTGCAACATTGGCACGATTGGTCATGTGGATCATGGCAAGACGTCGCTGACGGCGG
>Ga0164290_1002302_pt1 | contig 14452 bp, 16 predicted proteins | sample Micstemetagenome_FD_108782 | JGI IMG/M metagenome (GOLD analysis project Ga0164290, IMG submission 108782) | Contaminated culture microbial community from soil near Moab, Utah, USA - Microcoleus steenstrupii SON62 (Illumina Assembly) | ecosystem: Environmental > Terrestrial > Soil > Soil crust... | reverse complement strand
GACAAAGTATTATTTTAAACGTTTCGATAAAAGCCCAGCTGTCCCTCTGTCCCGGCGGGGTTTTCACAGCAACCAATACAAAACCAAATACACTTTCGTGAAACCCCGACGAATAAAAGCGCCAGCAATATCAGTTACCCACGCTCCAAATTTTAATGCTGTTAAAATTCGGATTATCAATCCATTCAACGCCGGGGTTTCGCCGCAGGCAATTTTATAATGTAATTATTTCAACGGCGAAAACCCCGCCGGTACACCATATTATTTTAAATGCTTCGACGAAAGCCCTGTTGTATACAATCACCTTCCTTTAAAGCCACCCACCCGCCAATCAAACTGCCTAACCAAAAAGTTTTTATCTTCATACCAAAGCCTGGTACATCACCTGCATGGCTGATCAAAAAATTACCATCATAAACAAACCTGTACTACAACCCTCATCAAATGAACCTGAAAAAATTACTCCCTGTTGAGAACTATGTTTTAACTACAAAGCTTTCAGCTGATGAAGTGCGGAAAAGGCTGGCAGCGCATACAGAACCCAATCAAAAGCTGAATGCAGCAGCTTTTAACCGCACCTATACCAGGGCCTATAGCGGCGAAATAAATGGGAACCTTTTTACCATCAGCCGGAATATCAACTACCGCAATTCTTTTTTGCCTGTTATCAAGGGAGTAATCACCGGTTTACCAGGACAAACATCAGTACAGATCAGCATGCGGGCAGAACCCTTCGTGGAGGTATTTATGGCTGTGTGGCTGGGCTTTGTCGGGCTTACCTGCATAGGCTTTTAGTGGCCGGCATTGTACAATTCAAGCAGTTGCTGCAAACCGGTTTTTCACCCATGATGCTCATTCCCTTTGCCATGTTTGTATTTGGCTGCCTGATGGTAAATGTTGGGTTCAAAAAAGAAAGCAGGATATCCAAAACGTTTTTGGCGGAGCTACTGGAACAGGTTGATGCAACACCAAACAATAATACTTAGCCTGTCGCAATCTCCCCATACAATGTCGCTATGCACACCGGGAACCGTTTTCCCATAAAACTACCTTTATCTGCTAAAGCAAATAAAATATGACATTGTATCAGCAGCTAACCGACATACATCTTGTCGGCATACATGTACCCACCTTCCCCCTCGGCATCAAAGAAGCTTTTGACAGGGTACTGGAAATTTTTGGTGCTAACCGTACCTGTTATGGCATCAGCTGGATGGACGAGCAGAACACCATACAGTACTATGCCATGGTAAATGAAGTACGGAGCGGTGAAGGGCAAGAACATTCCTTTACCAGCATCCGCATTCCGGCCGGTGAGTATAAAACCGAAACCATACTGGACTGGATGAGCAAAACCAACAGCGTTAAAGACGTGTTTCATGTGCTGGTGGGCAATAGTCAACCCAATGAAAACAACCCCTGTATAGAATGGTATCAATCGGATGAAGTAATGGTTTGCATGGTGAAGGCCTGAGAAAAATATCATTGCACACGTAAGATAGCAGCCCTGGTTTGAACGGGTTTCAAAAAAAATAAAATGATACTTTTAACAGCAAGTACATAGCATGAGAAAGATCGTCGTATTATCCATGATCTCGCTAGATGGTGTGATCCAGGCGCCCGGAGGACCCAGAGAAGACCGCTCGGGTGGTTTTAAATATGGTGGCTGGGTGGCGCTCTACAGTGACAAAATCTTTCGAAAAGAACTGCAAAAAGAATTAGAGCCCGCCACCTACCTGCTAGGGAGAAAAACATTTGCCAACTGGGCTGCCTACTGGCCGCACCACGGTGATTTCTGGCCAGGCATCAACGAAGGAACCAAGTATGTTTTTTCCAAAAAAAATGACCTCAGCAAATAAACTGGTGACCGGCTGGAAAAATGGAGTGCTGATAAGAACTCTGGCTGATATAAAAAAACTGAAAACATTGCCTGCAACAAAAGGTCTGAAGAATACAGACATCCAGGTGTGGGGCAGCAGTGAGCTGGTACAATTGCTGTTACAGCACGATCTGGTAGATGAACTTCGTCTTAAGATATACCCTGTAACACTGGGCAAAGGAAAAAAGCTGTTTGGCAAAGGAACCCGGCCGGCAGCATTTAACCTAGTATCACAGGTGGTAACGTCAAGAGGTGTTATCCTTGCCAATTATAAGCGTGATGGAAAACTGTTACCCGCTGCCGCTAAAGCAACCTAGTGCTTCTCATTGCAGCTAGCGATTCCGCTAAAATGATACCCCTTACTGTTAGTGCAGCTGTTTTTTAAAACTCCACAATAAACCCAATGGTGGGTGTTACCTGCGGATCATCATTGGCTATCCTGGTGGGTATCGCATTGCTTCCATCGGCCTTAATGGGCTGACCATCGGTAGTAACAAAACCTGTGTTGCCGTCATTGCGTTGAAAGGTATAGCTATCCGGTGCAGGACTTTTGGCCACATACCAGTTGGTAACATCTAAAAATACATCCAGCGTAATTTTTTTGAAATTCCATTTTTTATCAATGCGCACATCGCTGGCATTAAACCCACCGAGGCGGTTGCTGTTGAGTCTTGTATAATCCAGCACACCCTGACCAAGACCCAGGTAATTTAAACGGGAAGCTGTTTCATCAAACGGCGTGTATGGCGCTCCACCCTGGTAACGGAATTTTAAACCCAGCTCCCAGTTGCGGCGGAACTTATACCCCCAGGTAATGCTGAGCAGATGCTGGTTGTCCCAACTGCTGGGAATAAAAATAGTATTGGCTCCACTATATTGACTCCTGTAAAAAGTATAAGAGAGTATACCAAAGAAACGGTCGGTCAATTTCTTTTGTGCAAACAACTCCAGCCCATAAGCTCTTCCTTTTCCATTGGTAACAACTGCTTCGTTGCCCAGCACGGTAAAATCATTACCTAAATTAGACAGTGAAATTCCATCTCTTAATGATACCGGTACGTTGGCATACTTCTTATAAAACCCTTCCACTGTAAAACGCAGGTCATCATTTGGCAAATACTCCACCCCTGCTGCATAGTGGTCGCTTTGCAAATAGTCGCTGTTCCTGTTTACCAGTTGGTTGTTGTTGTCAGCAAAACCCAGTATGGTGTAAGGCGCCAGTTTGTAATACCTGCCCAGTGATGCATTCAGTGTCCACCGGTCTGCCAGCACATAACTAAAACTAATACGTGGCGACAGGGTTTGCAATCCATTGTTACCATCGGTGGTAAAAGAATTCATATCTGTTCTGATGCCGGAACTGATGCCTAGGCGGTTGTCAAAAAACCGTTTGCTCAGCTGTGCAAAAGCACCATAGCGCCAGAAATTATTTAATGGGCTGGTAAACGTTGCCGTTAGTGCAGGCTGAATAACATTATTGCTTTCATCTCACAGTTCTTTCCTGATCACATTAAACGTATTGTTGCTGTACTCCGCCAGTTGCAGCATTACACCATACGACAGCTTCCAGCCATTGGTAGTAGTGTTTACATCCAGGCGGAATTTATTTTCTGTTTCCTTCGACTGAAAAGACAATGTTTGCTGTGATGCAATTTGTGCTTCATTGTCCTCATACCGCACAATATCATTATCAAAACTGTTCCTGCTCAGGGCGATATTGATAAACCCGTTTTTGATCAATCTTTTTAAACTGAGCCCGGTGGTATAATTCCATTGATTGATGATGGGGTTAGAATTGAGCACGTACAATTTCTCCGGTGTTACTTCTTTTATTTTTGCAAACCTGAATTCATCAATGGCACCGATGGCTAAAAAAGACAGCGTTGTTTTTTTATCAAATTGATGAGTGATCTTGGTTTGAAAATCCCAGTAATTAGGGCGGATAGGAAGATCGAGTGCTGTAAATAACAATTCCAAATACGAACGTCGTGCAGAAGCGAGAAAGCTGGTCTTTTTATTTTTTGCCAGGGGCCCTTCAAAGGTAGCAGCCAGTTCTGTTGCGCTCAACCGGATATTACCCTGCAGCTGGTTGGGGTTACCATTTTTTTGTTTGAATTGAAAAACAGAACTCATGGCATTATCGTACCGGGCATCGAAAGCGGAGGTGGTTAATTTAACATCTTCAATAAAAGACACATTTAAAATACCCTGTGGTCCGCCACTACTGCCCTGGGTTTGAAAATGATTGATCACCGGAATTTCGATCCCATCTAAATAAAAAACATTTTCATTGGGCGCTCCACCCCGGATGATGATATCATTTCTAAAACTGCCGCCCTGCGAACCACCGCCCACACCAGGCAGGGTTTGTATCACTTTGCTGATATCAAAATTTCCACCGGGATTGCTTTTTATCTCTTCGGTTGTGAGGCGCTGTACACTCATCGGTGTTTCAAGCGTAGCGGCCCGGGCGGTACGTTTATTGGTACGGATCACCACATCCTGCAATTGCGACACTTCTTTTTCCAGTTCGATAGAAAAATTCAATTCATTACCCGCGGTGATGCCAATATTGAACAATGACTGTTTTTTGTATCCCACTAACGACACGTCGAGTGTGTAGGTATTAAAAGGAATGCCTGTGATCCGGAAATTACCCAACGAATCGGTGACGACAGACATACCAGCCCCGGGTAAGCTAACCGTGGTGGATGGCAGCCTTTGTTGAGAAGTTTTATCAATAACAGTTCCGGAAATACGACCCGTATTCTGGGCAGATATGGTAGTAAAAACAAAATTAAGCGCAATGAATGCTGACAGGAATATAAAGGCAGTGCTGAATCTCATAACCAATAAATAAAAATGCGGGCTGTTCTGTTTAACTTTTTTAAATGAATACCTGTCCCAATAACATCAAAACTGGCATTTGGTTCAAAACGTTTCAAAACTACCTGCATCCCATTACTCCACACATACATGCACTGTATCATTCTGATTACACCGGCATAACTGCTTAAGCGCAATCGCCGTTATTGTTCCTGTATACGTCAGGTAAAAAATTACGATTCGACAGGGTGCTTTTTTGCTTTTGAAAAAGCATCCACCAAATGCCGGGTTCTTTTTACCGGAATGAACTGCATACCTCCCAGGGATCTTTTTTTCCTTTTGATATAGTAAAGTACAGCTCCTGCGGCGGCAGCGATCGTAGTTGCGATGAGCACATTTCTATTCATAAATATTTGTTTTAGCAGATAAAAAGAATACACCTAAAAGAAAAAAAGGCAGCTTTGTAAGCAAAGTCATTTGATATCATTACTGTTGTCAGATCCTACTTGATTCCTCGTCCGCTTCTTCATCTTCTGCCCCTGGAGCATTGCCAGATTCTTCATCTTCTAACGCGTCGGTGTCGGCAAATTCGTTGTCGGTGTCAGCATTTTCTTCATCCAGTTCCAATGTTTCTTCACTGTTTACAATAGCTTCATCATCATTAAAATCATCTTCTTCATTTAGTTCTTTGTTCTTAATGGGAGCTCCGGTGCCGTCCTTTGGTCCTGGAGAAAAAAAGCGGTTGAAATGTATCATCGTCTTTAAGTTTAGACCTCTTATAGTACAATAGGAGTGCCTGAAATTTTAACTTATATAAAGTCCGCTTTTGAATGCAGCCTGTGACCTTTATTGCTCAATTGCATCCCCACAGCCAGTAAGCTGTGTATAAAAGGCCATAGTAAAACAGGCTAGATCCTGATCATTGAAAAAATGAACAGGAAAACCAGGAATAGAACATCAGCGGCCAGGAAAAAAAATAAAGGGTATTTAGTTTTTTGAGTTTTGTACTATATTTTTACTGCAACATGTAGCATCACCCTGATTTACTGCAGAAGATACCCGGCAACAAGTAAATTAAACTATACCCCAAAGTTGTTTTTATGAGCAAGAAAAATGCTGACTACTATTTTCTACAGGACGGAGGCGAAATGGGTGAACGAATGAGGGCCCTGGACTGGGGAAAAACGAGTATTGGCGATCCTGCAGCCTGGCCACCAGGTTTACGCACCACACTAGGCATATTACTGCATTCAAAATTCCCCATGTTCTTATGGTGGTCGGATGAATTAATTTGCTTTTACAACGATGCCTATCGTCCTAGTTTAGGAAAAGATGGTAAACATCCTTCTATATTAGGTATGCCAGGCAAAGAAGCCTGGCCGGAAATATGGCACATAATTGAACCCCTGATCAACCAGGTGATGACCAAACGGGAATCGGTTTGGTTTGAAGACCTGCTGGTTCCTATCTACAGAAATGGAAAGTTAGAAGATGTGTACTGGACTTTCAGTTATAGCCCGGTACCCGACGATACGGGCAAGGTGGCGGGTGTACTAGTGAACTGTGTAGAAACAACAGACAAGGTGAACACGTTAAAAAAAATTGAAGAGAGTGACCAACGTTTTCGCAATACCATGCGGCAGGCACCGGTGGGTATCACCATATTGCGGGGGCCGGAGTATATTGTGGAAATGGCGAATGATGCCTACCTGCAACTCGTAGATAAAACAGAAAAAGAATTTGTAGGCAAACCGTTGTTTACCTCCATGCCTGAAGTAAAGGAATCTGTTCACAACTTACTTGATAGTGTATTAACTAAAGGCACACCTTACCATGGCAACGAACTGCCTGTTCCTATTGGCAGGCATGGAAAACAGGATATCTGCTACTTTGATTTTATCTACTATCCTCTTAAAGAAGACGGTAAAATCACAGGTGTAAGCGTAGTTGTTACCGAAGTAACTGAAAAAGTAGAAAGCAGAAAAAAAATAGAAGAAGACAAACGGCGTTATGAGACCATCACACAAAATACCCCGGACCTCATCTACGTTTTTGACTTGCAGTATCGTTTCAGTTATGCCAATGCAGCTTTACTTACTATGTGGGGACGGAGCTGGGATGAAGCCATTGGCAAAGGCCTGCTGGAAAATGGTTATGAGCCCTGGCATGCGGAAATGCATGAGCGTGAGATTGACCAGGTGGTTGCAACAAAAAAACCGGTAAGAGGTGAAGTTTCTTTTCCGCACGCTACGTTGGGTAAGCGCATCTATGATTATATATTGGTACCGGTTATTGATGAGAAAGGCAAGGTGGAAGCCGTGGCAGGTACCACCCGAGATATAACACAACAGGTAGAAGCCAGAAAAGAAATTGAAGCCAGCGAAGAACGTTTCCGTTCACTGGCACAAACACTGCCTCAACTGGTGTGGGTGGCAGATGCACAAGGCAACCAGGAATTTGCATCATTACGATGGGAAGAATATTCCGGTGTACAGCCTAAAGGTGAGCAAGAGTGGAAAGCCATCGTACATCCGGATGACTATGAAGGGATCAATGCAGTATGGATGCACAGCCTCACCACCGGCAGTATTTACCGGCATGAAGTGCGTTTGAAGAATAAGCAGGGTGAATACAGGTGGCATAGTGTGAAAGGAGAACCGGTTACAGACAAAGAAAACAACATTGTAAAATGGGTAGGCGCTTTTACTGACATACAGGAGCAAAAGATCAAAGAAGAAAAAAAGGATGAGTTTATCAGCATCGCCAGTCATGAATTGAAAACACCGCTCACCACTGTTAAAGCTTATTTACAGATGCTGGAACTGACACTGGATGAAAACAACGAAGAAGCCAGCCTGTACGCAAAAAAGGCCAGCCAGTCTGTAAACCGGCTGAATGAACTGATCAGCGAACTGTTGGATGTAAGCAAGATCAGGTTGGGCAAACTCAACTACAGCAACACGCAGTTTAATTTCAATGAACTGGTAGACAGCACCATTGAGCACATACAGCTTACCTCCACCACCCATTCCATCATAAAAACGGGCACCGTAAACGAAAAAGTAACAGGCGATAAAGACAGGTTGCAACAGGTGATCGTGAACCTGCTGACCAATGCCATTAAATATTCGCCAGGTACCAAAGAGGTTTTCATTACTGTATCACAAGAAAACAAGATGATAAAAGTGGCAGTAACAGATACCGGCATCGGTATTGCCCAACAAAGCCTTGATAAGATCTTTGATAAATACCATCGGGTGGAAGAACATGCCATACACTTCCAGGGGCTTGGTATCGGGTTGTTTATTTCGCATGAGATCATACAACGCCACCAGGGAAAACTGTGGGCAGAAAGCGAACCAGGAAAAGGAAGTACGTTTTATTTTACCATTCCGGTAAACAATAGTTTTCAATAATTAAAAATTAACATGCAGGTAAATAACCAGGATAAATGTATACTGATATACGAGGATGATGAAGAAATACTTTTTCTATGCAAAACTATTTTAAAAAAAAGCAGGTACCGGGTAGAAACCAGTTCGAGATGTGACAAGGTTCTTACAGACATCGAACGCCTGCAACCAGATCTTATTTTAATGGATCTGTGGATACCGGAAATTGGAGGAGAAAAAGCGATATCCATTATTAAGTCCAATGCAGCCACCCTCCATATTCCGGTGTTGATATTTTCAGCCAATGCGGAATTAAAAGAAATCTGTAAACGAATTGGTGCGGATGGATATATTCAAAAACCGTTTGATATTCATCGTTTCAAACAGATCATTGAAGAGCATCTGTTACCTAAACGATGATAAGTCGGTCAGCTCAAAAATTTATTTGAAAGGATAATCTTGTCATTAAATGACAGCCGGCTCTTTTACAGCTACGGCATCAATTTCATTCACCATATTCACAGGAGGATACGCTTCGATTTTTACACCCAATATTTTACCCCATGGTTTTAATCCGTCAATCCTGTCAAATACAATTTTGCAAATGGCGATCAAAGGAATGGACAAAAACATTCCAGCCACACCCCACATCGCCCCTCCCATCAGTATCACTATGATCGACATAAATGCATTTACATCCACTTTTGATGACACGATGCGTGGCACCAGCAGGTTATTATCTATGAACTGGATCAACAAATAACTTCCTCCAACAAGCAATGGAACCGTAAGGTCTCCTGGATTATCTACCAGGGAAATGATAACAGGCAACGAAATCGCCACCAGTCCGCCAATGTAGGGAATCAGGTTCAGCAGCGCACCGATCACACCTAACAGTAATGCATACCTTACTCCTATGATCAGCAGTGCGGAAGTATTCAGCAGGGCTACCACCACTGTTTCTATCAGCAGTCCGGATACATACTTTTGGATAGCCGTCTTGGTTTCACCTAATATCTCTGCTACTTTGCTGCCATATTTATCTTCAAATACTTCATAGAAAAAATTAAGAAATAAAGGCTTGTAATACAGGATCAGGAAAATATAAATGGGCAGCAATACAAAAACACCCAAAGCACCAAAAACCGATACTACCATACCCGTCAACATAGGCTGAATATCACCCTGCGCTTTTTGTAAGGCTACGGCCTGTTTTGTTTTTGGATAATTGAAAGTTGCTTCAACCCATGCCTGCCATTTTTCCAGCAGCTGTATCCCTGTTTGTTTCAGCTGCGGCAGAAAATCTGAAAACTGGCTCAATTGCGATACAATAAAGAACATCACCGCTGCAAACAAAACAGCCGCCATCAGCACAGCCAATAATATACTAACCGGCTTGGGTATACGCCACTTCATCAAACGGTTCACAACAGGATTCAGTAAAATGGCGATAAGCGTGGCAAAGCAAACCGGAACCAACACATCCCGTAATATCACCAGGATAAACACCAGCAATGAAAGGCCCATTAATACCAAGGGGGCTTTTATGAAAAAAGGCCACGTTAAAGCTCCGGATGCGGCTGGTGCAATCCCTTTTTTTCTGCTATTGGAAAATAATAAATTTAATATGCCCATTTTTTAACCTGTTTACTTATAACGATGCTCATGCCCTTATTGCTGTCATTAACTTCCCGATCCCGGTTTTTTTATGCACCCGGGGTGAAATGCTATTTCTTTAAAAATTCAAATACTACCATTCCACTTTACCTTTTTGCCAGGTAATCATTGTAGTCAACAAGGGGAACTTTTACCATATACTGAATATTTTCTTCCCCAGCCACCATCGCTGTTACCTCCGGATCGCCTATTTGCAAGCTGCCTTTTTCAGTAAGCTCCTCCAGGCGTTTATCATCACTTTTTACTGGCTCTAACCAATAATTTTCTTTTTCTGTTTCCGGCTCAGTTGCATCGTTTACTTCCCTGGGATCAATACCTAACGTAAGCACATGAGTATAACCCCGTCTTTCTAAAAAAACGCTCAGATCAGCTGTGAATTCTGTTGCAATCGTTTCATCTTTCATTGTTACTTGTTTATTTTACCTGGAATTTATTTTCAAATACCTTTACCAGGTTGCAAAATCCCTGCCGCTGCAGATCAGGAAGCATTCAAACACCTTTTTCCCCTCCTGATCTGACAGAAGCTGCTTTGCCCGAAAATAGAATAGGTATGCCAGTTGCTGTAAGTCAGCCTGTAATGTTGATGTTCGCAAATGCCATTACAATACCGGTTCTGAACAACCTCTCAGGTTTTACGGAAACTCGATCACCATGCTGGCATAGAAACTAAATTTTTAATAAAGGGAGAACGAGCTGACCTTTGAGGAAAGCAACTCTCCTTAAAAAAACAGGTCACTGGTATTTCCTAAAAAAGGTATTCGATAACGTTAGCGCTACAAAATTTACAATCATGAGAAAACTGATCGTAGAAGAATGGATCTCATTAGACGGGTTTGCTGCCGATCCAAGCGGACAACTTGATTTTTTCACAAGCCTTACCCCGGAGCAAAACAAACATTCCGACCAGGATCAACTTACATTTTTAGAAGGGGTTGATACCATTATACTTGGGAGGATCACCTATCAGTTATTTGTTGACTACTGGCCAACTACCGCATCGGATGGAGAGATAATAGCCCCTCAACTGAACGGCTTACCTAAGATCGTATTTTCCAATACACTCAAGGATGCGCCCTGGGGTAGGTGGCCTGCTGCCTCCATCATCACCGGTGACGCTGTGCCGGAAATAAAAAAGCTTAAATCATTACCGGGTAAAAACATGGTGATATGGGGCAGTATCTCCCTCGTACAATCACTAATGAAAGAAAATCTAGTTGATGAATACCATCTTCAGGTTTGTCCTGTAATTACAGGTGGCGGCAGAAAACTGTTTGCTGAAACCGGCATTATGAACCAACTGCAACTCCGGAAAGTAAGGCATTACGATACCGGTTTGGTTTTTCTTAACTACAGTGCAGTTGCCTCAATACAGCACGATACTGTTTTGTAACTTTGGCTTTAAACATTCTGTATATGGTTTATTTTGTGGAAGCCAATTCGATCGTAAGGAAAATATGGGGGAAAAGCGATACGATCCTTTTCATCTTTGCAGGCGCCGCTGCCGAATTTGCTTTGAACAAGGCAGTTGACTGGCTTTACTTTACCGGTAAGTTACCAGCTGATCCATTGGGCAGGTTGTTTTCAACGGTACAGTATGCAAAAGGAATTGTGTTTGCCACTAATGAGCAGGCGCTGCATACCATTGACCATATCAGAAAGATACATACGGCAGTTGAAACCAGCAGACAGCGCTACATACCCGACTGGGCTTACAGGGATGTATTATTCATGCTGATACATTACTCCATTGCATCCTACGAATTGCTGGAAAAAAAACTCAGTGAAGAAGAAAAACAGGATGTGTACGATGTGTTTTACAGGCTGGGCAGCAGGATGGGACTAAAAGACCTGGCTGTAAATTATATTGACTGGCTTCCTCAACGAAAAGAACATTTACTGGCCAACCTGCAAAAAAGTAATTATACCGAAGATCTTTTCCTCCAGTACAAAAAACATTTAGGCAGTATGCGGTATAAAGTGCTCATAGAAGCGCAAAAGCTGGTTGTGCCGCAGAGAGTAAAGGAGCTGCTCAACTTTAGTGACAGTTCCCTGCTTGCACCTGCAGTTCCGGTGTACAAAGTTGCAAGATTAATGAAGATGGACTGGTTATTAAAGAACCTGTTGTTACCTGCGGCATACAAACAACAGATTGACAACCTGGATGAACCTGCGACGCAATAAATGAGCGTACATATGGCAAGGAAAGGAGATAACATAAAAGACATACCCAGGCTTGTAAACGCATTGCACAAAGGTTAAACACAGCCCTTACCACCCGCATTTTTGGTAGTATCCACTTTACATAAATTGATCAGTTTCTCCGCCAGTTCCTGCACGCCAAATGGTTTGGCAACAAAAGCGTCTGCTCCTGACTGTTTGATGGATTCATCAGAAATATTCCCGGCTGAGTAGAGAACAACAGGGATGTGTGCATAGTTGCTGTCATGTTTGATCTTTTTACAAATATCCCTTCCGTCTGCATACCCCAAATAGATATCCATCAGAATAGCATCCGGTGGCTTTGCATGCAACATAGGGAAAAAGTCTGCGGTGTTGGGCACACAGGTAGTTGTGAGCCCATACCTGGCCAAACCATAGCCCACCATTTCGAGCAGGTCTGCTTCATCATCAATTATTAAAACATGGGGCATGATTTGCATTTAGCGGTTAAACTTCAAAACTGTTGCCAAGATTCAGTTTAACTGTTTAAATTTTCCGGCTGGAAATTTGCAAAAAGGTAAACGTACATTTAATTTTATTCAATTCATCTTGATCAAACAAACCAGGAAGCAATACTGGCAGCCATTATAAATAGCTCTGATGATGCGATCATCAGCAAGAATCTCCATAGCGTGATCGTTACATGGAATAAGGGTGCAGAGAAGCTTTTTGGTTACACTGCATCAGAAGCCGTGGGCCAGCATGTTTTTTTGATCATACCTGCCAAGCTGAGGAATGAAGAGGAAATGATTATAAATAATTTAAAACAGGGTAAGAGAATAGAACATTTCCGTACAGCGCGGGTGAGAAAGGACGGGATATTAATCCCGATTTCGTTGACGATTTCCCCCATCATAGATGCTGAAGGCAATATCATTGGAGCATCTAAAATTGCAAGGGATATTACCAGGGAGATGGAAGCTGAGGATGTTATCCGTCAATATGCCCGCAATCTTGAGATCATTAATGAGGTGGGAAAAAAGATTTCCTCTCATCTTGATCACAACGCCATTCTCCAACTGGTGACGGATGCAGCTGTTGAAACCACGGGCGCTGCGTTTGGAGCATTCTTCGCTAATAAAACAGATTCAAAGGGTGAAACATATATGCTCTACACGTTAACGGGAGCACCCAGGGAAGCGTTCGAAAAATTTGGAATGCCCCGGAACACAGAAGTGTTTAACAAAACATTTTCAGGTGAGGGCGTTCTTCGCTCAGACAATATAATGAAAGATCCCAGGTATGGGAACAATCCACCACATTACGGTATGCCACAGGGGCATCTTCCCGTGGTAAGTTATTTGGCAGTGCCGGTACACTCACCAAAAGGTATTGTGATCGGGGGGTTGTTTTTGGGTCATCCCAAAGAGGCGGTATTTAAAGAAGAACATGAAAAGATAGTAAGCGCCATTGCGGTACAGGCAGCCATAGCGCTGGACAATTCCCAACTGTACGAAGATATTCATGTGCTGAATTCAAAAAAGGATGAGTTTATCAGCATAGCAAGTCATGAATTGAAAACGCCGCTCACAACACTCAGTGGTTATCTTGAAATTGCGGCAACTCAACCAGGCCTGCTGCATGACCTGGTTCCCAAAATGCAAAAGCAGGTAAAGCGGCTGGAGAAAATGATTGGTGAATTATTGGACATTTCGAAGATACGTGCCGGCAAACTTAATTTTAAAATGGAAAAATGCAGTCTTCATAAAATTGTAAAAGACAGTGTTGACAGCATCCAGGCAAAAGAACATGTAGTTACAACCGACCTGCCTGTTGATGACATCCAGGTAACGGTAGACGGCAATAAGATCATACAGGTGCTGGTAAACCTGCTGACCAACGCAATGAAGTATTCACCGAAAGAATCGCCTGTACATATAAATGCCATCCTGCTGGGGGATCGTATACAGGTATCCGTTACTGATAAGGGAACAGGTATACCAAGGGAACATCTCAACAGGATCTTCGACCAGTTTTACCGGGTCGCCAAAACAAGTGGCACGGAAGGCCTTGGCCTCGGTTTATTTATCTGCAAAGAAATTATTGACCTGCACCGGGGCAGCATTTGGGCGGAGAGTGAAGTGGGAACCGGCTCCACATTTCATATCAGTTTTCCAATAGAGAATGTGAATGTGGTATAAAAAAACTGTGTGTACAGGTATGAAATTTTTCATATCGGCCTGTTTTTTCGGCGATACTAAATAGTTGTGAAAAATACATGGCAATAATAAAAAAGCCCCGAATAAATCAGGGCTAAGTACTCGGGAACGGAATCGAACCGTCACTCCCGTTGCGGGGAATCCCGATTGTAAATCGGGACGTGTCTGCCAGTTCTACCACCGCGATAATTACTTTGAAGGACGTTGATTTATCAACTTCTCAATAAACTTCCTGCTTTTCATTTTCTTTATATACAATTCCCGGGCGTTTGCCTCCTGTCTTGTTGAATAACTTTCAT
>Ga0164290_1002301_pt1 | contig 14506 bp, 14 predicted proteins | sample Micstemetagenome_FD_108782 | JGI IMG/M metagenome (GOLD analysis project Ga0164290, IMG submission 108782) | Contaminated culture microbial community from soil near Moab, Utah, USA - Microcoleus steenstrupii SON62 (Illumina Assembly) | ecosystem: Environmental > Terrestrial > Soil > Soil crust... | reverse complement strand
GAGGAGGACCATAATGAAGAAAATCATAGCTGCCGCCATCGTCGGCCTATCGCTGGCCACATCGAGCTTCGCTCATGCAGAACCGGTGAAGATCGGCATCATCACCACTCTTTCGGGCGGCGGCGCAGGACTTGGCATCGACATGCGCGACGCATTCACTCTGGCCATCAAGCAATCTGGCAACAAGGAAATCGAACTGGTCGTCGAGGATGACGCGCAGAAGCCAGAGATCGCAGTGCAGATTGCTGAGAAGATGATACAGAGCGACAAGGTCGATCTTATGACGGGTATCATCTGGTCCAACCTTACGATGGCTGTCGTGCCAAGTGCAGTCGCCCAGGACATCATCTATCTGTCGCCGAATGCGGGGCCTTCGGCACTCGCCGGCGCCAAATGCAATCCGAACTACTTCAATGTCGCCTATCAGAATGACAATTTCCATGAGGCAATGGGGGAATACTCCAACAAGGACTACAAAAAGACTTTCATTCTCGCGCCGAATTATCCTGCCGGCAAAGACGCACTGACTGGCTTCAAGCGCTATTACAAAGGTGAATTGGCAGGAGAGATCTACACCCAGATCGGCCAGGCGGATTATGCGGCGGAAATCGCCCAGATCCGCGACTCCGGCGCCGATTCGGTATATTTCTTCCTGCCGGGCGGTATGGGCATCGGCTTCATGAAACAATATGCCCAGTCGGGTGTGAACATACCGGTCCTGGGGCCCGGATTCTCCTTTAGTCAGGATATTCTGCCGGCCGTCGGCGACGCGGCGCTCGGCGTCAAGAATTCCGCAAGCTGGGCGAAGGATCTCGACAATGAGGCCAACAAAAAATTCGTTGAAGCCTTCAAGGCCGAGTATAACCGCCTGCCTTCGATCTATGCCGCGCAGAGCTGGGACACGGCTAACCTCATCCTGTCAGCGCTTTCAAAGGCAAGCGTCAAGGACAAGGAGGCGTTCCGCGCCGCGCTGAAAGCCGCCGATTTCCCGTCGGTGCGCGGCAAGTTTACCTTCAACACCAACAATCACCCGATTCAAGACATCTACGTCCGCGAAGTAGTGAAGGAGGGCGATATCCTGACCAATAAGATCATTGCGACAGCCTTCGAACAGCACAAGGACGCCTACGCCGAACAGTGCAAGATGTAGGCTCTGCCGTGATCGGCATATCGACGGGTTGTACGCCGGCAACTTGCATTGAAGGTCAATGCGCAGCCGGCGGCATGCAGCCCCTCGAAATATTCGCAACCGTGTAACCGGCGATCGCTCATGTCCCTCGCGCTGCTCACAGAACAAGTCCTCAATGGACTGCAGTTGGGGATGATGCTGTTCCTGATGGCTGCAGGCCTGACGCTGATCTTCGGTGTCATGGGGCTGATCAACCTCGCTCACGGCTCGCTCTTCATGATCGGCGCCTTCGCCTGCGCGGCCGTCGCCGCGGCCACCGGCTCATTCTGGCTCGGGCTGGTGGCCAGCTTGGCCGCTGCTGCGGCGGCCGGCGCAATCATCGAGATCGTCGTCATCCGCAGACTTTATGGACGCGATCACCTCGATCAGGTACTCGCCACCTTCGCCCTGATCCTGATGATTTCGGAAGGCACGCGCTGGCTGTTCGGTTCGTTTCCCCTCTACCTTAATATTCCATCGCTTCTCCAGGGGGCCGTCCCACTGCCCGGCGTAGGTCAGTATCAACTCTATCGCCTTTCCATCATTGGAATCGGCGTCGTGATCGCAGTCGGCCTCTACGTGCTGATATCGCATACGCGGCTGGGCATGCGTATCCGCGCCGGCGAGTCCGATCGCGAGATGATCGCGGCGCTCGGAGTCGATATCCGGACACTCTACACCGTGGTCTTCGCGCTTGGAGCAGCCCTTGCGGGTCTCGCGGGAGCCTTGATTGGCGCGCTGCAGTCGGTGCAGGTCGGCATGGGTGAGCCGGTGCTGATCCTTGCTTTTGTGGTCATCGTCATCGGCGGCATCGGATCGATTAAGGGCGCGCTGTTCGGTGCGATCCTTGTCGGACTGGTCGATACAATGGGTCGCTTTCTGCTGCCCAAGATGCTTGCCTTGGTACTCCCGTCGACGCAGTCGGGTGCGGTCGGCGCGGCGCTGGCGTCGATGCTGATTTATATTGTGATGGCGCTCATCCTCGCCTTCAGGCCGAGCGGCCTGTTCGCGGCACAGTCATGAGGCAATCCTGGTGAGCGAACCCGATATGAACAGAGAGATCCTGGTCAACACGATGCTGGCCCTGCTTCTGCTCGCGGTCCCGCTCGCCGCCTCGGCATCCGGAGAACCGTTCTACGTTACACTTGCCACACGTATCGCCGTCCTCGCGCTCGCTGCGGTAGGTCTCAACATTGCGCTCGGTTTGGGCGGGCTCGTTTCCTTTGGCCACGCGGCCTTCTTCGGACTGGGCTGTTATGTCGCCGGTATCCTTGCCACCCACGCCTATGACGCCATGCCGCTGATCTTTGGATACAGCGGCACAACCTCCATGCCAATCATATGGCTGGCTGGAGCCGCAGTCTGCGGCCTTGTCGCCTTGCCGATCGGCGCGATCAGCCTGCGCACGGCGGGCGCGTACTTCATCATGATCACGCTCGCCTTTGCTCAGATGATCTACTATTTCGCCGAGTCATGGCCCGCCTATGGCGGAGCGGACGGACTGTCGATCTATGCCCGCAATGAGTTCCCGGGCCTGAACACTGCCAGGCCGTTACCCTATTTCCTCATCTGCTATTGCATACTGATGATGGCGCTCGCTCTGTTCTGGCTGTTGCAGGGCTCGCGCTTCGGCGCCGCGCTGCAAGCGGCGAGGCAGAATGCGATGCGGCTTTCCGCGGTCGGTATCGCGCCTTTCGGCATCAGGCTGACCGCCTTCGTCATTTCAGCGATGATTACGGGCATTGCCGGCGCGCTATTCGCCGATCTCAACAAATTCGTCAGTCCGTCCATGCTGTCCTGGCATATGTCGGGCGAGTTGATCGTGCTCATCATCCTGGGCGGTAAGGGCCGACTATTCGGCCCGGTTGCCGGCGCAGCACTTTATGTGCTGTTCGAATATGCGCTCGGCGGCATAACCGAGCGCTGGCAGTTCTTTCTCGGGCTCATCCTGCTCTGTGTCGTACTGTTCGCGCAGGAAGGTCTTCTCGGCATGCTCGCAGGAAGGGTTCGCCATGGCTGAGCCGGTTCTCGAAATACGCGACCTCAGAAAATCCTTCGGCGCGCTAAGGGCCACGGATGGTGTCAACCTTGAGCTGATGAAGGGAGAGATTCATGCTCTTATTGGCCCGAATGGCGCGGGGAAGAGTACCCTCATTCATCAGATCTCCGGCTCAATCAGGCCCGACAGCGGTACGATCCGTTTTCTCGGCCGCGACATGGCCGGCGCGGACATGGCAGCGCGCGCGCGCGCCGGCCTCGGACGGAGCTTCCAGATCTCATCGTTAGCGCCGGAATTCTCGTCGCTTCGCAACGTCATGCTGGCCGTGCAGGCACGTCAAGGTTCCAGCTTCCGCTTCGTCCGGCCGGTCGCTGCCGACAAGAGCCTGACCGTCCCGGCTATGGCCGTGCTGGAGCGTGTCGGACTGGCGGCGCGCGCTCGCGTGCCCGCCGCTGAGCTGTCGCACGGCGAACGCCGCCAACTCGAGATTGCGATTGCGCTGGCGCTCGGCTCGAAGGCATTTCTGTTCGATGAGCCGATGGCCGGAATGGGGCCCGAGGGTTCCAAAACGCTGACGAGATTCCTTGATGAACTGCGACACGAAGCGCCGATCCTGCTTGTCGAGCACGACATGGACGCGGTCTTCGCCTTGGCCGACCGGATTTCGGTTCTCGTCTATGGTCGGATCATCGCGACCGGTACTGTTGATCAGATTCGCAACGATCCGGGAGTCCGCCGCGCCTATCTTGGAGAGATGGCATGACGTTGCTCGCGGTCAGGCATCTCGAAGCCTTCTATGGTGCCTCCCAGGCGCTGTTCGGAGTATCGCTTGATGTCAGCGAGGGCGAAGTTGTGGCGTTGATGGGCCGCAACGGCATGGGCAAGACGACGACGATCAATTCCATCCTCGGCCTGGTCCGGCCGCGCGCCGGCAGCATCACCTTTTCTGGCCGCAAGGTGGCCGGCATGCGGCCGCACCGCATCGCGCGTCTTGGCCTTGGCCTTGTGCCCGAGGGGCGCCGCTGTTTTCCGAACCTTACTGTAACGGAAAACCTCGTCGTCACAGCGCGTCGCGGAGCATGGACGATCGAGCGGGTCGTCGAACTCTTTCCGCGCCTTGGTGAACGACGTGGACAGTACGCCAACACACTCTCCGGCGGCGAGCAACAGATGCTCGCGATTGCCCGAGCGCTGATGACCAATCCATACATTCTGATTCTCGACGAAGCGACCGAGGGTCTTGCACCGGTGATCCGGCGCGACATCTGGACAGCTATCCGGACACTCAAGGCGTCGGGCCAGTCGATCCTGATCGTCGATAAAACCCTTTCCGAACTCTTGCCGGTCGCCGACCGTTGCGTCGTGCTGGAAAAGGGCGTGACGGTATTCGAAGGTCGGCCCGGCACCTTGACGCCGGAGCTTCAGCACCGATATCTCGGTGTCTGAAGCGGCCGGCCCAACTCTTCATCGATGTCTTTCGAAGGTGGCGTCGTCTTAATTTTTGGGAACCTGCGTGTAGAGCGTGTGCCGTGTTTCAGGCAGCAACCGAACCAGCGATTTCACGCCAGATCGAGGCGGCATGCGTGCGAAGCTTGCGATGGTCTGTCGCTCCAGGCAACGATGCAGGCTTGAACGGGACAGGTGCGGGATCGCGTCTTTCAGAGCAAGGTAACATCATCCAGCGGTAGCCGAACCCGGATTCTCAAAGAAATTACGGCTTCCCTTAAGGCCGACAGAGCCATGCTTCTCGGCTCCTTTGGTCCCATCGCCTCATCCTCGACGCTCGGGCGAGATCGCCATTTCCTCAAGGTCTTCTCGTTGATGCCGTACCGCCGCCCGAGCGCCGCGGTTGAGCTTTCGATCGCTGTAACTCTGCTCGAACGGCGTGCGTGGTCTTCGCGCTGTCATGCAGAAATTGGCCCATGAGGTTTCCCTCTGTGATGGCAACAATACGCCGTCACACTCTGGGGCCAAACACCTGATGAATCAAAATCATGCCAATATGCAGACCCTGGTCATGGTGCGTTGCCAGATCACTCCTCAGCGCGTGACGATTCTACCAGTTCTTCACAGCGTCTTTCGCCGCTTTTGTCGAAACAACCGAGTTGTTTACGGACGTGATAGTCTGCGACGACTGCGTGACGAACGACAGGAACTTGGAGGCGTCGTACGTGCCGGAATTGTCGACGTAGAGTATGTCTCTGTTGGACAGATAGAAATTCTGCGCGGCGAAATACCCGGCCGGGTCCGAGAAATCGATCTGGAAGATGACGGGAATGGTCTCCCGCTCGATCGGGAATTTTCTCAGGTCGAAATTCGCCTCAAGCAATTTCCTGCGGTCGACAAAGCGGTAGAGGAACACCTTCTTCGCGTCGCCCCTGCTGTCGTTGATCCCGCCCACTCTGCCGAGACCTTCGGCGAGCGTGAGATACCTCTGGTTGAATTCTACGAGGTTGGATTTTTCGACGAAGACGGAGTTGACCGCCCCGAACGCGAGGAATCGCGCCGGCTCGCGGTAGACGTAGACGGTATCATTCGGGTGAACGTAGATGTTCTCACGGGCGTCAGCGATTATGTCTTCGAAGTTCACCGTGGATTTTCTTTGTCGCCTCTCAAGAGTGACATAGGTCTCATAGCCCGGAAAAGACGGTCCGCCTGTTCGGGCAATTACGTCTACGATTCTGTCGCCAGCGGGGTTGATATCGATACGTGCCGGGGATCTTACATCACCGACAACAGACACCTGACTCGAACGCTGAGACTGCATCGTAATAAGAACCTGAGGCTCGATCGCCCGGTTCGCCAGTCGCTTGGCAATATCTTGCTGCACATCGGCAATCGTGCGCCCGGCGAATTTCGTCGAACCGGCATAGGGTATATTCAAAGTGCCATTGGCATCGATCTGTTGCGGCGGAAGCGTCACGAAATTACCCGGGCGAGCTCCTGCATCGTCAGGAACGAAAAGGCCGCCCGCCTGAGACTCAAATATCGTCACTTGAACTGTGTCGCCAACGCCGAGTATAATGTTGGAAGGCGTGCTCCGCCGGCTCCCGAAGGTGCCGTAAAGTGAGCCGTACTGCGATTTTCCGAAAACCTTTATGGCCTTGCTGTCGAGATCGACGAGAACATATTCATAGACCGAAGGGGACGTTTCCGAGCCTACCTTGTAAGATGCATTTTGCTTTATGTCGCTGGCGCTCGGACCTTCCTTGGAAAGCGGGCTGCAACTCGATAGCAGGCTGCTTAGTGCCAAAATCAGAGCGTTCAACAGACAAAAATTGCGACCTACCACTCACTCGCCCCTTTTTACATCCAACTTGGTCGCCGATATTGGAAGCTACCGATGACCAGAATGTGGCATTTCACCCGCGCCCTACGGTTACTAAAGTTCGGTACCTTCGCATATTTCTTTTAACTTTTACCTATCCTGCCGCGGAGCCGTTGAGAGTAGGATCAGTGGCGCCGCTGATGCCCTTACTCGCTCGCGGCTGCGCTTTCAAGCAAAGGTTCGCGACAGGAGCCAAGTTCGACGTGCAATTCGTTCCGCAGATGCACAATCGGCACATATGCACAGCACAAGAATCGGGCAAGGCGCATCACAAGCTCGCGCCGTTCGATCAAGACGAGAGTACAAGGATCGCAACCGTTCGATATGTCTTGTGGAGCGCCATAGCCTAACGAAAATCCTGTCTAACACGTAGAGCTCATAACCTTGATGCGCCGCCAATATGCCGACTATATCATTGGGAGCTTAGGCTTGACCTTGTCAGAGCAGTTTTTCCAAAAGAAGTTCGTAGCTGCGGTGCACATCGTTGAAGGTGAAGGCCTCGGCATGACGAGAAGTCGCCCGCAACCGGGCAGCACCGACGCCTAGTGTGCCGGCGTCCGCGGCATCGATAATGCGTTCGAGATCGGCCGTGTCGTTGAAATAGAACTGCCCCTCTCCCGCCACCCATCGATTGAAGCGATTGTCATGAGCGATCACTGCGCTGCCGGTACCCAGCGCCTCCACCAGCGACGGATTGGTTCCACCTACCTGATGGCCGTGCATGTAAGCCAAAGCATGCACTCGAAGTGCTTCGACGGTGCTCTTATCGTAAATAGCGCCCGGGAAGATCACGTTCTTCGTCGCAGTGGCCTTTATCTCCTCATGGTACGCATTGCCCTGGCGGAAATTGCCCAGGACGACGAGTTTTATATCGCGCGGCTTCGACGCGAACGCGCTCACAATCTCCAAAATCGAGTTCTCAGGCTCGATGCGGGCAATGGAGATCAGGTAGTTCGCCGGCGAAAGCCCCATCGCCTCAACCGCTCCGACATCGGCCGTTTCCACGCGCGCGGAGCCATAGGGAATGACTTGCGCGCTGTTGCAGCCGTGGCGTCGCAGATGCTTCGCAATCTCCGGATGGTCGGCAATTGGTATGTTGGCCAAATGGCTGCCGACGAATTCGTTAATATAAAACCAGATCTTGGCGACGGCATTCCACTTGTCTCGACGCCACTCGACGCCGTCCATATTTATCGCCAGCCTTCGGCGTGCCATGGCTGCATGATGGAGAAGACTGCCGTATTGTATCCGAGAACCAAGTCGATGCCTGGACGCTTCAAAACATCACGCACGCTCCGATAATCGAATTTGATCGTTGACAGGGAGCTATTGCCGTCGATGCGAAAATGCACGCGATGCACACCTTCCCACATATCCTCAAATCCGTCCGGCGGCGCGTTGGGATCGTTTGCATCATGCTGGCAATAGACGGTCACCTTCCAGCCTCGCTCGACCAGATACGGCGCAAGGTGGTGAGCGAAGGTCTCGAAGCCGCCATGAGCTGCGGGAACTCCCCGAATTCCAAGGATGTTTACTACCTTCACCACATCAAACCCAAATATGCACTGTGAAAAGGCAACCCGATATAGACCACCCTTGGATTTCTAGATTTCCTATCAAGTATACAGACCGTCGCTGAAGCAATTTTCATGTGCTCCACTTTCATATACGACCGCGACATCTTTTCAATGCTGCGGCGTAGATTTTTTTGCGCTGCACAAAGAAAAGCATACCGCGTCGCGGCCTGAGAATTTTGGCCGATCGCGAAGCCGTCAGACGGAGCATTTGGCTGGCGGTAAGATCGCGTCGATAGGTCTGCGACCAGATGATCTCACCCTCCGACGAGAGTGCATTTCGCCGCTGATATTCAGAGCTGCTTTCGTAGGTTCGGTAAATAAAAGCATCGTCGTACATCAATGAATTGCTCATAGACCGATAACGGAATTTTTTCGGCGACTTGAATGTCAGTATATTTACAGCATGACTGACGCAAGCCAAGAATATCGCGATAGTTAATCGCCGCACCGCTCGGTTCAGCGGAGTTCCAACGAACCTGAAGCCTGCGGTATATTCGAGCGCCACTGCAATAATTGTTGCCATCCGAATCGCTCCACAAGCGCCCACCGCTGGTTTCCCGATCCTCCGCCGTACGTGGCTGTAGGGAGAGACTGTGTCGCAGGACGATTTGAAAGCGCGGTTTGAGATTCTGCTTTCGTGGCGATCACTTCAATGAGTTTGTCTTCATAGGGCCACCCGCGATGTTCAGCATCGCCTCGCAAGACGGCCTTGTCCGGGGCTTGCCCATGCCGAGCCATAGATCATTTATACTTTTGCCACGGATTAACCATAGGGTTAACAAAAGGTTGACGCATCGGTCATTTATCGGGAAAAAGAAGCAATACGAGAGCATTTTGCTTGCTGGAGAGTATTAGTGACCCTTGCAAAAGCATGGAACGGGACGAGATATAACGATCATTTCTTTTTTACGGATACCGACACGTTTGACTTCGTGAGTGCGGGAGGCGGAAACGATGTAATCTCCGACGTAAAGGATGGCAAATTCTGGTCAGACGATGTCTATCGCGGTCAGGCCGGCAATGACACTCTGACGTCAACTGGCGGATACGATATACTTCGGGGCGGTTGCGGCAATGACGTATTTAAGGTCACTGCGACCGGATATGACCGTGCAGCGGTTCCCGGCACGTGGGAGATAACCGCAGGCAGTGATGTCACTGGATTTGATGTCGAAGTGTTCGGCGTCCGGGGCCATGACCTTCTGATAATCAAAAACTCCGAAGGATACTCGATAGAGCAGCATGGCGGCGCCGAGATTATCCACACCGCGTTCGGCGGCACGATAACGGTGCGCGGTGTGGAAGAAATACATTTTCTTTGATGAGTTAAGGGTTGTTCTTGTAAGCAGCCTGACCCGACCTGCCCCCGATTATCCGCGTTTATAAGTTGGCTTGGTTCATGTTCTGATCCTGTGATCGAACACACGTCGCACCGCTCGGCCACGGACTTCAGGTAAAAATCTGTTCGTTGACTTGTCTTCAACCCGGCACGGTTCACAGTCCATGCCTGCGATGCCGCTGCATCACATATGCCAAGACCGCTAGGACGGCCAGTACCGTCGCAGCAGCGACAGCGGCTGGCATCGGGCTTAAAAGAACTGGAACTACGCTGAGCACTACGCAAGCAACGCCAATCGGCAGCGACATGAAGTTGTCGAAAATATGTATTCCCGACCGACTAATTTGAGCTGAGACTGCCCAATTGATGCTGATTGCAGATACGGCCATAGCGACCGGCAGGGCGTAGATACCGAGTAGGCCGTGAAGTGCCCAACTTAGGACGACCAGACACAATCCAGATATTCCGGCCATCCCAGCCAACGCAGCGCCATGTCCCCGCATGCGCAACGCGATATCGATACCTACGAACATCGTTCTGATAAGTGGGGCAATCACTAGGGCAACCATTATCGGAATAGCCGCCATGTAGTCACCGGAAAGATGCGCCACCAACGGCGACGCAATGATTATAGCTGCGGCGAGCCCAGCAGTCGTCAGAAGGGATGAGTACCTGAGTGTCTGCATCTCTCTTTGAAATCCCGGCAAGTCGCCGTCATGAAGTAGCGCACCCATTTTCGGAGTAATTGTTCTGGAGACAATTTGCATCAGGAACGGATAAAATGAAGCAAGCCGTGAAGCGATGGAATACTCTGCGGCCATATCCGAGGAGAACAGAGCGCCCACGAGTAGCATGTCGATGCCCTGAAGTTGTTGGCCCAAGAGTGGGAAAAGACCGAGCCATGCGCCATATCGAATGTCCCAGAGGGTGAGTGGTGCCAGACCCGGTACGCCCGTCCTAAACAATCTCAACACGTCAACGAGCCAGGGAAGCGCGAGAGCGACCCACAGCACCACAGAGATCCATGCGCCTCCCAATCCAAACAACGCCAAAGCGCTAAAGCCCAATATTCTTATTACGTTCGGCATCAATTCCGTGATTATTATCGAACGCGTTACCTGCGATCGTCCATCAAAAGAGCTCGCGGTTATTTGCAACAACGAGCCGAATACAATCATGGGAGACATACTCACTAACCAGAACGTCATGCCCTGTTTGGAGAAAAGGGAGGCGATCGTGGGTGCAGCTTGGACAGCGAAGAAAGCAACGACGATGCTAAAAATTGCGCCTGCCAGCGACACTGTCCGCATGAGCTGAATGTCAAGGACAGCGTCTCCGGCCTTTCTGCCGACATGATAAAGAACGATGCTTCCAAAACCGGAACCAATACCCAGGTTGAGCAGCCTGTAAATCGTGAAAACAATCATCGCGTCGCCGAAATCCGATTTGGGCAACAAGCGGCTCATGATTATCAAAATAAGAAGCTGGGAAGCTAATGCGAACACTCTTGCACCCGCACCAAACAAGGTCGGGCGCGCCCCGCTCAAGGTCACACGGCTTTTCAACTGTTGTAACAACTTCATTTTCATATTGGTTATTGGCGGTTGATGAAATCTAAAATACTCTGGTCCGAAATTGTCCTACCCGAACAGTGAGTAAGCAGAGGGCAGATACGCAATCTTCTTTGCTTGGCCGAACCGTTGAACGCTGTCAACCCGCCGCTTCTGTGGGTCAGCTTTCACCTGGTGTAGTGGACTACATCGAGCGCTTCCACAATCCGAAGAGAAGCCACGCGACACTCGGCTATTTCAGCCCCAATGAGCTCAAAACCGGGGTAAGATCATCTCAAAGTCGTGTCCAATAGACCGGCAACAGGCTGCTCCTGCTCGAACAGAATGAGAATGGGCTGTCCAACGATCCCGCTACATGACACTGAAAACTATTGCCAAATGAGCGATGATCCCCTCATCAGCCCGGCTACGTGGCACTCTGATACTCCCCTCGGCCAACACAGGCAGGCATCCGTGGATGCAGAAGATGCACCACGCTACGGGACACGATCTTCTTCAAGATTGGCGACATGAATTCAATTCAGTGTGCAGCGCAAAAACTTTTGCATGCGGCATTGAAAAGAGGCAAGGTATTTGTATATAGATGCCGGCGTCGGTAAAGAATTTACTGCGGCTGCATTCCGGAAACTTATCCCCTTTCGGTAATTCAAGGTTTGCCTATGGTTGATCGGCGTATTCCCACAATCAGTATTCGGGATTAATTGGTGAGAGCAGTGAATATATTGGGAATTCGTGATGTTCTCGCCGCCTCTCGCGGCTTCAAGACCCTCACTTATAGTTTTAAGCCGTACTTCGTGAGGCGTGACTGGAATGTATCAACCCGTCGCTCGCACGACGCCAGGGACCACGACACGCAGCCAGGAGGGGTCGCAGACCCATGGGAAGATGTTAGTGGGATATATTCCCGCATTGAAGGCGGCAGCGCTCTATCGACTGTCGCCACCGACCATCGCTCTGTGAGATATGTCGTGACGAGGCCGGGTATCAATCTGCTTCTTGGGTACAACACGGCGGCCTTCTCTATAATGCAGCGTATGTCCAGACGGAAACTGGCAATGGACACAGACAGTATCGAATGGCCATGCGCCAAGCGGGGCGCTGTCGCCAGGATCTGGTCCTGCATGAATGAATTTGCCGGCAGCAAACTCGGAAATCATCGATATCTTTGGCAGAGGCGCCATCGGTCTAGATGTCGCGCGGCAACCAGCCGGTGCGCAACACCTTCGGCACTTCACGTTCCGGTCCCACGCATTCTCAGCTTGAGTCCATATTCGAGCGCCTTCTCTAAAGGAGATGGATATGCCCAGTCTGCTATCTGTAAACAGCTATCATTACATTCGTGGCGGTTCAGACGCGCTATACTTTCACCATGCAGATCTCTTCGAGAAGCAAGGCTGGAAAAATACGTTTTTCTCGATGGAGCATCCAAAGAACGTCGGATGTGAAACATCGCAATACTTTGCTGACAGGATTGATTTCGAAGTCGCCACCAGTCTTAAGGAAAAACTATCACAATCGGCGCGTATCATCTATTCAAAACAGGCTCAATCGCGACTTTCGGAGCTTTTGAATAAGCGCAACATCGACGTAGCGCACTACCATTGCATCTATCATCATTTGTCACCGTCAGTGATTGTGGAAGCTAAGAGGCGCGGAATTCCCACAGTGATGACCGCGCATGATCTGAAAATTGCTTGTCCGGCTTACAAAATGATGAACGATCATGGCGTGTGCGAAAAGTGTCGTGGTGGAAAAGTTTGGAATGTGGCTTTGGATCGTTGCATCAAAGGCAGCCGTGCCGCCAGTGCATTGATCATGATTGAATCCGCGGTCCACAAGGCGTTCCGTCTATATGACCGTTATTTGGACCGCATCGTAACCCCCAGCCGGTTCTATCGTGACAAGTTGATCGAATGGGGTTGGTCGCCTGAGAAAATCGTGCATATTCCGAATTTTATTGAATTTGTTCCAAAGAACATTGCCTCTGCCGGACGCTACATTCTCTATTTTGGACGCCTCGCGCCCGAGAAGGGTCTATCTACCCTGATCTCCGCTGCGGCAGAAGCCGGTGTTCCCGTAAAAATAGCCGGGACTGGCCCTGAAGAAGCGAGGCTCAAAGCACTGGCGCAAAGGCTTTTCGCACCGGTCGAATTTTTAGGCTTTCGTTCCGGTGATGACCTTTGGTCGTTGGTTGATGGTGCTCGCGCGATTGCGCTTCCGTCAGAATGGTATGAGAACGGGCCTATGAGTGTGATCGAGGCATTCGCACGAGGCAAGCCGTTGATCGGCGCCAGAATTGGCGGCATTCCAGAATTGATAGAGGAGGGAGCGACCGGTTGGTCGTTCACATCCGGAGATCGTCTGGACTTAGCTGATAAACTCAGTACTGCAGCAAGCGCTTCCGATGGCGAGCTACGGAACATGGCCACCGCGACAAGGCAAATGGTCGAGACCCATTTCAGTAAAACAAGGTATTTCGACGAAATTACCCAACTCTACAGTGATATTGGCGTGCAATGCAACAGATAGTCAAACAACAAACTCTCTGCTTCCAGACCAAGTCAGGGTCGGAGGGCTCAGGCTGGTTTGGCCAGGAACTGGTCCGGGCCGTTGCAGAGAGTGGAACGCTTGTGATCTATGTGGCGCCGAATGCCGCACCGGCTTGGAGGGAGCCTAAGAGCGAGAACATCGAGCGGGTGTTTGTTCCACGAGAAATGCATCACAGCAAGTCCCGTATTATAAGGATAATGTCCTCATTGAGGCGTGTGCTGACAGGCTATTACGGTTGTATCCATGCTCGCCGAAAGACTTCGGATTTTCTTTTCAGCGTTCCCGATCCGCTGTTGTTTTTTCTCCCTCTACAAATATTGCTGCGCTTGAGTGGCGCGAGAGTGTATCTCGTCGTTCATGACGTATTGCCGCATGCTTGGACGCTTCCAGAGGCGCTGCGTTTCTTGCAAAAGTGGTGCATCGGGTTAAGCTATCGATTGGCTACGGTCTTGATGCCGACAACTAGAGGTGCGAAGGCGGAGCTGATGGACGTGTTTGGGATTGCGTCAGAGCGGATTGAGATTGTGCCGCACGGGGCGTATCTGATAGAGAAGACGGCTCCTCCAAATGACCTCAAATCTCTGCTGGTGTTCGGAACATTGCGCCGCAATAAGGGAGTCCTGGAAGCGATTCAAGCCGTGCAGAAATGCAGGAGAGAAGGCATCCAGTGCACCCTGAAGCTCGCTGGTTCCCCTGATAAACTTGATAATGGGTATTGGGCGAGCTGCGAGCAGCAAATTTCAAAGGCGCCGGAAGGGATATCAACCGAAATCGGGTTTGTTCCTGATGAGCGAATTCCAGATCTCATTGCCCAATCTGATGCAGTCCTGTTGCCATACCGCGATTTTACCTCACAGAGTGGTGTGGCGGTCCTGCTGATTTCAGGTCTTCGGCCCGTTATCGCTTCATCCGTGGGTGGTATAAAGGACCTGTTTGATATTGGTATGGTCGGGATGCCACTATCCGAGAGACCG
>Ga0164290_1002300_pt1 | contig 14507 bp, 17 predicted proteins | sample Micstemetagenome_FD_108782 | JGI IMG/M metagenome (GOLD analysis project Ga0164290, IMG submission 108782) | Contaminated culture microbial community from soil near Moab, Utah, USA - Microcoleus steenstrupii SON62 (Illumina Assembly) | ecosystem: Environmental > Terrestrial > Soil > Soil crust... | reverse complement strand
CCCCAGATCGCCCCCCGGCCACACGTCCGCGCGGCCCATGCCGAACATCAGATAAATATCGGCCGTCCACGGCCCCACGCCCTTTAGCGCGATCAGGGCGGCGCGCACGGCGTCATCTTCCATCTGTTCAAGCGCGTCGAAGTCCAGCGTTCCCCCTCGCACGGCCTCGGCCGCGCCGATGGAATAGCGCGCCTTCTGACCGCTGAAGCCGCAGCCGCGCAAACCAGACTCGCCCAGCGTCAGCAGCGCCGTGGGCGTGACCGTGCCGGCCGCGGCCTCCAGCTTGCGCCAGATCGCCGCCCCCGACGCGATGGACACCTGCTGGTCGACGATGATGCGGATCAGCGTGGCGAAGCCCGGCGTCAAGCGCCGTGGGCCGGGCATGCCCGCCGTGGTGATCGCTTTATGGATGTGTTTGTCGCGCCGGCGCAGGCGCGCCAGATGCGTCTTGATGTGATCGGTGGAGGACATGACGATTCTCTTGATTCTCACTGTCATCGCCCGACTTGATCGGGCGATCCAGAGTTTTGTTTGAGGTCGGAGCGGTAAACTCTGGATACCCCGCTTTCGCGGGTTATGACATTCTGGGCGCATAACGAACCGTCTGGAGTTGCCCATGATTCGCGCTCTTCACAATGCGCTTGCCGTGCTGCTTGTGCTTATGGCTCTCCCTGCCCAAGCAGCTATGGTCTTCCACCGCGGCAATACCGCCGAGCCCGACAGCCTTGACCCGCACCTCACCACCTCGGGCTACGCGGGCAACATCATTTTTGAGATGTTCGTCGGCCTAACCACCGTTGACTCTAAGGTCAACGTCATTCCCGGGGCGGCGGAAAGCTGGGTGATATCGCCCGACGGCAAGACCTACATCTTCAAGATCCGCAAGGGTATGGTCTGGTCGGATGGGACTGCGGTGACGGCGGAGGATTTCGCTTACGCCTTCCGCCGCACCATGGACCCGCGCACGGCCTCGCGCGCCGCACCGCTGCTGTACATGATCGTCAACGGGCGCGAGGTGAACGGCGGCAAGCTGCCGGTGGACCAACTCGGCGTGCGCGCGGTGGACGCGGGTACGTTTGAAGTGAAGCTGCTCAACCCCACGCCGTATTTTCTCGAGCTGATCGTACATCGCTGTTTCCCGGTGCCGCGCTGGGCGATCGAGAAGCATGGCAAGGACTGGACCAAGCCCGACAACATCGTGGTCAACGGCGCCTTCAAACTGACGGAGTGGACGCCGCAAAGCCGCATCCGTTTGGTGCGCAACCCCGCGTTCTTCGCCGCCGACACTGTGAAGCTCGACGAGGTGATCTACTACCCGACCGAGGATCAAAATTCCGCGCTCAAGCGCTACCGCGCCGACGAGTTGGATGTGATCGTGAATTTTCCGCCCAGCCAGTTCGAGTGGCTGAAGGAAAATCTGCCGCGCGATCTCACGGTTACGCCGAATTACGGCCTGCTCTATTACACCTTCAACACCCGCAAGAAGCCCTTCGACGATCCGCGCGTGCGCAATGCCCTGGCCATGACGCTCGACCGCGAGATGTTCGTCGACAAGATCATGCGCAGTGGTGAGCCCGCGGCCTACAGCCTGATCCCCGAGGTGGTGCGCAAGGGCTACGTGCCCCCGGTCTCGCCGTGGCAAGGCAAACCGATGACCGAGCGCATCGCCACAGCCAAGGCGCTGCTGGCGGACGCCGGCTTCGGGCCCGACAATCCGCTGAAATTCGAGTTCCGCTACAACACCGACGAAGTGCAAAAAAGAATCGCGCTGGCCGCCTCGCAAGTGTGGAAAACGATGGGCGTCGAGGCGCAGCTGCTCAACAGCGACCTCAACGTGCTCAACGCCGACCTTCGGAATGGAGATTACGAAGTGGCACGCTATCAGTGGTTCGCCGAGTACGCCGACCCCACCTCGTTTTTGTATTTGCTGGAATCAACGGCCGTGGGCGACAACCACTCGAAATATTCCAATCCCGAATACGACGCGCTGATGCAGAAGGTCTATGCGGAAGTCGACACGGCTAAGCGCATGGCCCTGATGCGCGACGCCGAGGCCATCATCCTGCGCGATTCACCCATCACGCCGGTGAACTTCTACGTCGGTAAGCGGCTGGCCAAGCCTTACGTCAAGGGGCTGGACGCTAACCCGCGCGGCATCAACATCAGCCGGTGGGTGAGCGTGGAGAAGTAGTTTTTTCCCCTCTCCACCGGAGCGAAGCGAGCGGGGGAGAGGGATGCGCAGGCTTAACGAGCGTAGCGAGTTTAGCCGAAGCTGGGTGAGGGGGCTGAGTCATGCCCAAAAACCCCTCACCCTACCCTCTCCCGCTTTTTCTTTATTGTTGAGGGGCCGGCGATGCGCGGGAGAGGGATAAGGGCGCTATTTCATCTTCCGCGTAAACACATACGTCTTCTCATTCGACGCCTTGGCATCGAACGCGTAACCGCCCGTGTCAAACGTCTTCAAGCCTGCGGGCGTCTCAATCCGGTTCTGCACGATGTACCGCGCCATCATTCCGCGGGCTTTCTTGGCCAGGAAGCTGATGACAGCCGCTTTGCCGTTCTTGATCTCCTTGAACACGCACTGCACCACCGGGCGTTTGAGCGTCTTTAAGTCCACCACGCCCCAGTATTCCTCGGACGCCAGGTTCACCACCGTGGCGTTTTTCGCAACGAGGTTCAGCCGCGCGGTCACGGCCTCGCGCCAGTAGTCGTATAAATCCTCGCCGCGCGCGGTGTCCACACTCGTGCCCATTTCCAGCCGGTAGGGTTGAATGGCGTCGAGCGGGCGCAGCAATCCGTACAGCCCCGACAGAATTCCAATATGATCTTGCGCATATTTCACATCGGCGGCGTTCAGCGTCTTGGCGTCCAGCCCCAGGTACACATCGCCGTTGAAGGCGTAGATCGCGGGCTTGGTGTCGGCGGCGTTGTTCAGGTCGAAGGCCTGAAAGCGCTCATGGTTCAGCTTGGCCAGCTTGTCGCTGATCTCCATCAGGCGTTTGAGATCAGCGGCGGAATATTTCTTCGCGCGGGTCGCCAAGGGTGCCGCGTCGGCCATCAGCGCCGGGGCGGTGGGCTTCACCGACAGCGGCGACGGCCCGAAATCGAGCTTCTTGGCCGGGGAGAGCAGGGCATACAGCATGGCGTATCCAACCGCGAAAAGGGTATGCTCGGGTATAACATGCGGCTTGCGTTGACAATGCTTTGCATGGGCGCGTTGACAACGCGACGCCGCTGACCGAACCTCCGGCCACGTTCACTGAGGGGACATTTCTCATGGCTGCGCCGGGCTACCTTCTCGTCCTCGGGCACTCGCTCGACATGGCCAAGATGGCCGCCTACGGGGCCGCCTTGCCCGCGATCTATAAAAAGTACGGCGGCTTTTATTTGGGCATCGGCGGGCCCGGGCGCGGCGTCGAACTGCTCGAGGGCGGCTGGTTCGACCATTCCCTGGTGCTGGCGCGTTTTCCGTCCAAGGCCGACATTCCGAAGTTCTGGTGGAGCCCTGAGTACACCCAAGCCAAAGAACTGCGCAACGGCGCGGGCACCTTCAACGTCTTCGCGCTGGCCGGCAACGCGCATGAAGCGCCGTTTGGCCAGCCGTCGTTTCTCATTTCCATTTATCGTCCCTTCGACGCCGCCAAGGCCGCCGCGCTCAACGCCACGGAAGACGAGAAGTTGGCCGCGCGCGGCGTGCACGTCATCGCCCAGGCCAAGTCCGCCGAGGCCGAGCGGCTGGAGGGCGATCTGCTGGATTTCGACTTCCGCGTCATCGCGTTTCCCACCCAGGCATCCGCGACCAACTACTGGAACGAACCCGCCGTGAAGGAGCTGCGCGCCGCGCGCAACGCCGCGGCGGGCGTGAACACATTTTTGGTCGCGGGCGTTCCCCGCAAGGCCTGAGCATTTTCAACAAAGGACCGTACTCATGAACCGTATTTTTATCGTGCTCCTCGCGTTCGCCGGGCTTTCCGCCGCGCACGCGCAAACAACTCCGCCTGCCGACAATCGCGCGGGCTACATGATCGTGATGGGCACGGGCACCAACCCCGACGCCATGAGCAAGTACGGCAAGATGCTGCCCGCGATCTACCAGAAGTTCGGCGGATATTACCTCGGCGTGGGCGGGACGGGGCGCGGCGTCACCGTGCTGGAAGGCGCGTACGACCAGAAATCATTTTTGCTCGCGCGCTTCCCGGCGCTCGACGGGCCCAATAGTTTTTGGTGGAGCCCTGAGTATCGCGCGGCGGTGGAGGTGCGCAAAGGGGCGGGCACCTTCAACGTCATCAAGCTCAAGGGCCGCGGCCCCGACGAGGGCAAGCCGACCACCAAGGTCGCCTATCTCGTCGGCATCGCCGAGGTGCGCGACCCGGCCAAGGTCACTGAGTACGGCAAGATCGCCGGGCCGCTGGTGTCGGCGGCGGGCGGCAAGGTGATCGCGGGCGGTACGCGCAAGGACATCGAGCTGCTGGAAGGCGAGTTCGGCGCCAAGCAGGTCACGATCGTGCAGTTCCCCAGCGTCGAGGCGTTGCGCAAATTCTACAACAGCCCCGAATACCAGAAGATCATCCCGATCCGTAAGGCCGGCGCGGACTATCTGGTGCTGGAGCTTGAGGGCCTGCCGCCCACTTGAGCGTCACCTTTGAACGCGCCTGCGTCAGCTTCGACGGCCGCGCCGTCCTCAGCGACATTTCGCTCACCTTAGCCGAGCCGCGCATCGGCGTCATCGGCAACAACGGTTCGGGCAAGAGCACGCTAGCCCGCCTGATCAATGGACTCGTAATGCCGAGTGCCGGGCGCGTGATCGTCGATGACCTCGACACGCGCACGCACGGCCCCGATGTGCGCCGCCGCGTAGGCTTCGTGTTCCAAAACCCCGACGCCCAGATCGTCATGCCCACGGTGGCCGAGGACGCGGCCTTCGGGCCCAAGATGCACGGCTTGGCCGATGCGCAGATTCGCGCCGACGCCGCGCTGGCGCGGTTCAATTTGGAGAAAATGAAAAACCGCGCGGCGTTCTCCCTCAGCGGCGGCGAAAAACAATCCTTGGCATTGGCGGGCGTGCTGGCCACCGACCCGGCGTGGATCGTGTTCGACGAACCCACGACGATGCTTGATCGTAAGCGCGCCAAGGCGGCGATGAGCGCGATCAACGCGCTGCCCCAGCGCGTCATCGTGGTCACGCATCACGTGGAACTGTTGACCGGCTTTGACCGCGTCATCGTGCTCGACGAGGGCCGAGTGGTGCACGACGGCCCGCCGGAAAAGGCGGTGGCGTTTTATGTGGGGAATTTGACATGACCCCCGGTTTTAAACTCCTCGCGCTCGCGGTGTTCGCCGTCGTGCTGTCGCTCACCGACAACATCGTGCTGCTGTGCGGCCTTGCGGGCGGGGTGCTGGCGGTGTGGCGGTTCGACTGGGCGCAAGTGGCGCTGAATTTGAAGCCGGTGTTCTGGATTCTGTCGGCGATCTTCGTCTTTCAGTTTTTCGCAGCCGGCATTTGGCCCGCGCTCGACACCGCGCTGACGCTGGCCACGTTGGTCGCCGCCGCCGCGTGGGTCAGCGCCACGACGCGCACCGATGAGATGTTGGAGGCGCTCAAACGCGCGCTGGCCCCGCTCAAGCGCGTCAACCTCAATCCAGACTCCATATCTTTCGTGCTGGTGTTCACCGTGCGCTTGGTTCCGTTCGTAGCCCAGGTGGGCCGCGAGGCGCTGGCCGCCCGGCTGGCGCGCGGGGCCGGGCGCAACCCGTTCGCCGCTTTGGTGCCCACAGTCATCCGGCTGATGCGCGAGACCGATCAGATCGCCGAAGCCTTGGTTGCGCGCGGGTTCAGTCGCGTTTAAACCTCGCTCATGTCATCTGCCCTCAACGTCAAAATGCTTGTGCGCTGCGCGATGTTCGCAGCCCTCATTGCTGCGCTTGGTTTGCTGCCGCCCATCCCCGTGCCGGTCATTCCCGTGCCGGTGACGGCGCAGACGCTGGGCGTCATGCTGGCGGGCGCTGTGCTGGGCGCGCGGCACGGTGCATTATCCGTGCTGATCTTCCTCGGCGTGGTGCTGCTGGGATTTCCGCTGCTGGCGGGCGGGCGCGGCGGCTTGGGCGTGCTGTTCGGTCCCGGCGCGGGTTTTTTGATAGGTTGGATCGGCGGGGCCTTCGTCGTCGGCGCGCTGTCTGGTAAATCTTTACCGCGCCTGATCATCGCCTGCCTCGCAGGCGGCATCGGCGCGGTGTACCTGATCGGTGTGCCGTGGATGGCCTTCGCAGCGGACCTGACGTTCACTCAGGCGCTCATCGCCTCGGCGGCGTTCCTGCCCGGCGACATCGTTAAAGCCGTGCTGGCCGCCTTCGCCGCGCGCGCCGTACAGCGCGGCTTGCCCAACTCATGACGTCATCACCTGTGCCTAAACTCGTCTGCGACGGCGTGCTGCTGGGCGCCATGCGCGCGCCCGACCAGCCGGCCATCGTCGTCGGCGGGCAAGCCATCACCTATGGCGAGTTGGCCTGGCGCATCTGCCGCGTGGCCGGCGCGGTGGACGCCGTGCAGGCGCGTCGCGTCGCAGTTTCTTTACCTAACCATCCTGCTCTGCTGGAAATTTTCTTCGGCGCGCTGCTGGCCGGGGCGACGTTCATTGTGTTCGAACCCAAATGGCCGCGCGACACGCTGCTGGCGATGATGGCCGCGCACCAGCCGCAACTGTTCTTCGCCGAGGACGAACTGGCCTCGGTGAAACTTTCCGCCTACGCCAACTGGCGCGACAAGCAGGACGCCGACCGCGCGCTCAGCGTCCGGCCCACGCCCGACATGCCGTTCCTGGTCGGCTTCACCTCAGGCACCACCGGAATTCCAAAAGCGTTCATCCGCAGCCATGCGTCGTGGATGGCCAGCTTCGCCGCGTCGCAGATTGAATTCGGCACCGGCAAGACCACGCGCATCCTTCTTCCCGGGCCGCTGTCGCACGGGCTGTCGCTGTATGCCGCCGTCGAAACCTTGAACGCGGGCGGCTGCGTGACCATCGATCCGATCTTCGATGCCGCGAAGATGATGCATCTCGCGTCCTCGGGATCGGTGAACACCATTGCCGCCGCGCCGACGATTCTGGATTTGATGATCGAGCACGCCGTTGAACCGGTATCGGCCATCACCTCCATCATCACGGCGGGCGCGAAGTTGAGCGCGGCCTTGCGAGAGAAACTCGCGCGTGTGTTTCCCAAGGCGCGCATCGCGGAATACTACGGCGCGTCGGAGCTGAGCTTCGTCACCGTGGCGAAGTCCGACGAGCGATGCCCGCCTGACTCCGTGGGTCGCGCCTTCGCAGGGGTCCAAATCAAGACCGACGCCGAGAACATCGTCTGGGTGAAAAGCAATATGCTGTCTTCGGGCTACGTCGGCCCCGCTGACGGCGCAGGCTTTCGCATGCACGACGGCTGGGCCACGGTGGGTGATCGTGGAATAATCGACGCGCGCGGCTTTCTCACGCTGTGGGGCCGCGAAGGCGACATGATCATCACCGGCGGCTTGAATGTGTATCCCTCCGAAGTGGAGGCGGTGCTGCTTGCCGTGCCGGGCGTGCGCGAGGTGTCGGTGAGCGGCGAGGCCGACGACCGCTGGGGCCAGATCGTCACGGCGACCGTCGCCGGAGAAGCACACCTCGCCGCGCTGAAGGCCGCCTGCGCCGTATTGCCGGACTATAAGCACCCGCGCCGTTGGTTCCGCGTGGATGCGTTCGTTCACACCGCCAGCGGCAAGATCGACGGTGCCGCCACCTTGCAACGCTCGGTGCTGACATGAAAGCTGTCGTCGCCGCGGAGCGGCGCGCAATTATCGTCGCGGCAAGGCGCACGCCGATTGGAAAAGTGCGCGGGGCCTTGCGCGGTTTGCGCGTGGAGGAACTGGCCGCCCCCGTGCTGCGCGCCCTGCTGGCCGACACCAAACTGTCGCCCGAGCAGATCGACGACGTGATTTTGGGCAACGCGGCGGGCCCGGGCGGCAATATCGCGCGGCTGTCGGCGTTGCAGGCGGGCTTTCCGGTGTCCGTGCCCGGCGTCACGGTGGACCGGCAATGCGGCTCGGGGCTGGAGGCCGTCAACATGGCCGCGCGGCTGATCGAGGCCGGGGCGGGCGAGATTTACATCGCCGGTGGCGTGGAAAGCTGCTCCACAGCGCCGCCGCGAGAGTTTCCGCGCGCGCGGTTCGCGCCCGATTTCATCGGCGATCCGGAGATGGGCGAGGCGGCCGAAAACGTCGCGCGTGCCTACAACATTTCACGCGCGCGGCAGGATGCGTTTGCATTGAGGAGTCATCAGAAAGCCGTCGCTGCGCAAACTGAGGGTCGCTTCACGGCTGAGATCGTGCCCGTCGCCGAAATTTCCCACGATGAATGTCCGCGCGCAGATACCACTCTGGAAAAATTAGCCGCGTTGCCGCCGGTGTTCATGGATGAGGGAACCGTGAGCGCGGGCAACGCGTGCCCGATCAATGACGGCGCGGCCGCCGTGCTGCTCATGTCGGAGTCAAAAGCACAGTCGCTGGGCCTGAACGAGGGCTTGCGCGTGGTGGACTCCGCCGTGGCGGGCGTGGACCCGAACTTGCTGGGCATCGGCCCGGTGCCCGCCGTGCAAAAAATCCTCAAACGCCAAAACCTCACGCTGGCCGATATTGACCTCGTCGAGTTCAACGAGGCCTTCGCCGCCCAAGTGCTGGCCTGCCGCGACCAGCTTGGGATCATGGAGGATCAACTCAACGTCGGCGGCGGGGCGATTGCCCTGGGCCATCCCTACGGCGCCTCGGGCGCGGTGCTGATGGTGCGGCTGTTCACCGAGCTGGTGCGGCGCGAGAACGGCGCGCGCGGTCTCGCCACGCTGGGCATCGGCGGCGGGATGGGTGTGGCGACGGTGGTGGAGCGCGCCTAGCTGTCATGCCCCGATTTATTCGGGGCATCCATCGTGCAAATTAGTTGGTCCTAGCGGATGAAACATGGATTCCCCGCCTTCGCGGGGAATGACAGTGGGATGGGTTACAATCTCTTCCCCACCCGCTCCGTTAACGGCAGACGGTGGTTTGGCCCGTCACGCGCTGGCCGTCGATCTGCACCACGTGTGAAAAATCGCGGCAGGGGCGGTTGTTGAACATGCGATCGGCGCTGACGCGCACTTCGCCGGAGCGGTCGGCGTCTTCCCAGGTGAAACCCTCGCCCAGGGGCGATGACATCGCCGCGGTTTCGGCCTGGCGGTGATAATCCTGCTGGCGGGCGGTCAGCAGCGCCCAGGTTTGCGGCGGCAGACCCTGCTTGCCGGCGGACGCGGGCGGCAACGTCGCGGTGACGGCGCGCGACGGAGAACTGACAACACTGCGCGCATTGTTTTTGTCGAACGGCCGGTTGATGTCGTCGCGCGGCGTGGGCAAAAAGCCCGGCGTGGACGTGAAGGTTCCGCCGGTGATCGGCGGGCGTCCCATGTAGTCCGCACTGGGCAGGCCGATGCCGGCGCCGGGGTTGATCGGCGCGATCACGCCCGGCGGGTTTAAGGGCAAGGCCGGATTGCCCGCATCGGGCGTGCGCTCGGTTGCGTTCTGGAGTTGGGCGTGCGCGGGCGCGGCGAGGCACAGCGCGGCGAGGCACAGAATCAAGCGACACATGAGGATGCTCCGTCGAAAGTCAGGCGTCAGTATGCCACAAGCCGCCAGGCTTGGCCCGGCCTGATGCACACCCGGCCGTCGGTGGTGCGGCTCACCCAGCCGGTGTCGATGGTCTGCACCACGTCGCGGCAGAACGACGACCCGACGTACAGCTCGTCGATCACCGTGATCTCGCCGCGCGCACCCGCCTCGCGCCAGCGCAACGTCTGGCCGACGCCCGCGTTCAGCGCGGCGATGAAGGCGCGTTCGTGCTCGTCGCGCGCCCGCCAGGGCAGGGAGTCATACAGGCTTGTCGGGAACGTGCTCCACACCACGTCGGCATGCACCGGGCCCGACCAAGAGGGGCCCGACCAGCGCGGCGGAACATAGGGCCGGGCGTACACCGGCGGCGGAATGTAGGGCCGCACGATCACGGGTGGTTGCACGTAAATCGGCGGCGGATAGTAGGGCCTGACGATGACGGTGGGCGGGCGGTATTTGCGTTTGCGGTCGCGGTCGTCATCGCGGTCACGGCCATAGCGTGGCGGACGAGGATTGCGGAACGTCTCTTCCTCGCGCCGGCGTCGCTCGATGTGATTGGAATCATTGGTTTCTTGTGTGCGGGGTACATAACGTTGTGTGCCCGGTACATAAGGTTCGATGCCCATGTTCGGCGACAGGCTGCGCGATTGGCGGCTTTCCAGCTCCGCGCGCGCGGCGTCGTTGGGGTCGTCTTGGGCCAGGGCCGGCCCTGCGCCCAAGACCCCGAGAATCAAACCGAGATGAAGCACGCTCATGGCGCGCACCGGCCGATGAGTTTAATTCGGCCGCAGTCGCCAGGTTCCATCAGGCTCCTGGCAGGCCACGCCCCAGGCGTCCTGGCGTTCGCCGGCCACGGTGATGGTCTGCTGGAACTCGCGGCAGTATTTATCGCCGGCATATCCATCCCGGGTCACGCGCACGTTGCCGTTGGCGTTCGCGTCGTTCCAGATGATGGTCTGGCCCACCGGAGCGCGCAACGCGCGGTCGTAGCTGTCTTCGTGGCGGCGGCGCTGATTGTCGCTGATGGCGTCGATCACCAGCGCGCCGAACAGGCCCAGCGCGATGGCATCGGCCGTGCCGAAGTGATTGTGACGGCGATGATGGCGATAAGAATGGCGGTGGGGGCGGCCGTAATAATACCGCGGGCCCTGCACAATGATGCGCGAGCCGCCGCGCCACCCATCACCGCGCCACCCATCACCGCGCCAATGATCGCCGTATCCGCCGCGCCAGCCGTCACCGGCCGTGGCGGAACTTGCGAAGGCCGACACCATCACGCCCAGCGTCATTGTTCCGATGACGATGGCCTTGCCGATGGAACCCAACCGCGCCGACATTTGACCCTCCAAAAACCTAAGGCCGCCGATCCGGCCCGTGGAAGCCAAGATAGAAACCGGGCAGGGCGGAATTATGGCGATGTGGCGGCATCCGACGATCATGGGGGCGGGCGGGGGTCACGTTAAGGTGAGCAAAACCGGGGGCCGTGGCCGCCCCGGGGTTGAGGCTGGGCGGCCCATCGCTTAAAGTACGTGCTTAGGATTAAATCCTATTCCATCTGGACCCGGCCCATGCGCTCCACCAAGCAATTCAGCATCACGCTGTCCAACGAGATGGCCAAAGTCGTGCGCGCCAAGGTCGCCTCGGGCGAGTACGCGACGGAAAGCGAAGTGCTGCGCGACGGCTTGCGCGCGCTGCAGGCCCGCGACCGGGTGGTCGAACAATGGCTCCACAGCCAGGTCGTACCCAGCTACGACGCCGTCAAGGCCGACCCAAGCCGCGCCGTCCCGGCCGCGCGCGTGCGCGCCGCGCTCGGTGCCGCGCACAAGCGGGCCAAAAGGTTGCCGCGCTGACGGCCATGCGCGTCGTCTTCACGCCGGAGGCCGATGCGCAACTGCTGTCGATCTTCGCCTATATCGCGGGCCAAGCCGGCCCCGACCTCGCGCTGCGCTTCACCGATGAGATCGTGTCGTACTGCGAAGGCTTCACGACCTTTCCAAGCCGCGGCACCCTGCGCGACGACCTTCGCCCCGGTCTGCGGACCATCGGCTACAAGCGCCGCGTCACGATTGCTTTCGCCGTGCTGGCCGACGCCGTGACCATCATCGGCGTCTTCTACGGCGGCCAGGATTTTGAATCCGCGTTGGCGGGTGAGGACGGCACGGTCGGCTCCTGAATACGGCTCCTGAGCGGGTGGGCGAAAGCCGGGAGCTGAGTTAGGCTGGGTGAGATCAACGCGAGGGGAGAACATCATGACCACCACAACGTCACCTTGGGCCGCGCGCTATAGCGCCGCCGAGATCGACCGCCGCGCGCTCCTGATCGGGGCCACCTCGGCCGCCGCCGGGCTGGCCGCGCAGGCCGGATGGTCGCGCGAGACCAAGGCCGCCGAGGCCTGGGATCTGATCATCGTCGGCGCCGGCACGGCCGGGTTGCCCGCGGCGATCTTCGCCGCCCGGCGCGGAGCCAAGGTGCTGATCATCGAGGCCTCGCTGCAGATCGGCGGCACGTTGTTCCTCTCTACCGGGCAAATGAGCGCCGCGGGTACGCGGCTGCAAAAGGAAAAAGGTATTCAAGACAGCGCGCAACTGCATTTCGACGACGTGCTGCGCATCAGCCGCCGCACTGTGCGCCCCGAGTTGGTGCGCTTGGCGGTCGACAATGCCGCCGTCACGTTCGACTGGCTGATGGACAACGGCCTGAAGCCCTTGCCCGAGCATCCCATTTTGGGCGCCGCGCACGAGCCCTACAGCGTCAAGCGCTATGCCTGGGGCCCTGAGAACGGGATATCGATTCTGGAGGCCATCGAACCGTTGGTGCTGGCGGAGGAAAAGAAAGGTGGGGTGAGCATCAAACGCGGACTTCGCGCGCGCGAATTTTTGCAACGCAGCGGCGCGGTGACGGGTGTGCGTGCTGAAAACGACGCCGGCCAAATGCTCGACTTCGAGGGCCGCACAGTGCTGCTGGCCAGCGGCGGATATGCGTCCAACCCGAAAATGTTTTACGAGCTCAGCGGCTACAAACAGTACGGCAATGCGTCGTATCCCTACAGCCAGGGCGACGGCTATACCATGGCTCTGGCGGTGGGCGGCTTCACGCGCGGCAAGGAGCATTACATCTGCGGTTCGCCGCGCATCATGGCCAGCACCGATGAGCCCGCCGTGCCTGAAACGCGCTGGATCTTGTTCCCCGAACGCCGTCCGCCGTGGGAGATTCAGGTCAATGCGCGCGGCCAACGTTACGTGGCCGAGGACAACCCAAGTGTGGACGAGCGCGAGAAGGCGCTGGTGCTGCAACCCGACTTGCGCACATGGCTGGTGTTCGATCAGGCGATTTTGGATGCCGCCCCCTTGGGCATCGAAGGCTGGGACAGGGCGCGGTTGCTCGAGGCGTTCAACAGCCATCCCGTATTCTACAAAGCCGACACGCTGGCCGAACTGGCCGCCAAAAGCGGTGTGGATGCCAAGGGCCTGCAAGACACCGTGGCGCGCTATAACGCCGCCCAAGCCAAGGGCGTCGATCCCGACTTCGCGCGCAAGCACATGCCCCTGCCGATCGGCAAAGGCCCGTTCTATGCCGTGCGCCAGCAGGGCATGTCGGTCAGCTCGACGGTGGGCATCGGCGTGGACGAAAAGCTGCGCGTCATCCGCGCCGACGGCTCACCCATCACCGGGCTGTATGCCGCCGGTGAAATTCTGGGCTCGGGCCAGTTGATGGGCAAATCCGCCGTGGGCGGCATGATGGTGACGCCCGCGCTGACCTTCGGGCGCTTGCTGGGCCAGTCCATGCTGCCGCTGAAGGCGTGAGCGGCGTTTAGCTCACTGAGCAAAACCGGTGTGATTGGACAGAGTTTGCCATTGACCCCGACCCTGAGGTCCATTACATAGCCATTTAGTAATATAGATAAAAGGAAATATATGAGCCCTGCCGCCGCCCGCCTTAACCTCGTCTTCGGCGCGCTCGCCGATCCCACCCGGCGCGCCATTCTGGCCCGCATCGCGCAGGGCGAGGCCACGGTGAACGAACTCGTCGCACCGTTCGATCTCAGCCAGCCGACGATCTCGAAGCATCTCAAGGTGCTGGAAAACGCAGGGCTGATCAGTCGCGGCCGTGCCGCGCAGACGCGTCCCGTCAGGCTCGACGCCGAGCCGCTGAAGAGCGTCGAGGCGTGGCTGGGGGATTTCCGCCGCTTCTGGACCGACAGCTTCGATCAACTTGAGAACTACGTGGAACAGATGAAAGCCAAGGAGCAGAAAAGTGGCCGCGCACGCAAATTCCGCAAACGAACCTGAAAACGAACGAGAGTATGTGGTGGTGCGCGTCCTCAACGCGCCCGCCCGGCTGGTGTTCGAGGCCTGGAGCAAGCCCGAGCACATCAAGCGTTGGTTCGGGCCCGCAGGCTATCCGGTGACCATGGCGGAGATCGACTTCCGCGTCGGAGGGAAATGGCGCTTCGCCATGACCGGCCCCGACGGCGTTCAGAACACGCCGTTCGGCGGGGAGTATCTTGAGATCGCTCCCGACTGCAAAATCACGTTCTCGAATTCGTTTGAAGCGCCCGGTGCGCCGCAGATGATCATGACCGTCACCTTGGTCGAAGACGGCGGCACGACCACCATGACGTGGCGCACGCTCTTTGAATCCATCGAGATGTGCAAAAGCTACCTGGGCATGGGCATGGCCGAAGGTGCTGGCTCTGCGCTCGATCAGTTGGCTGATGTGCTCAAGGTGGACTTACCCTGATTTAGTGGAGAGACAATTAGGTTGTTTTGGCCAAAGCGGCCTCGAATGACACTGGCGATTTGTATTCCAATGCGGAGTGCCGCCGCAATGGATTGTAGAAGCCGTCGAT
>Ga0164290_1002299_pt1 | contig 14518 bp, 14 predicted proteins | sample Micstemetagenome_FD_108782 | JGI IMG/M metagenome (GOLD analysis project Ga0164290, IMG submission 108782) | Contaminated culture microbial community from soil near Moab, Utah, USA - Microcoleus steenstrupii SON62 (Illumina Assembly) | ecosystem: Environmental > Terrestrial > Soil > Soil crust... | reverse complement strand
GGCCGCCGCCGGCGCCGTGGGTTCGGTCGTCTGCCAGATCGCCAAGATCAAGGGTCACACCGTCATCGGCTCGGCCGGCGGGCCGGAAAAGGCCGCCTTCCTCAAGTCGATCGGCGTCGATCACGTCATCGACTACAAGGCCGTGCCGGACCTCAAGGCCGCCCTTCGCGAGGCGGCCCCCAAGGGCATCGACGTCTATTTCGAGAATGTCGGCGGCGAGCACCTTGAGGCGGCCATCGACTCGGCCCGCCCCTTCGCCCGCTTCGCCCTGTGCGGCATGATCAGCCAGTACAACGAGACCGGCGAGCCCAAGGGCCCGTCCAACATCATCCAGGCGGTCGGCAAGAGCCTGAAGCTGGAAGGCTTCATCGTCTCCAACCATTACGACATGCTGCCCGACTTCCTGCGCGACATGTCGGCCTGGATCGGTTCGGGCCAGCTGCAGTGGAAGGACACCGTCGACGAGGGCATCGACAACGCCGCCGGCGCCTTCATCAAGCTCTTCAAGGGCGAGAACATGGGCAAGATGCTGGTCAAGCTCGTCTGACCGGCCGCCGGCCCGGGCCTCGCGCCTGGGCCGGCGCCCTATTCCATCTCAAGGATACAGGTGGCCACGTCGCCGGCGATGGCCGCAAGCGCCTCGTTCGCGCCCTTGTCCACGGCCTTGCTGTAGCCATCGGCCGTCGTGCTCATGCTGGTCAGGGCGCTCTCCTGGAAGGCTTCCGGAGCGTCCTTCAGGAAGGTCAGCCAAATCACGGCCAGCTCGGACATCGACTGATCGTCGCCCGGCTTGGCGTCACCCTCCGACAGCTTGGCGAACAGAGTCGTCGCCGCGGCGCACTTTCCAGCCATCGCGGCCGAGGTGCTTGCCTTGACCTTCAAGGTGGTTTCGGCGGCGGACGCGGCCCCGGTCAGGGCGAACGCAAGCGTGGCGCCGATGGCAAGACGGATCAGAGTGCTGGACATCACGATATTCCCGATTGTGGTGGAAACAACGGTAGGTGACGGCATAGCCGTCTGCGCCCTCAAAAAAGGTGGGAACTCAGTCGGCCGCTTTCAGCTCGGTCAGAGCCCATTTGTCGCCCTGCTTCTGAAAGCTCAACGCCACCCGCGCACCGGGCGCCTCCGGGGCGCCGGCCATGACATCGGCGTAGCTGCGGAACGTCGTGCGGCCGGCCGCCAGGCCCGCCTCGGGAACGGCCTGATGGTCGATGATGGCGCTTTCCAGGGTGACCGAAGAGATCGACCCCGTGGTGGCGAACACCGGCCCGCTCAGCGGCGGCAGGGTCTCGACCTTGTTGATCTTGTCCGGACCCGGCCCGCAGGCCGCGGCCAGCAGGCACAGAGCAACAACAGCGGCGAGCCTCATCGGCGTTCCTTCCTTGTACGGAGTGGGCCGTAGCACGACCTTATGACAGTTCAACCAATTGCCTTCCCGCCGGAGCCGCCATGGCCTACAAGCCCGCCTGAATTTGGTTGTACCTGCTGGAGAATGAACCGTGGCGCGGCTGTTCGACGCCTTTGTAATGGTCGACTGGAGCGCGTCTTCCACGCCGAAGACGGGCCGCGATTCCATCTGGATCGGGGTCAACAAGCGTGACGCCCGCTTCCGCCCCACCTTCGAAGCCCACAACCCCGCCACCCGCGCCGCCGCCCTGGCGACCCTGCGCGAGGTGCTCGGCGACCTGCGCCGGCGCGGCGAGCGGGTGCTGGTCGGCTTCGACTTTCCGCTCGGCTATCCGCGCGGGACGGCGGCCAGGCTTGGCCTCAAGGACCCGGACTGGTCGGGGATGTGGAAGTTCCTGGCCGACAACGTCGTCGACAAGCCCACCAACGTGAACAACCGCTTCGCCGTCGCCAACAAGGCCAACCGCCTGATGACCGACTCCGCCAAGCCCTTCTGGGGCTGTCCGGCGAAGGACGCCCAGACCTGGCTGCAATCGACCAAGCCCGAGCATACCGCCGACCTGCCGCCCGTCCTGCGCGCCGCGGAACTGGCGACCCAGGGCAAGGGCAAGGCCGGCGCCAAGAGCGTCTGGCAGATCTTCGGCAACGGCACGGTCGGCAGCCAGGCTATCGTCGGCATCCCGGCCGTGCGGGCGCTCAAGGCTGAACTGGGCGACAAGGCCAGGGCCTGGCCGTTCGAGACCGGCTGGAAAACCCTTAAGGACGCTGACGTCGCCGACATCGAGGTCCTTTTCACCGAAATCTATCCGGCCCTCGGCGATGTCCGTCCGGAAGCCGGCGAAATCCTCGACCGGGCCCAGGTCCGCGCCCTGTGCGAACACTTCCTGCGCCTCGACGAGGCCGGCAAGCTGGGCGAAGCCTTCGGTCCGGCCAAAGGCGTCGATGAGGCCGAGATCGCGGTGATCGAGACCGAAGAAGGCTGGATCCTGGGGGCCTGACAGCCCCCTTGACGGGCCCGCCGCAGGGTCCACCCTGCCCTTGCTCTGGGGAGGGCGACCATGGCCAACGGCGACCGGCACATTTCCATCGACGCAGTGCGCGGCTTCGCGGTGCTGGGCATCCTGCTGATGAACATCGTCGGCATGGGCCTGCCGACCTTCGCCTACATCAATCCGACCTATTACGGCGGGCATGAAGGCGCGAACATGTGGGCCTGGGCGATCAACGATGTCGTCGCCGATGGCAAGATGCGCGCCCTGTTCACCATGCTGTTCGGGGCCAGCATGATCCTCATTGCCGACCGCGCCGAAGGCCAGAGCCCCGGGCCGGCCAGCATCCATTATCGCCGTATCGCCTGGCTGTTCGTCTTCGGCATGCTGCACGCCTACCTGCTGTTCTTCGGCGACATCCTGGTCTGTTACGCCCTGGCCGGAGCGGTCGTCTTCCTGTTCCGCAAATGGTCGCCAACGGTGCTGATCGCCATCGGCGCGGTCGTGCTCGCCGGCCTGGTCGTTAAGGGACTGATCGAGGCCGATCATCTGGAGAAGCTCCGGGCTGCCGCCCTCGCCCCCGACGCCAGCGAGGCCGCGAAGAAGGTTTGGGCCCAGGAAGGCTTCATCCTCAATCCGCCGGCCAGTTTCGGCCAGGCCGAGCTCAAGGGCTATCGTGGCGGCTTCATCGAGGCGGTCCAGGCGCGCGCCTTTCCCGCCTTCATCGTGCAGACGGCTGTGCTCTTTGGAGAGACGCTGTGGGAGGCCATTGCCCAGATGATGATCGGCATCGGCCTATACCGCCTTGGCTTCTTCACCCTCGGCTGGAAAACCCGCAGCTATGGGATGGTCATGGCGATCGGCTGGGGGATCGGCCTGCCGGTGATGATCTGGCTGGCCTCGCGAGTCGTTCAGTCCGGCTTCGAGCCCTTCGTGACCTCCCGCTCCTCCTACTGGAGTTCGATCCCCCGCCCCTTTATCGCCCTGGCCCACGCCAGCGCCATCCTGCTGCTGGTGCGGGCCGGCGCTGTACCCTGGTTGATGGATCGTCTGGCGGCGGCCGGTCGCATGGCGCTGAGCAACTACCTGGGCACTTCGATCATCACCGCCTTCATCTTCTGCGGCTTCGGCCTGGGGCTCTACGGCCACCTGGAGCGATATCAACTGTACGGCGTCGTCGCCGGCATCTGGCTGGCGATCCTGCTGTGGAGCAAGCCGTGGCTGGCCAGCTTCCAGTACGGCCCATTCGAGTGGGTCTGGCGCTCGCTGGTGCGCTGGAAGCCCCAGCCCTTCATCAGACGCAAGAGCGCCCTTCCCGCCTGAGGCGCGAAAGGCCTTCAAATCGTCGAAGGCCCGCGATACCAAGCGGCAGATGGGGATGTTCAAATCTGCGCTGATCGCCACGGCCGTGCTGGCCGCGCCGACCCTGGCCCTTGGCCAGGCGCCGGTGCTCGACCACGCGGCGCAGGTTGATCGCCTTTTCGGCGGCTATGCCGGCCTGGAGTCGCCCGGTTGCGCGGTTTCCGCCGTCCAGGATGGCAAGGTGCTGGTCGAGCGCGCCTACGGCTCCGCCGACCTCGAGCACGATGTGCCGATCACCGTCGCCACCCCGTTCGAAGCCGGCTCGGTGTCCAAGCAGTTCACGGCCGCCGCCATCCTGCTGCTGGTCAAGGACGGCAAGGTCAAGCTGACCGACGATGTCCGCAAATACCTGCCGGAACTGCCCGACTACGGCCGCCCGATCACCATCGACCAGTTGCTCAGCCACACCAGCGGCCTGCGCGACTGGGGCGATCTCGCCTTCTGGCAGGGCTGGCCGCGCACCACCCGGGCTTTCACCCAGGATGATGTCTTCGACCTGATCCGCCGCCAGCGCGGCCTCAACTACCTGCCGGGCGCCGAGTACGGCTACACCAACAGCGGCTACAACCTGCTGACCGAGGTCGTGCGCAAGGCCTCGGGCCAGTCGCTGGCCGACTTCACGGCGGCTCGCATCTTCAAGCCGCTCGGCATGGGGAAAACCAGCTGGCGCAATGACTTCCGGCGCCTCGTGAAAGGCCGGGCGATCGCCTACGCCCGCGGTCCCGACGGCTGGCAACAGCAGATGCCCTTCGAGGCAGGCTACGGAAACGGCGGCCTGATCACCACGGTCGCCGACCTTCAGACCTGGAATGCGGCGCTTGCTTCCCAGAAACTGGGCGACCTCCTGACCGTTGAGATGCGCCGCCGCGCCGTGCTCAATGACGGCACGCGGATCACCTACGCCCGTGGACTGGTGGTTCAGACCTGGTCCGGCCAGGAAGAGATCAGCCACGCCGGCGCGACCGGAGCCTACCGGGCCTGGCTGGGCTACTACCCGCGCCAGCGCCTCAGCGTCGCGGTGCTGTGCAACGCGTCCGACGCCAACCCCACGGTCCTCGGTCGCGGCGTGGCGCAGATTGTCCTGCCCCCTGCCCCGCCCGAGCCGCCCGGTCAGTTGCTGGCGCCTGCCGCCGGCCGCGCGGGTCTCTACGTCAATGAGCGGACGGGCCGCACCCTTCTGCTGATCGCCGACGCCAATGTCGCCCAGGGCATCCGCGTGGCCGGCGGCGGCCCGCTGTGGCCCCTGACCAACGACAGTGCCCGGTTCGGGGCCGATGTGCTGATCTTCGGCAAGGACGTGCTGACCCAGAAGACCTTCGAAGGCGACCGCTACCTCTATCGCCGAACCCTGCTGTGGGCGCCGACCCAGGCGCAGTTGACGCCTTTCGTCGGCCGTTATCGCAGCGACGAGATCGGCGTGACCTACAGGGTCACCCGTGGCGCGAGCGGGCTCGTCCTCAAACTTGAGGAACGGCCGACGGTGGTCGTGCCGATGAACCCCGTCTACCGCGACGCCTTCGACCTGCGCGGCAATCTCGCCCGCTTCCGGCGGGACGAGAAGGGCCGCATCGTGACCTTAAGCCTCGGCAGCGGCCGCGTGCGCGACCTGCGGCTGAGGAAGATCGGCTAGCTCGCCGCCCGCAGGTCCTCTGACCGCAGCGCCCGCAGCTTCTCGGCCACCAGGAACGACAACTCCAGCGCCTGTTCGCCGTTGAGGCGCGGGTCGCAATGGGTGTGGTAGCGGTCACCGAGGTCACCTTCCGACACCGCCCGCGCGCCGCCAGTGCATTCGGTGACGTTCTGGCCCGTCATCTCCAAATGGACGCCGCCCGGGTGGACGCCTTCCGAGCCGGCGATTTCGACGAAGGCCTTCACCTCGGCCAGGATGCGGTCGAAGGGGCGGGTCTTGTAGCCGTTGCCGGCCTTCAGCGTGTTGCCGTGCATCGGGTCGGTGGACCAGACGACGCTGCGGCCGGACTTCTTGGTCGCCTCCATCAGACGCGGCAGGCGGTCAGCGATCTTGTCCGCCCCGAACCGGCCGATCAGGGTCAGACGGCCCGGTTCATTGGCCGGGTTCAGCACGTCGATCAGGCGCAGCAGGGCGTCGCCCTCCAGCGTCGGACCGACCTTGACGCCGATGGGGTTCTTCACCCCCTTCATGAAGTGAACGTGGGCCCCGTCGAGTTGGCGGGTGCGCTCGCCGATCCATAGCATGTGGGCGCTGGTGTCGTACCAGTCGCCGCTGGTGCTATCGACGCGGGTCATCGCCTCCTCGTAGCCGAGGAGCAGGGCTTCGTGGCTGGTGAAGAACTCGACGCGGTGCATTTCCGGATGGGTGTCCGGGGTGACGCCGATGGCGGCCATGAAGGTCAGGCTCTCGCTGATCTTCTCGGCCAGTTCCTTGTAACGGGCGCCCTGCGGGCTGTCGGCGACGAAGCCCAGCGTCCAGCGGTGGATGTTGTAGAGGTCGGCGTAACCGCCGCCGGCGAAGGCCCGCAGCAGGTTCAGCGTCGACGACGACTGGCCATAGGCTTTCAGCAGGCGCTCAGGGTCCGGCGCGCGGCCCTCGGCCTCGAACTCCATGCCGTTGATGTTGTCGCCGCGGTAGGACGGCAGGGTGACGCCATCGATGGTCTCGATGGGTTCCGAGCGCGGCTTGGCGAACTGGCCGGCGATGCGGCCGACCTTCACGACCGGCTTGCCGCCGGCGAAGGTCAACACCACCGCCATCTGCAGGATCAGGCGGAAGGTGTCGCGGATGTTGTCGGCGCTGAATTCCTTGAAGCTCTCGGCGCAGTCGCCGCCCTGCAGAAGGAAGGCCTTGCCGTCGGCGACGTTACCCAGCAGCGATTTCAGACGACGGGCCTCGCCGGCAAACACGAGCGGCGGCATCCGGCGAAGCTCGTCCTCGACCCGCGTCACGGAGCCCGCGTCCGGATAGTCGGACGGGATGTGCTTGGCGGGTTTGGCTCTCCAGGATTGCGGGGTCCAACGCTCGGTCATCAGTCTGCTCAATGTCTAAAAGGATCGCCGCTCATACAGGATGAGGACGATACAGGCAAAATAATGCGCGTGGGTGGCGACAAATCAACGCGCAGCGGAAAAATCATCCCCGGACTCAGGCGCCAGCCCCCATGTTCGGCGGGATGTACTTGTCCTTCATGGTCACCAGTTCCTCGGCGGCCGTCGGGTGGACCGCGCAGGTGGAGTCCCACTGCTGCTTGGTGACACCCATCTTCACCGCGATCGCCGCAAGCTGGATCATCTCGCCGCTCTCGGGGCCGACGATGTGGACGCCGACCACCTTCTGGTCTTTCGGGTTGACCAGCACCTTCATCAGCATCTGCTCTTCGCCGTGATAGAAGGTGGTCTTCATCGCCCGGAACACGGCGCGATAGACATCGACCTCGCCGAACGCCTGACGCGCCTCGAACTCGGTCATGCCGACCGTGCCGATCGGCGGCTGGCTGAAGACGGCGGTGGCGACCATCTCATGGTCGAACGTCGTCGGGTTGTCGCGGAACTGGGTCTCGGCGAACGCCGCCCCCTCACGGATGGCCACCGGCGTCAGGTTGATCCGGTCGGTGACGTCGCCGACGGCGAAGATGTTGTCGACGCTGGTCTTCGACCATTCGTCGACGATGATCGCCCCGCTCTCCTTGGTCTTCACGCCCGCCGCCTCAAGGCCAAGGCCCTTCACATGCGGCTCACGCCCCGTCGCGAACATCACCTGCTCGGTGGTCAGCTTCAGGTCGTTGGTCAGGCAGCTCAGCAGGCCATCGGCCGTCTTCTCGATGCTGGTGTGCTGGGTGCCCAGCACCACGCGGATGCCGCGCCGCTCCATTTCACGGGTCAGGTGGATGCGGACGTCGTCATCGAAGCCGCGCAGGACATTGGGACCGCGATAGAGCAGCGTCGTCTCGACCCCGAGACCCGCGAAGATACCGGCGAACTCCACGGCGATGTAGCCGCCGCCGACCACCATGATCGACTTGGGCAGGGTCTCCAGATGGAACGCCTCGTCGGAGGTGATGGCGTGCTCGATGCCCGGCACATCCTTCGGCAAGGTCGGCCGGCCGCCGGTGGCGATCAGGATCTTGTCGGCGGTGACCGTCATGTCCTTGCCGACGATCTCGACGGTGTGGGCGTCCTTCAGCACGGCGCGGGCGTGGACCAGCTCGGCCCCCGCCTTGCCGAGGTTGGCGACATAGATGCCGGACAGCCGGGCAATCTCGACGTCCTTGGCCTCGATGAACCGCTTCCAGTCGAAGGTCGCCTCGGGGATGGTCCAGCCGAAGCCCTGCGCCACCTTGAGCTGGTTCGACACCTCACTGGCGTAGACCATGAACTTCTTGGGCACGCAGCCGCGGATCACGCAGGTGCCACCGACCCGGCTCTCCTCGGCCACCGCCACGCGCGCGCCGCTCATCGCGGTCAGTCGCGCGGCCCGCACACCGCCGCTGCCGGCGCCGATGACGAAGAGGTCGTAGTCGTACTTGGCCATGGCGGCAGAAATCTCCGGAAGAATGCGTCGGTATATCTAGGTATTCAGGGGTGCAGGCGCACCACGCCCTGGTCGGTTCCGATCAACGCCTCGTCGGCGAGGTCGAGGAACAGGCCGTGGTCGACGACGCCGGTCACCGATTTCAGCGCCTCGCCCAAAGCCGCCGGCTGGTCGATCTTCCCGGAGGCCATGTCGTAGATCAGGTTGCCGCCATCGGTAATCACCAGGCCGCGATCGGACTTGCGCAGGCGCGGCGGCGGCAGGTCGAATTCGGCGGCGATGTCGGCCAACCGTTGGCCCGTGTGGATATGGCCAAACCGCACCACCTCGATCGGCAGCGGGAACCTGCCCAGCGCCTTCACCTGCTTGGCGGCGTCGGCGATGACCACGCATCTGCTCGACGCTTCCCAGACCAGCTTCTCCCGCAGCAGGGCCGCGCCGCCCCCCTTGATCAGCGACAGCCCGGGCCCGATCTCGTCGGCGCCGTCGACCGTCAGATCGACCCGCTTCACATCGTCCAGCCCGACGACAGGGATGCCGAGTTCCCGCGCCAGGTCGGCGGTCGCGTCCGAGGTCGGCACGCCCTTGATGTCGAGCCCGCGCGCCGCCAGCGCCTTGACGAACCAGGCGGCGGTCGAACCGGTGCCAAGACCGACGATCATGCCCGCCTCGACGAGTTCGGCAGCGGCCTCCCCGGCGGCCTGTTTCTGGGCGTCTGCGGTCATGGGGCTGGGCTCACGAAGATCAGCATGGCCGTCTTGCCGGCATCCGTATTGACGACCGCCAGGGTGTAGAAGCCGCCGTCCTGGAGGGCCGGACCGGTGTCGGCCGGAGCCGCCGTGATCAGGCGCCGCTTGCCGTCCTTTTCCGCGAACAGGCCGACAGTGGCCTTGCCGGCTTCGGGTTTCGGAAGGCCAAGCCAGAGCCCCAGCTCTTCCTCTCCCGCGTTGCCGGGGTCCACTCCGATGACGGTGCAGGCCCTGATACGCTTGGGGGCGGCGCCCTCCTGCTCCTTACGGACCCTGTCGGCAATCTGCACCGCCCAGGGCGTTTCGCCGATCACCGTCTCGAACTTGCGGATAGCCAGCACGGCATCGTCATTGGTGCTGGCCTCGACATAGCCGGCTGCCTCCAGACCCTCGATCGCCTTGTCGAAATCGGGGCGGTTATTCAGGCACACCCGCTCGAAGATTTGGCCAAGAGGCGTCGAGAATCTCGGGGCGGCCTGGGCTGAGCCGGCGATACAGGCGCCTGCCAGCAGGCTGCAGAGAAGGATCCGGTTCATTTCGCCGCCTTCGCCCGCTGTTTCGCCGCCCGGAACCGCGCCGCCCAGCCGGGTTTGCTCTCTTGCGCCGGCCGGGTCAGGGCCAGGGCGTCGTCCTCGACATCCCGGGTGATCACCGAGCCCGAGCCGGTCATTGCCCCCGCCCCGATGCTGACCGGCGCCACCAGGCTGGAGTTGGAGCCGATGAAGGCGCCCGCCCCGACATGGGTGTCGTATTTGTCGAAACCATCGTAGTTGCAGAAAATAGTCCCGGCCCCGATGTTGGCCTTCTCGCCGATCGTGCCGTCGCCCAGGTAGGACAGGTGGTTGGCCTTGGCGCCGGCGCCGACTTTCACCTTCTTCACTTCCACGAAGTTGCCGATGTGAGCGTTCTCGCCGATGTCTGCGCCAGGACGCAGGCGGGCGTAAGGCCCGATAATGGCGCCCGGCCGCACCACGGCGCCCTCGACATGGCTGAAGGCACGGATCGTCGCGCCGGCCTCGATCACCGCCTTCGGTCCGAACACGACGTTGGGTTCGATCACCGCCCCACCTGCGATCTGGGTGTCAAAGGACAGGAACACCGTCTCCGGCGCCACCATGGACACCCCTGCCGCCATCAGCTCGCCCCGTCGGCGCTGCTGCCAGAGGTATTCGGCCCGCGCCACCCCGGCCTGGTCGTCGGCCCCCATTACCGCCGTCTCGCTGGCGAACGCGACGCCGACCCGGGCGCCGTCGGCGTTGGCCAGGCCGACGATGCTGGTGATGTAGTACTCGGATTTGACGTTGTTGTTGTCGACCCGGGCCAGCCAGTCGAACAGCGGCCCGGCCGGACCGACCAGCATGCCGCTGTAGCAGGCCCCGACCGACAGTTCCTCAGGCGTCGCATCCCGCGCCTCGACGATGCGAAGCAGGCGGCCGTCTGCGTCCTGGATCATCCGCCCGTAAAGCGCCGCATCGGCCGGCACGAAGCCCAGCATGGTCAGCTCGCCCGTGCCGAACAGCGGCTCCAGGTCAGCGGCGGTCAGAAGCGGGCAGTCGGCGTTGGTGACCAGCACCTCGCCCTCGAATCCAGCCAGGGCGTCCTTCGCGCACAGCACCGCATGGGCCGTCCCCATCGGCGGGTCCTGGATGGCCACCGCTCCCTCGCCCAGCCGCGCCGCGACATGGGCGGCCACAGCCGGACTGTGCGTTCCGCAAACCACCACGATCCGCTCGGCGCCGGCGCCCTGCGCCGCGTCGATCGCGCGGTCCAGCATGGTGCGGCCGCCCACCTTGTGCAGAACCTTGGGGGTCGGCGATTTCATTCGCGTTCCCTGGCCGGCGGCCATGATCACGGCGGCGCGCTTGCTCATCGAGTCGTCCTGGAAGCCCGTTGCATTGAAGTTCGGTTTAGCCGAAAGCCCGCACCGATGCATAACCCCAATGACCTGACCGGCTGGACGATCGTCTTCGATCTCGACGGCACCCTGATCGAGACCGCCCCGGACCTGGCCAGCGCCCTGCCCACCCTGCTGACCGAAGTGGGGCTGACGGCTCCGCCCTACGAGACGCTGCGCACTCTGATCGGGCGCGGCGGCCGGTGGATGACCCAGCAGGCGCTGGCGCATGCTGGCCACGTCCCCAGCGATACCGAACTCGACCGCCTGTTCGAGCGCATGCTGGTCCTCTACCTGGCCCGGATCGCTGACGAGAGCCGACCCTTCCCCGGCGCCGTGGAGGCCATGGACGCCCTCACCGCCCGCGGCGCTGTCCTTGCGGTCTGCACCAACAAGCGAACGGCTCTGTCGATCCCGCTGTTCGACGCCCTCGGCCTGACCTCGCGATTCGCCGCCATCATCGGCGCCGATCTCGCCCCTGCGCCCAAGCCCGACCCGCGTCACCTCCTGATGACCATCAGCGAAGCCGGTGGCGATCCGGCCCGCTCCATCCTGGTCGGCGACACCGAAAGCGACACCCTGGCGGCCCGCGCCGCCGGCATTCCCTGCATCGTCACCGACTTCGGATACAGTCAGGTTCCCGCCATCGAGCTCGGCGGCCATGCCGTCATCAGTCACTTCGACCAGCTGACGACCGTGATCACCGACCTTGCCGCTTGCGCCGCTCCGACCGGCTCGCTATAGACCCCGCCTCCTGAGAGGATGTGTAGCTCAGCGGGAGAGCACCTCGTTCACACCGAGGGGGTCACAGGTTCAATCCCTGTCACATCCACCATCTTCCTTTTTTGGTCCGACCAGCGACGCAACGTCGCGTTCCCTCGCCGACCACGCTCTCATAACATCGCCCTCTCGTTGTGCGGGAGGGAACCAAGGTGCTGCGGTGGTATTGCGTCATCCGTCATCCAACGGGCCTGATGCCGGAATTGAGCGATCAGGAGCGCCGCCACTGGATCGGGCTTTCGCGGGTGCTGATCGAGCGTGGCGGGCGCGACCAGCAGACGCTGATCGAGGTGCGGGCCTACCGCAGTCTCCGGCGGGCCGAGTGTGACGCCATCGCCGGCAGCTCCAGCGCCCGGCGTCGCCCAACCGAAACCGCCTCCCTGGTCCAGGTCAACGCCTGGTTCCCCTTCCGGGCCTTCCTGCGCAGCCTCAAACCCAAGCTGCGTCGCCCGCTCCGCCCCGCCGCCTAGCAAAACCGGACGGCCGGGCGCAGAAAGCCTGCCGTCCATGCGTATCCACGACCTTCCCCGCACCGACCTGACCTACGCCATCGGCGATATCCACGGCCGGCTGGACCTCCTCGAACACGCCTTCGATCTGATCTGGGCCCATGCCGGCGCGCGGAGCTTCCAGATCATCTGTCTGGGCGACTATGTCGACCGGGGTCCTGATGGTCGCGGCGTCGTCGGATTCCTGATCGCGGAGCAGGCCCGCTCTGTCCTGACCTGCCTGAAAGGCAACCACGAGGACATGATGCTGGACGCCATCGAGGCGGGCGAGTGGTCCATGTGGCTCGACAACGGCGGCGAAGAGACCTGGTCTTCCTATCAGGGAGACGTTCCGGACCAGCACCTGAACTGGTTGCGCGCGCTGCCGGTCTGCGCCCGCGACGCCGACCGCCTGTACGTCCACGCGGGGTTCATGCCCGGTCTGGACCTGATCGACCAGGATGAGGACGCCTGCATGTGGATCCGCGGCCGCTTCCTCAATGCGGATGCGGCGGACCTGCCGGGACACGTGGTCCACGGCCATACGCCCAACCACAGGGACAAGCCCGACATGGCGTCTGCCGAACGCCTGCCGCATCGCACCAATCTCGACACCGGCGCCTGCTGGACGGGCCTGCTCGGCGTCGGGGTATTCGAGCCGGGTCAGGCCGAACCGGTCGAGGTCTTCAGCGTCCGCTGACCAAATCGGCTAAAGCCACCCGCCCTGGAAACCGGCCCGTTCCAGCCCCCGTCGGATCACAGGCTCCTGGCGCATCAATCGCCAGATCAGCCCGCTGCGGTGGTTCTCGATCATCGCCACGATCGGCCCCTGGTCGATGCCAAGCATGTCGCGGCTGACCCAGCCGGTCATTGGCTTCACCTCGCCATGGTCTGGCGGCGCCTTGCTGACCGAGGGGTTGAAGGCGTCCTGGAAGCCGTGCGGGCCGTAGATGGCCGGTCCGTGATCCTCGATCATCCGCCGCAGGGCGGGCGCCACCGCTTCCGGCGCGAACGGCAGCGAGGCCGCCACCGCCGTCGGCGCCAATGTGCCGTCGTCGAAATCCCAGGCGCCGCGCGCCGAATAAGCGCGGAACGACTTCAGCGACAGGCCGCGCAGGCGGGTGAACTTGCCCGGGCCGTCGCAGGCGGTCAGGCCCCAGGCGTCCTCGCCATAGCCGTTCCAGCGACCCGGATTGTCCCGGGCATAGACCTGCTGGGCCAGCACGGCGCGGCGGCTGTTCTCGAAGTAATCGAGCCCGGCCTCGCGCATGAAACGGTCCTGGATGCCCCGAAAGTCGATCCAGAGGTGGCTGTACTGGTGGCCGAACATCGGACCAAACGCCAGGTGCGGGGCCGGGGTCGCCGTCCAGCTCTTCGGATAGCTGGCGCACCAGGCTTCCCAGGCGCCGGCCGGCACGGGCGACCCTTCCGCCCCCAGCGCCAGCAAGTAGAGCAGCATGGCCTCGTTGTAGCCGCCCCACCCATAGGGAATGAACCCGCCTTCCGGCGTCCAGCCGAGCGCGAACCGCCCCGACGGCCGCAGCGCAAAGCCCCAGTCGATCCGGGCCATCATCCGCCCTGTCCGCTCCCGGATTTCGACCTCGGCCGGCTCCGCACCGTCGAACCAGCGGGCCGCCGTCAGGGCGCCGGCCATCAGCAGGGCGGTGTCGATGGTCGAGAGCTCGCACCCGCCGGCCCGCAGGCCGGTCTGCATGTTGAGAAAGTGATAGAACCAGCCGCGCGTCCCCGACACCCCTTCGACCGCGTCGCCCTGCGGCGCGGTCTCCAGGGTGCGCAGGGCCCGTGCCGTCAGGTCGGCGGCCCGTTCCCTCGTCATCCAGCCCCGCGCGGCGCCGGCCACCCAGCAGGTCAGGGCGAACCCGACCGCGGCGATCGAACAGGCGGACGGCGTCGGCCAGCGGTCGGCGGTCAGGCCGGAGGTCCGGTCGGTGGCCGAGACCAGGCTCGCGAAGGTCCGCGCCTGGATCTGGCCGATCAGCTCTTCGTCGGTCACCTCAGACGCCCCATCCCGCCGCCTGGGCGGCCGGCCCGCCGCCATAGGCGTCCACCGCCGCGAACAGGCCCGCCACCATCGCCCGCTCGGCCTCGCTCAGCTCCGGCCGCCAGACGTCGAAGATCAGGATGATGCGGTCCTCGTCACTGTCGTTCCAGGCCTCGTGCTCGATGGTGTCGTCGAACAGCCAGGCCTCGCCCTCCCGCCCTTCACGCACCTCGTTGCCGACCCGGAAGCCGCAACTGCCGGGCACGATCAGCGGCAGATGCCCGATCAGCCGGGTGTTGATGAAGCCGTTGTGCGGCGGAATCCTCGCCCCCGGCGCCAGCCG
>Ga0164290_1002298_pt1 | contig 14521 bp, 13 predicted proteins | sample Micstemetagenome_FD_108782 | JGI IMG/M metagenome (GOLD analysis project Ga0164290, IMG submission 108782) | Contaminated culture microbial community from soil near Moab, Utah, USA - Microcoleus steenstrupii SON62 (Illumina Assembly) | ecosystem: Environmental > Terrestrial > Soil > Soil crust... | reverse complement strand
GCGCCATCATGGTGCTGGACGCCGCCAAGGGCATCGAGCCGCAGACGCTGAAGCTGTTCGAGGTCTGCCGCCTGCGCGACATCCCGATCATCACCTTCATCAACAAGCTGGACCGCGAGGCCCGGGATCCGATGGCCCTGCTGGATGAGATCGCCAGCCGGCTGCAACTCGATCCCGCCCCCATCTGGTGGCCGGCCGAGAGCGGCAACCGCCTGCGCGGCATGGTCGAGATGGGCACGGGCCGGTTCCAGCCCTACGCCCGCAAGCCCGCCGGCTCGGCCGAGGACGTCCCCCACCCCGAGGCCCTGCCGCTGGCCGAGGCCGCGCAATATTTCGAACCCGGCGAGCACGAGGCCCTGCTGGAGGCGCAGGAACTGGTCGAAGGCGGCTATCCCGCGTTCGACCGCCAGTCCTTCCTGGAAGGCCATATGACGCCCGTGCTGTGGGGTTCCGCCCTGCGCCATTTCGGCATCGACGAACTGCTGGCCGCGATCGGCGAATGGGCCCCGCCGCCCAAGACCATGAAGGCCCAGAAGGGTCCGCCCGCCGGAACCCGCAACGCCGCCGACCCCGTGGCCCTGACCGTTCAGCCGGGCGAGGCCGAGGTGACCGGCTTCGTCTTCAAGGTCCAGGCCAATATGGACCCCAACCACCGCGATCGCATCGCCATGTTCCGCATGGCCTCGGGCAAGTTCCAGCGCGGCATGAAGCTGAAGGTCCAGAACACCGGCAAGCAGCTGAGCGTGAACGCCCCCATCATGTTCTTCGCCTCGGACCGTGAACTGGCCGAGGACGCCTACGCCGGCGACGTCATCGGAATCCCCAACCACGGCGTCCTGCGCGTGGGCGACAGCCTGTCCGAGACCGGCCTGATCCGCTTTGCCGGCCTGCCGAACTTCGCCCCCGAAATCCTCCAGCGCGTGCGGGTCAAGGATCCGCTGAAGGCCAAACACCTGAAGAAGGCGCTGGACGGCCTGGCCGAGGAGGGCGTCACCCAGCTGTTCCGGCCCGAGATGGGCAGCGACTTCATCGTCGGCGCCGTCGGCCAGCTGCAGTTCGAGGTCATGGCCGACCGTCTGGGCGAGGAATACGGCCTGGAGGTCATCTTCGAACCCTCGCCCTGGGCCGAGGCCCGCTGGATCGGCGGGACCAAGGCCGATCTCGAGGACTTCATGGGCAAATACCGCGGCCAGATGGCCCGCGACATCGACGACGACCCCGTCTTCCTGGCCAAGTCGAGCTGGGAGACCGGCTATGTCATGGAGCGGTTCCCGACCGTGGCCTTCACCAAGACGAAAGAGCGCGGCTAGGCCTCTGGACAACCTGTCATGGAGACCGGCTATCTGCGTCGGTTGCATGAGGGGAATCCATGAGCGTCTTCAGTCGCCTGTCCGCCGGCCTGCGGGTCATCCTGATGGCCGCGGCGGTCGCCGCCGTTCCGGGACTGGCCCATGCCGAATGGCGCAAGGCCGAGACGAAGCATTTCATCGTCTACGGCGAAGGCTTCGAGCGCGAACTGCGCAACGACGCCATCGGCCTGGAGCGCGCCGACCAGTTGATGCGGACCTATTTCGGCCTGCCCGACCGCGACGGCCGCAAGCTGCCGGTCTATGTGGTTCGGACGCGCCGTGACCTGGAGACCGCGGTCCCCGGCCTGCCGGACTCCGCCGCGGGCGTCTATTCCGCCCACTTCCGGGATGTCCGGGCCATCGCGATCCGCGGCGACGGGGACGAGTTCCTGCGCCACGAGTACGCCCACCATTTCATGTTCCGCAATTTTCCGGGCGCCTATCCCGCCTGGTTCCGGGAAGGCTTCGCCGAGTTCTTCATGACCGCGACCGTGGCCCCGGACGGCCGCGCCACGGTGGGCCGCAGCAGTCCGATGCGGATGGCGGCCCTCGGCCGCCTGCGGTGGATGCCTTTCGAACAGCTTCTTTCCGGCCGGCTTCCGGCCGAGGGCGACGGCCGGGCCGCCTTCTACGCCCAGTCATGGCTGCTGACGCACTGGACCCTGACCGATCCCGACCGCCGACGGCGGATGCAGGCCTATCTGGAAGCCACGGCGGCGGGCATGACGTCCGAAGCGGCCCTGCGGGCCCATTTCGACATGGACCCGCGCCAGCTGGACCAGGTTCTCCGGGCCTATTTCAACGCCGGACCGCGGTACGCCGAGCTGGAGATCGGGGGGGAGGCGCCGTCCCTGACCGTGACGCCCCTGCCCGACAGCGCCGACGACGTCCTGCTGCTCGACCTCAACGCCAGGGACGGCGGGCCGGCCAGTCAGGGGCCGGACATGCTGGCCCGGGCCCGGGCGGTCGCGGCGCGCCGCCCGGACGACGTCCTGACGCGAATGATGCTGGCGCGCGTCGAACTGCGATGGGGCGATCCCGCCGCCGCGGAACGCGCCGTCCAGCCGCTGCTGGACGCCGATCCGGCCAATGTCGAACTGCTGTTGCTGATGGCCGACGCACGGATCACGGCCGGCGACAAGCTGACCGATCCCGAGGCGCGCGAACGTCTGTATCGTCAGGCGCGGGGCTTCCTGGCGCGGGCCTATGCGGCGGATCCCGGCGACAACCGCATCTACCAGAACATCGCCTACAGCCGGCGTTTCGCGCCGGACTATCCCACCGACAACGACGTCGAGCTGTGGCGCCGCGCCGTGGCGATCGCGCCAGAGGTGGACAGCAACCGCGGCGTGACCGCCGAGGCGATGCTGCGGCGCGGTCTCGTCGACGAGGCCGAACAGGTCATCCGGCCTGTCGCCAGCAACCCGCACGGCGGCGAGATCCCTGAACGGACCCGGCGCATTCTCGACCGGATCGCCGCGGCGCGAGCCGGAACGGGCGACGCGACGGAGACCGTCCCCGCGACCTGATCGTCCGCCCCGGGCGCCGACCTGTGGGTCCAATCAACCCGAGGCTGGACCGGGGTCTGCAAAACAGCTTGGGTGAGCGACGCAACAGGAGTTCCGTCTTGCCGTCAGCCGTCCGCCCCCTTCTGCTCGCCCTGGCGCTGATCGCCCTGACGCCGGCCTCCGCACTGGCCGAATGGCGCCGCGCCGAAAGTCAGCATTTCGTCGTCTACAGCGACGGCTCGGAACGGACGCTGCGCGAATACACGGCCAAGCTGGAGCGTTTCGACGCGCTTCTGACATCCCGCTTCGGCGGCGCGCGCGCCGAGGCCCGCAGGCTGCCGGTCTATCTGGTGGGCGACGGCCGGGCCTTGCGGGTGGCCGTGCCCGGGCTTCCGGCGGGGATCGCCGGCTACTATTCCGCCAGCGACACGGACGTCTTCGCCGTCCTGGTGCGGGGCGAAAGCGACGACATCCTGCTGCACGAATACAGCCACCACGTCATGGCCCGGGCCGGCGACGTCCGGTATCCGGGATGGCTGCGCGAGGGCTTCGCCGAATATTTCGCCACGGCCACGGTGACCGAGGGCGGCGAGGCCTCCTTCGGCCTGCCCAACCCGGGCCGCCGTTACGCCCTGCAGCAAAACCGCTGGCTGCCGATGGACGCCGTGCTGCGGGCCGACGGCTCGTTCGCGATCGACAGCGAGTCGGGCCGCGGCATGTACTATTCCCAGTCCTGGGCCCTGACCCACTGGCTGCTGGCCGACGCGGGCCGGATACGGAATCTCTCGGCCTATGTCGCCGCGATCAACGGCGGCCAGGATCCCGTCGAGGCCTGGCAGACTGTCTTCGCCATGACCCCCGAACAGCTGACGACCCAGTTGCGCGCCTATGTCCGCGGCCCCCTCTCCTACGCCAGGGTCGCCCTTCCCCCGATTACCCCGGTCATCACCGTGACGAGGCTGTCCCCCGCGGCCGACGTCGTCCTTCTGCCGGCCATCAACGCCCGCTCGTGGAACGCCGAGCAGATCGACGGTCCGGCGCTTCTGGGAACGCTGCGTGCCGCCGCCGCCCGCTTCCCCGACGACCCCCTGGCCCTGGTCGCCCTCGGGCGCGCGGAAAAGCGCTGGGGAGACGCCGCCGCCTCCGAAACCGCCCTGACCCGCGCGCTCGAGCGACAGGGCGACAATGTCGAGGGCCTGATCCTGATGGCGGATCTGACCACGGAACGCGGCCTGGAGGCGTCGGACGACGCCGGGCGGACGCAGCAGTTTGACCTGGCGCGGGGCTTCCTCGACCGCGCGCTGGCGGCCGACCCCACCGACCAGCGGGTCCACAACGCGCGGGCGCGGTTCCAGCGCTACGCGCGCGACTGATCAGGCCGATCGGGGGACGGCGGCGTTAACCAGTCCGTCGAACTCCGGGCGCGGCGCTGCGTTTGCACCTTATGGCCTCGGGACGCTTTCTGGTCCCGAAGCGGGACGACTGGAGCGCCTGGACCATGTTCGAATTCGGCCGGGATCTGAGAAAGCTGTTCGACAAGGCGCGCGAAAGCGACGACCTCGGCTGGCTGGAGCTGATCGGCGCCGACCTGGTCGAGACCGAGGCGCGGCGCGAGGCGATCGACGCGGGCCGCGTGTCCTGCACCCAGCCCTTCTCCGGCTGGATGCGCGCCTCGGCCCTGTGGCGCGAGCACGCCCGGCGCACCGGCCGCCGGACCAGCCTGGACCGCGCAGCCTCCGCCGCCTCCGACGCCGCCCGGCACACCGCGACACAGGACCAGACGGCCGCCGCCGCCATCGAGGCCGGCGAAATCCACCTGTTGCATTTCGACCTGTTCGGCGGGCCCGAGAAGCTGACGGCGGCGCTGGCGGACGTTCAGGCCGTCTCAGCCGAACGCCCCACGATCCAGTCGGCCGCCGCAGCCCTGCACGCCCGGCTGACGGCGCGGCGGGCGCGGCTGTCGGGGGAGCCGTCGGTCATGCTGGACGCCGCCGCCCTGCTGGACGCCGCCGTCCACGGCGCGCGCGGCATGCCCCAGACTATGGGCGACGAACTGCGCCTGGACCGCGCGGCCCTGTCGCTCGAGGCCGGGGTCGCCCGGCGCGACGGCCGGCTGCTGGATCAGGCCGGACGCGACCTGCGCACCCTGGTTGAGGCCGCCTCGCCCGACTACCGCCCGCTGACCCGCGCCCGCGCCCTGGCCCTGGCCGGCGCCGGGATGCTGGCCCTGGCCAGGCTGGCGCGGGACGACGCCGCGGTCGAGCAGGGCCGGGCCCTGTTCGACGCCGCCGCCGACCAGTTCACACCCGATCACAGCCCCCTCGACTGGGTCGCCGTCCAGCTGGTGCAGACGCCCGGCGAGACGCCCCTGCTGACCCTGGTCCAGGCCGAGGCCCTGACCCGGGAGCCCGGTCTGGTTCTGGGCGCCCTGACGCGCGAACGCCGGCTGGCGACGGAGGCCGATCTGGCCGAGGACATCGGCGACATCGGCGCCCTGGTCGGACTGGAGAAGGTGGTCCGTCAGCGTCTGCTGGCGCGCACGTCCCAGCCGCTCGACTGGGCCGCCGACCAGATCGGCATGGCCCGTCTGGCCATGGCCAAGGGCCGGCTGATGGGCGTCGAACCGCGCGCCATCGGCCTGATGCTGGCCGAGGCCATGGAGACCGCCCGCGAATGCGGCGCGCCGTCGCTGGTCGAACGGGCCCTGCTGGCCCTGCCGGAGAAGGTCAGCCTCTAGGCCGACCTAGCCGCCCAGCGCCACGAACCCGCCATTGGCGAAACAGGGCTTGCCGTAGCGCAGCGGCTGGCCGTCCTCGCCCATGACCCGCCCGCCGGCCGCTTCCAGCACCGCCTGTCCGGCCGCCGTGTCCCATTCGGACGTCGGCCCGGTGCGCGGATAGGCGTCGAACCGGCCCTCGGCGATCAGGCAGAATTTCAGCGACGAGTCCGTGCCCTGCCACTGCACGCAGCCGTGGCGCGAGGCCAGGCGTTCGGCCTCGGCGTCGGTCATGCTGTGGCTCATCACCGCCATGGGCGAGGCGGGCCGGTTGCGCACCTTGATCGGCTGCCAGCCCTCGCCGAAGCGGCGGCGGAAGGCGCCCCCCTTGGTCGGGCCGCTGCGCCACGTCGTCGCCGTGGCCGGCGCCGTCACCACCCCGGCGACCGGCGCGCCCTTGTGGATCAGGGCGATGTTGACGGTGAAGCTCTCGCGGCCCTCGACGAAGCCGCGGGTGCCGTCCAGCGGATCGATCAGCCAGAACCATTCGGCGGCCTCGGCCGGGGCGCCGTCGGCGGCCACGGCCTCCTCGGCCACGGTCTGGACGCCGGGATACAGGGCTTCCAGCCGGGCCAGGATCAGGGCCTCGGCCTCCTGATCCGCCAGGGTCACGGGGCTGTCGTCGGCCTTGGTCTCCGCGACCACGCCGTTGCGCCAGTAGGGCAGGATGACGCGGGCGGCGTCCTCGGCGATATCGGCCAGGGCTTCGGTCAGGGCGCCGGACTTCAGGTCGGCGGTCAGTCGTTTGATCATGGCGCGGGATTAGAGCATCCGGGCGGTTTCGCGAACCGGCAAATCAGGTCAGCGTCCGCACCTGTTGATCGACTGTTGCTCCGGGGCCCTATGACCGACACCACCACCGCCCTGCCCGACGGCCAGGCGCTTGCCGCCCTGATCGCGGGAAAACTGTGCCACGACTTCATCAGCCCCGCCGGCGCCATCAGCTCCGGCCTCGACCTGCTGAAGGATCCGTCGGCCCAGGACATGCGCGAAGACGCCATGAGCCTGATCGAGGCCAGCGCGAAGAAGATGGTCGCCCTCGTCTCCTTCGCCCGCGTGGCCTTCGGCGCCGCGACCTCGGCCGAGCGCTTCTCCGGCGCCGAGCTGGGCGAATTGGTCGCGGGCCTGACCGAAGGCGGCCGCGCCACCCTGGATTGGAAGGCCGAGGACGCCAGCTATTCCAAGGCCCAGTCGCGGGCCCTGGTGAATCTCGCCTACCTCAGCATGGCGGCCCTGCCCTCCGGCGGGACTGCAGTGGTGTCCACCCGGCGCGAAGGGTACGATCTGGTCATGGAGGGGCTGGCGGAAGGCGCCCGCGCCCGCCTGAAGGCCGAGGCCGTCGCGGGTCTGGCGGGACAGCCCCTGAACGAAGGCCTGCCCGGACAATGGATTCAACCCTACTGGCTGTGGCTGACCGCGCACGACGCGGGCGGCTCGCTGGACGTTCAGGCCGAAGAGGGCAGGGTTGTCCTCATCGCCCGCATGCCTAACTGACCCTTAAGCCGGTTTCCCAAGGACTCGTTAACCGGCTCGGGGCGATCATGATTATGCCGTACACGCGGGCGTTGTGCGGCGCTGAATTGGAACCCGATCCGTGACCCCCAGAACCTGTCTGATCGTCGACGACAGCCGAATCATCCGCAAGGTCGCGCGACGGATCGTCGAGGGGCTGGGTTTCGAGGTCGACGAGGCCGCCGACGGCTCCGAGGCCCTGGCCTTCTGCGCCGGGGTGATTCCCGAGGTCATCTTGCTGGACTGGTCGATGCCCGTCATGGACGGCATGACCTTCCTGCGCCGCCTGCGCGCCCTGCCCGGCGGCATGGCCCCCAAGGTCCTGTTCTGCACCATCGAGACCCGCGCCGAACGCATCGCCGAGGCCCTGTCGGCCGGCGCCGACGACTATGTGATGAAGCCGTTCGACGGCGAGATCCTGACCTCCAAATTCGCCGAAGTGGGGGCTGTCTGAACCCATGACGCCGGACGATTTCGATCGCCTGCAGAACCTGATGGCCTCGCGCGCGGGGTTCAGGCTGACGCGCGACCGGATGAAGCTGGCCGAACACCGTCTGGGCCCCGTGGCCCGGCGGGAGGGGTTCGAGACCGTTGACGCCATGCTGGCGACCCTTTGGGCCCGGCCCGTCGCCTCCCTCGGCTGGGCGGTGATCGAGGCCCTGCTGAACCCCGAGACCTGGTTCCGCCGCGACCGCGACAGCTTCGACACCCTGGCGAAGGAACTGCTGCCCGCCCTCGGCAAGGCGCGCGGCGATCAGCCGATCAGGATCTGGTCCGCCGGCTGCTCCACCGGCCAGGAGGCCTGGTCCCTCGCCATCGCCGCCCAGGAGGCGCACGTCGCCGCCGAGATCGTGGCCACCGACCTGTCCCAGCGCGCGCTCGAAAAGGGCCGCTCGGGCGCCTACACCGGGTTCGAGATCCAGCGCGGGCTCAAGGCCGGGACCATGCTGCGCTGGTTCGATCAGGCCGAGGACGCCTGGATCGCCCGGGCCGAGCTGCGCGCCATGGTCCATTTCGCCCGCGCCAACCTGGCCGACGCCCCGACCGACGACCACCGCTTCGACGTCATCTTCTGCCGCCATGTGCTGGCCGACGCCGATCCGGCGCGCCGCCGCGACATGTTCGACAATCTGGAACGCCGCCTCGTCGACGACGGCTGCCTGTTCCTCGGCCCCGACGAACACCCCGACGGCGACAGCATCGCCTTCCGCGCGGTGGCCGGGCGCAAGGGCCTGTTCGTGAAATCGGCGGCGGCTGTGCGCCGCGCGGCGTAGTCCGCCGGCCCTTCGCCGGTCAGTTCGAAGCGGACGCCCCGGAGTTCTGCAACGGGTGGGAAGCGGACAGTCGCCTGAGGGTGGAAGGCGGACGTCAGATCACCGCCGCCTCGCATCTCGCCAGCAGGCCCGAGAGCGGGTCAGTGCTCTTGACGTCATGCTGTTTAAGCGCGGAGAGGTAGCGAAGCAGAAGCGCGCGTAGATCGTCGGGCGCCTTTGAGCCTTCGACGGCGTTGATCCGCACGCGGTCGCCTGTCGCCTCCAACTGGAAGAGTTGCCCGTCCGGTCCGTAGGCGACGGGGTAGACACCATCGCGCACATCAATCGCTTCGAGGTAGGCTTCTGCCCCGCTCACTGACGAGAAGAACAGCGTGGGCTCGTCGGCCTCAACGATGAGTTCGATGGAGGGCATCAGCAATCATCGCGCCGAGAACCGATGTCCGCAACGGGTCGCGAGCCGACCGTCGACTGAGGGTGGAAAGCGGACATAAGGCCGGGCCTGAGGATGGTCTCTGTAAGGTCCGTTACTGTCCGAACCGAGCACGACCCGCCAGAACGGCCAACTAGGAACTGGCGCAGGTTGCTTGATTGAGAACCAGGGTCCTGGTCGCACCAGTCCTCGGAAACTGATACGAGTAGCGGTACGTCACGCCGCGCTCGATAAACATTCGAACGCCGGAACAGCCGGAGACCGTCATGGTCTCAAAGCTGGAGGTAAGTTCGTCAGGCGTCATTCCCGTAACTTCGATCGCATAACTCATCTCACGACCCGCGAGGGTTACGGATTTGAAAGTAAAGCCTTCGCCCGCGACACGCGGCAGCGTCGCTTGCTCTGCTTGGACCCTCCGCTGGAGAAGAGCGTCAAGGTCCGCCTCGGCCTCCGGGACGATCTGGGGGACGGCAATTCCAGCCGCGAGGATGAACAGGAGGGCGGCCGAAATACCCATGATACTCTCCTTGACCGTTAAGGGCGGCGAGGTCGCGCGCAATCCCATTGTCATAAATGGTTCGGCTCAGCCTAGGGCGTTTGAGCGAACGTCTGCAATGGGTCGGAAGCCGACCGTTGTCTGAGGGTGGAAAGCGGAACCGCAAGCGTTAGAATATGCGTGAGGAGGCATTGGGATGCCATCAATCAAAACGGTCACAACAGCCTATTCCTATGGCACGCCGGTCGCCTTTCTTTTGGCAATCGCGCTTACTCAGTTCGTCGGACCTTGGGCGTTGTTGGTGTTCTTGGCCTACGGCATGGTGGGGCCGTTTCTATTGGCGTGTCCGTGGTGCGGGCTCGTCACTTCAGGCCGCGTGTGGACGAACCGAAAAGGCCGCGAGCGTCGCAGCCCATTCTATCACCTACCGAACCCCGATTATTGCAGCCGGTGCGCTCTCGACTTCCGCACTCATTCCTTCAGCGCGCAGTTCGATTAAGCGAGCAATGTCCGCAACGGGTCGAGAGCCGACCGTCGCCTAAGAGGGGAAAGCGGACTTGCTGCGTTGCTAACCGGGCTGGCTGGAGTGAAGCCCGTCGCCGGGGTCGGGATGAGAAACGCCCGGTTCACCGGGGACGGGCTCCCCGGGAATTGCTGCGGTAAGCCCTGACCGTGTGCAGACCGCGATGGTGCGGCTCTCGTAGTAGGCGCGATAGGTCGCTGCGAACTCGGCGACATACTGGCCTGTCCCGGGAAACCATGATGCCTTGTCGACAAGGTTGTAGCCGTCAGACGGTCGATCGCGAAAAACGATCAAGCCCGGGTGGCGGCTGTTGATGCGATGAGAGACCGCACAGTCCCCTGTGCAATACCTCCCGGCTTCGAGGTCGACGTGAATAACCTGTTCGAATGGCGTCGCCTCTGAACGCAGATAGCGCGTCCCTCGACAGCTCAGGTCAAACCGTATCTCTGCACCCGCGGTCGCATCCGCGGTCTCGGTGGAAACCTCGGAGGAGCAGCCTGACAGCAGGGCGGCTGATGCGATGATGAGGCGTCTCATCGGAACAGTCTTCCCGAGGCGGCGTATGTCCGCAATGGGTCGCAAGCGGTCGCCGGCTCGCTCGCCGAAGGATGACGAAACCCGCATAGCCCGCTAGCGTAGCCTTTCATCGGGGAGGATGGATCATGCGGCTGCTCTGGCTTGGCGGATCACTGGCGCTGGCGTTGCTGATCGCGGTGCTGACCCTGCAGAGCCCTCGCCCCGTTCCGGCCAGCGCGCCCGCGACGGACTTCTCCGCCGCCCGCGCCATGGTCGACGTCCGCGAGATCGCGCAGCGGCCCCACCCCGTCGGCTCGGCCGATCACATCCGCGTCCGGACCCTGCTGTTGCAGCGCATGGCCGCCCTGGGCCTGCAGACCTCGGTCCAGACCGGCCCGTTCTCGCCCGAGGCGGTGCAGCGGATCGAGCGGAACGGCGGCTCCGCGGCCGGGCTCGAACTGACCAATCTGATCGGCGTCCTGCCCGGGCGCGACCCGCACCTGCCCGCCGTCGCCCTGATGGCCCACTACGACACCGTGCCCGGCTCGGCCGGGGCGGCGGACGACACGGCGGGCGTGGCCGCCATTCTCGAGACCGTGCGCGCCATCCGCGCCCGCGGCCCGGCCGACCGCACCCTGGTCGTCCTGCTGACCGACGGCGAGGAGCTGAACCTGGACGGCGCCCGCGTCTTCTGGGGCGGCCATCCCCTGCGCGACCGCATCGGCGCGGTGGTGAACCTTGAGGCGCGCGGCGGCGGCGGCCGGGCCATGATGTTCGAGACCGGGCGCGGCAATGCGCAGACCATCGGCCTGTTCGCCCGCACGGGCGTCAAGGCGACCGGCGGGGTCTCGTCCAACTCGCTGGCGGTCTTCGTCTATGAGCTGATGCCAAACGGCACCGACTTCACCCTGCCCAAGGAGCGCGGCGTCCAGGGGATCAACCTGGCCTTCATCGGCCGCCCGGCCCAGTACCACGCCCGCGCCTCGACCCCGGACGCCCTGGACCAGGGCAGCGTCCAGCACATCGGCTCCCAGGCGCTGGAGACCTCCGACGCCCTGCTGCGCGCCCGCGCCCTGCCCGCCCGGACGCAGAACGTCGTCTATTCGGACCTGTTCGGACAGGTCATCGTCGGCCACGCCCCGGCGACCGGCTGGCTGCTGCTGGGTCTCGCCTTCGTCGCTCTGGGCGCGGTCCTGTGGCGGGCGCGGTCGCACGCGGGCCTGACCTTCGCGGACTTCGGACGCGGCATGATCGACGGCCTGTGGTTCCTGTCGACCGGCCTGGTCCTGACCCAGGCCGTCCGCCTGCTGGCCGGCCCCATGTCGGCGCGCGCGGAGAGCGCCGACGCCTATTACACCCTCCTGGCCCGGCTGCCGTGGATGGAGGCGGGAACGGCGCTGACCGTCCTGGCCCTGACCCTCGCCCTGCTGGGCGGCCGGACCCGGCCCGACCCGCGCGCCGTCGCTGGCGGCGTCGCGGCCATGGCCGGCCTCGCCCTGATCCTCGGCGGGCTGAACGTCGTCGTCATCGGCGCGGCCCTGGTCGCCATCGGCCTGTCCCTCTTCCCGGCCCTGTCCGCCCGCACCACCTGGGGCGGATGGACCGGGCTGATCGGCCTGATCCTGATCGTCGCCGCCGCCGCCCAGACCGCCGCGCCCGAGGCGGCCTTCCTGTTCGTCTGGACCGCCCTGCTGGCGGCGCTCGCGGCGGCGGCGGCGGCCTTCCTCGATCCGGGCCTGATCCGGTCCCGCTCGCTGGCCCCGGTGGCGGTCGCGGCGGTGCTCGGCGCCGGCTGGATCGCGGGCCTGGCCCATACGACCTTCCTCGGCATCGGCATGGACCTGCCGGGAGTGATGGTCTTGCTGGGCCTGCTGGTGCTGATGTTCGTCCGCCCGCTCAGTCCCGAGCGGGCGACGGCCCGGCCCCTGCTGATGGCGGCGATGGCCATCCTGCTGCTGGGCGCGGCCCTGTCCGGCGCGGCCCGGTTCGCCGAGCCCCAGCCCGCCCCGCACACGGTCGCCCCGACATGACCGCGCCCCTCTACCTCGAGGACCTCCACGTCGGCCAGACCTTCGTCTCCGGCTCGACGACGGTCACGGCCGACGAGATCAAGGCCTTCGCCCGCGAGTTCGACCCCCAGCCCTTCCATCTCGACGAGGAGGCGGCGAAAGACAGTCTGTTCGAGGGTCTGGCCGCCAGCGGCTGGCACACCGCCGCCCTGACCATGCGCCTGCTGGTTCAGGCCTTCCCCCTCGCGGGCGGCCTCGTCGGCGCCGGCGGCGAGACGACCTGGCCGCGCCCGACCCGGCCCGGAGACACCCTCACCGTTCATGTCGAGGTTCTGGAAATCCTGCCGTCCCGATCGCGCCCCGACCGCGGCATGATCCGCGCCCGCAGCGAGACCCGGAACCAGCACGGCGAGCCCGTCCAGGTCTCCATCACCCGCATCGTGGCCTGGCGCCGGCCCGTCTGAAGCCTCGGACCTCCTCTTCGGTTCGAAATGACATCCAAGGAAGCCTACGGTTGGGAATGGAGAGCACTTCCTGGATGGGCCAAGACGATCTCACTCCTTGTTGGCGGCCCCGCTTTCGCAGTCTTGGTATGGGGCGCGTTCGACGAAGATGCGGTCGGGGGGGCGACTAAGACGATCTGCTTCGTCCTGTTTGCGGCAGTCGCGCTGATGCAAGTCTACTGGCTGAGCAAAATCATTGGTGACGCGAAACGCAGGCGCCCTTGAACGAGGCATTGGCAAGGTCCGCTTTCCACCCTTCAGCGACGGGACGGCTCCCGACCCATTGCGGACTCAGGTTGCGGCGTAGACGAGCAGAGCATCCGGCTCGGCCAAAACCGCATATGCACCGTCCGTCGAAAGCGACGCGATGAACCAATCGCCTGAGATGAGGCCGAACTCGATCGCGCCACTAGTGCCTCGCGATTTCCAGCGGACCGCAACGAACTCCTCAGTGGGACGGAAATCGTAGGCTATCTCGGTCCGACCCGCCTTCAACAGTTCGTTGTTGCCGACGCCTGCGCCGATGAAATCCGGTCGAGCGGCGAGATCATAGGGCGAGCCATCGCATTCTGAGATCTCCGGCGTGCGACCCAAATGCACCGACCAGCACTCATTCTGGTCGCAGACAAAAAAGCAGCCAGCATCGGGGATCGTGAAGCCCATCAGACGCTGGAATGGGATAGTTAGGGGAAGCTGTTCCATGCGATTTGGTCGCACGTTGTAGGTCCGCTTTCCACCCGTAGCCGACGTCCAGAGAGTCTGCTTGCCGCCGTCCTCGACCTTCGACGCCATCGGACCGGACCCTCATACGTCAAATCCGGACGTACCCCGCCAGTTCACAAAAAAGAACATATTGGCAACCGGAACAAACCGTGTACTAACTGCGTCTCAACAGGGAGCGGGTCCAGGCGGGTCTCTCCCGGAACCAGATGGGAATCATGGCAAGGGAGAGCGGCAAGGTGGCGGCACAGGCGAATTTGAAGTTGGTGGGCAAGGACGACGGCGACAAACAGCGGGCTCTTGAGGCGGCGATCGCCCAGATCGACCGCGCCTTCGGCAAGGGTTCGGTCATGAAGCTCGGCAAGGGCGGCGTGGTGGCGGAGATTCCGTCCGTCTCGACCGGCTCGCTGGGCCTCGACATGGCGCTGGGCATCGGCGGCCTGCCGCGCGGTCGCGTCATCGAGGTCTTCGGACCTGAAAGCTCGGGCAAGACGACCCTGGCCCTGCACACCGTGGCCGAGATCCAGAAGGCCGGCGGCACCGCCGCCTTCGTCGACGCCGAACACGCCCTGGATCCGGGCTACGCCCAGAAGCTGGGCGTCAACCTCGACGACCTGCTGGTGTCCCAGCCCGACACGGGCGAACAGGCGCTGGAGATCGTCGACACCCTGGTGCGCTCGGGCGCCGTGGACATCGTGGTGGTCGACTCGGTCGCCGCCCTGACCCCGCGCGCGGAAATCGAGGGCGAGATGGGCGACAGCCTGCCCGGCCTTCAGGCCCGCCTGATGAGCCAGGCCCTGCGCAAGCTGACCGCCTCGATCAACAAGTCGCAGTGCATCGTCCTGTTCATCAACCAGATCCGCCACAAGATCGGCGTCATGTACGGCTCGCCGGAAACGACGACG
>Ga0164290_1002296_pt1 | contig 14545 bp, 17 predicted proteins | sample Micstemetagenome_FD_108782 | JGI IMG/M metagenome (GOLD analysis project Ga0164290, IMG submission 108782) | Contaminated culture microbial community from soil near Moab, Utah, USA - Microcoleus steenstrupii SON62 (Illumina Assembly) | ecosystem: Environmental > Terrestrial > Soil > Soil crust... | reverse complement strand
TCAGCGTAACAACTACACACTAAAATGGAAAACACAGACTTTTCAACCTTAACCGATCAGGAATTATTAAACGAAGCCAAAAAAATGAAATCATCTTTCATTACCAATACTTTTTTTATTGGGTTCTTAATCGGCATTATATGCTATAGTATTATTAAAAGCAGTTGGGGTATGTTCACCCTTATTCCGTTATACCTTATTTATAGAATGGTGAATGATCCGAAAAAGAAAAGAATGAAAGAACTGGAAGAACTTTTAGAACAGCGAAAGCTGAAATAAGATGTCCTAAAATTTCTATACCTTACTACAGTAAATCAACATGTTCTTTTTGTATGAAATATACCTTGTTTCTCCTTTTTGGTATTTGTATGTCGCAACTGTCATTCACGCAGGGCTATATTGATCTTACCAGAGAAAAAGCCAGAAAGAAACTCGAGAAAACAAAAGCGCATAATTCAAATATGAATATCCTACTGCAGGAATCAGATACCACACTCAGTTATCTGGTGCGCGATTCTTCTGTTCAAAACTTCGATCTCCTTCTTTTCTTCGACAACAATAACCGTTGTTACAAAGAAAAAAAAGTATTGACCTGTGATAGCTGTTACCAAAAGTTTCTGGATAATATCTTGTCCGATAAGTATTACCGTTGGACAAAAATCAACAACAGCACCTACTATTCCCGTTTTCCCTACCGTATTATTCTCGAAACGAGGCTGGCAGGCGAGTACACCCTTGAACTCAAACGAAGCGATATGCCCGGAAATGAGTACCGGAAAACAGTACGTCTGGGCTTATAGTTTGTTTTTTTCAGAGGAATAGAGAGAGTAAGAATCAAGAAATCAAGAAACCAAGAAACCAAGAAATCAAAAAATCAAGAATTCAAGAAATACGCTGGTACCCAATACTTATCTATTTTGCAGGGCGTAAAAAGCAGCGATCGGTATGTCGAAATTAAAAACAGCCCGCGAGAAGGCAAACCTTACTCAGGAAGAACTGGCCGAACAATCGGGGGTATCTGTAAGAACCATACAACGTATTGAAGCGGGCACTGATCCTAAAGGCTACACCCTCAAAATATTAGCCAAAACCCTGAGTGTAGAACAGGACGAACTGGTAAAATCTGTTGAAAAGCTGGTGCCTGCACCGCTGGGCTTCCTGAAACTGGTTAACCTGTCATCTCTCCCCGTAGCTTTTTTACCACCCCTGAATATTATTTTACCATGGGTTATTATGCTCCTGAAAAAAGACCCTGTCCCCATGGCAAAGCAACTGGTCTCTGTTCAGATACTATGGACGGTGGGTGCATTTGTATTGTTTATGCTGGCCGCTTTTCTCAAAAACTGGCTATCATTAAGTAACGGGTTTACTTTAGTTGTGATGATACTACTGGCATTGAGTAATATTATACTCATTCTCTGGAATGCCATATCCCTCGATAAAAAGAAAGAGCCTGCCATCAGGCTGAAATTTAGCTTAATCTAAGCCTGACAAGCCTTTGACGGCTAATTGGCGGCCTATTGGCGGGCCGTTTTTTGGGAAAATAGCTATGCTGCCCCCAATCTTTGCCGTAAAATAATTCATGATGTACAAGCGCTTTCTTGCCCTGATTTTTACCCATTTAAGCATCTGCCTTAGCCATGCACAGGTGGCCAAAACCTCGGAACTGTTCCTGCAAATGAAAAAGCAGGACAGTATTTTTTTTGAACGAAGCTTCAACCTTTGTGATCTTGGCTACCTGAACAAAGCCGTTCATAAGGATCTGATCTTCTTCCACGACCAGGGCGGCATACAAAACCGGCAGGATTTTCTGGAAAGTGTGCGAAAGAATATCTGCGGTAATCTCAACCAGAAACCCATCCGGAAACTAACCGAAAACAGCCTCGAAGTATTTCCCTTGTACAAGGAAGGTAAACTCTATGGGGCCATTCAAAACGGGGTACACGATTTTTATATACGGGAACCCAATAAGGCAGATCGCCATACCAACAGGGCCAGGTTTACCCATGTTTGGTTATGGGAAAACGAAACATGGCTACTGAAAGAAGTATTGAGTTATGACCATAAAGAACCCAATGAATCAACTGCAGCCATTCCGGTAGAAAAGGAAATTGAATCATGGCTCAAAGCAGAAAAAGTACCTGCTTTAGGAATGGGCATCATTGAAAATGGCAGGCTACAGAAAATAAATGTGTTCGGAACCCTCGATAAGGAAAGACCCGCACCTTACAATGCCATTTTTAAAGTAGCTTCTCTCACCAAACCTATTACTGCAATAGTAGCTTTAAAATTGGTGAGTGAAGGGAAACTAGGTTTAGATGAACCCCTGGATTTATATTGGAAAGACCCCGATCTCGGAAATAATCCATGGATGCATAAGTTAACCGCCAGAATCATTCTTTCACACCAAACCGGTTTTCCTAACTGGCGATACATGCACGAGTCGAAAAAACTAAGTTTTGCATTTGAACCCGGTACAAAATTTCAGTACTCCGGAGAAGGGTATGAGTACCTGCGCAAAGCATTGGAACTAAAATTTGGGAAAAGCCTGGAACAACTGGCAGATGAACTGTTGTTTAAGCCGGCTGATATGAAGGATACACATTTCTGGTGGGATACATCGATGGATACCACAAGGTATGTTCGTAATTATGACAAGAATGGCAATGCACATGAAACTGTGAGGTATTACAAAGCGAATGCAGCAGCAAACCTATTAACCACCGTAGAAGATTATGGTAACTTTCTGGTGTATGTTTTACAGGGAGCAGGTTTATCACAGTCGGTACAGGAAGAGATGCATAAAAACCAGGTAATGCTTAAGGACCATGATTATTTTGGTTTGGGATGGGAAAAAATAACAGGGTTTAGTAACGATGAATATATATTGCTGCACAGCGGCAAAGATCCCGGCGTAAGTACACTGGCTGTTATTTTTCCAAAAAGTAAAAATGGCTGGCTCATTTTTCTCAATGGAGACAATGATATGAAACTGATTGAAAAACTGCTAACAGAAAAGTTCTATCTCGGAACTGAACTCTGGAATAAAAAATAAGTTCCCCTTTTCAGTGTTGCTCTCCGTAGGAGTCCTTTGGAGAGCAACACTGAGGCATGGATTTTTTTCAGATCTTCATATTCCGCAATTTTCGGGTTGTATAAGGGCTGATGAATCCTGAAATTAGTGTTCTATAATACATAGTATGAACGAACAACAACAACTCAACTATAACCGTATAGCAGCAGCCATTGAATACATTAATACCAACTTCAGGCAGCAACCGAGTCTTGAAAAGCTGGCAAAGCAGGTACATGTAAGTCCTTTTCATTTTCAGCGGTTATTCAGCGAATGGGCAGGTACTACACACAAAAAATTTCTGCAATACATCAGCACCGAACACGCAAAAAAATTACTGAAAGAACAACAGGCTACACTTTTTGATACCGCCATGGAAATAGGACTGTCGGGTACCGGCAGGCTGCACGATCTTTTTATCAATATCGAAGGCATGACACCCGCCGAATATAAAAACGGAGGCGCAGCACTTCATATCCACTTCAGTTATGCGGAGAGTCCGTTCGGAAACCTCATCATAGCATCCACACCCAAAGGTATATGCTATATGGCTTTTGAAGAAGATGAAACAAAAGCACTGAACGACCTGAAAGACAAATTCCCCAATGCCACTTACCAGCAAAAATTAGATATCATACAACAAAATGCCCTGTTCATTTTTCATAACGACTGGTCAAAATTATCCAACATAAAACTGCATTTAAAAGGAACCGACTTTCAACTCAAAGTATGGGAGTCTTTGTTAAAAGTACCAATGGGTAAACTGTCTACTTACGGAAACATCGCAGCACAAATTGGTAATACGAATGCTTCCAGAGCCGTTGGAACGGCTATCGGTAGTAACCCGGTTGCTTATCTTATACCCTGTCATCGGGTAATACAGTCATCCGGACAAATAGGCGGATATATGTGGGGGCCAACACGCAAGACCGCTATTATTGGCTGGGAAAGCGCGAAAACAGATCAGTCTGCAACATAGCAAGTTTCGGGTTTTATAAAATTGTATACATGTTCATCTTCGCAGAACAAGAAACATACAATCAATGAAAACATTTATCCTCGTACACGGTTCATGGCACAGTGCATGGAACTGGCATAAAGTAATACCTGTTCTGGAGGCACAGGGTCATAAAGCCATCGCCATCGATCTGCCGGGTATGGGCAGAGACAAAACCCCGATCAGCGAAGTAACACTACAAATGGCAGTAGATAAATTATGTAAACTGATCGATGAAACAGAAGGCAAAGTGATACTGGTAGGGCACAGCAAAAACGGTATTGTTATTTCACAGGCAGCAGAATACCGCCCGCATAAAATTGAAAAGCTGGTGTACCTGGCAGCATACCTCATTCCCAACGGAAAAACACAGGCCGAATATTCAGCGCAGGATACAGAAGGTGTGCTAAAACCATATGTAACACGTTATCCTGAAACAGGCTCACATACTTTACAAACGGAAATTTATAAAGAAGGTTTATACCATGATTGTGATGACTCAATAACAGCACTCGCAAAACTGTTATTGAGTCATGAAAGTGTAGCAACAGGCATTACTCCATTACAATTAAAGGAAGAAAATTTTGGATCTGTTCGACGTTTTTATATTGAGTGTACTGAAGACAGGGCCGTAACTCCTTTTATTCAGCAGAAAATGTACACTGAAACAGTATGTGAAAAAGTGTACCAGATGCCCACCAGTCATTCGCCCTTTTTCAGCAGACCCAAAGAACTTTGTGAAATTTTACTGGATATAGCCGAGCAATGACGACTGCTTTTGAGAATTATTTATCTTCGGAGCATACTGAACACAGATAATAAAGTAATGCCAGCCCTTAAGCGTATATGGAAGCCTACTAAATCCATTTTTTTGTATGCCCTATTAATGGCACTGCTGGTATTTGCTTTGAAGTGGATGCAGTGGAAATACCTGATAACCGATCATTCACTGGATATTTACATCGGCCTGATCGCTGTATTTTTTACTTTACTCGGTATCTGGGTAGCATCACAACTAACGAAACCCAAAGTAGAAACAGTGGTTGTGGAGAAACAAGTGTATATAACACCACCAGAAGAATTTGTGTTGAATGAAGCAGAACTTCAAAAATTAAATCTCACAAGCCGGGAATACGAAGTGTTGCAGCAACTATCAAAGGGCCTGAGCAATGCAGAAATAGCAGAGCAATTATTTCTTTCATTGAGTACGGTAAAAACACATGTTTCCAATCTACTCTTTAAAATGGACGTAAAAAACCGCACTCAGGCTATTGAAAAAGCCAAACGATTAAAACTTACGCCTTAATTTTTATAAATGCTCCCTGCTTTCCCTGCTCCGGATTTAAATCCGGAGCAGGGAAAGCAGGGAGCATCATACCTTGGTATGAAATATACCGGATTAATCCATTTTGGTACTTTAGTATGAGCCCCACACTTGTGTGTATGGATAGATTTGCGTAAAATTATACAAGATGAAAAAGAACATTCTCATTTTTGGTCTTATCCTCGGCGCCATTCTCGTTTGCCATATGTTTTATATGGTAAACCTGCTGTACACCCAACCCGATCTGCAAACCAATGATATTGTAGGTTATGCAGCCATGATTGTGGTGTTTTCACTTACTTTTTTTGGTATCAGAAATTACCGCAACAAAGAACTGGGCGGGGTTATTTCATTAGGCAAAGCATTCAAAACCGGGGCCTTGATTGCATTACTGGGCTCAACCATGTATGTTGGGGTATGGCTGTTTTATTACTACCTCTTTGTGCCTGATTTTATAGATGTATATGCTTCACATGTTATTAATACCTGTACCAGAAACGGAGATACAGCTACTACCATTGCTGCCAAAACCGAAGAAATGAAACAGTTCAAAGAAATGTACAAGAGCCCGTTTTTTGTAGTGCTGATTACTTATTTTGAAGTATTACCTGTTGGACTGGCTGTGGCATTCATCAGTTCATTGGTATTAAAAAGAAAAGCAAAACCCGGCAACACTCAATCCTGATCTATGCATAAAGACACCCGGCAATACCACAAAGCACTTTTACCTGAGGACAAAGCCATCTGCGATTTATTGTATGAAGTTATTACCGAAAGCCTGCCCGAAGCAGAACATAAAATATGGCATGCGCATCCGGTATGGTTTCTCGAAGGCAATCCAATCGTGGGTTATGATAAACTGAAAAGCTGTGTACGTTTACTGTTCTGGAGCGGTGAAAGTTTTGAAGAGCCAGGACTTCCAAAAGAAGGAGGTTTTAAGTCGGCAGGAGCGCGTTATACATCGGTGGATCAGATCAATAAAAAAGATTTAAAGCGCTGGCTCAAAAAATCGCGCGATATACAGTGGGATTATAAAAATATTGTAAAGAGAAAAGGGGTATTGGAGCGATTGAAATAAAAATGAAGCCCCAGAGTCACAGATTATTTATTTAAAATCTGTGAATCTGGGGCTTAAAAATCCTCCTGATTATGTTCTACATTTAACCAGGAAATGAAATCTCTTCAACCCACTACTATTATTCGATTATTTTTCAGGTGGATATTTATATGTCTCATTATAGGAGTATGTGCTGGCACAGCTTCTGCTTTTTTTCTGCAAACCCTCGACTGGGTTACCAATTTTCGCGAAACCCATATATGGGTCATTGCTTTTTTACCCATAGGAGGCTTACTGATTGGCTTATTATATCATTATTATGGTAAAGATGTGGCAGCAGGAAACAATCTGCTGATTGATACCATTCACGAACCCAAACAAATCATTCCCTTCCGTATGGCACCCTTTGTGTACATCGGTACCATGGTAACGCATCTGCTTGGTGGCTCGGCAGGAAGGGAGGGAACGGCTTTACAGATGTCGGGTGCTATTGCAGATCAGTTGAGCAAACCCTTTCATTTATCGGGAGAAGAAAGAAAAATAGTAATCATTGCTGCCATTGCCGCCGGCTTTGGATCAGTATTTGGAACACCCTTTGCTGGAATTATTTTCAGTCTTGAGTTATTACGTATCGGCAAATTAAAATACACCGCATTTATTCCGGCAGCCGCTGCCTCTTTACTGGCCGACCAGATAACCCGTTTGTGGCAAACACCACATACTCATTATGCTATTGCAACTATTCCTGAAATAACAGCGATCAATCTGTTTTATACTGTACTGGCTGGTATGGCATTTGGACTTTGTGACATGATTTTCTGTAAGGGAATGAAACTGAGCAGTGATTTTTTTCAAAGAATAATTCCTTTTCCTCCTTTACGCCCTATGGCTGGTGGTATATTGGTTGCACTGGCCATATGGTTGATAGGCACCACTAAATATATCGGGTTAGGTATCCCCGGCATTGTAGAGTCGTTTGAAACCCAGCAACCTGCTTATGATTTTGCACTTAAAATTTTATTTACCATTGTTACGCTCTCGGCCGGATTTAAAGGCGGAGAAGTAACACCCCTGTTTTTTATTGGTGCCTTATTGGGTAATGCCCTGTCTCTTGTTATCCCTGTTCCCTTGTCTCTTCTCACCGGCATGGGTTTTGTAGCCGTATTTGCCGGGGCCACCAACACCCCCATTGCCTGCACCATTATGGCTATTGAATTATTTGGTTTTGATATTACCCTGTATGCATTAATTGCATGTGTAATTGCATACCTCATTTCAGGTAACCATAGTATTTATGAAAAGCAATTGACCGGCGAATCGAAATACAATAAATGGATAACATACCTCAACCTCGATAAATTATAATCGTTTCATTCCCTGCGCAGGGAATGAAACGATTAAATAACTATTTAACCAGTTAACCCTATTTATCAATTTATTCAGGTTAAGTGGTAATATTTTCAGCTACTAAAATGAGCCCTCTTATGCTTAAAACAGGTTCTTCTTTCGTTGCCTTATTTATTTGTATCTGTTGTTCAGCCCAGCAAGCTCAACTATTTGAGCCGGGTTTAATATCAGATGGCGGTGTATTTGGGCTTACCATTTCACCCGAAGGCAATACAGCATTATGGGTAAAATCGAATGGCAGAAGAGACACGCTGACCGTACTTCAATCTGATAAAATAAACGGCAGGTGGACAAAACCCGTGGTAGCTTCTTTTTCTACTGTTGATGCTCAATGGAAAGATGTTGACCCAATGTTCACTCCCGACGGTAAAACGGTATTATTTCAGTCTACACGTCCTGTACCCGACCGACCCAACAGAACCGGTTTTGATATATGGGCTGTTGACCGCACTTCTTCCGGATGGACAGTACCTTATCATTTAGGAAATGTAATCAACACCGATGCGTCTGAATCATATGCATCTGTTACCGGACAGGGACATGTTTATTTTATGAAAGAAAATCCTGCAAAAGCCGGGAATTCCGATATCTATGTTTCGCGAAGAATAAATGACGTATATCAGGAACCACAGAATATCGGGTTGCCTGTAAACACAGAACAATTCAGGGAATCAAATCCATTTATTTCTCCCGATGAAGACTATATCCTTTATTTTTCATCAGACTCAACAGGTTTGGGTGAAGTGGATCTGTATATCAGTTTTAATAAAAAAGGGGAATGGACACAGCCTCAGAACCTGGGAACAAAAATAAACTCTACGCTGGCAGAATTTTGTCCCTTTTATCATGAAAAAGAAAAGCGCCTGTATTTTTCGAGGCAGAAAAAGGGAGAAAGCAGGATGTATGAGGACATCTATTTTATAGAGATTGACCTGAAAATTTTCGATAAGTAGCTCTTCTAATAGTGCTTACCGGCAAATCTTGTTAAAGTTAAAATGATTGTATGCAAACATCTGTTTCTTTTCAGAATGATGTTCTTAGCAGTAGAAAATCGAGACTCATTTTTTTACTGTCTGTAACATCATTGGTAGCTCTTGCCATGCTACAGGATTTATTACAGTCTTTAAGAAATAACAATAGTTATTATTGGTCTGAATCCTTTTTGTTTAATACTTTTTGGCTCTGGTTTATTCCTGTCATCTTTTATATATGGAGAAAAGGGAAATATAAACCGGATTCAAGCCGCAGTCAAATTATTCTTCGGTCGATTCTCATCATTATATCCGCATTTGTTGTTCATGCTTTATTATATGCATCAACAGTAACAGCGGGTTCCTATCTTCTCTTCGATCATACTTATGGTATACAGAAAGTATTCACCTATACTATTGCCAATGATTTGTATAAGTACTTACTCATTTACGGAGCAGTATCTTTTTTGAGTTATCGTCGAGATCTATTTCATAAAAACCCCCCTGCTCTTATACCGGTACAGCCCAAAAAATATATTTCAGAACTGGTGATTGATCAGGGCAAAGATCATATTATAGTGGCTACAGCAGATATTGTTATGATTTGTTCGGCCAGTCCATATGTAGCAATCCACACCGAAAAGAAAAAATACCTCTATACAACAACGCTTCGTGCTATTGCAGAACAACTGGATGAGGAAGTATTTATAAGGGTACATAAATCCACCATCGTCAATACCCGTTATGTGGCTTCTTACCGCTCGAGGTTGAACGGAGATTATGATATACTGCTTCAGCATGAACAGAAAACCAGATTAAGCAGGAATTATGTGCAGGCTTTTAAACAAACCATGACTGGCAGGTCATCAGGTTAGCCCATTTTTTCAGCAGGATAGCGTATTTGAGTTTTCGCTGATGTTAAGGAACAGGAATTTTGCTGAAAATACCTGTTATGCAAAAACGCGCTCCTTTTTTCTTGTTTATTGCTTTCTTGTTCCTGTGTCTTTTTTCCTGTAATGGCCAGCAAACGCAGAGCAGTTCCAATATTGGGCAAAGCAACCTACTCCAGAAAAGAGTGGGAGGTAATTGTGAGGACTGTGATATTATGTACGTAGGTATACCCAATATATCCAATCATATAGATACGAGTGCAGGCTGGTATGAAAAAGGACAAAAATTACTGGTAACAGGAACAGTTTTTCAACTGGATGGCAAAACGCCAGCGGCTAACATTATTCTTTATTACTGGCAAACAGATGCAAGTGGTTACTATACTGATGCCAAAGGGCTTAGCGTTAAGGCAAAAAGACATGGACATATCCGTGGCTGGGTGAAAACCAATGCAGCGGGTGAATATGCTATTTATACAAATCGCCCAGCTGCTTACCCGAACGATATTTTTCCGGCACATATTCATTTGCTGGTGAAAGAACCCGATTTTCCGAATGAATATTATATCGATGACCTTGTTTTTGATGACGATGAGTTACTGATTCCTTTTAAAAAGAAGTATCCCCTGGAGAACAGGGGTGGTAGTGGAATAGTGAGAGTGTTGTTAAAGGGCGATGTTCAGGTGGCTGAACACGATATTATTCTCGGGCTAAATATTCCCGATTATCCAAAAAAAAGAAATGAAACCGTATCATCAGGTCTTCCTGTTGGTTATGATCAGCCTTCTTTTTTACCCTACCACGCTTATGGTCCCGATAAAGGCTCCCGAGCCTGTCCGGTTTGTAAGTACGGGCGATACCATGGCATTATATTTTTTGTGGGCAACAAACCCGACTGGCCTGAAATTAAACAATGGTTGAGTTTTCTGGAACAGGAAAGCATAAAACGAAAACAATACCTGAAAGCCTATTTTGTTTATGGCAATGAAAATGGATATGATCGGAGAAAGCGGGAAAAAGAACTGGAAAAAATAGGGTCAGAACTTCAGATAAAGCAAATGGCGCTTTGCTTTGTGCCTTCTTTTACGGATGAGGAAACAGAAGCTCATCTTAATCAGATCAATCCCGGAGTTGAGAACACCCTAATCATTTACAAACACAGAAGAATTATTGATAAAAAAATAAACCTGAAACCTTCGGTTGATAATTTTCTGATGGTTTCGGAAATACTGGATAAAACCCGGGGAGATTATTTTGGCTTACAGGGTTTGCCCCACAAAGAATAAATTCCTTCTCTTATGGTTCTTGATTCTTGAACCTTCTTCTTTATACCCTGTAACAAACTGCATTAATATTCATGCCCGCACCTACTGAGGCAAACATAACAATATCACCCGCCTGTAAAGAATGATCGTCCAGTACACCACGTTTTACGAGGTCGTATAAAGTGGGAATGGTAGCTACGGAGCTGTTACCCAGTTTATGAATACTCATGGGCATAATATGTGAGGGTACTTCTTTTAACCCATAGAGTTTATACAATACTTTTATAAATCCTTCGTCCATTTTTTCATTGGCCTGATGGAGAAAAAACTTTTTTACATCAGTTACATGTATACCGCATTTGTCGAGACAGTCCTTCATGGCTGCCGGTACATTTTTAATGGCATACTCATATACTTTTCTACCCTTCATTTTTATATAACGTACACGCGGATCTGATTCGGGTAAATTCGATTTGCCCATGTAGAGATAATAGGCTTCATCAATACAATGACTTTGTACACTGGCAGCCAGTATTCCACCGTCGCCTTCTTTTTCTTCAATGATACAGGCACCGGCGCCATCACTGAAAATCATACTGTCGCGGTCGTAATGATCGAGTACACGGCTCAGGGTTTCTGTGCCGATTACGAGGCATTTTTTGGCAATACCTGCTTTAATATAGGCATCGGCCTGTATTACACCCTGTATCCAGCCCGGACATCCAAACAGAATATCGTAGGCCACACAGGAGGGGTTGCGTATTTGTAAGGCCTGCTTAACTCGTGATGCAAGTGCAGGTAATACATCGGTCTGAATGGTGTGTTTTACTACGTTGCCAAAATTGTGCGCCACAATAATCTGGTCGAGTGTTTCAGGATCAATACCAGCATCTTCGATGGCATGTTTGGCTGCAATAACAGCCATATCGGAAGCATTGAATTCGTTGCCTACATACCTTCTTTCTTCAATACCTGTAATGTCGCGAAATTTGTCAATGATATCATTCGGCGCAGCAACAATACGCTCATGATCTTCGGTATAAAAATCCTGGGCAGTAAAATCGCTGTTGGTTTTAATGTGAGGAGGAATATAGCTCCCGGTTCCGGTGATGACTGTTTTCTTTTCTGGCATTGCTATTAGAATGGGGTAATGCCAAATCTACTGATTATCAGGGAACTTCGGTAAGATTGTAGAAGGTTTTTGGAGGAGAAGTGTAAGCCACAGATTCACAGATTATAATGCTGATAACCTGTAACCCTGTGGCTTGAAAATTATTATAAATACTTATCGCCCTTGTTTCTTTTTACTTCTGCTACATATTCCTTAATCGACTGTTCTTTTTCTCTTTTGCAGATAAGCAATACGTCTTTTGAATCAACCACGATAAAATCATCCAGCCCCTGTAATACCAGTAGTTTTTCTTTGGGTGCCGATACCATACATTTAGTGGCGTCAATTACAATTACGTTATCACTGGCTACTGCATTGCCGAGATAATCTTTTTCAAGGTTATCGTAAGCGCTGTTCCAGGTGCCAAGATCGCTCCAGCCAAACGAAGAAGGAATTACATACACGTTATCTGCTTTTTCCATGATGGCCACATCAATGGAAATATTGGTACACAAAGGATAGATGCGGTCGATGGCTGCTTTTTCCTCACCGGTATTATAACTGTCTTTAATGCCTTCAAAAAGTTCAAACATTTCAGGCTGGTGAAGCTCAAATGCTTTGGTAAGATTTTTTACCTGCCAAACAAAAATACCTGCGTTCCACAAAAAGTCGCCACTGCCTATAAATGTCTTTGCCAGCTCAAGGTTGGGTTTTTCGGTGAAGGTTTTTACTTTGTAAATACCTTCTGCCACCGTCATGCTATCGTGTTGTATATATCCGTAACCGGTATTCGGATGGGTGGGGGTTATACCCAGCGTAACCAAGGATTTGATATGGCTTACAAAATCAAGTGCTTTCATGGTAACAGCCCTGAAAGCTTCATTGTCTAAAATCATATGATCGCTCGGAGCCACAATGAGGGAAGCTTCAGGATCTTTCTGCAATAGTTTGAATGAAATATATGCAATACAGGGAGCTGTATTCTTGCGGCTGGGTTCTGCCACGATATTTTCAAAAGGTAAAAGGTTCAGTTGTTTCTGAACAATAGGAACATATTCTTCGGAAGTAACAATAAAAATGTTTTCGTTCGGAATAAAACTGGCATAACGCTCATAGGTCCATTGTAACAATGATTTTCCGGTATGTAAAATATCAAGAAACTGTTTTGGATACGCTGTTCTGCTCATGGGCCAGAATCGGCTACCAATTCCGCCGGCCATAATGGCCACATAATGATGTTTGTTCATTCCTAATTAATTTGATCCCCTTTTCAGCCCTGCAATATTACAGGCTAATTTAGCAGCGCAATGAAATAGTTTTAATTCCTGTGTCTTATCTCTTACTTTTTTATTCTTTATTTATATAATCCCCTCTCTTATCAGGTCGTGAATATGTAGTATACCCATATAAGTTCCGTTTTCGGCAACAATAAGTTGACTGATATCATTGTTTCTCAACACTTCCAATGCTTCTACGGCAAGCATACCCGGATCGATGGTTTTTGGGTTGGGGGAGTAAATATCCGCAGCAGTAATAGTGCTCAGCTCATTTGTTTTTTCAAGCATTCTCCTGAGGTCGCCATCGGTAATAATACCCAGAACTTTATTTTGAGGGTCTACCACGGCGGTAACACCTAATCTTTTTTCGGTAATTTCTACAATCACCTGTTTTAAACCTGTATCGGGTAATACTTTAGGGCTTTCATTATTTGAATACAGATCGGCCACACGCAGGTATAAACGTTTGCCGAGATTGCCGCCCGGGTGATAACGCGCAAAATCATGGTCCGAAAAACCATTTAACTCCATCAGGCATACGGCCAGTACATCGCCCATCACCATTTGTGCAGTAGTGCTGCTGGTAGGTGCGAGGTTATTAGGACAGGCTTCCTGGCTTATTGTAGTATTTAAAACAATATCAGCCGCTTTGGCGAGGGAGCTTTCGGTATTACCTACCATTCCGATAAGGGTATTACCAAAATTTTTAATCAGCGGAACCAGCACTTTTATTTCAGGGCTCTCCCCACTCTTACTGATGAGTAATACAATATCATCCTGCTGAACCATGCCCAGATCGCCATGAATGGCATCGGCTGCATGCATAAAAAGTGCAGGGGTACCTGTAGAATTTAGGGTGGCTACAATTTTCTGTGCAACAATGGCGCTTTTACCTACACCACTGATCACAATCCTGCCTTTGCAAAGGGCTATCTGGTGAATGGCTTTATCAAAATTTTCATCAATAAAAGCCGAAAGACCAGCAATGGAAGCCGCTTCCAACTCAATGGTTGCTAATGCCGTTTGTACAATCGTTTTTTTCATGCCACGCAAAGGTAAACTTTAACAGCAAACTCTATGTAATCAGCCCATTCTTCGTTAACTTCGCCGTCCTTTCGAAAAAAGCAGGTAGCTTCCTCAGAAGGGCCACCATGGACCGGTTCCGCCGGAAAC
>Ga0164290_1002295_pt1 | contig 14546 bp, 11 predicted proteins | sample Micstemetagenome_FD_108782 | JGI IMG/M metagenome (GOLD analysis project Ga0164290, IMG submission 108782) | Contaminated culture microbial community from soil near Moab, Utah, USA - Microcoleus steenstrupii SON62 (Illumina Assembly) | ecosystem: Environmental > Terrestrial > Soil > Soil crust... | reverse complement strand
AGCTGGCTTCAACTGGTATGCATCCAGTTTTCGACTGCTACCACCTCTTAAATACCACTTTGCAAACCAACGCTTGCAACGTCACCGGTGGAAACCCGAATTCGGGTGACCAAACGTAGCCGCTGCGCGTCTCCTAGGGAGGCCGAGGCTTCGCCACCGCGCGCCCTAGGGTTTGTGCTGCCCAGCCCCCGCGCAGGTTGAAGCACAATCTTGAAAGCGCTTTCAAGACCATGTCCAGCTCCCATTCCTTCCCACGCCGCCATCTGCTTGCGGCCGCCTTCGGCGGCACTGCGGGCTGGGCGCGTGCCAAGGAACAGTCGCCGCTGACCGTCGCCGCCTTCCCGCTCGTCGACGTCATCGCCAAGGACCTGCTCAAGGGCTGGAGCCAGCGCCGCCCCGAGATCCGCACCCACGTCATCAGCCGCCAGTACGACGACCACCACACGGCGATGACGACGGCGCTGTCGACCTCCGGCCATCTGCCCGACGTCATCGCGCTGGAAACCAGCTACCTGGGTCGCTTCTCCCTCGGCACCGGGCTGGAGGACCTGTCCGCGCCGGTCTTCGGTGCCGAGCGCTTCAGGGACCGCTTCGTGCCCTTCGCCATCGACACGGCGCGCAACCGCCAGGGCGCCATCGTCGCCCTGCCGAGCGACATCGGACCCGGCTCGCTGTTCTACCGCCACGACCTGCTGGCCCGGGCGGGGCTGAAGGAGGCGGACCTGACGCGCTCCTGGGAGGACTATGTGGACGCCGGCCTGCAGCTCAAGGCCAGGACGGGCGCCTACCTGATCGGCGATGTGCGCCTCCTGAAGGACATCATCGTGCGCGGCGGCACCCCGGCGGGCGAGGGCCAGTTCTTCGACAACCAGGGCCGGCCGCAGATCACCTCGGCGCGCTTCGTGCGCGCCTTCGAGCTGGCCCAGAAGGTGCGCCGTCAGGGCCTGGATGCGCGCGTGGAGGTCTGGCAGAACGACTGGGCCGAGATGCTCAAGCGCGGGCGCCTGGTCACCGAGATGTCGGGCGGCTGGATGGCCGGCCAGATGGCGAACTGGGTGGCGCCCGGCACCGCCGGCAAGTGGCGCGTGGCCCAGCTGCCCGAGGGCACCTACTGCTCCTACGGCGGCACCTACTACGCCATCCCGCGCCGTTCGGCGCCGGAGAAGAAGCAGCTGGCCTGGCAGCTGATCCAGGAGCTGACGCTGGACCGCCAGCGCCAGCTCGACGCCTTCCGCTCCCAGGACGCCTTCCCCGCCCTGCTGGCGGCCCAGCAGGACGCCTTCTTCGAACAGCCCGTGCCCTTCCTCGGCGGTCAGCCGGCGCGCGTGCTGTGGCGCGAGGCGGCGCAGCGCATCCCCGTCGTCAAGATGCATAAGCAGCACAAGTTCGCCGACGAGGTCATCAACGCCGAGCTCGACAACGTGCTCGAGTACGGCAAGCCCATCCCCAAGGCCCTGGAAGACGCCCAGGCCCTGCTGCTGCACCGGGCCAACCGCTGATGAAGTTCCGCATCCCCGCCCGCATTCCCGGAAGTTGGGCGCCCTACATCCTGGTCAGCCCCTTCCTGATCTTGTTCGCCGCCTTCGGCCTGTTCCCGCTGCTGTTCTCGCTGTGGCTGGCCTTCCAGTCCTGGGAGCCGACCAGCGGTCTGGACTCGATGAGGTTCGTCGGCCTGGAGAACTTCGTCTTCGCGCTGACCGACGGCTGGTTCTGGAAGTCGCTCTACAACACGCTGTGGCTGGCCATTGCCTCGGGCCTGCCGCAGCACCTGGTCGCGCTGCCGCTGGCGGTCTTCCTGCACCAGGCCTTCGGCCGCTGGCGCGGCCTGTTCTCGGGCGCCTACTTCCTGCCCTACATCACGTCCACCGTCGCCATCGCGATGCTGTTCGGCTCGCTGTTCTCGACCGACTACGGTCTCGTCAACCAGGCCCTGCATGCGCTGTTCGGCACCGAGAACATCAACTGGATGCGCTCGCCCGACGCGATCAAGCCGGCCGTCGCCATCGTCGTGTTCTGGCGCTACGTCGGCTTCAACCTGGTGCTCTATCTCGCCGCGCTGCAGACCATCCCGCACGACCTCTACCAGGCCGCCAAGCTCGACGGCGCCGGCCCCTGGCAGCAGTTCTGGCGCATCACGCTGCCCGGCCTCAAGCCCATGATCCTGTTCGGCGTGACCCTGTCCGTCATCGGCGGACTGCAGTTGTTCGAGGAGCCCTTCATCCTGACCAACGGCAAGGGCGGCGCCGACCAGGCGGCCATGACGGTGGGCATCTATCTCTACCGCCTGGCCTTCGACTTCAGCGACTTCGGCGGCGCCAGCGCCCTGGCCTGGATCATGTTCGGCGTCATCGCGGCGCTGACCTGGCTGACCAACAAAGCCTTCGCCGAAAGGCGGGTGGCCGCATGAAGCCGACGCCCAAGCTGCTGGCCTATGCCATCGTCGGCGTCGGCGCCCTCATCATGCTGGCGCCCTTCTATTTCATGTTCGTGTTCGCGACCCAGTCGCGCACCGACATCTTCAACGTGCCGCCGCCGCTGTGGTTCAGCGGCGAGCTGCTCAACAACATCCAGGTGCTGACCACGCGGCTGCCGTTCTGGAAGAACGTCGGCTGGAGCCTGTACGTCGGCCTGATGTCGACGGCCCTGACCCTGCTGTTCTGCTCCATGGCGGGCTATGCCTTCGCGATGCTGGAGTTCCGCTTCAAGCGGGCCCTGTTCGCCCTGGTCATGGCCACCATGATGGTGCCGGCCTTCATGAACATGATCCCGATGTTCATGGTCATGGACGCGCTGGGCTGGATCGACACCCACCGGGCGCTCTACCTGCCCGGCGCGGCGAGCGCCTTCGGCATCTTCCTGATGCGCCAGTTCGCGGCCAGCACCGTGCCCAGGGAGCTGCTGAACGCCGCGCGCATCGACGGCGCCAGCGAGCTCGGCATCTACTGGCGCATCGCCCTGCCGCTGATGAAGCCGGCGCTGGGCACCCTCGGCCTGATCACCTTCATCAGTTCATGGAACAACTTCATGAACCCGCTGATCGTCATGCGCACGGCCGAGAACTACACCCTGCCGCTGGCCCTGCGCAGCCTCTTCAGCACCACCAGCACCGAATGGGGGGCGCTGATGGCCGGCTCGGCCATCGCTACCCTGCCGCTGATCGTCCTCTTCGTCATCTCGTCGCGCCAACTGATCGCGGGCCTCACCGCCGGCGCCGTGAAGTAAAGAACAACAACCCGTCATGTCACAAGCCCCCCTGCATCGCCCGCTGCATCAGCAGTTTCCGCCCAACTTCGTCTGGGGCGTCGCCACCAGCAGCTTCCAGATCGAGGGCGCCGCCCATGCGGACGGCAAGGGCGAGTCCATCTGGGACCGCTTCTGCAAGCAGCCCGGCGCCATTGCCGACGCGAGCAACGGCGACGTGGCCTGCGACCACTTCCACCGCCTGGAAAGCGACCTCGACCTGATCGCATCGCTGGGCGTCAACTGCTACCGCTTCTCCATCGCCTGGCCGCGCGTGCAAGCCCTGGGCCATGGCGAGTTCAACCCCAAGGGCCTGGACTTCTACGAGCGCCTCGTCGACGGCCTGAAGGCTCGTGGCATCCAGGCGTTCGCGACGCTGAACCACTGGGACCTGCCGCAGGGCCTGCAGGACCGCGGCGGCTGGAACGACCGCGACACCGTGCACCGCTTCGTCGACTACGCCCGCCACGTCAACGCCCGCCTGGGCGACCGCCTGGACGGCATCACGACGCACAACGAGCCCTGGGTCATCGCCGTGCTCGGCCACGAGCAGGGCAATTTCGCGCCCGGCATCCAGAGCCGCAAGATTGCGACCCAGGTCTGCCACCACCTGCTGCTGTCCCACGGCCTGGCCCTGCAGGCCCTGCGCGCGGATGGCGCCAGGAGCCAGCTCGGCATCGTGCTCAACCTCTCGTCCACGGTGCCGGCCACGGCCATGCCCGAGGACATCGCCGCCGCCGCCATGGCCGACGCCCGTGGCCGCCGCTGGTATGCCGACCCGCTGTTCAAGGGCAGCTATCCCGAGCAAGTGATGGCCGAGCTCGGCGCCGATGCGCCGGCCGTCCACCCGGGCGACATGGCCGCGATCGCGCAGCCCATGGACTACCTCGGCGTCAACTACTACACCCGCAGCGTCGTCTCGGCCAGCGGTGCGGACTGGAAGCCCGAGGAGCGCGGTCTGCCGGTGTCCGACATGGGCTGGGAGATCTACGCGCAGGGCCTCACCGACCTGCTCTGCCTGCTGCATCGCGACTACCCCGGTCTGCCGCCGGTCTATGTGACCGAGAACGGCGGTGCCTTCAAGGACCAGACGCTCGTCGACGGCCGCGTGCAGGACGACGACCGCATCGCCTATCTGCGCGACCACATCGCCGCCGTCGCCAGCGCCATGCAGCAGGGCGTGCCCATGGCCGGCTACATGGTCTGGAGCCTGATGGACAACTTCGAATGGGCCAGCGGCTATCTGAAGCGCTTCGGCATCGTGCATGTCGACTACGAAACCCAGGCCCGCACGCCCAAGGCCAGCGCCGAGTGGTACCGCGACTTCCTGCGGGCCTGGCGCGGCTGACCCGGAACACCTCGACAACGGAGACAACGATGAGCAAGTTCACCCCCGCCGCCCCCAGCCCCTGGCGCCACATGCTGCCTGCGATCGCCGTCGCGCTGACGGCATGCGGCGGCGGCGGCGGGGCGACCGCGGCGCCGGCGCCAGCACCGGCCGCGCCCGCGCCGGTTCCAGCCCCCGCGCCTGCACCCGCACCCGCACCCGCACCGTCCAACAAATGGACCCTGGTCTGGAGCGACGAGTTCGACGACGCCGCCGGCACCCAGCCCAAGGCCGCCAACTGGAATTACGACCTCGGCAATGCAGAGAACAACGGCTGGGGCAACCGCGAGTACCAGTACTACACCGCCAATGCGCGCAATGCCCAGACCGACGGCGCCGGCATGCTGGTCATCACGGCGGAGCGGGCGACCAACCCCGGCCCCTGCTGGAACGCCAAGCCCTGCGAATACACCTCGGCCCGCATCCACACCAACAACAAGGTCAGCTTCACCTACGGCAAGGTCGAGGCACGCATGAAGCTGCCCACGGGCAAGGGCGTCTGGCCGGCCTTCTGGACCCTGGGCACCGACATCGCCACCAACCCGTGGCCGAAGTCGGGCGAGATCGACATCATGGAGTTCGTGCCGCAGACGCCCAACGCCACCTACGGCACCCTGCACGGCCCCGGCTACTCGGGCGCCCAGGGCATCGGCAAGTCGATCGATTTCGGCGCCCCGGTCATCAACGACTTCCACACCTACACCGTCATCAAGCGTCCCAACGAGATCGTCTGGTACGTCGACGGCAAGGAGTACCACCGCCTGACGCCGGCCCAGCTGCCGGCCGGCGGCACCTGGGTGTTCGAGAAGCCCTTCTTCGTCATCCTCAACCTCGCCATCGGCGGCGACTGGCCCGGCGCGCCGGATGCGACGACGCCCTCGCCGGCGCGCATGCTCGTGGACTGGGTGCGGATCTACAAGGAAGACTAGAGTGCGGCGGTCACCACCCGCCGACCGCCATGACTCGACCGCTGCTCTACCCCTGCCTCGTGATGCTGGTGCTGTCGGCCTGCTCGCGCCCCGCCGACGCGCCGGACCCGGGCCTGCCGACCGACGCAGCGCTGGCCGAGGCCCTGGTGGGGGCCTGGTGCGTCAGCGACGACGGCGGCAAGACCTGCATCGCCTATGACGTCTACGAAAGCCCCACCAGCGTCCTCGCCTGCGGCGCCTCGCCGGCCGGCGACGCCTTCCGGCTGCGCGCCCGCGTGACGGTCGACGGCCACCGTACCTGCTTCGAGATCACCGAGTCTTCGGAGACGCGCTTCTCGACCGTCGGGCATCGCTTCTGCTCGACGGTGCTGGCGCTGGACGGGCGACAGCACCGCTACCGCTTCGACGGCGGGGACAAGGTCGACACGACCTACCGCGTGGCCGCCGACAGCGTGCGCTGCCCGGCCCTGCCGGCCGCACGACCGGCATCGGCCACCTAGGCCGGTCCTCAGGTCTCGAGGCGATCGCCGGCGGCGTCGAACCACAGCGTCTTGGCCGCGTCGAAGCCGAAGCACACGGCGGCGCCGTCCTCGACCTCCGGCTGGCCCGGCAGCACGGCGGAGATCGTGCTGCCACCGCAGCCCATCCAGACCACATGCTGGTTGCCCAGCGGCTCGACGAGCTGGATCTCGGCGGCGAACGGCTGGTCGGCGCCCAGGCGCACGTTCTCGGGCCGCACGGCCAGCGTCAGCACTTCACCTTGCGTGCGTGTCGCCAGCGCCGCAGGCAGCGGCAGCTTCAGGGCCGCCGACACGAACAGGCCGCCTTCGCCGACCTGGCCCTCGATGCGGTTGATGGACGGCGAGCCGACGAAGCCGGCGACGCGCAGGTTCTTCGGCTTGTCGTAGACCTCGGCCGGCGTGCCGACCTGCTGGATGACACCCTGGTGCATGACGACGATGCGCGTGGCCAGCGTCATGGCCTCCACCTGGTCGTGGGTCACGTAGATCATGGTGTTGCCCAGGCGCTGGTGCAGGGTCTTGAGCTCGCGGCGCAGGTCGGTGCGCAGCTTGGCGTCGAGGTTGGACAGCGGCTCGTCCAGCAGCAGCACCTTGGCCTCGCGCACCACGGCGCGGCCGATGGCGACGCGCTGGCGCTGGCCGCCCGACAACTGGCCGGGCCGGCGCTCCAGCAGAGGGCCGAGCTGCAGCATCTCGGCTGCGGCGGCCACGCGCTTTTCCAGCTCGGCCTTGGGCGTCTTGGCCATCTTCAGCGGGAAGGCCAGGTTCTCCTTCACCGTCATCGTCGGGTAGAGGGCATAACTCTGGAACACCATGCCGACGCCGCGCTGGCTGGGCTCGGCGCGCGTCATGTCCTGCTCGCCGATGTGGATGCTGCCGCCGCTGACCGGGTTCAGCCCGGCGATGGTGTGCAGCAGCGTCGACTTGCCGCAGCCCGAAGGACCGAGCAGCACGAGGAACTCCCCGCTGTGGACGTCGAGGTCGAGGTTCTTGATGACGTCGTGCGTGCCGAAGCGGATGCTGAGGTCCTGGATGTGAACGCGGGTCAAGGCTGTCTCCTGTCTTGCAGTATTTTTGCGAGCGTCTGCTGGATCGCCGGCACCGGGATGTCGCGGTTCCAGTAGTCGCTGACGGCTCGTTCGAGCGCCGTCTGCTCCTCGGGCGCCAGCAGCAGTTCGGTGTTGCCGACCAGCCGGCCCGCATCGCGCAGCGCCGCGGCGCCGGCCCGTGCGCAGGCGTCCAGCGCACGGGTGTCGAGGTCGGTGCGCACCGGCACCGAGCCCTTGCGGACGCTGAAGGCGAGCTGGGTGGCCGGCGCCGTCACCGTGCGGGCGAGCAGGCGCTGGGCCGGCAGGGCGCCGCCGCCCCTGTCCTTGGGAAAGACCAGCACGTCGCCGCTGACGATATAGGGCGAGCGCGGGCTCAGCCCCGGCGAGCAGCCGAAGTCCCGGCCCGGTTGCTGGCCGGCCTGGGTGAACTCGCCCTTGGACCAGTCGCCCATGAACTGCAGGCCGGCGCGGCCGCTGACGAGCAGGGCGGTCGTGTCGGCCCAACTGCGCCCGGGCGAGGCCGGATCCACATAACGGCGCAGCTTCTTGTAGCTGTGCAGCACCTGGCGCAGGCCCTCGCCCTGCATGGCGGCCGGATTGCGGTCGCGCAGCACGGCCAGATAGAGGTCGCGCCCGCCCTGGTTGGCCAGCAGGGCGATGAAGAGGTTGAGGTCCTGCCAGGGCTGGCCGCCGTGGGCGAGCGGAATCAGGCCGGCGGCCTTCAGCCTGTCCAGGGCGGCGAAGAGTTCATCGATGCTGCGCGGCTCGGCCTTGACGCCGGCCTTGGCCAGCGCCGCCTTGGAGCTCCACAGCCAGGCCGGCATGTGGATGCTGACGGGGGCGGCATAGACATGGCCGTCGACCTTGACGGCATCCAGCAGTACGGCCGGCAGCACCTCGGCCCAGCGGCCGCGGGCGGCCACGTCGTCGATAGCGTTCAGCCGGCCCTCGCGGGCCAGGCGCACCAGCATGCTGGATGGGTTGAACTGTGCCGCCAGCGGCGGGTTGCCGGCGGCGATGCGCTCCAGCGCGATGGACCGGGCCTGCTCCGACGCCGTCACCGCCAGCTCGCGCCATTGGCCGCCGGCGTCGCGGTAGGCCTCGGCGAGGGCCTGCTTGGCGGCCGTCTCGCCGGGCGAGGTCCACCAATGCAGGATGTCGGCCGGCGTCCCGGCCTGGGCCGCGGCGGCCAGCAGGGCGGGGGCGAGAGCGCGCAACATGGCGCCATCATTACCGAGAATTAAGAAACTTAATATCGTATTAACCATAAGCCGTTGCGCCGCTACAGTCGCCAGCCATGAACCTTCTGCTCGCTGAAGACGACCCCCTGCTGGCCGACGCCCTGCAGCAGCAGTTGCTGAACGCCTCGTTCAAGGTGGAGCTCGCAGACAACGGCGCGGTCGCCGAGTACCTGCTGAAGAAGCAGGACTTCGACGTCGCCATCCTCGACCTCGGCCTGCCGCTGGTGGACGGCCTCACCGTGCTCAAGCGTGTGCGCGAGGCCGGCCGCAGCCTGCCCATCCTCGTGCTGACGGCACTCGACGCGCTGGAGCACCGCGTTGCCGGCCTGCAGGCCGGCGCCGACGACTATCTGACCAAGCCCTTCGACTTCCCTGAGCTGGAGGCCCGCCTGCATGCACTGATGCGCCGCGGCCGCCCGGCCTCGCAGAGCCAGCAGTTGCGCCGCCTCAGCCTGGACCGCACGGCGCGCCGCGCCAGCATCGGCGGCGAGGCCCTGGAGCTGAGCCCGCGCGAGTGGACGCTGCTGGACCTGCTCGTGGCCGAGCGCGACCGCGTCGTCACCAAGCAGCAGATCATGCAGGCCTGGGGCGCCCAGGGAAGCGCCGGGCCGGCCCAGGCGCTCTCGACCCCCTCGGGGGGCGGGCAGGGCGAAGCCCTGACCTGGGGGCCTGAAGCAGGTGGCGGCTCCATCGAGGTCTACATCCACCGCCTGCGCAGGAAGCTCGAAGGCTCGGGCCTGGCCGTGCGCACCGTGCGCGGCCTCGGCTATCTGTTGGAAGCTACGGGGTCGCCGTGAGCGGCCGCTCGCTGCACCGGCAATTGCTGTTGTGGCTGCTGCTGCCGCAGATCGTGCTCTGGCTGGTCGCCGCGTTTGGGGCCTACCGCCTCGCCAGCCGACATGCCGATGAACTGGTCGATGCCAGCCTGCTGCAGGCGGCGCGCGCGCTGGCGCGGCAGATCCGCCCCACGTCCAGCGGCCTCTTCGTCGACCTGCCACGCTCCGCCCAGGACATCCTGGCCGCCGACCCGGAGGACCGCGTCATGTACATGGTCAGCTCGCCGCCAGGCCAGCTGCTGCTGGGCGACGCGCGCATGCCGCCGCCGCCGGGTCAGCCGGCCCTGGACGAGCCGGTGTTCTTCAATGCCACCGTGCCCGAGGCCATGCGCGTCGTCTCGCTGGATCTGCATCTGGGCGCGGCCGGCGCGGCCGACTCGACGCTGCGCGTGCAGGTGGCCCGTTCCAGCGCACCGCGCGAGCTGCTGGCGCGGCGCATGCTGCTCGACACGGCCCTGCCGCTGTCGCTGCTGATCGCGCTGATGAGCGCCGTCGTCTGGGGCGGCATCCGCCGCGGCCTCAAGCCCTTGGCCGAGCTGCAGCAACAGGTCGAAGGGCGGCGGGCCGATGCGCTCGACCCCGTGCAGCTGCGCGCCGCGCCGCCCGAGGTCGGCGCCCTGGCCGGCGCCGTCAACGAGCTGCTCGGGCAGGTGCAGCACAGCCTGGCCACGCAGCGCCGCTTCATCAGCGATGCGGCCCACCAGCTGCGCACGCCCTTGGCCGGCCTGAAGAGCCAGACCGAGCTGGCGCTGGAGGCGGCCACCGACCCGGCGCTGCGCCAGCGCCTCGAACGGGTCCATGAGAGCGCCGTGCGTGGCGCCCGACTGGTGTCGCAACTGCTGGTGCTGGCGCGTGCCGAGCCCGAGGCCGTCGCGGCCCAGGGCTGGTCGGTGGTGGACTGCAGCCGGCTGGTCCACGAGGCCACCGCAGAGAACGTGCCGCGCGCGCTCGCCGCGGGCTGCGACCTGGGCGTCGAGAGCGCGGACGAGAACCTGAGCGTGCAGGGCGTCGAACTGCTGCTGCGCGAAGCCCTGGTCAACCTCATCGACAACGCCATTCGCTATGCCGGCGACGGCGCGACCATCACCGTCAAGCTGCGCCGCGCGAGTGACGACGTGTGGCTGGACGTCGAGGACAACGGCCCCGGCCTCGCGCCCGAGATGCGCGAGCGCGCCTTCGAGCGCTTCGTGCGCGGCGCGCCCAACGGCGAGGGTTGCGGCCTGGGCCTGGCCATCGTGCGCGAGATCGCCGAGCGCCATGGCGGCAGTGCCGCGCTTTTACCTGCCGCGCCGCATGGCTGTATCGCCCGGCTGACCCTTCCTGCGGCCTGACTGGCGAGAATGGCGGTCCTGGCTATCGAACGACCCCCATGACCACCCGCACCGTCTACGGCGCCTGCCCCCACGACTGCCCCGACACCTGCGCCCTGCAGATCACCGTCGAGAACGAACGCGTCATCAAGGTGCAGGGCCGCGCCGAGCATCCCAGCACCCATGGCGCCCTGTGCACCAAGGTCTCGCGTTATGCCGAGCGCACCTATCACGCCGAGCGTGTGCTGCATCCGCTCAAGCGGGTCAGCAGGAAGACCGAGGCGCCACGCTTCGTGCAGGTCACCTGGGCCGAGGCCATCGCCGACATTGCAGCGCGCCTGAAGGCGGTGAAGGACCCGCAGTGCATCCAGCCCTACAGCTATGCCGGCACCATGGGCCTGCTCCAGGGCGAGGCCATGGCCGGCCGGTTGTGGAATGCCTTGGGCGCCGCCCGCCTGGACCGCACCATCTGTGCGTCGGCCGGTGGTGCGGGCCTGGCCGCCACCTATGGCCACAAGCTCGGCATGCACACCCGCCACTTCGCGGGTGCGAAGCTCATCATCATCTGGGGCAGCAACTCGATCACGTCCAACCTGCATTTCTGGACCTATGCCAACCAGGCCAGGCGCGAGGGCGCCAAGCTGGTCTGCATCGACCCGCGCAAGACCGAGACGGCCGACAAATGCCACCAGCACATCGCCGTGCTGCCCGGTACCGACGGTGCCCTTGCCCTGGGCCTGATGCATGAGCTCATCCACAACGGCTGGCTGGACCAGGACTACATCGACCACCATGTGGACGGCTGGGACGAGCTGCGCGGCAAGGCCCTGGACTGGCCGCCCGAGCGCGTCGCCGCGGTCTGCGGCATCACGCCCGACGAGGTGCGTGGCCTGGCGCGCGACTACGCCACCATCAAGCCGGCCGCCATCCGCATGAACTATGGCCTGCAGCGCGTGCGCGGCGGCGGCAATGCGGTGCGCCTGATCGCCCTGCTGCCCTGCCTGACCGGCGCCTGGCGCCACGAGAGCGGCGGTGCCCTGCTGTCGGCCTCGGGCTGGAATGCGCCCTTCAAGAATGCGAACCTCGAGCGCCCCGACCTGCTGGCCGGCCGCAACCCGCGCATGGTCAACATGAGCACCATCGGCGACGCGCTGCTGCAGGCCGATCCGCCCATCGAGGCCCTGGTCGTCTACAACAGCAACCCGGTGGCCGTGGCGCCGGAGTCGCCCAAGGTGGTCAAGGGCTTCCAGCGCGAGGACCTGTTCACCGTCGTGCTCGAGCACTTCATGACCGACACCGCCGACCTGGCCGACTATGTGCTGCCGGCCACCACCCAGCTCGAGCACCTGGACGTGCACACCTCCTATGGCCACACCGACGTGCTGATGAACCAGCCGGCCATCGCGCCGCTGGGCGAGGCCAAGCCCAACACGCAGATCTTCCGCGAGCTGGCCGCGGCCCTGGGCCTGACCGACCCCTGCTTCCGCGAGAGCGACGAGGCGCTCGCCGCCCAGGCCTTCACGCCCGACATCGACATGGCCCGGCTGCGCGAACAGGGCTGGCAGCCGCTGCCCATTCCCGAGGCGCCGTTCGCCCGCGGAGGCTTTCGCACGCCCAACGGCCGCGCCCAGGCCGCGGGTGCGGACTTCGTGCCCAACTACGAGAGCGCCGCCAGCGCGCCCGAACTGGCCGCGCGCTATCCGCTGGCGATGATCTCGCCGCCGGCGCGCAACTTCCTCAACAGCAGCTTCGTCAACGTGAAGAGCCTGCGCGACATCGAGGGCGAGCCCGTCATCGAGATGCACATCGGCGATGCGCTCGAGCGCGGCCTGGTGGATGGTGCCATGGTGGCCGCCTTCAACGACCGCGGCCGCTATGTCGCCCGCCTCAAGGTCAGCCCGCGGGCCCGGCCCGGCGTCGTCAACGGCCTGGGCGTTTGGTGGCGCAAGCTCGGCGCGCAGGGCACCAATGTCAACGAGGTCACCCACCAGCGCCTGACCGACATGGGCGAGGCGCCGGCCTTCTACGACTGCCTGGTGCAGATCGAGGCAGCGTGAATATTCAGAGGCGGCAGTCGGGGCGCCCGCGGCGCCGGCGCCCGCACAATCCCGGCTCACAAAAAGCCAGGGAGAACCATGAAGACCCGTTTCTACGGTGGGCTGCGCCATGCGGCGGCGGCCTGTGCACTCGTGTTGCTGAGCGCCTGCGGCGGTGGCGGGGGCGGTGGCAGCACGACGGCGCCACCGGCACCCGTCATTCCCGATCCCGTCGTGCGCATCAGCGCCTCGTCCACCCAGCTCTATGCGGGCGAATACGTGCAGTTCACGGGCGGCGATCTGCAGGCCAACGTCAGCTGGCGCTGGGAGTTCGGCGACGGCACGACGGCCGACGGCCTGTCCGTCGAGCGGCGCTTTGACCAGGCGGGCAGTTTCAGCGTCACCGCCATCGCGCGGAACAGCGCCGGCGCCACGGTGCGTGCCAGCACGACGGTGCAGGTGGCTGCCAAGCCGGCGTTCGCCGCGCGTGCCGCCGGTTCGACGACGCTGCAGGCCGGCTGCAGCGGCCTGCATTGCGCGGTGGCCGCCGATGGCCGCTATGCCGGCAGCGGCCTCGGCATCTGGCGCATGCGCAATGCAGGCGTCACAGCCCAGCTGATCGACGTGGACATTGCCAATGTGCAGGCCGGCCAGCCGGTGACCCTGGTCTTCAGCAATGGCGAGGCCGGGGATGCGGCCGAGCTGCCGCAGGGGGGCAGCGCCCCGGTTGCGAGCCTGTCCGCGGTGCCGGGCGCCCGCATCCAGGCCGCTCCGGCCCTCGACAACGCGGCCGAAGAGACGCGCCGCGACACCCATCACGCCCGGCTGCTCGGCCAGATGCGCCAGCAATGGCTGGACGACCTGCGTGACGAGCAACGCCGTCCCCAGGCGCCTGCCGACGACGGGCCGCGCCGGCGCGCCCTGGCGGCGACCGAGGTCGGCAGCACGCGGGTCTGGAACGACCTCTACGACGACCTGACGAAGCCGGTGCCCTTCACGGCCGCGGTGCTCAGCACCTGCACGACCGGGACGGGCCGCCGCCTCGTCTTCTGGGTGGACCAGGAGCTGACCACGGCCCGCACCGTCGAAGCCGCCCAGGTCGAACCCCTGAAGCGCAGCTTCTGCGGCGACCAGGGCGGTTTCGCGCGCGCCATCGCCCTGCTGGGCGATGTCTGGGGCGGCACCGAGGTGGCCCGGCGACCCTGGCTGATCCAGGAAGCCCCCGGCCAGCTGCAGGACGTGAACATCGTCATCACCAACCGCATGGGTTCCGACGACGACGTGGCGGGCTATTTCTTCGGCCTCAACAATTCCTACCGCTGGCGCAGCAGCCGCTACACGCATTCCAACGAGGCCCTGGCCTTCTTCATCAGCGGCTCGGGCCTGGCCGCCAATCCCGACTTCTACACCTCGACGCTGGTGCACGAGCTGACCCACATGGTGAACTACCACCAGCGCAGCATCCAGCGCGGCGTGGCTCACGACGACTGGCTGGAGGAGATGTCCGCCATGGCCACCGAGGACCTGTTGGCCGAGACCATCACGCCCGGCATCAACAAGATCGTGGGCACGCGCCTGCCCAGCTATCTGCGCTCCGGCGGCATCACGTCCTTGATCGACTGGCTGGAAACAGCCGGCAACAACTACAGCGCCGGCGGCAGCCTGGCGGCCTTCCTGAACCGGCGCTACGGCAGCGGCTGGACGAGGCAGCTGGTCAGCGACTGCGGGGACGCCAGCTACGCCTGCCTGGACATGCTGCTCAAGCGCGCCGGCAGCGAGGGCCTGGCGGACGAGTGGGAGCGCATGGGCAGCAGCGTGTTCGGCGGCATGCCGCAGCGCCATGCGCCGCTGGGCTACGGCTTCCCGCAGGTGCAGTGGGACGGCCACTGGCTGATGGGCGCCGACACCGCCCAGCTGGGCGGTACCCGCAAGGTATCGCCCCTCGGTGCCGTGACGCGCTTTGGTGCCACCTCCCACACCTACCAGGACGACCAGGT
>Ga0164290_1002294_pt1 | contig 14569 bp, 14 predicted proteins | sample Micstemetagenome_FD_108782 | JGI IMG/M metagenome (GOLD analysis project Ga0164290, IMG submission 108782) | Contaminated culture microbial community from soil near Moab, Utah, USA - Microcoleus steenstrupii SON62 (Illumina Assembly) | ecosystem: Environmental > Terrestrial > Soil > Soil crust... | reverse complement strand
CATAAAAACATTTTAACCGCGGCAAATGTAGGGAAAAAGGAGCCCACCCCGACCTTGTCTGCAAAAGGCTCCACAATAGCTTACTGTTCTTACTATAAGGTTTTTACTTGCCTGATTATATTTTTTCTAAGGTGCCGCTTCCGTCTCAAACCGCTCTACAGAGTGAATGCCCTGCAAGGATTTCAGCCTATCCACTAACTCCTCGAGTTCTTCTTTATCATGCACAAATAATTTTATAGAGCCTTCAAAAATGCCATCGTGTGCTTCAATAGTAATGGCAGAAATATTAATACGCAGCTCACCTGATATTAGGTTGGTGATCTTACTCACTACTCCTACGTCGTCCATACCAACAATTTTCAAACCGGTAAGGAAAGAGATCTCTTTATTCTTAGCCCATTTAGTTTTTACAATCCGGTGTCCATAATTGGCAAGCAGCTTATTGGCGTTTGGACAGGTGTTGCGATGGTTGGTCAAGCCTTTGCCTGTTGTTACAAACCCAAATACATCATCACCTGGTATAGGCTTACAGCAGTTAGCCAAATTATAAACGATCTTATCACTGCTTTCACCAAAAATGATCAGCTCTGCATCTTTCTTTTGTAAAGCATGCGGCTGGTATTCCGGCTTTATTTCCATTACCCTAACCGGCTTAGGTGCTTCCAGCTTTTCACCGCTTATCTTGAATTCCTTTAGCTCCTTCAGATCAATATTCTTCACAGCCACACCATAATACAGATCAAGTGGCGCAGCCAGTTTGTAATAAGCTACAATCTCGTCTATGTTATGATGGTTGAAGGCAACACCCAACCCTTCTAGCTTACGTTGTATCGTGTATTTACCTTCCTCGGCAATAGCCTTCTTCTCTTCTTTTAAAGCATCTTTTATTTTGCTTCTGGCCTTGGCCGTTACAACAAAATTCAACCAGTCTTCCGATGGCTTTTGCTTGTTCGATGTGATGATCTCTATCTGGTCGCCACTCCTAAGCTTATGCGAAATAGGAACCAGTTTATGATTCACTTTGGCTCCAATACACTTTACTCCCACTTCACTATGCACAGAAAAAGCAAAGTCCAGTGCTGATGCACCTACAGGCAACATCTTCACATCGCCTTTAGGTGTGTACACATAAATTTCTTCGGCAAGAAAACTGCGTTTAAAGTCCTGAAGAAAATCAACCGAGTCCACATCCTGGCTGGTGATCACCTCACGTATCTGGTTAAACCATTTGTCAAAACGGCTTTCATCATTAGTGCCTTCTTTATATTTCCAATGTGCCGCCAAACCTTTTTCAGCAATATCATTCATCCGCTTGGTGCGTATCTGCACTTCTACCCATTTTCCCTGTGGGCCCATTACAGTTGTATGCAAAGCTTCATAGCCATTGCTCTTTGGATTGCTCAACCAGTCACGCAAACGTTCCGGCGATGGATTGTATTCGTCAGTAATAATGGAATAAACTTTCCAGCAATCTTCTTTTTCTTTTTCGGGCGGCGAATCTAAAATGATACGAATAGCAAAAAGGTCATACACTTCTTCAAACGACACACCTTTCTTCTTCATCTTGTTCCAGATGGAGTGAATGCTTTTTGGCCGGCCGTAGATTTCAAACATCAATCCCGTCTTATCCAATTTATCCTGCAGAGGCTTAATGAACTCGTTGATGTATCGTGTACGTTCTCTTTTTGTTTCCGCCAGTTTTTTTGCAATCTCTTTATAGGTCTGAGATTCGAGATACTTCATTGACAGGTCTTCCAGTTCCGTCTTGATGTTGTACAAACCCATACGGTGTGCTAAGGGTGCATACACATAAACCGTTTCTGAAGCGATCTTTAATTGCTTCTCCTGCTTCATGCTGTCCATTGTTCGCATGTTATGCAGCCTGTCTGCCAGCTTGATCAATATTACTCTCGGGTCATCTGTTAGTGTAAGAAGTATCTTTCTAAAATTCTCTGCCTGTTGAGAGGCATTGACGTCTATTACGTTGGATATTTTAGTTAATCCATCAACGATCTTGGCGATCTCGCTGCCAAATTCTCTTTGTACATTATCAATGGTAATGTCGGTGTCTTCCACCGTATCGTGGAGCAAGGCGCAAATGCTTGACCGCACACCCAAACCAATTTCTTCCACGCAGATCTTAGCTACGGCTATAGGATGGAGAATGTAAGGTTCACCACTTTTCCTTCGCATGGTCTTATGTGCATCAGCAGCCATCTCGAAAGCAGTGCGTATAAGCTTACGGTCCCCGGGCTTGATGCGGGACTTCAGGACTCGAAGCAGCCCCTTGTACTCTCTAAGGATCAGCTTCCTCTCCTGCTCTTCATTCAAATTATATTTTGGTAACTGTGCAACGGTTTCCATAGAAATTCAAAAGTAAAAAGTAATAAGTCAAAAAGGCTTCCAAACTATTACGAGATGGAGCAATCAACAATATACCTCAAAATCTGCAAACATGTATTGAATGACAAGCTGGTAAGGAGCCATTCTTTAACTGTAATTTTTCAATCTTATTGCAGTAACAAATAGGCTGGGTGATTTGTTTTTATCCGAAACCCTTACTTTTGCAGCCCAAGTAAAATTTAAGGTCTATAACAAGCTTTAAATTTTGCATTTTTATTTTTCATGCGGGTGTGGCGAAATTGGTAGACGTATCAGACTTAGGATCTGACGCCGCGAGGCATGGGGGTTCGAGTCCCTCCACCCGCACTCTTTTTTATGTTGATTGGTTGATTTGTTTAGTGGTTAATTAGTTCTTCTCTTTCTGGCCTTACCAATCAACCAATTAACTAATCAACGAATTAACGAATCAAAATGGCTACAGTTACTACACAGGATGTTGCTCCTTTACAAAAGCAGTTTAGCATAACTATTAACAAAGAAGATTACTTACCGCAGTTTGAAAAATCACTGAAAGAATACAGCAAGAAGGCGAACATCCCAGGCTTCAGGAAAGGAATGGTTCCTGCCGGCCTGATCAAAAAAATGTATGGCTCTTCTCTTTTAACAGACGAAGTCTTAAAAACGGTTGATAAAGAAGTAAACCGCTTTTTGGATGAAGAAAAGCTTGACATTTTTGCCCAGCCACTGCCAGTGGATATGAACATTGCTAACCTCGACGTAAATAATCCTGACAATTATACCTTCACCTTCGAAGTAGGTATGAAGCCTGACTTCCAATTACCTGATTTGGGCAAACAGAAGGTAAAACGTTACAAGATCAATGTTACCGACGAAATGGTGGCTGAAGAATCAGAGCGTTTACGTACCCGCTATGGCAATATGTCTGAACCGGAAACAGTAACAAACGACGAAAACGTTCTGAATGTTACGTTCACAGAAACCGAAAACGGAGCGGTCAAAGAAGGTGGGATTTCAAAAGACAACTCTTTATTAGTAAAATATTTTAAAGAAGGATTTAGACAGCAACTGACAGGTAAAAAGAAGGACGATGTAATTGCTGTTTCAATAGATGACGCCTTCGAGGGTAAGGAGAAAGAATGGGTACTTAATGATTTAGGTTTAGACAGCGGTTCAGGCAAAACCTTCAACATGACCATTACTAAAGTTGGTTTAGTTGAGCCAAGAGAATTGAATGAAGAATTCTTTGCGCAATTGTTTCCTAATGCGGAAGTAAAGACAGAAGAAGAGTTCCGTAATAAAATAAGAGAAGAATTAGAAAAGCAGTGGGATGCAGAAAGCCGTAACCAGTTGCATCATACCTTGTATCACACCCTGCTTGAAAATACGCATATTGATTTTCCTGCTGAATTCTTAAAGCGTTGGATCAAAACCCAGGGCGAAAACAACCAGGTAAAAACAGACGAGCAGGTAGAACAGGAATTCCCCAATTTCCTGAACCAGCTTAAGTGGACATTGATCACTGACAAAATGGTGCAGGAGAATGGCATCCAGGTAAGCCAGGATGATCTGCGCCAGTTTGCAAAACAGCAATTGTTGGGCTACATGGGTATGGGTGCATCAGATGATGAGCAGGATTGGGTAAGAGATTATATTGACCGCATGATGAAGGACAGGAAGTATGTAGAAGATGCTTACAACCGACTGCAAACCCAGCAGATCTTCGATTTTGCGGAGTCAAAGATCAATGCGGTGGAAACTACAATCACTAAAGAAGAGTTCATCAAAATGAACGAAGAGCATCAACACAAGCATCACTAATAGAATTGAAATTCGATATTTGAAAATGGAGAATCGGTTTCCCGATTCTCCATTTTATTTTAATAATCTCTCTATCGGAATGAGGTTTGGTCTGTTAGTTTTTGCGAAAGCTAAGGCCTTGGATAATAAACTTTGCAGTAGTTTCTCCCAACATAGCTCCTTGTTCTATTGAGTAGCGATAATGAATACCACCATAGAGCCTGGATAAACCTGCTTCCATTGCTGCTTCCTGCAACGAAGCAAAACTGCGTTCCTGCATACCTATATCGGTGTAGCTATTGTCTATAACTGCACATCGTTCACCAAATGATGAGCAAAGTGCCATAGCCGCAGCAGTAGAAAGAGTGGCATGTGCTGCCGGAAACTCCGGGTGCGGCGGCGTTGCAATCAATGGCTTCCAGTAGGGATCAATCTGTTGTTGAATATATGTTTCAGGCCGCAGTACATTATAGCTATACTTTCCCTTCCAGGCAAGAATAGACGCATCATGCATGGCAATAGCCATCTTTGCATAAGTTTCTGCGGCTCTCATTAGTGGCAACCTATGTTGATCAATAAGATTTGCTGTAATAAAAGTCCAGTGACCAAAAACGGTTATGTATTTTCCATTGGGCGAATCATCCCAAAAAAGAGCAATTGCTTTTTGTTCCGGAGTTAGGTTTGAAGTCACCGTATAAACTTCCCGTGCCATTTTGTAAAATGAACTGGCGGTATCGGATGAATAAGCTGGATTGATCAGAGCATATACATTGGCTACATCTTTTACCAGGCTCCTGTTTTCTGCCCAAAAAGGTGCAGCCGCCTGCGACGCTGGTGTCCACACATCTTCGCCACTTAATGATATATACTGTTTTGCATTGTTAGAACCATCTGCTTCACTCCATTTGATAATAGCAGATGCTATTTGCTTTCCAAACTTTGCACTTTCATTTAATATGGTTGATGGAATGCCTGCTTTTAAAAAGCTCTGCCTTTTTGCTGCTTCCATCGAATCAATTGATGTTGCGCAAACACCAAATTCACCATAAAAATTCCGCAGCATATCAGCATAAGCTGCATTGAGGCTTTAGACCAGAAAAGTTTTCCTTTAGCAGTGGGAAATTCTTTTAAACCATTTAATTGTCCCTGCAGGGAACGATAATTTTTATTGCTGCCTACAATACTTTGATAAACTGCAATGGCCGTATAGGAAAAATGCCTTGAATAAGCTACATGTACAATACCTTTTGTATTGCGTACCAGGTGGCAATGCAGTTGCATCCAATCGGTAAGTATGAGGCAAGAATTGTTTTTTTCGCTTTTGCTTTCTTGAGCACAAACTGTAGTTGCAAACCCTGAAGCAAGAATTACTATACTAAAGAATATCTTTTTCATACGTTTAAAATTCTTGCGCAAAGTTGTCCTGCCGCTTCAGAAAATAGTTTCCTGTAAAGCCCAGGTTTTTTGCAGAAAGGTTCAAAATGAGACTTCTTCTTTTCGCCCTGCTTTTTTACGGAATTCCATTGGGGTAATGCCATTCTTTTGTTTGAAAAGACGGCTGAAATGAGCCACATTTTCAAAGCCGCTGTCAAATGCCACCGATGCTATTGCATCATTTGTTTGAAGCAATAATTTTTTAGCATGCTGCAGTTTCTTGTCCATTAACCAACGACCTGGTGTGGTTTTAAAAATGGCCTGAAAATCTCTCTTGAAAGAAGAAACACTTCGGTTGGTCATTCGAGAATATTCTTCAATACCAAGGTTATATGAGAAGTTGGCTTCCATAATTTCTTTGAGTGGAGAAATGCCTTGTTCACGGATACTTAAGAAATAACTGCGTAATTCAGCGTTTGCAGGATTATGCAAAATATGGAGCAAAAGCTCTTTAAACTTAATTCCAGGAGGGTTTCAGGAACCGACTCCTTTGAAACAAAGTAAGGGACTATAGAGTGATAGAAACCTTTTATCATTTCATCATCATAAACGGATATGATGGGCTGCGTGGAAGTCATTATTGACTTTTCACCTGGCGCAAAATCTTTTAAAAAAGATAGAATGAAGCTATCTGGTATAATAAAGACTACTATGCAAAATGCCTCATCAAAATATTGTTCTACAATACAGGCGCCTTTTTTTACGAAAGCAATAGAGCCTTGGGTAAGTGTAACAGAAGTTTCAGGAGTATGAAGTGTTTTTTTCCCGCTTAAAACGAAATAGACATAATTATGCTCGGACCACTTGGCAGCTTTCTTTACTTCAACCGGACAATCATAATTCAAAAAGAGTAAGTCCTTACAACAAAATTGTTTAAAGTATTGTGGATTGTTTTTTATCAACTCGTAATAGTTGATCATAAAAGCAGTGTTTTAGCAGGTTGTACAGATGGGCTCTAAAAGTGTTACATGATATATAGTAAAAGTAAAGATTTGTTTTACAAATACGGTTCCACCCTAATCCAAAGACGCATCTTGACCATTAATAATTCAGCCCCATGAAGATCTTTGTCCAATATCAATTGCAATGGCTTACCGAACCCATACTTCTTGCCCTTCCTCAATAAGCCAATTTGTCCTGTTTTGTGGCAAGCATGGTATTTGATAGTTCACAATCCATTAATTTGCTTTAAATCTAATTTAGACGACATGACTTTTAATTCAGAATTTGAGAAATATGCCGTGAAGCATAGAGGAATATCAAGCAATACATTAGACAGTTACGGAAAGTATTCAGTAAAAGCCCTTACCGCAAACGTAATTGAAGAACGTCCTATGAACATAGCAGTAATGGACGTTTACAGCCGTTTAATGATGGACCGCATCATATTCTTAGGCTACCCCATTAACGATGAGGTGGCAAACATTGTGACAGCTCAATTACTTTTCCTTGATTCTACCGACAGGGTAAGAGATATAAACATGTATTTAAACTGCCCTGGCGGTAGTGTATATGCCGGCTTGGGAATGTATGATACCATGCAGTATGTTAGCCCTGATGTAGCTACAATATGTATTGGAATTGCCGCTTCTATGGGTTCGGTATTATTAGCAGCAGGTGCACCTGGTAAAAGAGCTGCCTTAAAGCACTCCCGTGTAATGATGCACCAGCCAAGCGGTGCTATGGGCGGACAGGCTACAGATATTGAGATCACCGTCCGTGAGATCAAAAAATTAAAGAAAGAATTATACGAGATTGTTTGCAATCATTCCAACCGCTCCTTCGAGCAGGTAGAGGCTGACTTCGACCGTGATTACTGGATGACTGCAACCGAAGCCAAAGAGTATGGTTTGGTAGATGAAGTACTGCTGACCAATCCCCGTAAAGAAAAGAAAGTAGCCGAATCAAAATAATTAATCCTAAAACCAAGAGATTGTAAGATGAACCTTCAAGATTTATATAAGCCCTGGAGTTTAATGGGACCAGAACCTGGCCAACCTGAACCAGGACCAACCGAAGAAGAACAAGAAGAAAGAGCAGAGATTGATACCCGCATGTTGTACAAGCGTTTGGAAAACTATTTTTTCAAAAGCCGTTCTATTTACCTGTGGGGACCGGTAGATGATAAGTCAGCAAAAGATGTTGTTACTAAGTTATTATTATTAGAAGCCGATAAGCCCGGTGAAGAGATCAAATTCTTCATTAGCAGCCCCGGTGGTTCAGTAACTAGTGGTATGGTTATCTACGATACCATGAAACTGATCAAGTCGCCTGTAACCACCATTTGTATGGGGCTGGCAGCTTCGATGGGTTCTATTCTTCTGAGCGGCGGCGAAAAAGGCAAGCGTTACATTTTCCCACACGGCGAGGTGATGATCCACCAGCCTTCCATCGGTGGCCATATCCAGGCGGTAAGTGCCGATATGGAAATCCATGCTGAGCAAATTCTCAGAGCTAAGGAAATGGGTGCCCGCATTCTGGCAGAAAATACCGGCCAGACCTACGAACGCATAAAGAAAGATTTTGAGAGAGACTATTGGATGGATGCGGAAAAATCCATTGAGTATGGAATAGTGGATAAAATATTTGACACAAAACTATTCTGATAATAGCCCCGCAATTGCGGGGTTTCTTGTTTTAGTATCGCAAAGAACGCTGAGAAAGCGCAGAGGACCGCTAAGGGTCTTTGCGACTCTTTGCGAACAGCTTTGCGGTCTTTGCGATACTTTCAAGTGCTTAAATAGAATTATAGAACGTACAAGTGAGTGACACAACCGAAGTTCAATAGTAGCAATACAGCCTGTTGCAATAAATTGAACCCTCAAACTCAAGTGTTTACCCCTAAATAAGCAGCATTAGCCTAATAGATTCTTATTATTTTCCCCATTTGCTCGCCTCCCTCGGTCTTTTTTCTATTTTTGCAGGTTCAAATGCAGCACATTGCCCGTTTGAAACGTTCTAATAAAAGGGAGACTTTACTAAATGGCTAAAAATATCTTACACTGTTCGTTTTGTGGTCGCAGCCGCGATGAAGTGAAAATCCTCATTGCCGGCCAGGAAGGCCATATTTGCGAAAGCTGTGTTGAGCATGCAAGAGAGATCATTGACCAGGAACTGATGGTACGGGATGATAAAACATCCGGTGCCTCTTCTTTCAAGCTCACAGTAAAAAAGCCAATTGAACTGAAGAAGTTTCTTGATGAATACATCATCGGCCAGGATGAAGCGAAAAAGGTGCTCTCTGTAGCCGTTTATAATCACTATAAAAGACTGCAATACAAAACATCTGAGGTTGCTAAAGACGAAATAGAAATTGAGAAGAGCAACATTATCATGGTAGGCGAAACCGGTACAGGTAAAACGCTTTTGGCTAAAACCATAGCCAAACTGCTGAATGTGCCTTTCACTATTGTTGATGCTACGGTGTTTACAGAGGCCGGTTATGTTGGTGAAGATGTAGAAAGCATCTTAACCCGTTTATTACAGGTTTGCAACTATGATGTGGCTGCCGCTGACCGTGGCATCGTTTACATTGATGAAATAGATAAGATCGCCAGAAAGAGCGACAACCCTTCCATCACCCGTGATGTAAGCGGTGAAGGTGTTCAGCAAGGCATGCTGAAGTTGTTGGAAGGTACCGATGTCTTAGTGCCACCACAAGGCGGACGTAAACACCCGGAACAAAAGCTTATTAAGATCAACACGCAGAACATACTCTTTATTTGCGGTGGTGCTTTCGATGGTATCGACCGGATCATAGGCCGGAGAGTTCAGACAAACACCATTGGTTTTAATGTAGATAAGATGCAGCAGGAAATGATGAAGAAAAACCTGTTGAGCTATGTGAATGCACAAGACCTGAAATCATTCGGGTTGATACCGGAACTATTGGGTCGCTTGCCTGTTACAACGCACCTGGAACCATTGGATACCGAAACATTAAGAGCTATCCTCACCGAACCAAAGAATGCGTTGATCAAACAATACAAACGCCTTTTTGAACTGGAAGGCATCGCATTGCAAATAGAAGATGATGTGCTGGACTTCATGGTAGAAAAAGCAATGGAATATAAATTAGGTGCAAGAGGCTTACGCAGCATTTGCGAAAGCATTTTGACCGATGCTATGTTTGAGCTTCCTTCCTCAAAAGAAAAATTCTTTACGCTTGACATGGAATATGCAAGACGTAAGTTTGATAAGAGCAAGTTGAGCTTACTGAAAGTAGCATAAGAGTGTTGATTGGTTTATTGGTTGACTGGTTTATTAGGAAGAGGGCCGGCAATCAACACAACCCAATTAACTATTTAACTAATTAACTAATAAACAAACCATAATCATGTTTGGATTTGACAAGGACAACATGCAAGGACAAGTTTCAGAATTGGTAGAAAGATTAAAATCGCAGGCCAATCTTTCCGATGAACAAGCACAAAAAGTGCCGGAAACCATTAAAGGCTTTGTAACCGATAAATATCCAATGCTACGCGGAGCCGTAGAGAATATGTTTGGTAAATAAATTTTCTTCTTACTTGAGACGCTGCACTTTTTTCTTCTTCATCTTTTTATTAGGTTGCACACAAAAAGAAGAATGGAAAGTGCAGCGTTCTTTTTATTACTGGCGGTCGGTTTATAAGCCGAGTGATGAAGAGAAAACAACACTAAAGGAACTAACCGTTGACCATCTTTACATCAAGTTTTTTGATGTGTTTTGGGATCCTTTGCAAAACACACCGCGACCGGTTGCCACGATTCTATTCAGCGAAACACCTTCAACTACCATAACGCCTGTTGTTTTTATTACTAATGAGACACTGGAGAATTTAAAAACTGAAGCTGTCGATTCTTTTGCAAGAAATAATAATAAGCTTCTCAGTTCAACATCTTCAACGAAAGAACTATTATTATCCAAAGAAGTTCAAATAGATTGTGATTGGGCAAAAGGAACAAAAGAAAAATATTTCAGATTGCTGAACACATTAAGAACTCAAAGCTTCTTTCAGAAGAAAACACTTTCTGCAACAATCCGCTTACATCAATTAAAGTTTGTTTCCGAAAGTGGCGTACCGCCGGTGGACAAAGGTTTAGTGATGTGTTATAACATGGGTAACCTTCGTCACCCTGAAACAAGGAACTCGATCATTGAAGATGAAGAGCTAAAGAAATACATAAAGAACCTCAATCACTATTCTCTGCCTGTTGATATTGCTCTTCCCCTATTTGACTGGTTTGTAAAATTTGAGGGGGCTGAATACAAAGGTCTTGTTCATTCTTTCAACCTCCCTCAAAGTTTTCAAAAGCAAAAACGAATTGTTTTTGAAAACGATACAATTATCAATAACATTCCTTTCAAAAAAGGCGAATGGTTGCGATACGAGAACAGTGATCTCTTCACTATTAAACAATCTGTTTATTTACTTACCAAAAAGCTGAAACAAAAAGAACTAAATGTTATTTTGTATCATCTTGACGAGAACTCTTTAAAACACTATACTACTTATGAGCTGGAAGATATTTTTAACAGCTTTCGCTAGCCTTGCACTCACTTTTATTCCGGAGAACATGATCGGTTGTGCGGATGGCCCCGATCCGTATGATTAACATTCGTCTTTTTTCAGTAAGCATTTGACCGATACGAAAGAATACACTCCTTTTTATTATACATCTATGCTGGAGTTTTATGATGACTGGGATTGGGATGCAAAAAAGGATTATTCAAGAGATAAGATCATTGAAGAGTGGAAGGATTACTGCAATGTATCAATGGAAGATGCTGTTCATTTTATTTACCAGGTTCAATTGAATGATATAAAGAAGATTGCTGCCGCATCAAAAAGCAGTGGTGCATTGAACCTGCCAGACAGTGTTCGGGATAATGGAATGACGAAATGCTTCCTGGATAAAAAGAATGCCGCAGCAATTTCCTACATCGAATTTGCAAAAAGCACTGAAGCTTTTTCTGCCGCTCCTGATTGGGAGCATCCTGCTGAGAAAGACAGCCTTGCTATCAATAGATTCATCAATGAAGCTGATGCCCGTTACAAACAAACAACAGATCCTTTCCTTAAAAACAAATATGCCTTTCAACGTTGTAAGCTGTCGTTTTATAACAATCGTTACAATGATTGCATTCGCTGGTATGATGAACATTTTACAGAAAGTAATTCATCTGCAGTAAATGCTTTGGCCTTAAGCTACAAGGCGGGCAGCTACTTTAGACAAGGAAAAAATAAAGAAGCGGCATACTATTTCAGCAAAGCATTTCCAATCACATCTTATAAAAAAGAAACCTACCTCGGTTTTTTCTGGGCAACTGATAATGCTAACCTTGAAAAGCAGGACGAAGTGCTCTCCTTATGTAAAACAGGAAGAGAAAGATCCAATGTTCTTGGCATGTTCTCTTTGTATGGAACCGATCATCGTTTAAATAATATTGAACAGGTTTACCAATTAGAGCCATCTTCTCCGCTGCTTCCTGTATTGGTTACAAGAGAAGTAAACAAGTTTGAAGAATACTACCTTACCCCAAAGCTTGCAGAAGAAAAAGGTGGCAAGGCTTTACATGCAAGTTACTGGTGGGGAGAAGAAAATGAGAGAGGCCCAGATGAAAAAAAGGAATTGACCAAAGCGATTTCTCTATTTAACAAGCTTGGTAATGATGTTGCCCTAAAAGACAGAGCGGGTATTTTGACAGCAGCAGCTTATCTCTCATACATGAATGAAGATTATTCTTCTGCAAAGCAAACCATTACAAAAGCAAAAGGGTTAAGGCCCGATGCAAAAGTGAAAGATCAACTTGAGTTGATTCATCTTCTTGTAATAGCTAATGAAAAGAATAATTTGGATGCTGCGAAAGAAAAAGAATTGGTGCAACCGGTTCAATGGTTAACGCAAAAAGCAGCAAAGGACGACGAATACAAAAAGTTCTTCCGCAACTTTTTTACGGAGATCGTTGCACAAAAATATGAGCAACAAGGGGAAGCTCATAAGGCGGCATTGGCTTATGCAACCGGCGACTCTGGTAATTACTATCCAGTTGGGCTGGAATTTATTCGCAATGAAATGAACACTGCCCAATTGTTAAAGCTTTACGATCTGATAGAGAGCAAAGACAAAACTTCCTTTGAACAATTCCTGGTATCTCAATCGAGTGTAAAACGTGACCAGGTTATTGATGTGATTGGCACTTCGCATCTAAGAGATCAAAATTTTGGCAAGGCAATCGAATGGTTGAAGAAAGCAAAAGACTTAGAACCTCTTGTACAAGAGCGATACAATTGGCAAACAGACAAAACAACAACCTACAATGTTGATCCCTTTCATGATTATTTAAATGACTGGAACCGTTTTGACAAAGTGGTTGCTAAACCTTACAACAAACTTACTCTTGCAGCAGAATGCCTGAAGATTGAAAAGAGCATTGATACTGCCAAGAGTAAAGAGAACCTTGCTAAACTGAATTACCGTTTGGCAAGTGCTTACTACAACATGAGCCATTATGGCAATAGCTGGATGGCAGTTGCTTATGATAGAAGCGGTTCTGACTGGAATGATGGGGTTTATGAAAATGATTGGGACAAAGAATATTTTGGAGTGCACAAAGCGAAGGATTTGTATCAAAAAGCTTATGACATAACGACTAACAAAGAGTTCAAGGCAGCCGCATTATTTATGGTAGCCAAGTGTGTGCAACGGCAAATAGCAGAACCGCAGTATGATTCGGATAATTATGATGCATATGAGAAAAAGATGCAGGTTTTCCAGGTGAGCTTTCAAAACAATCCTTTGTTTCCAAAATTCATTAAAGAGTTTGGCACCACTAAGTTTTACAAGTACACGTATAACCGTTGCAGTTATTTAAGAGACTTTGTAGCAAAACAATCCAAGCTTGCACCAAAGAAAAAATAGTTAAGCCTGCTTTGTAAGGCCTGTTATTTGCTGTGCAATGCAATAAATAATAAACTATGCAAGAATTGATCAACCAGATAGTTCAGAAAACAGGAATTCCTGCTGACAAGGCACAACAGGTATTAGGCGTCGTATCCGGTTATGTAAAACAAAAGTTTCCAGCCTTTGGGAGACAAATTGATTCAGTATTAGGAGGCAGTGGTGGTACACAATCAGGCGGTTCTCAAACTGGTGGCGGAAACCCGTTAGGAGATATTGGCGGAAAGCTTGGTTTTTAAAAATGTTTGGTCCTGCTGAAAAGCAGGATTTTTTATTTCTACTCGTCCTTCACTCAAAAATACCCTGCTACTGGTATTGTACCAACTCTCCCGCCCGGGTACTTTTATCGCAAATCAATTGTATGCACCGCTTTCTGCTATTATGTGCCCTCTTATTTGCTGCGCCAGCTTTATATGCCCAATGCCTTAGTGGCAACTGCGCCGATGGTTTTGGCAAATACAAATACAAAAATGAAGATGTATATGAAGGCAATTTTAAAGGCAACTATTGCCATGGAAAAGGCAAAATAATTTACTCTGGTGGCGACACGTATGACGGTGATTGGGTAAATGGATACAAAACAGGTAAAGGCAAATACTTTTGGAAGAATGGTGATTATTACGAAGGCGACATGAAGGACAATTATTTTGAAGGGTATGGTGTGTTTGTTAATGCCGATAGCAATCGTTATGAAGGCAACTGGAAATTGGGAAAGTATGAAGGCAGGGGAAAGTATTTCTTCAAAGACGGCCGTATATACGATGGTGAATGGGTGAAAGGTGTAAAAAATGGAAAGGGCCGTTTTACATGGCCTGATGGCGGATGGTATGAGGGCGACTGGAAAAACGGCATGTTCGACGGGTTTGGCAAACGCTTCTACATAGACAGTTCAGAATATGAAGGAACCTGGTTGGCCGATAAATGGGAAGGCAAGGGAAAATACAAGTATAAGAACGGCGATATTTATGATGGTGAATGGAAAGACAACAAAAGACATGGATTTGGCAAGTACGTAGCTAAAAGCGGATTG
>Ga0164290_1002293_pt1 | contig 14579 bp, 12 predicted proteins | sample Micstemetagenome_FD_108782 | JGI IMG/M metagenome (GOLD analysis project Ga0164290, IMG submission 108782) | Contaminated culture microbial community from soil near Moab, Utah, USA - Microcoleus steenstrupii SON62 (Illumina Assembly) | ecosystem: Environmental > Terrestrial > Soil > Soil crust... | reverse complement strand
GGCGACCACGGCCTCTTCCGCCGTCTCGGTCACCTCGACCGAGCGCTCGCGGAAGGCGTCGCCGGCGAGCGCGTCGCCGGTCAGCGCCTGGTTCACCGGCCGGCGCTCGACGTCGACGTGCTCTTCCCGCAGCCGCACCTGCTCGTGGACCGGGATCTCGCGGACGTAGGAGCGGACGCGAACCCCGCCGCGCGAGACCTCGCGCTTGCCCACCGCGAGCTGCTCCTCCACCACCGGGATCCGCTCCTCGGCGCCGCCGCGCGCGGCCGACGACGCGGCCGCCAGGCCCGCCGCGCCGACGCCCGACGCGCCCATCGAGCCGGCCGTGGTGCCCGCGGTGGTGGGGATGCCCGACGCCGCGGTGCCCGCGGCGGCCGTCGCCGGCGCCCAGCCGCTCTTGCGGAATTCGGCCTCGCGCTCGTCGACGTTCACCGCGTTCGAATTCTCGAGGATGCGGTGCGCCTCGTCGGCCTTCTCCTCGTCGACGTTCACCGTGAGCAGATAGTGGCCGCGGCGGACGCCCTCCTCATAGAAGTGGCGGTCCTCGTCGGGCGGGAAGGCGCCCTTGAGGTTGCCCCAGAAGCCGCGGTTCTCGTGCGTCGAGTGCGCGTCGCGCGAGAAGCCCGGCGAGTTCTTGTCGTGGAGGTTCGTGCCGTCGGTGTCGATGATGCCGAGGCGCTCGAGTTCGGCCTGGACGCGCTCGGCGTCGGCGCGGCTTTCGTACATCGCTGTCATGGTACGCATCGTGCTCACTCCTGGTTGTTGGCCTGGTGGTCGGTGGGTGGTGGGTCGCCCCGGCCCGCGTCGTCCCGCTCCACCACCGCCCGGGTGGACCTGAGACCGACCTCCCGCTCGACCGGCTCGACCGAGGTCCGGCGGCGGATGTGGATCTCCTCGCGCACGACGAGGCGCTTCTGAATCACGAGCACCTCCTCGACGACGGGGAGGATCGTGGTGTCGCCTTCGGTGCGCACCGGCGGCGCCTCGTCGACGATCTCGTTCACCTCGCGGCGGACGATCTCGACGTCCTCGCGGACGAGCGCGTCGCGGACGAGCTCGGTCCGCTCCTCGACCGCGGTGCGCACGCGCACGCGGCCGGTCTCGACGGTGCGCTTCTCGACGACCGCCGTCTCCTCGACGACCGGGACGCGGATCTCGTCGGGTGTCGTGCGCCCGTCGGGCATGGCCGCTCCCCTCGCGCTCGCCCGGGCCGCACCCGCGTGCGCCCGTGCCGCTCTTCGTTCCGTGCCGGAGGGTCCGGCCGCGCCCTCGGAAGGGCGCGGCCGGTCCGGAATCAGGTGCGGTGCACCGAGCTGGTGCCGTGCGTCGCGTGCGTGTCGTGCTTCTCGTGCTTCCGGCGCAGGCCGAGGAGCCCCAGCAGCCCGAGCAGGCCGAGCCAGCCCCAGTCGGTGTCGTCCTCCCGGCGCTCGGTCGTCGTGACCGTCGTGTCGGTGGTGGTGCCGGTGGTGGTCGCGTCCTGCGCCCGGGCGGCGCCCGACGCGAAGGTGGCGGCCGCCAGGGCGGCGAGCGTGGCGTGCTTGAGGGTCATGGTTCGCTGCTCCTGTCGCGTCGTTTTCAGGGCGCGCGGACGGCCCCCGCCGCGGCGGAGCCGTCGCGGGTCGTCCCGCGCCCAACCTCTTCGGTATGCACTTCACGGTGCACAAGCTGTGCACGGTAGGGTGCATCAACAGACCGACCGCTCACGTGTTCCGTGACATTTCGTTGACACCGGGAAACAATGGGGCCGCGGCGCTTCGCCGCCCGCGTCCGTCCGTTGCCGCGGTGCGTTGACCCGTTCGAAGGAGCCGAGAAGATGGCGACGGCGGCCGTCGCGCACCCCCAGTGGCCCGAGGCCAACCACCTGCTCGCCCGCGTGCCCGACGACGAGCGGAACCGGCTCCGCGCGTGCCTCGAGCCGGTCGAGCTCGCGCGCGACCGGGTGCTCTACGAGCCCGGCGATCCCCTCACCCACGTGTACCTGCCGAGCTCGGGCATGATCACGCTCGTGGCGGTCATGGCGGACGGCCGCGGCGTCGAGACCGCCACGATCGGCCGCGAGGGCGCGGTGGGGATGAGCGCGTCCGGCTACGTCGACCCGGCCTTCATGCGCGTCGTCGTCCAGGTGGAGGGCGAGGCGCACCGCGTGACCGCGGCCGAGTTCGAGGACATGGTCGACGCGAGCGTCGGCTTCTGTTCGGCCGTGGTGCGGTGGCGCGAGGTGCTCACGCGCACCGCGCTCCAGGCCGTGGCGTGCAACGCGGTCCACGTCGTCAGCCGGCGCGCGGCGCGCTGGATCCTCACCACCCACGACCGCACCGGCGCCGACCGGCTGCCGCTGACGCAGGAAGTGCTGGCCGAGATGCTGGGCGTGAAGCGCAACGCGGTGAACGCGGTGGCGCGCCGGTTCCAGGACGACGGGCTGATCGAATACAGCCGCGGGCGCGTCTCGGTCGTCGACCGCGCCGGGCTCGAGGCGGCCGCCTGCGAATGCTACCGCCTCATCCGCGCCGAGATCGGCCGCATGGCGAGCGATCCCCCCAGCCCCGAGTGCTTCGACTGACGCGGGGCCATCGGCCTAGATCAGGTCGCGGACGACTTCCATGTAGCGGATGAGGCCGGTCGGCTTCACGACGTAGCTGGCGCAGCCCAGGCCTTCGGCGCGGTCGCGGTCGTGCGCCTCGAAGGACGAGGTGAGAACGGTCACCGGCACGCCGGCGAGGCCGGGCAGCGCGAGCGCGGTCTCGAGGAGCTCGAAACCGTCCACCTTCGGGAGCTTGAGGTCGAGGAGGACGGCGGCGGGCTTGGGCTTCGCGCCCGACGCGCAGGCGACGAGGAAGCGCGCCGCCGCTTCCCCGTCCGACAGGACGTAGAGACGGTCGGCGAGCCCGGCGAGCCGCATGCCTTCGAGCGCGAGCTCGGCGTCGCGCGGGTCGTCCTCGATCAGGAGAACGAAGCCGTCCGCGCGCGGCTCTTGCCTCATGGTGGCCGGGAGCATGTCGACCCTCCCTCGCGCGGCACCCGCGCCGCCCTGGACCTTTCCGACGCCGACGCCACGGGCGGGTTCGCCGCCTTCGGAATCGCAGGATGGCAGGCCCGGGGGCGCCGCGACAGATTCGGAATCTACCGGGCCGCCCCTCAGGTCGGCAGCGTGAAGCAGGCGCGGTGGCCGCCCGCGCCGCCTTCGAACCAGATGCGGCCGCCGTGGGCCTCCACGATGTTGCGCGCGATCGCGAGCCCGAGCCCGAGGCCGCCGGGCTTGGTGGTCGCGAACAGCTCGAAGGCGCGGCCGGCGAGCTCCGCCGGCAGCCCCGGCCCGCCGTCGGCGACCGTCACGCGCACGAGGTCGCCGTCGGGCGCCGCCGCGAGCGCGACCGGCCCGTCGGCGGCCTCGAGCGCGTTCTTCAGGAGGTTGGTGAGCACCTGCTGGATCTGCACGCGGTCGACGAACACGCGGCGGGCGCCTGGCGCGATCTCGACGCGGATCCGGCCGCGCACCGACGGGCCGAACGGCGCCAGCCCCAGGAGCTCCTCGACGATCGCGCCCAGGTCCTCGGGCCGAGCGGCGGGCTGACCGAGCGCGACGAAGTTCCGCATCCGCCGCACGATCTCGCCGGCGCGCATCGCTTCGGCCCGCGCGCCCTCGATCGCCTCGATCGCCAATGCGTCGGCGCCGTCGCGCTCGAGGATGCGCTTGGCGGCCGCGAGGTAGTTCGCGATCGACGCGTGCGGCTGCTGGAGCTCGTGGGCGAGCGTCGCGCCCATCGCGCCGGCGGTGAACATCCGCCCCGCGCGCTCCAGCCGCGCGTGGAGGTCGCGCTCCTCGGCCTGCGCGCGCTTCTGCTCGGTCACGTCCTCGAGCACGATCACCACCGAGCGCAGTCCCCCGGCGACGTCGGGCACCTGCGAGATCTGGCTGCGGCACCAGACCACCGAGCCGTCGGGCCTCAGGCAGCGGTGCTCGAGGACCAGCGGGGCGCCCGACGCGAGCTGCGCGGCGAACATCGCCTCGACGAGGCCCACGTCGTCGGGGTGCGCAAGGTCGCGCCAGTTGCCGCCCTCGATCTCGTCGGGCCGGCGGCCGAGGATCTCGGCGTAGCGCTGGTTGGCGCTGAGCAGCACACCGTCGGGGGTGCGGTGGCAGATGCCGACGAGCGCCTGCGCGTGGATCGTCGACAGCTCCGCCTCGCTTCGGGCCAGCGCGAGCTCGGCGAGCTTCTGCTCGGTGATGTCCTGCTGGACGCCGTAGGCGCGCCGCGCGCGGCCGCGGTCGTCGAACTCGACGCGGGTGCGCGAGCGGGTCCAGCGCGTCGCCCCGTCGGCGCGCCGGATACGGTATTCGACGACCGATTCGACGCGCCGCTCGCGGAACAGGTCGCGGACGTGCCCGGCGACGCGCTCGCGGTCGTCGGGGTGGACGGCGGCGAGCCATTCCTCGCCCGACCATTCGCCGCGGTCGCCGGGCAGGCCGTAGTTCTCGAAGAAGGCGGGCGTGCCGGTCGCGCGGCCGGTCTCGGGATCGATCTCGAACAGGCCGGTGCGGCCCGCGCGCTGCGCGGCGAGCTGGCGCGCCTCCTCGCGCTTGCGGTCGGTGGCGTCGGCCCTCAGGCCCGTGACGCGGAGCGCGCGCCCGTCGGCGGCGCGCGCCGTCACGAGCGCGCGGTCGAGCACCCAGATCCAGCGCGTGTCGAGGCCGCGCAGCCGGTATTCGCATTCGGCGGTGTCGGTGTCGCCCTTCAGGAGGTCGCGGAGCGTCCGGCGGACCCGCGGCAGATCGTCGGGGTGGACCATGCGCTCGACGTCGTCGCGGGTGCGGCCGAAGGCCTCGCGCGGGCCGCCGGCCAGCGCGCGCGTGTCGCTCGTCCACCAGTCGCCGGCCGCGAGGTCGAGCTCCCAGGCGTAGCCGCGGAACGCGCCGAGCGCGCGCGCCAGGCGATCGGCGTCGTCGGCCTCGCGCAACAGGTCCGCGGCGGTCGCCATGCTCCCCTCCCGTGCGCGAGCGTAGCATCGACGGGCCCGAGGCGGCGACAGGGAAGTTGCGATGCCGCAACGAATGCGACGGACCGAGCGCGGCGCGCAACCGAATCGCGGCGGTTCACGTATGTCCTTCCGTCATGACCGAACTTCCCGCCCCGCTCGCCGCCTGGTCCGAAGCCCCGCGCGTCCGCGCGATGAACGACGCGCCGCTGCGCGACGGCCCTTATGTGCTGTGCTGGCTGCAGCAGGCGCTGCGCGCGCGCGACAACCCGGTGATCGACGCCGGGGTGCGGCTGGCGAACGGGCTGGGGCTTCCGGTGCTCGTCTATCACGGGCTGCGCGAGGACTATCCCTTCGCGTCCGACCGGCTGCACCGCTTCATCCTCGGCGCCAGCCGCGACGTCGCGCGCGGCTGCGCCGACCGCGGGCTCTCCTGCGTCCAGTACGTCGACCGTGCGGCCAAGCGCGAGAAGGGGCTGGTCTATCGGCTCGCGGCGCAGGCCGCCGCCGTGGTGCTCGAGGACCAGCCCGCCTTCGTCGCCCAGTGGCAGGCCGAGCGCGTGGCGGCGAAAACCGGCACCGCGGTGTTCGCGGCGAACGCCGCCTGCCTCGTGCCGCCCGCCGCGCTCGATCAGGGCGTGGGCACGACCTCGGCGTTCCGGCGGCGCCACGAGAAGGCGCGCGAAGCCTGGTCGGCGTGGGCCGACGAGGAGCCGGCGGCCTCGCCCTACACCGGCCCGCTGCCCTACGAGCCCGACTATCTCGGGCTGATGGACGACACCGGGATCGACGCGCTGGTGGCCGGCTGCGACATCGACCACGCGCTCGAACCGAGCCCGATGTTCCCGCCGACGCGCGAGGAGGTGGTGCGGCGCCTCGAGCGGCTGCGCGACGAGGTGCTCCCCGCCTACGCCGGCGCGCGCAACGACGCCAGCCGGCCCGAGGGCGCCTCGGCGCTGTCGCCCTACCTCCACTTCGGGATGGTGGGGCCGCGCGAGATCCTGGCCGCGGTGATGGCGGCCGACGTGCCGCGCGAGAGCCGCGAGAAGTTCGCCGACGAGCTCCTCACCTGGCGCGAGTGGTTCCACTACAAGGCGCGCGGGATGCGCGTGCCGGAAAGCTACGCGCGCATCCCCGCCTGGGCGCGGCGCGGGCTCGAGGCGCACGCCTCGGACCCCCGGCCGCAGCTCGCGACGCTTTCGGAGCTGGTGCACGGCGAGACCGCCGACGAGACGTGGAACGCCTGCCAGAAGCAGTATCTGCTCGACGGCTGGATGCACAACAACCTGCGCATGTACTGGGCGAAGAAGCTCATCGCGATGACGCCCGACCCGCGCACCGGCTGGGCGACCGCCTGCTACCTGAACGACCGGCTGAGCCTCGACGGGCGCGACCCGTCCACCTACGGCAACCTCGCGTGGGCGTTCGGGGATTCGGCGCCGGGCTACGGCGACCGGCCGATCTACGGGCTGGTGGCGAGCCGCAGCGACCGGTCGATCCGCGAGCGGCCGAACGGCCCCGCCTGGATCGCGGCGGCCGCCGCCCGCCGCGCGCCGCGGCTGGCCGTGCCCGAGCGCCCGCCCGAGGACCCCTATCTCACCGAGCGGCTGCCGATCTGACGCGCGGGCGCCGAGGTTGCCCGGGGCGGCTCGCCGGTGCGGGCTCGTCGCCATTCCCCCGGCGCTCCCGCCGCCCGGCTCCGTCCTCCTGCCGATCGACCACCCGGACTGGGGCGAGCGCGACAACCCGGAAGCCGAGGCGACGATCGCCCTTTGCTCGACCGCTGGCGGTCGGACGGCTGGCCGGTGCGGCACGCCCGGCACGACTCGGTCGATCCACGGTCGCACGACCGTCCGGGCCGGCCCGGCCACGACTCAAGGCCGGGCTCGGCCCCGGACCGGGCGAGCCGGTCATCGCCAAGCGGACGAACAACGCGTTCGTCGGCACCGACCTCGAGGCGCGGCTGCGCGCGGCCGGGCACGCCGCGATCGTCGTCGTGGGCGTGATCACCAACAACTCGGTCGAGGCGACGGTGAGGACCGCCGGCAACCTCGGCTTCGACGTCTACCTCGTCGAGGACGGCTACCTCGTCGAGGACGGCTGCTGGACGTTCGCGCGGACCGACTGGTTCGGCGTCCCGCGCCGCGCCGACGAGGTGCACGCCATGTCGCTCGCGAACCTCGACGGCGAATATCGCACCGTCCTCGGCGCCGACCGACTGCTGGGCGCGCCGATGGCTACGGGGCCGGAACTAACCTAGGTTAGGGCCGTTTTTTCGGCGATCGCCGGTCGCATGCGGCGGTCTCGGCCCCGCAGAGTTCCGCCGGGCTCGCGTAGAGAAGACCCTTCCATGACGCCCGCCGGTCGCTGCCCGGCGGGCGTTTCACTTACCGGCCTGGGGCGCGAGATCGCGATGAACGGTCGGTCCTGGACATTTCACGTCGGTCCTAGACATTTCACATCGCATATCCTGTGCGGACCCAACTGCCCCCACCCGACTCGCTCGACGGCACCGTTGCGTGTATGGAACGACCTCGAAGGTTGGGGGGATCGACATGCAGCTCTTCGTCCGTGCCGCGATCATGCTTTCTGCGGCGCTCGCCGCGCCGGCGTCGGCCGCGCTCATCCAGTACGATTTCACCGCCGGCGTCGTCGGCAGCTACGCCCGGAGCGTGACCGAAAGCTTCTCGCCGGCGCAGGGCAACCTGCGAACCGATCTCGTCGACAACGGCAATTTCTCGCTTTCGGTCCGGTTCGTGTTCGACACCGAGAAGGCCGCTCAGGCCGGCTACTACGTCGTCGAGCCCGGCGCGCAGTCGAGCTTCGGCAGCCTCGGCGGCAGCCCGCCCTTCATGAGCGCGACCGCCACCAAGACGGGCGGCACGCTGCCGATCGCGCTCGCGACCGCGGCAGGCGGCTATTCGGGCTTCGACGCCTACGAGGGCAACTCGGCCTACTTCAATCAAGGCGGGGCCGGGACGACGGACGGCTACGTCTACGAGTATCATTCGAACGGCGCGGTCGCGCGCCGGTACACGGCCTACGAATACATCACCGCCTCCATCACGGATGGGCTCCTCGACTTCGTGCTCGGCGAGATCGACGACCTGCAGGTCATCACCGGCTTCGGCACGACCGTGCCGACCGGCGACAATTATTTGAGCATCGCCAGCGCCTTCGAGGAAATCCTGTACGACGAAACCGGCAACGTGATCTCGTCGACCCGACAGACTCGCGACACCTTCGGCCGCATATCGTCCGCGAACGTTCAGCTGGTCGACGTGCCCGAGCCGGCCGCCCTGTCGCTGTTCGGGCTGGGGCTGCTGACCCTCGCCGCGTCTCGTCGGCGCTCGACGGTCGCCTAGTGGCACCCATCCCGCCGAAGGATCGGCCAAGCCGCGGAGTCGCACCGACAGCTCGTTTCGTGTATGTAACGGCCTTCCGCGAAGGTGAAGGGAAGCTCGATGGGTATCGTTCGCCAGGCGGCCGCGGCCGCGGTCCTCGTCGCTATCGGGGCGCCGGTACAGGCGGCCGCGATCTTCTCGGACCGGGCGGCCTTCGCCGCCGCGGCCGGTTCGACCCGGACGATCGACTTCGAAGGGATCGTCGGGACGCCGGGCTTCCCGGCCAACTTTCCCGGCGGGTCGGGCTACTACACGTCCGCCCCGGTGACGCTCGACGGCGTGACCTTCGGCGGCGAGACGTACTTCTACGCCCCGGGCGGCGGCACGACCTCGGCCGGCACCGAAAGCTACATCCTCGATCCGGGTGCGCAGGCGGGCGGATACTATGACCTCAACGGCTCCGCCGTCGGCTTCTTCGGACGGGACGTGATCACGATCGACGTGCCTTTGGGTTCGGGCGGGGTCGGCTTCGACTTCGGGCTCGACGGCGGCGCAGGCGCGCAGCCGCGGTCGCTCGCGTTCGAAGTGGCGTTCGACAACGGGTCGACCTTCGTCGTGCCGCCGTTCACGCCGACGCTGGACCCGGACTTCTTCGGCGTCCTTGGGCAGAGCATCGACCTCGTGCGGGTGATCAACCTCACCGGGTTCATCGCGGGCTTCAACTTCAGGCCGTACGTGCTGTTCGACAACGTGACCGTCGCCGACGCGCTAGACGTGCCGGAGCCCGCCACGGCGGCGCTGTTCGCGCTCGCCTTCCTCGGCCTCGCGCAGTTCGGACGCCGCCGCCCGGCGAACCCGCGGCCCGCCGCCGCGCCGCCTGCCTAAGCACCCCATCTAGTGCGTCGGGGGCGTGCGCATCCAACATGCTGACGAAGCTTCGCCGGTGAAACTTTGGTAACCGCGCCAGGTCCACCGGCGTAATATCATTGCCGAGCGCTTTGGGAGGCGCGACGTCATGACGGCAGCTTGCCCCATCGGCAGATAGGCTTCGGCTCCGCGATCGGAGCCGTCCCCCTCCCCCATCCGACAACAAGAAACTGTCTTTCCTTCGGGCCGCGCCGACGCACCTGATACGGAGAACAGCCATGACCAAGATGCTCCGGGCGGCGCTGCCGCTCGCGACGATGCTCGTCGTTCCGCTTGCCGGCCTCGAGGCCCGTGAACCCACCCCCGAGATGGTGGTCATCGCGCCCGCCGACGCCGAGGTGCGCGCCTGGTCGAGCCGGGTGGGCGAGGCGATCGACGCCAAGATGCGCTATCCGCGCTCGCTCGGGCCGTCGCGCACCGCCGAAGGCATCGTCGACGTGACCTTCGAATGCAGCGACGACGGCCGCCCGAGCAAGGTGGCGGTCGCGCGCACGTCCGGCTCGCGGCAGCTCGACGCGGCCGGGATGCGGGCGATCCAGCGCGTCGCCACGCTCCACCCGCTTCCGGCGGGCATCGGGCACGGGCAGGTCTACAAGGCCCGGCTGCTGTTCGCGATGGAAGGCAGCGACCTGGCGCGGAAGGCCGCGGCGCTGCGCGAGGAAGCCGACCGCGGCAACGCCGCGCTGGCGCAGCGCCGGGGCGTCGCCTCGACCGCGTCCGTGATCACGCTCGTGGCGCGGGCGCCCTGAGGCGACGGTCCGCGGTCCGGGCGCCCTCTCACCCGGACCGCGGACGCGCGTCAGGCGACGAGCGGGTAGCCGCGCAGCTCGTTGGCGCTCGCGAAGCTCACCTCCGCCAGGTCGGCGACGCCGAGCAGCGTGACGCTGCCGCCGCCGTTGCCGAACAGGATCGTGAGGTCGAGGCCGCCGTCGCCGTCGACGTCGGCGGTGCGGCTGCCCTGCACGGCGACGCCGTCCTGGAGGAACAGCCGGTCGAGCCCCGCCTGGTAGTCGGCGACGATATCGTTGCCGCCGCTCTTGCCGAACACGAACACGTCGGCGTCCGCACCGCCGGTCAGCCGGTCGGCGCCCTGCCCGCCCTTGAGCAGGTCGCGGCCCGCCCCGCCGTCGAGGCGGTCGTTGCCCCGGTCGCCGTAGAGGCCGTCGCCGCCCGAGCCGCCGGACAGGCGGTCGTCGCCGTTGCCGCCGAACAGCAGGTCCTTGCCGTTGCCGCCGACGAGATCGTCGGAACCGTTGCCGCCCGACACCGTGTCGTTGCCGGCGCCGCCCGCCAGCGCGTCGTTGCCGTTGCCGCCGGTCACCCGGCGTCCGGCCTCGAGGTTGAGGCTGGCGATCATCGGGTCGTGGTCGCTCGTCTGGTCCGCGAACTCCGAGTTGATGCGCAGGATGTCGAAGGCGGCGTCCTCGCCGAGGTTGCCGCTGACCAAGATGTGGTCGAGCTGCTGCGCGTTGCCCTGGAAGTTGTAGTCGTAGCGCTCGTTCTGGGGGAGGAGCCCGGCGAGGTTCACCAGCCCGGCGTCCTCGATCAGCCCGAGGCTGTTCGAGAAGCCGAAGTCGTTGAGGTCGCCGAGCACCGCGACGTTGGCGTCGGGGTCGACCGCGAGGATGTCGGCGACGAAGCCGGCGACCGCGCGCGCCTGCTCGAGGCGCTGGACGGCGGTGTGCTCGACCGGCGGCTGGTTGGTGCCGAACGCCGGGTCGTCGCCGATCTTCGAGGCGAAGTGGTTGTTCACCACGAACACCGTCTCGCCGTTGAACAGGAACTGGCCGACGAGCGGCTTGCGCGAGGCGGCGAACGCCGGGTTCGTCGGGTCGACGCGGCCGAGCGAGGCCGACAGGTCGGGCGAACCGTTCGCGTCGAGCACCTCGACGCCCGCGGTCGCGGTGCCGCGGCTGTCGTCGGCGAGCTGGACGCGGTCCGGGTTGTAGAGGAAGACCTGGCGGATGTTGCCGCCCGGCTGGCCGCCGTCCTTGCCGTTCTCGGGCGCGATGTAGGCGAAGGCGTAGGTCGGTCCGCCGGCCGCCGCGATCGCCGCGACGAGCTTGGCGAGCGTCTGGTCGGCGGTGACGACGCCGTTGTTCGTCGAGCCGCTGTCGTCCTGCACCTCCTGGAGCGCGAGGATGTCGGGCGCGCGCAGGCCGTTCACGATCTGCTGCGCGATCGCGTCGAACTTCGTCTGCGCGTTGTTCAGCGCGAGGTTTTCCGCGTTGTACGACGCCATGGTGAGCCGGTCGGCGGTGCCGACGAGCTCCGTCGTCGTCTCGCGGACGATGCCGCCCGGCGTCGTTTCGAACGGCGCGGTGGCGAGGACCTCGTAGAAGCCCGACCGGTCGTAGGTGACGACGCCGGTGACGTCGCCGAGCCGGTCGCCGACGTTGGTCCGATAGTCGTTGTTGAAGACGCGGTCGTCCTCCTGGACGGCGATGCGCTCGGGGTTGAAGTCGCCGGGGCGCGAGTAGAGGCCGCCGTTGGGCGTGAGCGGGCCGGCGTCGGTGCCGTCGAGGCGCACGAAGGTCTGGCTGTTCTCGAACCCGTTGGTCGACGACGGCGCCGTCGCGACCGCGTCGTTGAGCGTGACGACCATGCCTTCCAGGCTCTCCCAGAAGTCGAGGCCTTCGGTCGCCGGATCGAACGCGTTGTCGTCGTCGCCGAAGTTCGCGGTGGGCGGCAGGAGCCCGCCCGCGCCGACGAGGGTGGGCGCGATCGTGCCGACGTTGCCGGTGAGCTGCACCGAGCCGGTCGAGCCGATCGAGATCTGCGTGGTCGAAAGCTCCGCGTCGGTGTCGCTGTTGGGATAGAATTCGGAAACGCGGCCCGTCACGCGCGCCTCGGCGCCCACGACGACGCCGGCCGGCGGCGCCGAGTTGGTGAACACGAACACGGCGTCCGAGGTGCGCGCGTCGGCGTCGGGCGTCGCGTCCTGGATCCAGAAGCCGTTCTGGGCGACGGCGGTGACGATGCCGACGGCGGCGACGTCCTTGCCGAAGAGCGGCGAGACGTGCGAGGCGCCCTGGATCGCGGCGATCTCGGTGAGCGGCACGTCGTCGTTCTGGATCGTGGCGACGGCGGACGGCGAGCCGGTCACGCCGAGCGTGACGGCGAAGGTCTCGGCCGTCTCGTTGGCGAGGTCGCCCGCGACCGCGACGGTGATCGTCGCGCTGGTCTGGCCGGCGGCGAAGACGACGGCGCCCGACGGCAGGACGCCGCCGGCGAAGTCGGTCGCGTCGGCCGGGTTCGAGCCCTGGCCCGCGGCCGACCAGGCGACCGTCTCGGCGGCCGCCGCGTTCGCGCGGGTGACCGTGAAGGTGAAGACCGTGGTACCCGCGTCGCCCTCGGGCTTGGCGGCGGACGCGGCCGAGATCGCGTAGGCCGCCTGCGTCGCGTGGCTGCCGAGGCCTTCGATCGAATTGGTCGGCGCGCCGGTCCAGCCCACCGACGGGTCGAAGGCGTCGGCGACGTTGGTGTCCCCGAAGATCACGGAGTCCTTGCGGACGAGCGTGTTGTCGGCGGTGCTGACGAGGCCGGTGCCCCATTCGGTGCCGGGATCCGAGCCGACCTGCCCGAGCGAGTCGACGACCAGGCGGCCGCCGCCGGGGCCGGTGCGGGTCAGGACGATCGCGTCGTCGCCGTTGTACCAGCTCGCGCCGCTCGTCTGGTCGGCCTGCGCGAGGATCTCGGCGTTCGCCGTCGACTGGGCGAGGACGAACACGTCGCCCGGCTGGACGGTGCCGGCGAGGTTGATCGTGAGCCCGGGGTTCGCGCTGCCGTTGAAGTACATGACGATCTGGTAACCGGCGGCCGCGAGGTCGATCGCCGAACCGGTGCCGTTGAACAGCTCGATCGCTTTGTTGTTGCTGCTGCCTTCGATGTACTGCGAGATGATGAGGTCGGTCGCGGACATTCTCACTCCGGTTTGGTGACGGTCGACTCGGGCGGCGTCCGCCCCCCGGCGGGATCCGGCGCGGGGCGCCGGGACGGGTCCCGCTACCGCGCGTTTGTGACACGGCGAAGAAGCCGCGCCGAATCCGTTCGCCGCAAAACGGGCGCGCGCCGCGGCGCCCGGGCCGCGCCGCCGCCCGACATCGCAACCCGACGCGCGTTCGCCGGTTGATGCGCGGTTCCGCCCGAGGAGGGCGCCGGACCAGGAGACCGCCATGCCCGCCGTCGACGCCCGCACCTTCATCGACGCGCTTTGGCACCTCGAGGAGACGGGCGACGCCGGACCGATCGCCGCGCTCCACGCGCCCGACGCCTCGGTCTCGAACCCGCTGACCGAGCGCGCGCACGGCGGGCCGGAGGGCGCGCGGCAGTTCTGGACGGCCTATCGGTCGGCGTTCGCGACGATCCGGTCGGAGTTCCGCCACGTTCTCGAGGACGAGGGCTCGGCGCTGCTCGAGTGGACGAGCGACGGCACCGGACCGTCCGGCGAGGTGCATTACGGCGGGGTGAGCGTGCTCGAGTTCGGGCCCGACGGCCTCACTGCGTTCCGCACCTATTTCGACCCGCGCCACGTCGGCGGCCAGCTCGTCACCGAGGCGAAGGCGGGATCGCGGCCGAGCGGCGGGTAGCCGCCGGGCGGGCGCCGATCAGGCCGCGGGCGCGACCGGGGCCGCGGCCGCCGCGGGCGCTTCGCCGAGCGCGGGCGGGCGGTAGAAGCGGGCGATGGCGAGGAAGGCGGCGGCGTTGAACGCGATGGGGAGCCAGGCGTAGGCGACCTCGATGCCGCGGAGCGCCTCGGGCGTCTGGACGGCGCTGCTGCCGTCGAAGCCGGCGAGCTGGAGGACGACGCCGGCGATGAGCGTGCCGCCGAGCGCGAAGGCGACCTTGTCGGCGGCGACCACGAGCGAGGAATAGACGCCGGCCGGGCTCGCGCGGCCCTCCACCCGATCGGCGGCGACGACGTCGCCGAGCATCGCGAACAGCCCGAAGTAGCAGGCCGAGTTGAACACCCCGAGCACGACGGCCGCCGCGTAGGCCGCGGCGTGGTTGCCCGGCGGCACGAGCAGGAAGCCGAGGATGCCGGCGGCGTAGCCGACGGTGCCGATCAGGAACACCGCCTTCTTGCCGATGCGCGGCGCGAGCCACACCCAGAGCGGCTGGGCGGCGATGACGCACACGCTCGAGATCAGCACCACGACGCCGACCACCGCGAGCGGCTCGGGGAAGGCGAGGTTGAAGGTGAAGAGGTAGGCGAAGCAGGCGTAGGCGAGCCCGGAGGCGGTGAGCTGGAGCACGAAGGTGGCGATGAGCGCGCGGAACGGCGGGTTGGCGAAGGCGGCGCGCAACGACGGGCGCGGCGCGGTGCCGGGCGCG
>Ga0164290_1002292_pt1 | contig 14585 bp, 14 predicted proteins | sample Micstemetagenome_FD_108782 | JGI IMG/M metagenome (GOLD analysis project Ga0164290, IMG submission 108782) | Contaminated culture microbial community from soil near Moab, Utah, USA - Microcoleus steenstrupii SON62 (Illumina Assembly) | ecosystem: Environmental > Terrestrial > Soil > Soil crust... | reverse complement strand
TTTTTTATGGACTTGAACTGTATATCGGGAAACGGTTTAATGCGCCCGCTCTGTTAAAGAAATTACTTTAATGACATTTAAAATAATCAAAAGGCTCTTTGCAATCTTCACACCTGTACAATGCTTTACAGGCTGTGCTGCCAAACTGAGAAATTAATGTTGTGTGCCATGAATTGCATTGCGGACATTGTATGGCTTCTTCTTCCTGAAAGGCATCGGGTGTACAAACTGCCTGTTTGTATTGTGGTGGAGCAATACCATAGGCTTTCAATTTGTTTTTTCCTTCGGTACTCATCCACTCAGTCGTCCAGGCAGGCGATAATACCTGTTTTATTTCAATGTCTTTAAAACCTGCCTGTAATAAAACCATCCTGATATTGATACTAATTACATCCATAGCCGGACAGCCGCTATAAGTGGGTGTAATGGTAATGACAGGTTTGACGTTATTTTCTACCGAAGGCTCAACACTTACATTGCGGATGATGCCAAGATCAAGAACAGATAATACGGGTACTTCAGGATCGGTTACAGTTTCGAGCAGTAACCAGATTTTTTTTTCTGTTTCGGTGGTATGATTAGATAAAACTGTCATTGGTTACCATTCGGCTCCGGGATAAGCTCTTTGCAGGAACTGCATTTCTGCCAATATATATCCAAGATGTTCTGTATGTATGCCTTCTTTTCCTCCCTTTTGCGCAAAACTTTTCTCTGGTATGGCAATGGTAGCTTCTGCAAAAACAGCCGATACTTTTTGCTCCCACAATGGTTGTATAACTGCAAGATCAACTGCTATACCACTTGCAGCCAATTCTTTTTCATAAGAAGCCGGTAAAAATAATTCTCCTGTATAGTTCCATATTTCTGCAATCGCTTTTACCATTTTATCATGGCTCTCTGCTGTACCATCACCCAAACGTATCACCCATTCGCTACTCCAGCGCAGGTGGTAGGTTACTTCTTTTAATGATTTAGTTGCAATAGCTGCCAGTTGCTGATCGGCTGACTTTTCAAGTTGCTGGTAGAAATAAAATTGATAGGCACTGAATAAAAACTGACGTAAAGTAGTTTGTGCCCAGTCGCCATTGGGTAATTCGGTGATGAGTAGATTTTTAAAATCGATTACATCACGCAGGTAAGCCAGAGAATCTTCTGTGGCTCCATTATTACTTAATACAGCCGCGTATTGATACAGGTTTCTTGCCTGTCCTATACCATCCAGCGCAATATTTGAAATGGCTATATCCTGCTCAAGTGCAGGTCCATGACCACACCATTCGCTGTTTCGATGACCCAGAATCAGTGCATTATCTGCCAGGTGTAAAGTATAATTAATCAAAGATGTGTTCATGTGGATGTTGATGGCCCCTTTTAAATATGTGTTAACTCGTCTGGCAAATCGTAAAATGTAGGGTGACGATAGGCTTTGTCATTAGCCGGATCATACAAAGCTTCGGCATCATCGGGATTGCTGGCATGTATGTATTTACTTTCTACTACCCAGATACTGATGCCCTCCATTCTCCTGGTATACACATCGCGGGCATTTTCTATGGCCATCTGAGCATCGGTAGCATGAAGGCTCCCTACATGTTTATGATCGAGGCCCTGTTTGCTGCGGATAAATATTTCCCATAAAGGCCACTCCTGCTGCGATTTTCCTGAAGTGGAAATATCAGCTGCGCCGTTTTTTCCTTCTCCATAATCGCCGTAATAGTATTTGTTAATGTACTGTTTCATTTTTAGCTGTGAGCTGTGAGCGTTGAGCTGCGTGTTTTTTTGGCTGCTGCTTTTAGCTTATAGCTGCTGGTTTTATTTTAATTATGAAGCTCTTCGTTGCGAATTACTTCTATTTATTTCTCATGCTCAACTCTCCCCTCTTTGTTAAGCAGAAAGGGAGTTATGCTAATTCACTATTTAACATTCACGTTTCACTTCTCTCACGCCCTCTTCTCTGCTAAACGCTGCGCACGCTTTTGTGCATGGGCAGTTGCTGCTTCTCTCACCCAGGCGCCTTCTTCCCAGGCTTTCTTGCGGGCATCGAGGCGTTCTTTATTGCAGGGGCCGTTACCGGCAATTACCTGCCAAAATTCATCCCAGTTAATGGTACCAAAATCATAATGACCTTTTTCTTCGTTCCATTTTAAATCAGGATCGGGAATGGTGAGGTTGAGTATTTTAATCTGCTCTGCACAGATGTCTACAAATTTCTGTCGCAATTCATCATTGGTAAATCTTTTGATCTTCCATTTCATACTTTGAATGGTGTTTGGACTTTCATCATCTTTAGGTCCGAACATCATGATACTGGGCCACCACCAGCGATTGATGGAGTCCTGTGCCATACGGCGTTGTGCTTCTGTGCCACGACTGAGGGTAAGTAATATCTCAAAACCCTGTCGTTGGTGGAAACTCTCTTCTTTACAAACACGTACCATGGCACGTGCATAAGGACCATAACTGGTTCTGCATAAAGGCACCTGGTTCATGATGGCGGCGCCATCAACCAGCCAGCCAATGGCTCCCATATCGGCCCAGCTTAAAGTTGGGTAATTGAAGATGGATGAATATTTTGCTTTACCGCTATGCAGTTGTTCATACATTTCATCGCGGCTGATGCCTAATGTTTCTGCTGCTGAATAAAGGTATAGACCATGACCCGCTTCATCCTGTACTTTGGCCAGCAGGATAGCTTTTCTTCTGAGGTTTGGTGCACGGGTAATCCAGTTACCTTCCGGAAGCATACCAACAATTTCACTGTGCGCATGCTGACTAATCTGCCTGATTAAAGTCTGTCTGTATTTTTCCGGCATCCAGTCTTTCGGTTCAATACGGATCTCTTTGTCGATCTTCTCCTGAAACATTTGCTCCATATCTTTTTCCATACCCATTAATTGAAGCGTAAAAATACAAAAAGAAATCATTCGTGCTAACAAATGTTAGTATCCAGATTATATTTTTTTTGATCTTTCGTTAGTTTTTGTGGATGATTTTTGTATGCTATTGTTTATTCTGATTAACAGGGCTTTATCTTTTAGGCATGAAAAAGGGATGCTTATCATTTCTATTGATTTTAATCATAAGTGTATCGTTTGCGCAAACGACCACACCCTTCAGGAAAGAGATTGATGCTTTTCTAAAGGCCGACAGTGCAGTTTTTCCGGCTCAAAAACAACTATTATTTGTTGGAAGTTCGTCTTTTACTTTCTGGAAAGACATCAGGGAGTATTTTCCGGGTTATCCAATCATCAATCGTGGTTTTGGTGGTTCGTCCTTAACTGATCTGATACGATATGCAGATGAAATTATTATTCCGTACAAACCCAAACAGGTCATTATTTATTGTGGGGAAAATGATATTGCAGATGCATGGGGAAAGGTTACTCCTGATACTGTATTGAGTCGTTTTAAAACATTGATGTCCATTATCAGGAATAAACTGGGGAAAGTACCAGTTGTATTTGTGTCGATCAAACCAAGTCCGAGCCGCTGGAAAATGGAAGCAGACTTTATCAAGGCAAATCGATTGATTCAAAAATATTTACGTCGCGACAGAAGGGCTGTTTATGTAAACGTACACAATGCCATGTTGTTACCTGATGGTTCTGTAAACCCCGAACTCTTTGGTAAAGACAATCTGCATATGAATGCAAAAGGGTATGCTATCTGGCAGAAGATTATCGAACCAGTGTTAAAGAAATAAGGATGTAATTTTTTTAGCCACAGATTCACAGATTATTTAATGAAATCTCTGGCTAAAAAAATCAGCAACCATTATTTTACATCAAAATCTACTACTACTTTTTCTGATCGTGGATGTGATTGACAGGTGAGAATAAAACCCTGTTCAATTTCTTCTGGTTCAAGACCGTAGTTTACATCCATCTCTACTTCTCCTTCTGCCAGTTTCGCGCGGCAGGTACAGCAAACACCACCTTTGCAGGCATACGGTAGATCGGCTCCCTGTTTCAAAGCTGCATCCAGAATGGCAGTACCGTTTTTTGCAAGATCAAAATCAAAACTAATGCCATCAAGCTTTACCGTGATCCTGCTTTTGGGTTCATTATCGGTATGAGTCGTTTGAACTGTTTTATTTCTTTGCTCCTGTCCGGGTGTGGTAAACAATTCAAAATGAATTTTCTTATTGTCTACTCCCTTTTCTTCCAATACATTTTTTACAGCAAAAATCATTTCTTCCGGGCCGCATAAAAAGAATTCATCTGTCTGCGAAACATCAATTGTTTTTTCAAATAATGTATAACATTTAGAAGCATCAATTCTGCCTGCATTCAATATGGTATCTGTTTGTTCCCGCGATAAAATATGGATGAGCCTGAATCTTCCCATGTATTTATTCTTCAGCGCTTCCAATGCTTCCCTGAAAATAATGGAAGGTCTGTTACGATTTCCGTATACCAGTGTGAAGCTGCTGGTTGGTTCTGTTACTAATGTGGTTTTGATGATCGATAGTAAAGGTGTGATACCACTGCCTGCAGCAAAACCAACATAATTTTTTTTCTGATCCTCTTTCAAAGGGGTGTAGAACTTACCCATCGGGGGCATTACATCCAGACTGTCACCTTTTTTTAATTGATCATTGGCATAGCTGGAAAAAATACCCTGAGCCACTTTTTTTACTGCAACACGCAATTCATTATCCAGTGGACTGCTGCAAATTGAATAGGAGCGACGTATTTCTTCTCCATTAATGGTGGTACGAAGCGTGAGATGCTGACCTTGTATAAACTGAAACTGTTCTTGTAAGGACGCAGGAACTTCAAAAGCAATGGAAACACAATCATCGGTTTCTTTACGTACTTCTTTAACCCTGAGTTGCTCAAAATGTATCGACATGCTGCTATCCGCTTATTGAGTTAATCCACCAACCAAAATCGTTACCATGTTCTCTTCCAGTTCCGATGCACTGATTTTTTGTGTTGATCTGTGCCAGCTCTCAATACCGCTGATGGCGTGTAATATGATGAGTACGGCAGTAGGGGCATCAATTTTTTTCACTTCATTGTTGCGTATGCCCGATTATATAATGGCTGCAAAACGCTTCCGGTAAATACGACGCTGGTTTTGAAAATTTGATAGATAAGGGTCTGCGAGGTGTTTCCATTCACGGTCGCTTACATAAACTTCTTCATAGTGGTGAATCATTTCGTTGATATGAAAACGAAGGAGTTTTTCAATTTTTTCAATAGCAGGAATTTTTTCTGCTTCTACTTCATCAATCCTTTGCAAAAAACGGTTGGCTACACTGAAACAGAGTTCATGTAATAATTCTGTTTTCGATTTGATTTGGTTGTATAAACTGGCAGCTTCTACACCTACCGCTTCTGCCAGGTCGCGCATACTGGCTGCTTTAAACCCCTTTTCTCTGAAGAGTGAAGCAGCTTTGGTTACAATCACGTCTTTGCGTGATATGTTTTTATCGGTCTTTATTCTAGCCATGCTACGAAGATAAACATCTAACGTGTGTTAGCCAAAAAATGATTTGATATATTATTTTTTGTTAGTTTTTGAGCAAGATATTCATTCCCGGGTGTCTTGTACAATCAAATATGTAGACCCAGACTAGCATTTACCCCTCAAATACGCTAGTTTCGCACCCCGATAGCAAAAATTAATCTATGTCTTTAGTCGTTGTCGGATCCATGGCTTTTGATGCCATTGAAACCCCGTTTGGTAAGAGTGATAAAATAATAGGTGGTGCAGGTACTTATATTGCCTGGTGCGCCTCCAACTTTACCCCAGTTAAGCAAATTTCTGTAGTAGGTGGCGATTTCCCGCAGGAAGAGCTGGATCAGTTAACAGCCCGTGGTGTTGATTTATCGGGTGTTCAGATTAAAAAAGACGAAAAAACTTTTTTCTGGAGTGGTCGTTACCATATGGATATGAATTCACGAGATACACTCGAAACCCAGTTGAATGTATTGGAGAATTTTGAACCGGTGGTACCCGAAAGTTTTCAGGACTGTGAATTCCTGATGCTGGGTAACCTGGTGCCTGCGGTACAACGAAGCGTGATTGAACAACTGAAAACCCGTCCGAAACTGATTGTGATGGATACCATGAATTTCTGGATGGAAATCATGATGGATGAACTGAAAAAAACACTGGCCATGGTTGACCTGCTGATGGTGAACGACAGTGAAGCACGTCAGTTGAGCGGAGAATATTCATTGGTAAAAGCTGCTGCGGCTATCATGAAAATGGGGCCCAAATACCTGATCATCAAGAAAGGGGAACATGGTGCATTGCTGTTTCATGAGAACAAAGTATTCTTTGCGCCGGCTTTACCATTGGAAGAAGTGTTTGATCCAACCGGTGCGGGTGATACATTTGCAGGTGGTTTTATTGGTCATATTGCACGTACCAAAGACATTTCTTTTGAGAACATGAAAACGGCCATTATCGTAGGCAGTGCTATGGCTTCTTATTGTGTAGAGAAATTCGGAACCCAGCGTTTGAGAGAAATCAGTAAAGAAGATATCAGCAACCGTATTAATGAATTTGTACAGTTGGTAAATTTTGATATTGATCTGGTAGGGTAGTTGATAGTCCATGGTCAATAGTCCATAGTTAAAGATTCTGCTATGGACCATGGACCACAAACTATGGACTAAAAAATCTTTTGGCTAAAAAACAAAACGCCTCTATTTTCGCAAAGTAATGATGACAATGAAACATACAAAACGTATTAAGAAACCTCTCTGACCGGGAAGTGCCTGAACGTTTGTGTATGATCGAACAATATACTCAGAGGCCTTCCCGAAACGGAAGGCCTTTTTGTTAGTAACAACCATAACTGAACAAACAATCAAAACAAAAACAAACAAACATCATGAAAGTAGCAGTTGTAGGTGCCACGGGGCTTGTAGGCACCAAAATGTTGGAAGTGCTCGCAGAGCGTAATTTTCCTGTAACAGAACTTGTTCCGGTAGCTTCAGAAAGATCAGTAGGTAAGGAAGTGAGCTTTAAAGGAAAACAGTACAAGATCGTGAGCATGACAGATGGTATTGCAGCCAAACCTGCTGTTGCTATTTTCTCTGCCGGTGGTAGTACATCACTGGAATGGGCGCCCAAATTTGCGGAAGCGGGTATTCGTGTTATTGATAATTCTTCTGCATGGCGTATGGACCCCACTAAAAAACTGGTAGTACCGGAAGTAAATGCGGATGTATTAACCAAAGATGATTTCATCATCGCCAACCCTAATTGTTCTACCATTCAGATGGTAGTGGCCTTGCAACCGCTGCATAAACGTTATGGCATTAAACGTGTGGTAGTAAGTACCTACCAAAGCGTAACCGGTACGGGTAAAAAAGCAGTGGATCAGTTATTCAATGAAAGAAAAGGAGTAGAAGGGGAGATGGCTTATAAATACCAGATAGACCTGAATGTGATTCCTCAGATTGATGTATTCCTGGATAATGGCTATACCAAGGAAGAAATGAAAATGGTAAATGAAACCAAGAAAATTATGCAGGATGACAGCATCCGTGTAACTGCAACTACAGTTAGAATACCAGTAGTTGGCGGACACAGTGAAAGTGTGAATATTGAGTTTGAAAACGATTTTGACCTGGTAGAGCTGCGTGCCATTTTAGCTGCTGCGCCGGGAGTAATTGTACAGGATGATATTGCCAACCAGCAATACCCCATGCCATTATGGGCACATGAAAAAGATGAAGTATTTGTAGGTCGTTTGAGAAGAGATGAGACACAAGCAAACACATTGAATATGTGGATTGTAAGCGATAATCTCCGTAAAGGAGCCGCTACCAATGCTGTTCAGATTGCAGAGTATTTATCGGTGAAAGGATTGTTGTAATTTTTTAAAGCCACAGATTCACAGATTTTGTTTAGTAATCTTTGAATCTGTGGCTTTTTTATTCCCAAATGAGTTGGATGAAAAGTAATATTAATGGTAAGGTTTCTAAAATTGATGATTTCCGGTACGATTAATTAGTTTGTATGTTCCTGAAAGTTAAGCTGTTAGAAAATTTCTTGAGATAGATGGCCTATTAAATTCAGGAGTAGTTATATATAATTTCATTGGTATTTTAAAAAATTTTAATTTGTGGTAAAACCCGGTTATGTCCAAGATGATAAAACTTATTGGGAGTATTTTTATTGTAATTTTTTTATCCTCTTGTGATAAGGAAGAAGTACCCGTTTTAAAACCTGTTATCACTTCTTTCTTGCCAATAAAAGCTACTCTTTCAGATCCCATTAGAATTGTAGGAAAAAATTTTACTGGCGCAACTGCTGTAGATTTTGGTGGGGTAGCAGCATTAAGTTTTACCATACAATCTGATAGCGTAATAATGGCAGTGGTTGGCAATGCAGTTAGTGGAAATGTAACTGTTCATAATGCTAATAATAAGGCAGCATTAACCGGGTTTGTGTTTTATCAATCTCAAGATTATACACTCTATGGTACCGCTAATTTTATTGAACAACAGTGGCCACAAGGTAATTTGATAGCATCACAGCAATTGAGTGATACAGCTTTTTTTGCTGTGCTTGAGTTGAATAAGTATGATACAGCCAGAAATGCTTATGTAAATACTTTGGCATATTTGAATTACGCTTCTCAGGAGGGATATGTTAGACTTGTAGGTCTCGCACCCGATTTAAAATCAAGTATAAGTCGGAAAGAGGGGTATATGAAATTTATAAAAAGTAGCCCTTATCCTTTTTTTGTTATTTATGCAAAAAAAACAAGTAATGGTTTTGAAATACCAATGCAAGGTCTATATCAGGGTGTTGGAACTTATATAATTGGTACAGGTGCTTTATCAAATGGCAAGTTAACATTAACATATAAAACTGAATACAGGGGAAGTATTAAAGAAGCTGTTGTAAGCCAGCAATAATCAAATCAATCACTCTTCTATTCCCCTGTTCAAAAACAATATCAACGGCTGCAAAGTTTCAAAAGCAGCAACAATATCTTTTGCCAACTTATCAGATGTAAGCTGAGTATCTGTAAATACAGTAGTAGCCACCCAACTCTTTAATTTAATGTACTCAATTGCTGGATTGTCTTTCTCATATCCCTTTGGCTCTCTGCTCAGTGCCATACCCTCTTCACGCTGTAGTGCTTTATAGGTAGCAACAAATTTTTTGTTTTGGATAATCCTGTTGAATTCATCCCAGTTATAATCAATTTCCTGTCTTACTTTTTTAATCACCTCTGCTTCAGGCATCCATAAGCCACCGGCTGCAAAACTCTTCCCGCCAGGTTCCAGGTGAAAATAATAACCGGAGAAAAGCGATTTTTTCCCACCCCTGCTCAGGTACATACCCATATTGGTTTTATAAGGGTCTTTATTCTTACTGAAACGAACATCGCGATTAATACGAAAAACACATTCTTTGGCTGTGAGTGAAGCAATCGAAGCATCTTTCTTTCCCAAACCTTTGATCACTTCATTAACTAAACTGGCATAATCAGCCTTAGCAGTTTCAAAAGATTTCCTGTTTTCATCGAACCATGTTTTATGGTTATTTTTTTTCAGGTCTTTCAGAAATTTAAGGGTACTGTTCTGTAACATAATTTTATTGTGTTGCAATCAATTCCAGAAATTCTGTTTCCGTAATGATTTTAATGGTGTTAATTTTTTTTGCTTTCTCCAGTTTGCTGCCGGCATCTTCACCCACAACTAAGTAATTAAGATTCTTACTTACCCCACTAACAATCTGTCCGCCATGTTGTTCTGCCATTGCCTCTGCTTCGCTTCTTTTCAGCTGACTTAATGTGCCTGTAAACAGGAAAGTCTGCCCCTGTAAACTGCCACTGCTGCCAATTTCTTTCTTTTTGTTTTTAAGCTCAAGTCCAAGCTGCTCCAGTTGTTCCAGCATATGAATGTTTTGTTCATTGCTGAAAAACTGGTGAATACTTTTAGCTACTTTGGTGCCCACATCTTCCAATTGTTGTAACTCTTCTTCTGTTTTATTTTTAAAATCGAGCAGGTGTTCAACTGCATTGGCCAGGGTTTTGGCGGTTGTTTCGCCTACGAAACGAATGCCGAGTCCATATACCAAACGATGCAATGGCTGTTGTTTCGATGCTTCGATAGCTGCCTTGAGGTTGTCGAGGCTTTTCTTTCCAAAACCTTCCAATTGACCAATTTTTTCAAAGTCGAGGGTATAAATGCCAGGAATATCTTTTAGTAAACCCATTTCATAAAACTTCCTCACATTGGCTTCTCCGAAACTTTTGATGTCCATGGCATCTTTACTCACAAAATGAATCATCTTCTCTACTACCTGCGCCTCACATTCAATATTGATACAACGCCAAACTGCTTCACCTTCTTCCTTGAATAATTCACTGTTACAAACAGGACATTGTTTCGGAAACAGAATACTTTGTTCTGTTCCGTCTCTTAATTCGCTTTGCGACTTAACAATCTGTGGAATAACATCGCCGGCTCTTTCAATTAATACAGTATCGCCGATTTTCAGGTCTTTTTCCTTGATGTATTCTTCATTGTGAATAGATATACTGCTTACCGTAACACCGCCCAGATAAACAGGGTCGAGTTTGGCCACAGGTGTAACAGCCCCGGTTCGGCCTACCTGAAATTCTACATTACGTAATTTTGTGGTAGCCTGTCTGGCTTTGAACTTGAAAGCAATGGCCCATCGTGGATGATGAGAAGTCATACCCATCTGCTCCTGTACATGAAGATCGTTTACTTTAACAACCATGCCATCAATTTCATAGGGGAGATTATCTCTTCCCGCTTCATATGACTGACAGTAATCAATCACACCCTGAATGCCTTTCACCACTCTTTTTTCTTTCTCCGGTGAACGAAATCCAAGTTGCCATAACAGTGAAAGATTACCACTATGCGTCTCCAATAATGCTTCGGACTTCCTGACTTCCGGGCTTCCCGACTCCTTTGTATAATAACTGATATGGTACAAAAAAGCATCCAGCCCTCTCTCTGCTACATCTTTCGGGTCTTTCATTCTTAAACTGCCTGATGCAGCATTACGCGGGTTGGCCAGAGGTGAGAGGTTTCGCGCAGCTAATAACTGGTTATAATGATTAAAGGATTGTTTACTCATGATTACTTCACCTCTTATTTCTACCTGTTGAATACCTACGGATGAAAAATCGGCTGATAAAGGGATTGAACGTATCTGTCTGATATTGCTGGTAATCTCTTCCCCTTCCACCCCATCTCCCCTTGTGGCTGCACGAACCAGTTGATCGTTTTCATAGATCAAGGAAATGCTTGCTCCGTCAAACTTGGGCTCAATACAGTATTCAATTTCTTCTAAACCGGTGAGTTCTTTTGCTTTCCGGTCAAAATCAATCAGGTCATCTGCATTATAGCTGTTGTCGAGGCTCAGCATGGGAACAAGGTGACTTACCGTTACAAACTGGCTATTAAGACTATTGCCCACACGCCGGGTAGGAGAGTCGGGGCTGATAAGATTGGGGTAATCTAATTCCCCCTTTTCAAGTGTTTTATAAAGCAGATCATATTCCTGATCGGCAATCAATGGGTCATTGAGTACATAGTAACGATATTCATGAAATTGTAAAACCTGTCTTAATTTACTAATATGATCAGGTAAAATGGAGAAACCTGTTTCACCGGTTTCTTTTAGTAAGTCGGTTGTAAGATTTTGTAACTGACGCGTTAGGTCGGGGGAATACATAGCTATATTTTACAAGATAAAGTTAATTGCTAATCGGATAAGGTGGATTTGATTTGTTGGCAGATACAGCCTATTTGTAAACTTTGTATCTTGCCCCACCCTTATTATGGCGATCTGTTCGCTAAAAAACTGATGAGTATTCCGATGAAGAAAACAAGCGCTGCTGTGGCTCCAACAAACCATATGGTAAAAGAAGCGGTACAATTAGTACAGGCATATCCTAAAGTACCCCTCACAGTAGATTGTGTGATTTTTGGCTTTGAAGAAAATAAACTAAAAGTATTACTTATTAAAAGTGACCTCGAAGTTTATAAAGGACAGTATTCATTACTCGGCGATATTGTTCAGGATAATGAAGACCTCAATGAAGCTGCTTACCGTATACTGAAACAAAGAACCGGGATGAGCGATGTTTTCCTGGAACAGGTAAAAGTTTTTGGCTGCCCGGGAAGACACCCGGGTGGCAGGGTGGTTACTATCGCTTATTGTTCATTGCTCAACATTAATCACCACGAATTAAAAATTCACGATAACGATCTTGACTGGTATGGGGTAAACACCATCAGGGAACTGGCATTTGATCATAAGCTCATTGTGGATGAATGTCATACCTGGTTACAGAAAAGAATACAGGAACACCCACTGGGGTTCAACCTGCTGCCAGAAAAATTTTCTCTCCGTGAATTACAAAACCTTTATGAAGCTATTTTAGGCGTTAGTTTAGACAGAAGAAATTTCCGTAAAAAATTTGCATCGATGGACCTTTTGATTGATATCGATGAAATGGAACAGGATGTACCACACAGGCCCGGCAAACTCTACAAGTTCAATTTCGAAAAATACGCCAAAAGTAAGCGCAAGTGGGTAGGTATTGATTTCTAATTAGTTAGGCACAGCCTTGTGTCATTTCCCTTTCCTTAATTTAAACAAGTATGTTTTTTGTCGTTTTATTACGACATGATAAACTGTATTCAGACTACTTTAAAACCCTATCAATACTATATGATGGGGAAAAATCTGTTTATACTTTTGTATTAATACCAAGCCCCCAAATTTATCCCCCTCATTAAAATTCCAATATCCATTTTCAATGTGAGTTGAGCTATGTGTGTTTTACATTGAAGGATTTTAATTGGATCAATAATGAGAAAACTGCCGCACAATTTCCTGTTATTTACCTGCATGTTTGTAATACCGCTTTTTTTCTGCAAAAAGCAGGTAGACTTTGCCAAAGCTGTGGCACATGATCATCTTCCGCCATTATCGTTAACCGTTTCATCTTCTTCGGTAGCCCTATTTCAGGCAAATGCCAAATTAAATACTGTTCGTTTCGATTGGGGATATAATGGCAGCATAGTAAATGATGCGGTTTATTATACAATTCAGTTTTCATTAAAGGAAGACCAGTTTGAAAACCCCCTGGAAGTACCGCTGGGCAGCAGTCTGGCAGCAGGATTTTCGGTGGAAGAATTCAACCAATTGATGCATAAACTTATTGAACCGGGCGATGCGGGTGATGTAGCTGCAAGAATTAAATACATGCGTCAGGTAGCTTATAATCAGAAAGTGGTGAGCGGGGATGAAATTTATTATTCAGATCAGGTTCTTTTAAAAGTAACTACCTACCGGCATATTATTGCTTATTCAAGTCCCGATTTTTTTACTTTACCTGGTAACTATCAGTCATGGGATCCACTGCTGGCACCAAGAATTGTTTCAAAGCCTGGAGAGAGAGAATATGAAGGGTATGTTTATTTCCCGATTGAATACCCCCAGTTTTTACTGGTTAGTGGTAACCAATGGTCCGATTTTATTTTTGGTTATATCGGTGGTAATAAATTTGGCGTAAAAGGGTCATCGCTTTCCATTTTTGGTGGTAAAGGGAATTACCTTATTCGAGCCAGTACAAATACCAATACATGGTTGTACACAAAAATCAATTCATGGGGTATAACAGGCTCGGCAGTTCAACATAATGGGAAACTGGATTTAATAATGACACAAGACCCTTCAAACAATTGTATCTGGCATGCAAGTGTAAACCTTATCGAGGGCGATTTGTTTTTCAGGGCGAATAATGATAATGCGATTAGATTTGGTAACGACTGGCCTGCTATTGACCATGTTCCTGATTATAATGCAGACCCAATTCGTATTACCAGAGCAGGAAAATATACTATTGAGTTAGACCTGTCTATTGCCGGTAATTACCTGTATCATATTCACAGAAATCGCTGATAATTGTAGTGTGTCATCAGCTGCCAGTGCTTCCGCATTGTTTTTCAATCATTTCAACTACTTTTACCATCCAACAGAATTACTATGCTATATTCAATGACAGGTTATGGAAGATCGGAGCAAACCATTGGCGATAAAACATACCTGGTAGAAGTTCGTTCCTTAAATGGAAAACAGTTTGATTTGCGTTTGAATATTCCGGCACTCTTAAAGCCGTTTGAATTTGAAATCAGGAACCTTTTAAACGAAGGATTGCAGAGAGGAAGTGTTGAATGTGTGATTACCATCAAGCAAAATGGTGCCAATAAACCTGTTTCAATTAATAAAGAACTGGCAAAAGCTTATTATCAGCCGGTAGCAGAACTGGCCGATGAATTGCAATTACAAAAAGGCGATATTCTAAGTACCATTCTCAAACTGCCGGATGTTATTACCCCTTCTACCGAAATGTTGAGTGATGAGGAATGGAAGGGGTTTGAAACAGTATTAAAAGGAGCAGTGTCTGAATTGAACAACCATAGAAAAGATGAGGGCCGTTCACTGGAAGCAGATCTGTTATTACGCTTGTCCAATATTGAAACACATCAGAAAACAATTTCTGAACTGGAGCCTTTACGCAGAACTAAAATCAAGGAAGGAATTGTAAAAGTGCT
>Ga0164290_1002291_pt1 | contig 14589 bp, 16 predicted proteins | sample Micstemetagenome_FD_108782 | JGI IMG/M metagenome (GOLD analysis project Ga0164290, IMG submission 108782) | Contaminated culture microbial community from soil near Moab, Utah, USA - Microcoleus steenstrupii SON62 (Illumina Assembly) | ecosystem: Environmental > Terrestrial > Soil > Soil crust... | reverse complement strand
CTGACCTACCGCTACCTCGACGGCAACGACATGCGCTTCTCCACGAAGCAGTCGGTGCTGAACCCGCTGATCATCCCGACCGTGGGCGACATCGAGGGCCAGTACGAAGACCAGTCGCTGACCTTCGGTCTGCGCTACAGCTTCGCCGCTGCCGCGCCCCCGCCGCCCCCGCCGCCGGAACCCCCGCCCCCGCCGCCGCCCCCGCCCGAGCCGCCGCCCCCGCCGCCGCCTCCGGTCGCGGAAGTCCCGGCCGCTCGTGAATTCATCGTCTACTTCCCGTTCGATCAATCGATCCTGACGCCGGAAGCCCAGACCGTGGTTTCGGAAGCGGCCCAATACGCTCAGTCGGGCAACGCCACCCAGATCATCGTCGTCGGTCACGCCGACACGTCCGGTTCGGCCAAGTACAACGTCGGCCTGTCGCAGCGCCGTTCGAAGGCCGTCGCTGACGCCCTCGTCGGTCTCGGCGTCGACACCGGCAAGCTGGCTGTCGACTGGAAGGGTGAAGCTCAACCCGCCGTCGCCACCGGCGACGGGGTGAAGGAACCCCTGAACCGCCGCTCGACCATCCAGATCAACTTCTGATCTGAGCGGTAACGCTTAAGCGAAGGGCCCGGAGGAAACTCCGGGCCCTTTTGCTATGGGCTAACGCTGAAGCGCTATCGCACCCCCTGCATAGGGAGGGAGAGCAGCGCCCCTCACCGTGAAGTCTAAGCCGCCAACCCCGCCGCGCGCAGCAGATCGCGCACCTTGCCGGCGGCCTGTGGGCTGCGGGCGACTTCCTGGCGCAGCTCCGGGGCCCGGGTCAGTTTCAGCGCCTCGAGCCGCGCCCTGTCAGCCGCCGGCCCGAGCGGCGCGGCTTCGCCAATGGCGAGGCGCAGCAGCAGGCTCAGCTTGTGAACCACCGGCGCCTCCGCCCGGATCAGCAGGGCAAGCAGCTTCGCATCGGCCTCGACATGCCCGCCGATCTCGCCGAGCCGGGCCTTGAGCAGATCCCGGTCCTCGTCCGGCAGGCCAAGGCGGTCGATCCCGCGCTGCAGAGCGGCCAGGGCCGCCAGCTTGGCCGGCGGGGTATCGGGGCCGTATCGCATTTCCTTCTCGAACTTCAGGGCCGAGATATTGGCCCCCAGCCAGCGCGCCGCCTGCCGCTTGTTGGCCGCCCCGGTGACGTTCTCGGCCAGGTGGGACAGGATCTCGACCTCTTCGCGGGCGCTGCGGTCCTTGCCGAGCAAACTCTCGACGAAGTCGCTGGCCACCAGGGTCGTCGAGCGGGTGGCGAAGACGGTGTGGACGTCCTCGAGCTGCAGAATACGACCATCGGCGGCGGTAAGCGCCATCGCCAGGGCGCGGAGGCAGGCGATCTCGGCCTCCGGGTCGCCGGGTTTGAGCCGGCGCGGGCCGACGAGCTCGCGGAGCACCCTCAAGGCCAGGGCGGCGCGGACGCTGTCGAACTGCCCGCTGTCGAGCCAGGTGGCCAGCCGGGCCGCGGCCGGAGGAAGTTGCGGCATGACCTTGGCGACCGACGGCTCCATCTGGATCAGGGCCTCGACGGCTCGAGCCCCCGCCAGGCGGGTGATGGCGGCCAGGGTGTCGCCCAGATCAAGATCCGCGCCGAGGAGCTCGCCCAGCCCCGCCTTGCCGCCGACGATCTCGGCGAGCGGCTGCTCAATGGCCGCGAAGGCGGCGACGCGGCCGCCGTTTTCCAGTGGAGCCTTGTCGGCCAGGTCCAGGAGCCGGCTGATCTTCTCATTCCAGCCGGACGAACCGCCGAGGTAGGCGGCGACGCCCGCCCCCAGAAGGTAGCCGCGCTCCGGCTCATTCCACAGCCGCTCCACGGCGCCGGCGAAGGTCTCCTTGGCGAAGTCCGGGAAGACGCCGCGCCGCTGGTCCCTGATCAGTCGCGCGATGGTCCGCTCGATCAGAGTCTGGAAGGTACGGATAATCTCATGCACGCCCACCCCGCGCGCCTGGGCCTCCGGCACCGCCACCTTCTGAACCGCGTGCTGCAGCTCGACCCCCGAGGCGTCGAGCTTCTCGACCAGGTCAGCCCGGTGCAGCAGCTCGAAAGCCGTCGCCCGTTGGCGGAGCAGCCAGTTGTCGAGCAGCCGGCCGATCCGCTCACGGGCGTGCAGGGTGTAGAGGTCCTGCGGGCTGACACAGAGGGGTTCGCGGTTCTCCACCACCTTCTTCTGCTTGCCGCGTTCCGGCGCGCCCTTGTTAAGGATGGTGACCGACCGAAACTCGCGGGTCTCCGGATCCAGCACCTCCTTGGTGACCCGCACGGCCGCGACGTGGCCTGCTTCCAGCAAGGCCTCGGCGGTCTCGACGGCGCGCGAGCGGTCCTCGGTGGCAAGGTCGAGAACCCAGCCGGACGCCGGGTTGCGGCGAACGAAGAGTTCGTAGTGAATCTGGCCGCGATCCATCCGGGTCCCCAATTTCCCGGATTCATCCTAAGGCCGACGCCTTAAAGGGGCGTTTAGCGTATCCCGGCGGATATGCTCTGCCGCGGGCCCGCCGTATTGTGGCGCCCATTGGCGCCATGAACGCACGCCATGCGTTGTATTGGGCGTGACGGGCGTTAGATTTCTCAGATATTCACCGCGCCCTGCAAAGGAGAAAAGGACACCATGGCGAACATCACCCTCGTGGACGACGACGAGAACATCGTCGCTTCCGTCTCCCTGGCGCTGGAAAGCCATGGCCACAGCGTCAAGGCCTACTATGACGGCGCCACGGGCCACGAAGCCCTGCAGAACGACCCGCCGGACCTGGCCATCCTCGATGTGAAGATGCCTCGTATGGACGGCATGGAGCTCCTGCGCCGCCTGCGTCAGACCAGCGAGGTGCCGGTCATCATGCTGACCAGCAAGGACGACGAGATCGACGAGATCCTCGGCTTCAACCTCGGCGCCGACGACTACATGCACAAGCCGTTCAGCCAGCGGCTGCTGCTGGAGCGGGTCAAGGCCGTGCTGCGCCGCGCCGCGCCGGAAGACAGCGGCGCCTCGGCCGAGGCCAAGGAAGCGGCCAGCGCCAAGATGATGCGCCGGGGCAAACTGACCCTCGACCCCGAACGCCACGAGAGCCTGTGGGAAGGCAAGCAGGTGCGTCTGACCGTCACCGAGTTCCTGCTGCTCCAGTCGCTGGCCCAGCGGCCCGGCTTCGTGAAGAGCCGCGACAACCTGATGGACGCCGCCTACGACGATCAGGTCTATGTCGATGACCGCACCATCGACAGCCACATCAAGCGGATGCGCAAGAAGTTCCGCCAGGTGGACAGCGAGTTCGACGCGATCGAGACCCTGTATGGCGTCGGCTACCGATATCGCGAGTCCTGAGCCCCACGACCCGTCGGCCACCAGAGCAGACGAGCCTCGTCCCGAAACGGTGAGGCGTGTCTCGCGCTGGCGCTTCTGGTCGCGTGGGTCGAAGCTTGGCCGGCTTATCGTCGGTCTGAATCTGGTCGGACTGGCGGTGCTGATCTCCGGGGCCCTGGTGCTCAACGAGATCCGCCGCGGCCTCGTGGAGGCGCGTCTCGACAGCCTCAGCCTGCAGGGCGAACTGATCGGCCAGATCATGGCCGAGGCCGCCACCCAGGGCGAGCCCCTGCCCTATCTGCAGGCCGACCGGGCGGCGCGGATTCTGCAACTGTTGCATGTGCCGCGCTCCCAGAGGGTGCGGCTGTACGACATCCAGGGCCGATTGCTGGCCGACAGCTACGTTGTCGACGACCGGGTCGAGTGGCAGGTCCTGCCGCCGGCTCGCAAGCGGGGTGAGAGCGGCCCGAGCTTCCGGTTGCAGGACGCCGACGCCGATCCGGCCGTCATCGAAAAGTCCCGCCGCGCCCTGGCCGATGAATGGCGCGAGGCCATGCTGGGCGAGGCGGTGCGCAATACCCGGGTGGCGGAGAACGGCGACACCGTGGTCAGCGTCTCCATCCCCGTGCAGCGGGTGAAGGCGGTGCTCGGCGTACTGACCCTCGAGGCCGGCGACGTCGATGAGATCATCGCCGCAGAACGGCGGGCCCTGATCCCCTTCGCCCTGATCGCCATCGGCGTGACTCTGCTTTCCTCGGTTCTGCTCTATGCCCTGGTGGCGCGCCCCATGCTTCGCCTTGCCGAGGCCGCCGACCGGGTGCGGCTGAACCGGGCGCGCGCCATCAGCCTGCCGGACCTGGCCCGCCGGCAGGACGAGATCGGCGACCTGTCGCGCTCGCTGGAGGAGATGACCGACACCCTGTCCACCCGCATGGACGCCATCGAACGCTTCGCCGCGGACGTCGCCCACGAGATCCGCAATCCGCTGACCAGTATCCGCTCGGCGGTCGAAACTCTGGAGATCGTGCCCGAAGGACCCGGCCGGAAGAAGCTGCTGGCCATCCTGATGCAGGACGTCGGCCGGCTCGACAGGCTGATCGGCGATATCTCCAACGCGTCGCGGCTGGACGCAGAGTTGTCCCGTGAGTCCTTCCGCCGCTTCGATGTCACCCGCCTGCTCACTGACATCCTGTCCATCTACGACGCGGCCCGGAAACCCGGGGAGGCCCGCGTCAGCCTGATCGCACCAGAAGGCGAGACCGTCATCCCCGGCCAGGAGGGGCCGCTTGGCCAGGTGTTCCGCAACCTGATCGACAATGCCCGCTCCTTCAGCCCGGAGGACGGCGAGGTGCGGGTCAGCGTCATTCCCGAGAAGGGTCGGGTGCGGGTCGAGGTCGAGGACGATGGTCCCGGCATCCCGCCCGACAATCTCGAAACCGTCTTCGAGCGATTCTACCCCGCCCGGCCCAAGGGCGCGGCCTTCGGCGGCAATTCGGGCCTCGGCCTCTCCATCGCCCGCCAGATCACCCTCGCCCACGGAGGCACCGTGCGGGCCTACAACCGCACCGACGAGACCGGCAAGGTGGTCGGCGCGCGGTTCGAGGTTAGCCTGCCTCTCGGCGGCCTGTCGGGCGCACGCGCGTGATCCTGCACGCCGGCCTGGTAGCCTTGCGCCTCTCGGGACGGTGGCGGGGCGTGTTGATCGAGGGCCCGTCGGGGGTCGGCAAGAGCGACCTGGCCCTGCGCACCCTTACCCTCGGCGGCCGCCTGGTGGCCGACGACCGCGTTCTGGCCTGGACCAGCGAGGGCCGGCTGTTCGGCCGGGCGCCGGACGCCCTGTCGGGGCTATTGGAAATCCGTGGCCTCGGCATCGCCGGCGTTCCGGCCCTGCCCTTATCGGCCATCGACCTGATCATCGCCTGCGAAAGCAGCCCCGAGGCGGTCGAGCGCCTGCCGGCTCCGGAGACGGCGGTGCGGCTTGGCGTCACCCTTCCTCTGCGTCGCCTGTGGCCATTCGAACCCGCCGCGCCGTTGAAACTGATCGCCGCGCTCGAACGGGTTGGGTTTCGCTGAGGACCGGCGTATCAAGGCGTCCCGCGCGGTCTGATGGCCCGGGTATGGGGATGGATTGGTGAGACTGCAGGTATGATCGGCCTGGTGATCGTCACTCACGGACGGCTGGCCGAAGAGTTCGTCTTCGCCATGGAGCATGTGGTCGGCCCGCAGGAGCAGGTCGTGCCCATCTGCATCGGCCCCGAAGACGACATGGAAAAGCGCCGCAAGGATATCCTGGCGGCCTGCGGACGCGTGGACACCGGCGAGGGTGTCTTCCTGCTGACCGACATGTTCGGCGGCACGCCGTCGAACCTGGCCATCAGTGTCATGGAACAGACCCGCGCCGAGGTCATCGCCGGCCTCAACCTGCCGATGCTGATCAAACTGGCCAGCCTGCGCACCCGCGAGAGCCTGGAGGCCTGCGTGCATCATGCCCAGGACGCCGGCCGCAAATACATCGCCGTAGCCTCCTACATGCTGGCGGCCGATAAGTGACCAGGCGGCGCATCGTCGACATCGTCAATGAGCGGGGGCTGCACGCCCGCGCCTCGGCCAAGTTCGTCAAACTGGCCGGGAGTTTCGACGCCGAGATTCAGGTCGCCCGTGATGGCCAGAGCGTCGACGCCCGCTCGATCATGGGACTGATGATGCTGGCTGCCGGCATCGGCAGCAGTGTCGAGATCAGCGCGGACGGGCCCGAGGCCGATGCCGCGCTGGATGCCCTTTGCGCGCTGGTGGCCAACCGGTTCGACGAGGACCGTTGAGCCCTTCGGGGCTAAACCCGGATATCAACCAGGGAGCCGGGCCGCAGGATTTTCTTTGGCGGCTCTTCTGGCAGGGCCGTGGCCTGAAGCGGACGCTGGATCGGCGCGGCCACCGGCTCAGGCGCCGCGACCGGCGCCGCGGGCGCGGCGGCGCGGCCCATGGCGGCGTCGAAGAAGGCGCGCTGCGCCGCTGTGCGGGCGGGCGCGGTGGCCCCGCTGCTTGCTTGGGCGGCGGGCTGCCAACTGGTAGGGCGGATATCAGCCATGGAGACAGGCTTCGGCGGTTATGGTTAGCGAAAGCTTAACGCGCCTGGCTGAGCAGGGTTCGCGCGGCCTTCTCGTCCAGCTCGCCGATGTGCTTGGCGAGGATGATCCCGTCCGAGGAGATCAGGTAGGTCTCAGGCGGTCCGGTCACCCCGAACTCCATTCCCGCCCGGCCGTCGCGGTCGACCAGCACCACCGCAAAGGGATTGCCGCGCTGCTCCAGGAAGCCCTGCGACTTGGCGGGTTCATCCTTGTAGGCGACGCCGACGATCGGAACACCGCGCGCCTGCAGCGCCATCAACTGGGGATGCTCGACGATACAGGGCGGGCACCAGCTGGCGAAGAAGTTGATCAGGTAGGGGCCGTCGCCGACCTTCACCGCCTGGGCCGGCTCGCCGTTCAGACCGGCCAGCATCACCGCCGGCAGGCGCTTGCCGACCATGGCGTGGGTTTCAACCTGGGTGTCGCGCCACAGGCTCTTGCCGGCGAACACGGCGGCCAGCAGGATCAGGGCAACGAGCGGCAGAAAGGCGGCTACCTGTTTGAGATTGGGCCGTTTCACGCCCAGTCGTCCTCCAGCCCTTTCGCCTTCGCTTGTGCGGCGGCTCGGCGGGCGGCCAGCAGGCTGTCGGCCACCATCCAGCCCAGCACGGCGGCGGTGATGCCGAAGGCGCTCCAGATGTAGGGGGTGTAGGACCCGTAGTCGAAATCGAACATCGTCAGTCCTCCGCCGCGCGCAGGGCGACGGCGCGTATCCGGCGCAGGCGCACCTCGGTGCGGATCCGGGTCAGCCACAGGGCCCCGAACAGGCCCAGATAGGCCAGTCCCATGATCCCCAGGGTCGCGCCATAGACCGGCGGCAGGGCGTCGCCCTTGGCGGCCTCAAAGGTGGAGGAGCCCTGGTGCAGGCTGTTCCACCAGTAGACCGAGTAATGGATGATCGGCAGGTTGACGACGCCGACCAGGGCCAGAATGGCGCCCGCCCGGGCCGCCCGGGCCTCATCATCGATGGCGGCGCGCAGGGCGATATAGGCCATCCACAGCAGGAACAGGACCAGCACCGAGGTCATCCGCCCGTCCCACTCCCAGTAGGTGCCCCAGGTCGGCCGGCCCCAAAGGGAGCCGGTGATCAGGGCCAGGGCCGTGAAGGCGGCGCCGAGCGGAGCGCAGGCGCGGGCCGCCAGATCCGCCAGGGCCTGGCGGAACACCAGGTTCAGCAGGCTGGCGACGCCCAGGCAGGCATAGGCGAACATGGCCAGCCAGGCCGACGGCACATGGATGAACATCATCCGCACGGTGTCGCCGTGCAGGGCGTCTTCCGGAACGGTGAAGGTGCGGTACAGGCCGAGCGCGAACGCGCAGGCAGTCGCCACGCCCAGCACGGGCGCGGCGATCCGCGAGAAGGACATGAACGACCTGGGATTGGTCAGGAAAGAGACCATACCCGCCGTCTAAAGGGGTGCGGGACGGCGGGCAAGTTCGGGTTTCCCTTAGTCTTCTTCGCCGCTGTCGACATCTTCGTCGTCGATGAAGACCTGGACGTCCATATCCCCGGCTTCGAGCAGGGCGAAGTCCTCGCCGTCCTCGCTGTTCCAGGCCATGCCGCCGGGCATCGGCGGACCACCTTCCGGACCGCCGGGACGCATCATCATGCGCTCGCCGTGACCACCGGGTCCGCCCGGACCACCCCGGCGAATGACCTTCATGTGGCGCCCGCCATGACGGGCGTGCAGGGTGTCGAACACCTTCTGCTGGCTGGGGCTGAGCTGGCCGTAGAAGGCGCGGGTGGCGGCGGCGCGCTTGCTGAAGGCGGCCTGGCGTTCGGCCATCCTTTTGGCCTGCTGATCAAGGCGTTCGGGCGTGGTCAGCATCTTGCGTGGCGCGGCGGGCGATTCGGGCGGCTTGCCGTGATCCGCGCGCTTCATCTCGCCCTTGTGGGCCGGCGGCCTGGTCGCCTCGAGGAAGGTCTTCAGGGCCGGCTCCTGGTCAGGACGGAGCTGCAGGAGGGTGCGCAGGTGCTGTGCGCGGGCCTCGGGGTCGTGGCGCATGCCCATCGGACCATCGTGGTCGCCGCCCGGGCCGCCGCGCATGACGATGACCTTGCGCTCGACCTTGACGTCTCCGCCCTTCCCGGCGGGCTCGCCGGCAAGGGCCGCGCTTCCGGTAGTCAGGACGAAGGCTGCGCTGGCAAGCAGGCCCGCGTGGCGAAGAATCTTTTTCATCTGGTGAGGTCTCCCGGATTTCGATGCGGTCAGAATGACCGGGCGGTGTGTCCGGCGAATGTCCGGTTTCCCCAGATTTATTGCCGTCCTGTAGCGTTCACTGAACCGCGTTTCTGCAAGCCGCCGCCATGGCCAGGGGCGACAGCGCCACCGCCGCCGCCGTCCAGCCGAGCAGAAGCAGCAGGCCGCCGCCGGCGCCCGAGCCAAGTTGGTCGGCATAAAGGGCGGCTCCGCCGAAGATGACCGGTGGGCTGAACAGCGGTAGCACGATCGCCGCCACCAGCAGGCCGCCACGCCGCGCCCCCAGCGCCAGGGACGCGCCGATGCCGCCGACGAAGACGAAGGCCAGTCCGCCGGCCAGGGCGCAGGCCAGGATCATCGGCGCGGCGCCGAGCGGCGCGCCAAGCATGACCGCCGCCACCGGCGCGGCCAGGGCCAGGGGGGCCGCGGTGGTCATCCACTGGGACAGGCATTTGACCGCGCAGACCAGCTCCAGAGGCAGCGGCCCGGTCATCAACAGGTCAAGGCCACCGTCCTCGAAGTCACGCTCGAACAGGCGCTCCAGGGAGAGCAGGCTGGCCAGGGCCAGGGCCATCCAGGCCACCCCGGTGGCGACAGGGGCCAGGCGGCTGGTTTCGGGTCCCGCCGCCAGGGGCAGGAGCACGGTGATGGCGGCGTAGAAGGCCAGGGCCGGCAAGGGTCCGCCGCCCCGGCCCCAGCCGAGCGCCAGTTCGCGGCCGAGCAGGGTGATCAGCGGCCTCATGCGCCGATCTCCAGCACCGTGGCGGGGATCGGCAGGGGATCGTGCACCGCCGCCAGGATCAGACCGCCGCCGGCCAGATGGCCCTGCATCATGGTCGCCAGCAACGCCCTGCGGGCGGTGTCCAGCGGGGCCATCGGCTCGTCCAGCAGCCAGACCGGCCGGGGGGCGGAGATGAGCCGGGCAAGAGCCAGACGCCGGCGCTGGCCCGCGGAAAGCCGGCGGACCTCCAGGTCGAGCAAAGGGGTCAAGGCCAGCTGGTCGATGGCCCGGGCGACGCCTTCATCGTCGCCGCCCAGCCAGCCGGCCTGGAAGGTGAGTTCCTCCAGCGCGGTGCGCCCGCCTTTCAGGCCATCGGCGTGGCCGAGCAGATGCACCGCTTCATGGCGGGCGGTGTCCGTTTCGGTCGCGCCTTCGAAGACGATGTCTCCGGCCTCCGGACGGAGAAGGCCGGCGATGGCGCGAAGCAGGCTGGTCTTGCCCGAACCGTTGGCGCCGGTCAGGGCGATGGCGCCTCCGGCCGGCAGGCTGAAAGCGAGGTCACGGAACAGAATCCGTTCGCCGCGCCGGACCGACAGGCCTTTGACGACAAGGGCGGTGATTGTGGCGCTAGTCGACATAACAAGACCATGGCGGCGGCATGGACGTTTGATCGAACCGGGAGTAGACAGCCACCGACCGACCTCCCGCGCGCACGCGGGAGTGTACGCGGCGCCGTTTGGGACCCTGTGCGTCCCTTGCGAGGTGCGCGCGATCCCGGAAGCGGTTTTCGGGCGGTCCGAACAGGAAAGGCACTCCCACCAATGGCGTCCATCGACAGCCTGCAAGTCCGCCGTACGCTCAGCGTCGGCGGCAAGACCTACGTCTACTACAGCCTCCCCGTCGCGGAGGAAGCCGGTCTTTCCGGAATTTCGCGTCTGCCTGTCTCCCTCAAGGTGCTCCTCGAGAACCTGCTGCGCAACGAAGACGGCGCCGAAACCGACAGCGCCGACTTCAAGGCCATGGCCGCCTGGGTCCAGAACAAGGGCGCCGTGCAGCACGAGATCGCCTTCCGCCCGGCTCGCGTCCTGATGCAGGACTTCACCGGCGTGCCCGCCGTCGTCGACCTGGCCGCGATGCGCGACGCCATGACGGCGCTGGGCGGCGACCCGACCAAGATCAACCCGCTGATCCCCGTCGACCTGGTCATCGACCACTCGGTGATGGTCGACCACTTCGGCAACGCCAAGGCCTTCGGCGACAACGTCGCCATCGAGTACCAGCGCAACCTCGAGCGCTACAACTTCCTGCGCTGGGGCAGCTCGGCCTTCAACAACTTCCGCGTTGTGCCGCCCGGCACCGGTATCTGCCACCAGGTGAACCTGGAATACCTGGCCCAGACCGTCTGGACCGCCAAGGACGCCGGCCACGACGATGAGGTCGCCTACCCTGACACGGTCGTCGGCACCGACAGCCACACCACCATGGTCAACGGCCTGGCCGTTCTGGGCTGGGGCGTTGGCGGCATCGAGGCCGAGGCCGCCATGCTCGGCCAGGCCATCCCGATGCTGATCCCGGAAGTCATCGGCTTCCGTCTGACCGGCGCCCTGCCGGAAGGCGCGACGGCCACCGACCTGGTGCTGACCGTCACCCAGATGCTGCGCAAGAAGGGCGTCGTCGGCAAGTTCGTCGAGTTCTTCGGCAACGGCCTGGCCAACCTGACCATCGAGGACCAGGCGACCATCGCCAACATGGCCCCCGAGTACGGCGCCACCTGCGGTTTCTTCCCGGTCAGCCAAGCGACGGTCGACTACCTGAAGGCCACCGGCCGCGACGCCGCCCGGGTCAATCTGGTCGAGGCCTACGCCAAGGCCCAGGGCATGTGGTTCGATCCGGAAGCCCCGGAGCCCGAGTTCACCGACATCCTCGAACTGGCGCTCGACGACGTGCTGCCCTCGCTGGCCGGTCCCAAGCGCCCGCAGGACAAGGTGCTGCTGTCCAGCGCCGCCTCGGCCTTCGAGGAAGCCCTGGCCGGTGAGTTCGGCAAGAAGGAAGGCGCCGACGTGCGCGTTCCGGTCGCCGGCGAGAAGTTCGACGTCGGCCATGGCGACGTGGTCATCGCCGCCATCACCAGCTGCACCAACACCTCCAACCCCTCGGTGCTGATCGCCGCCGGCCTGCTGGCCAAGAACGCCATCGCCAAGGGCCTGTCGGTCAAGCCCTGGGTGAAGACCTCGCTGGCCCCCGGCTCGCAGGTGGTCACCGACTACCTGGCCAAGGCCGGTCTGCAGAAGCACCTGGACGCCCTGGGCTTCAACCTGGTCGGCTACGGCTGCACCACCTGCATCGGCAACTCCGGCCCGCTGCCGGAAGCGGTCTCGGCCGCCATCGCCGAGGGTGACCTGGTCGCCGCCTCGGTGCTGTCGGGCAACCGCAACTTCGAAGGCCGGGTGAACCCGGACGTGCGCGCCAACTACCTGGCCAGCCCGCCTCTCGTGGTCGCCTACGCGCTGGCCGGCTCGATGAAGATCGACCTGCTGACCCAGCCGCTGGGCCAGGACAAGAAGGGCAAGGACGTCTTCCTGAAGGACATCTGGCCGTCCAACGCCGACATCGCCGCCCTGCAGAAGAAGTCGGTGACCAGCAAGATGTTCGCCGAGCGCTATGGCGACGTGTTCACCGGCGACAAGAACTGGCAGGCCATCAAGGTCACCGGCGGCCAGACCTACGCCTGGGACATGGGTTCGACCTATGTGCAGAACCCGCCCTACTTCGTGGGCATGGAAATGCAGCCGACCCCGGTCACCGACATCGTCGAGGCCCGGATCCTCGGCGTGTTCGGCGACTCGATCACCACCGACCACATCAGCCCGGCCGGTTCGATCAAGAAAGCCAGCCCGGCCGGTGAGTACCTGCTCAACCACCAGGTCCGCTTCGAGGACTTCAACGGCTACGGCAGCCGTCGGGGCAACCACGAAGTGATGATGCGCGGCACCTTCGCCAACATCCGCATCCGCAACAAGATCACCCCGGAGATCGAGGGCGGGGTGACCAAGCACTTCCCCTCTGGCCAGACCATGCCTATCTACGACGCGGCCATGAAGTACCAGGAAGAAGGCCGCCCGGCGGTCGTCTTCGCCGGCAAGGAATACGGCACCGGCTCGTCGCGCGACTGGGCGGCCAAGGGCGCCAAGCTACTCGGCGTCCGCGCCGTGATCGCCGAGTCCTTCGAGCGCATCCACCGTTCGAACCTGGTCGGAATGGGCGTGCTGCCGCTGCAGTTCCTCAACGACGGCTGGCAGCGCCTCGGCCTGACCGGCGAGGAGATCGTCTCGATCCGCGGCCTGCAGGACCTCGCGCCCCGCAAGCAGCTTATCGTCGAGCTCTACCGTCCGTCGGACGGCCGCATCGCCCGCTTCCCGGTCCGCTGCCGCATCGATACCCCGACCGAGCTGGACTACTTCAAGAACGGCGGCGTCCTGAACTACGTCCTGCGCAACCTGGCCAAGCCGGCCGCGTAGCCCCAATCAGGCTCAGAAGTGCTCAAACCCTCCCCGGAAACGGGGAGGGTTTTTGTTTGCTCGCACTCTCACGGCCTCGTGAAGCCAACTTGGCCTCCGCTTCCGGTTAAGTGCCAACCATGAGGCGTTTCCTCCCCCTCCTCGCATTGCTGGCGCTTGCCCCCCTGTCGGCCCTGGCCGCTCCGGCGGCCAGGCCGCCGGTCGTGGTCGAGCTGTTCACGGCGCAGGGCTGCTCGTCCTGCCGCGCCGCCAATGCCCATCTGGCCGACCTGGCCGATGACCCGGGCGTGCTCGCCCTGACGTTCGCGGTCGACTACTGGGACTATCTGGGCTGGCGGGACACCTTCGCCCAGCCGGCCTTCTCCGAGCGCCAGAAGGCCTACGCCCGCAAGCTGGCGGTGCGCGAGGTCTACACCCACAGGTGGTCGTCGACGGGCGCTTGCAGACCGGCGGCGCCCGCGCCGACAAGGTCGACGCCCTGGTCGCCCAGGCCGCCAAGGGGCCGCGCAATGCGCCCGACATGCTGTTCATGCAGAACGGCCGGGTCGCCGTCGGCTCCGGACCCGCGCCGCGCGGAGGGGCCGACGTCTGGCTGATCCGCTATGATCCCCGCGCCGTCGAGATCACGCCGAAGAAGGGCGACAATCGTGGCGAGGCCATGGTCCACAAGAACGTCGTCCGCCAGGTCGCGCGCCTGGGAACCTGGTACGGCCGGCCCAGCGCCTACAAGCAGCCCAAGGCGACCGAGGACGGGCTGAAGACCGTCGTCATCGTGCAGGGCGTCAAGGGCGGCCGTATCCTTGGCGTGCTGGTGGAGAAGGCGTCCTAGACCCGCAGCATCAGGCCGCCGTCGACCCCCAGCGCCTGACCCGTTACGAAGCCGCCGTCGTCGCTGGCCAGGAACAGGGCGGCGCGGGCGATGTCGATCGGCTGGCCGAGGCGTTTGAGTGCGGCCTTCTTGGCCCAGATGGCGGTGATCTCCTCGCGCTGGAAGCTGGCGGCGGTCATGCCGGTGGCGATGGCGCCGGGCAGGATGGCGTTGGAGGTGACCGCGTGGCGGCCCAGCTCCAGGGCAAAGGTCCGCATCATCCCGACCACCCCGGCCTTGGAGGCGGAATAGGCCACCAGGCCATTGTCGGTGTGGCGGGCCATGATCGAGGCGGTGAAGATCAGTCGGCCGTTTCCGCTGGCCACAAGATGCGGCGTGGCGGCGCGGGAGAGGCGGAAGCCGGCCCGCAGGTTGATGGCCACCAGGCGGTCAAAGGCCTCGTCCGTGGTGTCCGCGACCGGGGCGCCGTGGCTGATGCCGGCGTTGTTGTAGAGGATGTCGAGGCCGCCGAATTCGGCGACAGCCCTGTCGACGATGGTCTGAGGCGCGGCGTCCTCGCCGATGTCCTGACCGAGCGGGACGATGGCGGCATGGTCGAAGACGAGGTTGGCGTCCGGGCGATCGACGGCCAGGACCTGGGCGCCCTCGGCGGCGAAGAGTTCGGCGGTGGCGCGGCCGATGCCGCTGGCGGCGCCGGTGACGATGGCGCGGCGGCCTGAAAGTCTGCCCATGGTGTTCTCCCTTTTGGGAGATGGAAGCAGAGCGACCCAGCGGCAGGCAAAGAAAAAGCCCGCGTCGCCAGGGGGGGAGGGGTGCGACGCGGGCTCTCTATAAGGGTGTCGGCTGACCGCGGTTGGCGATCACGGCCCCGATGGGGG
>Ga0164290_1002289_pt1 | contig 14596 bp, 10 predicted proteins | sample Micstemetagenome_FD_108782 | JGI IMG/M metagenome (GOLD analysis project Ga0164290, IMG submission 108782) | Contaminated culture microbial community from soil near Moab, Utah, USA - Microcoleus steenstrupii SON62 (Illumina Assembly) | ecosystem: Environmental > Terrestrial > Soil > Soil crust... | reverse complement strand
CTACGGCGCCCTGCCGCCCGAGGTGAGGCGCCGCGAGGCCGAGCGCTTCGCCGTCGGCGCCAGCGACGTGCTGGTGGCCACCGACGCCATCGGCATGGGGCTGAACCTGCCCATCCGCCGCGTGCTGTTCTCGACGCTGACCAAGTTCGACGGCGTCGGCGACCGCGAGCTGTCGGTCAGCGAGGTGCACCAGATCGCCGGCCGCGCCGGCCGCTACGGCATGCATGACGAGGGCTTCGTCTCGGTGCTGAAGGAGGCCGAGGCGGACGCGATGAAGACGCTGCGCAGCCTGCTGCCCAAGGAGCCGCGCGCGCCGCGCGACTTCAAGGCCCCGGTGGCGCCGAACTGGCGCCATGTGGACACCATCTCCAGGCGCCTGGGCGTCAACAAGCTGCATGCGGTGCTGGACATTTTCATGCAGCAGCTGCGCCTGGACGACGCCCACTTCGCCGTGGCCGAGCTGGAGCAGATGCTGGAGCTGGCCGAAATGCTGGACCGCAATGCGAGCGCCCTGCCGCTGCAGGAACGCTTCCGCTATGCCCAGGCGCCGGTGGATGCGCGCCTGCCCATGCTGCTGGACCAGTTCGCGAGCTGGGCCACCAACCATGCGCGCACCGGCACGGCCGGCGACCCCTGGTTCCTCGACGAGTACGACCAGCACGGGCGCCTGGACCGCATGGAGCAGGCGCTGCGCATCTGCACGCTGTGGCTGTGGCTGGACCTGCGCTTCCCCGGCGTGTATGGCCATGTGGAAGAGGTCATCGACCTGCGCGGTCGGCTCAATGACGGGATCGAGCGGCAGTTGAAGGGGAAGAAGGCGTTGTGGCAGAGAAGGGGAAGATGAGCCTCGGCATCTCCAGGCCACGCCGCGCGCTGTCCTGGCTCGCGCTCGTGTCGCTGGGCGCCATCGCTTTGCTGCTTCTGAACAGCGCCCTTTTCAGCGCCTGGATGTTAGGCGGCCCCCCCAACCCCTACGCCGACGGATGGGCGCTTCGGTCCTTGGCCTTGCTGGTCTGGGCGTTGACTGCAGCCTTCGGTGCAGCAGCCTTGTTCAACGCGATCCGCCGCGCGACGCATGTCGGCAAGGCTTCGGTGATCGTGCTCGCCGCCTGTATGACCCTCGCTGCAGTACCCTTCATTGCACGCGAGGTCCTCATCGACAAATGCCTCGACACCGGCGGACGTTGGAGCGCCCAAGCCTTGGCATGCGTCCGCTGACTACCGCAAGCCCAGCGCGATCAGATCCCGGGCCGTCTTCACAATGGCCTCACGCGGGGCCCGCGGCACCCACCCCAGCACCTCGCGCGCATGGCTGGCATCCTGGTGCCGCGCCGTCCCCAGCTCGCTGGCCGCCGCCCGCACCGCCGGGCTGACCCTGGCCAGCAGCCGCACCGCCCAGTCCGGCATGTGCAGCGTCGGCACCTTGCGCGCTTCGTCACCCAGCTCCGCCCGCAGGATGGCGGCGATCTCGCGCAGCCACAGGAAGCCGCCGCAGGCGATGAAGCGTTCGTCGGCCATGCCCGGTGCGGTCAAGACGCGCCAGTGCAGCTCGGCCACGTCGCGCACGTCGACGATGCCGAAGCCGATATGGGGCAGGGCGGGAATGCGGCCCTGCAGCAGGCTCTTCACGATGACGACGCTGGCCGAGTAGTCGCTGCTCGCCACCGGCCCGAGCACGACCGAGGGGTTGACGGTGCAGAACTCCAGCCCGCCGCCCTCGCGCGCCACCCAGTCGCGCGCGGCGCGCTCGGCGATGGTCTTGGACTGGACATAGGGCGGGATGCCCGGCGTCTCCAGCCGCGTCCAGTCGGCCTCGGTGAAGCGGTGCTCGCCCGGGCCGTGACCATAGGCGATGGCCGCGACCGATGACGTCATGACGACGCGCTGCACGCCCGCATCGCGCGCCGCCTTCAGCGCCCGCAGCGCGCCGTCGCGGGCCGGCACGATCAGATCGTTGGCGTCGCGCGGCACGCCGACCGGCAGCGGCGAAGCCACATGGGCCAGGTGGCTGCAACCGGCCGCGGCCTCGGCCCAGCCCGTGTCGCGCATCAGGTCGGCGGCAAAGCAGCGCAGCTGCTCGCTGCTGCCCACGCCCAGCCACTGGCGCAGGGCGGGCTCGCGTCGGGGGTCGCGCACGGTGGCGTGCACCTGCCAGCCGGCGCCCAGCAACTGGCGGATCAGCACGCCAGCGATATAGCCGCTGCCGCCGGTGACGAGGATGCGTGGGGGGGCGCTCATGGCGCGGCATTGTCGGCCTTGGCATAGCATGGCGCGATGACGGACCTGCCGCGCGAACGCCCCGCTCCAGCGCCTTCCGAGAACAGCCCCCAGAGCGGCTGGCGACTGCGCCTGTACACCGTCATCTTCGAGGCCGACACGCGCGCCGGCCGCCTGTTCGACCTGCTGCTGATCGGCCTCATCCTGGCCAGCGTGGCGGTCGTCATGCTGGACAGCATGGCCGCCGTGCACGCCCGTCACAAGGACCTGCTGGCGGCGCTGGAGTGGACCTTCACGCTTGTCTTCACGGTCGAGTACATCGCCCGCCTCGTCTGCGTGCGCCACCCGCTGCGCTATGCCCGCAGCGCCTTCGGCATCATCGACCTGGTGGCCGTGCTGCCCACCTATCTCGCCATCTTCGTGCCGGGCCTGCATTCGCTCATCGACGTGCGCGTGCTGAGGCTGCTGCGGCTGTTCCGCATCCTCAAGCTCGGCGCCTATGTGCATGAGTTCGGCATGCTCGGCCGGGCACTGGCGGCGTCGCGGCGCAAGATCCTCGTCTTCATGATGTTCGTGCTGATGGTCGTCACCATCATGGGCACGCTGATGTATGTCGTCGAGGGCCCGGCCCATGGCTTCACCAGCATCCCGGTCGGCATCTACTGGGCCATCACGACGATGACGACGGTGGGCTTCGGCGACATCACGCCCAAGACCGACCTGGGCCGCGTCGTCGCCTCGGCCATGATGCTGCTGGGCTGGGGCACGCTGGCGGTGCCGACCGGCATCGTGAGCGCCGAGTTCACCGCCCAGCGCATGGGCCGCTCGCCGACGACGCGCACCTGCCCCGAATGCCTCAGCGAAGGCCACTGGCCGAGCGCGAGCTTCTGCCGCGACTGCGGCGCCCGCCTGCCGAAATGGCATCACGACGAGGCCCTGTTCCAGTTGCCGCCGGACGACCGACCTTGACCCCCCGTGTCGCCCGTCATGCCCGGGCGACTGCGCATTGCCGGCCGCGCCGCCAGCGCCGACAGTCGCGGCTTCTGGACCCCGGACACGCCCTTGACCGCCCTCCCGATTGATGCCGGCGACGCCCGCGCCCGCCATGACCGCGCCTTCCTGGGCCATCCTGCCGGCCTGGGCTGGCTGTCCTTCTGCGAGCTGTGGGAGCGCTTCAGCTACTACGGCATGCAGGCCCTGCTGGTGCTCTACCTCAGCAACTACCTGTTCATGCCGGCCAACATCGGCCAGGTGGCGGGCATGGATGCGCTGCGCGCGGCCATCGAGAACGTCACCGGCCCACGCTCGCCGCAGCAGCTGGCCTCGGCGGTGTTCGGCCTCTACGTGGGCCTGGTCTATCTGCTGCCCATCTTCGGCGGGCTGATCGCCGACCGCTGGCTGGGCCGCACCCGCACCGTCGTCATCGGCGCCCTGCTGATGGCCGCGGGCCACTTCCTGATGGCATTCGAGGCCGCGTTGCTGCCGGCCCTGGGCGCCCTGCTGCTCGGCGTGGGCTGCTTCAAGGGCAATATCGCGGCCCAGGTGGGCGACCTCTATGCGCCCGGCGACAAGCGCCGCGCCAGCGCCTTCCAGATCTTCATGCTGGCGGTGCAGGTCGCCGTCATCGCCGCGCCCATCGTCTGCGGCACCCTGGGCGAGAAGATCGGCTGGCACTGGGGCTTCGGTTCGGCCGGCGTGGGCATGGTGATCGGCCTGTTCGTCTACCTGGCCGGGCGCCACCGGCTGCCGCCGGAACCGCAGCGCGGCGCAGCCAAGGCGGCGCAGGCGCGCCCACCGCTGGGCAAACGGGCTGTCATGCAGGTGGTGCTGCTCGTCGCCATCCTGCCCCTGCTGATGCTGTCCATCGTCGGCAACCAGCAATACAACAACGGCTTCCCGCTGTGGTCGCAGCAGCACATGGACATGGTGGTGGCCGGCTTCACCGTGCCGGTGACCTGGCTGCAGGCCGTGGACGCGCTGACCAGCACCGGCACCATGCTCGCATCCCTAGCCTTCTGGCGCTGGTGGGCCTCGCGCCGGCGCGAGCCGGACGAGATCACCAAGATGGCCCTGGGCTGCTTCGTCGCGGCCTGCGCGCCGGCGCTGCTGATGATCCCCGCGCTGGGCATCGAGAGCGGGGGTGCGCGCTTCAGCATCCTGTGGTCGTTTGCCTATGCCCTGGTCAACAACATCGGCTTCGCCAACATCATGCCGGTCGGCCTGGCCCTGTATTCGCGCGCCGCGCCGCGCGGCCTGCAGGGCGTCATGATCGGCATCTACTACCTGCACCTGTTCTTCGGCAACACCTTCGTCGGCTGGCTCGCCGGGCTGCTGGAAACCATGCCCGGCTCGCAGTTCTGGCTGCTGCACGCCGTGCTGGTGGGCGCCGCGGGCGTGGGGCTGCTGCTCGTGAAGCTGGTGTTCGGCAAGCTGCTGGCGCCTGACGAGGCTGGGGCACACTCGTCGCCATGATCACCGTCCACCACCTCAACAACTCCCGCTCGCAGCGCGTGCTGTGGCTGCTCGAAGAGCTCGGCCTGCCCTACGAGATCCGGCACTACCAGCGCGACGCCAAGACCTCCCTGGCGCCGCCGGAGCTGCGCCAGGTCCACCCGCTGGGCAAGAGCCCCGTCATCACCGACGGCGGGCTGACGGTGGCCGAGAGCGGCGCCATCCTGGAGTACCTGGTGGACAAGTACGGCGGCGGGCGGCTCAAGCCGACGGCCGAGGCCGACTTGCTGCACTACCGCTACTTCATGCACTTCGCCGAAGGCTCGGCCATGCCGCCGTTGGTCATGAAGCTGGTCTTCAGCAAGATCAAGCGCGCCCCCATGCCCTTCTTCGTCAAGCCGATTGCCAAGGGCATTGCGGACAAGGTGCTGTCCAGCTTCGTGCAGCCCAACATCGACCGGCAGCTGGCCTTTCTCGAAAGCGAGCTGACCCAGCGCCCTTGGTTCGCCGGCGCGGACTTCTCCGCGGCGGACGTGCAGATGAGCTTCCCGGTCGAGGCCGCGGCGGCGCGGGGCGGGATGCAGAGGTATCCGAAGTTGAAGGATTTCTTGGCCCGCATCCATGGGAGGCCGGCTTACAAGAAGGCGTTAGAGCGGGGCGGGCCCTACGAGCTGATGAACTGATCAGGGTGCGCCGGGCCGCGTGCACCACTGCTGCTTGCAGGGCACGCCGTCGCCATTGCCGTCCATCTGCGTGCCTGGGCAGTTGTTGATGAACCAGGTCGCCTCGGCGCAGGACGTCATCTGCGAGCAATGCGCGCGGCCGTCGCAGCGGAAGACCTGACCGGGTGTCGTCGACGATTGAGGCAGCCGGGGTTCCGCAGGTTGATCCTGCAACAGCTGCCGCTGGGCGCGCTGCTTGTAACTCGTGTATCCCCAGCTGCCGGCTCCGACAAGCAGCGCGACGAAGATAACCGTTGCGAGCCGGCTCGATATGGTGCGACGCGTCGTCGCACGACGCGGCGGCGCCTTGCTGCCAACCATGCTGCGCACGACGTTGACGGCCTGAGGGCGGTTGTCATGCCCACGGCCCAACTCGAAGCTGACAGTCTCTCCGACGACCGGCCGCGAGCCGTCGCGTGGAAAGGCACTGAGGTGCACGAACAGTTCGGGGCCGCCGTGCGATGGCGCGATGAAACCGAAGCCGCGCTCGTCGTTCCAGGTGCGCAGGATGCCCGTCGCTCGCATACGTTCCTCCCCTGAGATGTCAGCGCCCGCTGCCCTTGGGCCCGTACTTCACGACCCCGCACCCCGGCCCTTTCGGATCCTCGCAACACGCCGCCAGCTTTTTCAGGCTGTCGGCGAACTGCTCGTTCCACTGTGACTGGCTGTGCAGATTGCCGGGGCTCATCCAGTGCGATTGCGGGAAGCGCCTGGACCACTCGTCACCACCTTCCTGCGGCATCTGGCCGGTGGACTGCTTCATGGCCACCTGGCAGGAGTTCATGTTGCCCATGCGATGGCAGGCCGTGCACGTGTTGCCACGCGTGGTGATGCCGAAGGCGTGCAGCCTGGCCCAGGCCCGCTTGAAGTCCGCGCCGATCGCCTTGGGCTCGTAGAAGCCGAAGGGGTCGCCGGGCAGCTGCGTCGTCTGCGCGATATAGGGCGAGTACATGAAGGGCCCGCTGTCATGGCAGCTGATGCAGGCGGGCTGGCTGTTGGCGACCTGATGCGGCGTCTGCCAGACCCGGTCGGCCGGCACGGCCGGGCGCTTCAGGGTGCTGGGCGAGGGCACGGCGCGGCCGTCGATGCCTTTGTGCGCGCTCATCGGCGCCTTGGCCTTGGCGGTGAACCAGCAGGTCTTGCCATCCTTGAGGCTGTGCGAGATGACGTTGATCTCGTCGAACAGCGGGCTGCCCGCGGGCCGCGCGACCTGCTTGCGGCAGATGGCGCTGATCTGGGCGGTCTTGTCGTCGCGCAGCACGAGGGCGCGGCTGCCGGGCACGCACTGGCTTTGCGCATCGGCCTGCGGCAGCAGCGAGGGCCGGTCGCAGCGCGGCGGCGCCGTGTCGGCGGGCACCGGCTTGCCGTCGACGGTGATGGGGATCTCTTCGCCGGCCATGCAGCTGAAGGCCGGGATCTCGGCGATCTGCTCGGCGCATTGGCGGCCGTAGTCGTACAGCGTCTCGGCCTGGGCGGCGCTCGCCAGCAGCAGCAGCAATGCTTGTTTCATGGAGTCACCAGGCCTTTCTCCGCCAGCACGACGGCGCGGATGGCCTGGTGGTAGCGGGCATAGCCGGTGCAGCGGCAGATGTGCTGGCCGACGGCGTCTTCAATCGCCGCGTCGAGCTGGTCGCGCCTGACGGGCTGCACGCGCAGCCGGGCCAGCAGCATTTCGGTGGCCATGACGAAGCCGGGCGTGCAGTAGCCGCACTGGAAGGCGAAGTGGTCGAGGAAGGCCTGCTGGATCCTGCTCGGCTTGTCCATGCTGCCGGTGCCTTCGACCGTGGTGATGGACTGTCCTTGCAGCAGCGCGACGGGCGTCGAGCACGCGAGCATGGGCTGGGCCTGGCTCGTGGGCACGCGGCGTGCGGCCACGGTGCAGGCCTTGCAGACGCCGATGCCGCAGCACAGGCGGGTGCCGGCGAGGCCGAGTTCCTCGCGGAGGAAGTCGACGAGGGGGAGGTCGGTGGGGACTTGGGCGTCGACGGGCTGGCCGTTGACGTGGAATTGGACTTTGACGAGATGGGTCATGTTTCAGCCCCTGCGGGTTCGCGCGTGAGCGTGGTGCCCGGAGTTCGCCCGGGCGGGCGACCTACTTTCTTGTGCGCACAAGAAAGTAGGCAAAGAAGGCGCCCCCGATCCGTCCGCCCCTCGTTGCGAACGGCTTGCGGGTTTGGCTGTTGGCTGTTGGCTGTTCACGCGGTCCCCTTTGGAGGAGCCGAGAAGCGCAGAAGCCCGGGGCGCGAGCGCAGCGAGCCTCAAGCTCTGACTTCGCGCCCCTTTGTCTGAACGGAGCGTAGCGAAGTGAGTTGGGCGCGGCCCCGGGCTTCGAGCATCGCAGGGGACCCCGAGCGCAGCGAGGGGCGACGGAACAGGGGCGACTCTTTGCCTACTTTCTGGTCGCTCAGAAAGTAGGTCGCCCGCCGGGGCGAATTCCCGGCTGGGCCTGGCCTCAAACGCCGCACTCACGACAAAGCCTCCCGCACATCCGCCGCCGTGATCGGCAAGCTGCGAAACCTCACCCCCGTCGCATGCGCAATCGCATTCCCGACCGCCGGCGCGATCGGGCAGAGCACCGCCTCGGCAATGCCCTTGGCCGTCGTCTCGTCCGTCGGCAGGGTCGTGATGCCCATGCGCGCCAAAGGCACATCGCCGCTCAACGCGACGTGATAGCGGTCCAGGTTCCAGCGCCCGTCGCCAGCGCCGCCTTCCTCCAGCGGCAGGTCTTCCAGCAGCGCATAACCGATGCCCATGGCGATGCCGCCCTGGGCCTGGCCCGTCAGCAGGTCGGGCTGCAGCACCTTGCCGGCATCCAGCCACAGCTGCACGTCGACGACGCGCGGCGCGAAGTCCTGGGGCCCGATCTCGACGGCCACCAGCACGCCCGAGGGCGCATACAGGCTGCGGCCGTAGAGCCCCGCCTTGGGGTTGGGCGGGACGACGTCCTGGCGCAGCACCGCCGTCCAGTCCTGCCGGCCCGCCGCGCGCAACGACAGCCCGTCGACGGGCAGCTGCAGCGACTGCCCGGCGGGCAGGCCATAGGTGCCGGCCACCCAGGAGCCCTCGTAGCAGCCATGCACCATGGCCGCCACGGTCAGGCCCGACTTGTGCACCTGCGCGGCCAGCACGCGCAGCGACAGCGGCGCGAGGCCGGGCGCGACGAGATGACCCTTGTCCCAGCTCGTCTTGCCCTGCACCTGCGCCAGCGGCACGCCCCACAGCGCCGCCGCCGCCGGCAGCAGGCCGGCCTGGAACAGCACCCGGCTGGCCTGCTCGGTCACATGGACCTGGTGGAATGCCGTCAGGCAGGCGCTGCTGGACATGGCGAAGGCGGCCGTCCAGTTGGGCCGGCTCCAATCGCCGCCGGGATAGCTGCTGACCTCCAGCGCATTGAAGCTGGCGACATCGCCCATGACGATGTCGTGGGCGTTGTGGCCCAGCCAGCCAGCCGTGCTGATGGCCAGCGTCGTGGCCGAGCCGTTGCCCATGTCGACGCAGTTGGTGCGCACAGTCAGCCGCCCCGCCGCGTCGATGGCGACCTCGGCCATGACGCCATCCTTGCCCGTGCCATAGGCCTGGTTGGCCAGCGCAAAGCCGACGCCGTAGCGCAGTCCCAAGCGGGCCTTGCGCGCCTTCGCGGCCTCGCGGTCGCGCCACAGCGCATGCGCGCGCGCACGGCGGCAGATCTCGTGCAGGCGCAGGGGCTGGGTCAGCGGCGCGCCGGTGATGGTGCGGTCGCCTTCGCGCAGCACGTTCAGCTCGCGCAGCGCGATGGGGTCGCGCTTGAGCGCCACGGCCACCTCGTCCACCAGGGTCTCCACCGCGAAGCTGGCCTGCGGCCCGCCGAAGCCGCGCATGGAGCCGGCCACGACGCCGCTGCTGGGCTGTGCGATGGCGTCGACATAGGCCTGCCGGATGTCGTAGCCGCTCAGGCCGCAGTAGGCGGCCAGCATGGCGACGAAGGGGCTGTAGTTGTTCTGGCCGCCGGCGGGCAGGACCTGCTGGCTGACGAAGGCGAGGAACTCGCCGGTCCTGGCGTCCACCGCGATGCACTGGGTGATGCGGCTGGCCAGCTGCTTGAGCCCGCCCTGGAACTGCTCGTAGCGGTCCTGGGCGATGCGCACCGGCCCGTCGGCCAGGGCCGCCGTGACGGCCAGCAGCGGCGGGAAGGTCGACACATCGCGCCCGCCGAAACCGCCGCCGGGGTAGCAGGAGTTCAGCACCACGGTCGCCACCTGGACGCCGGGGCTGGCCTTGAAGAGGTCCAGGCTGTCCAGCGAATCGCCATTGGTGGCCTGGGTGCCGAGCACGAGGTGGAGGGTGCCGGCGCCCGAGCGGTCCAGCCAGGCCAGGCCGGCCTCGGGCTCCATGAACATCGGGTCCAGCACCTGGGTGCTGTAGCTGCCGCCGAGTTGCAGCACGCCGGGCCGAGGCGCCTGCAACGCGTCGTCGATGCGGCCGCGCAGCCGGCGCGCCGTGCTGTTGCACGGCTGGCTGGACGAGTCGGGCTGGTAGGGGTCGGAAGCCGAGCCCGCCTGCACCTGCGAGAAGGGCTCGACGCCGGGCGCCTCATAACGCGTCAGGTAGTTGACCGGGCTGTAGGCCGCCGCCCAGGGCTGGGCCGGCGGCGGCGCCGGGCCGCCCGCAAGCACCACGCCGGGCTGGAACTGCAGGGCTCGCCTGGCGCGGCGCCAGCTGTTGGCATCGGCAAAGACCAGGATGGCCACCGGCTGGCCGTAGAACTGAGGCGCGGTGTTGACCGGCACCAGCAGTTGCGAGACGCCGTCGGCGCCCGCGCTGGAGAAGGGCAGGCTGAGCTTGAGGGCGGCGAGGTCGCGCTGCGGCCAGGCGAAGCCGGGCAGGGGGGCCTGCGTGATGGTGAGCAGCGGCAGCGCGTCCACCGCCGCGAGGCGCTGCAGGTCCAGCCCCGCGAACAGCCGGCCGGGCTGGGTGGCGCGCAGGATCATGGCCATGCGTTCCGTCTTCGGCCAGCCGGGAAGGTCGGCGGCGCGGAAGTCGCGCGCATAGATCTTCTGGCCCGTGACCTTGGCCAGGCCGTCGATGCGAAAGCGCGCCCTGCCGGGGCCGGCCGACCAGTCGGGCGCGCCGGGCGGGGTCTGCGGCTGCACCGGGCTGCCCTCGGGATGGGGCCGCGCGCCGGGGTTCTTCAGGATGGCCGGGCGGGCCAGCGCCAGCTCGTGCACCAGCAGCGTGATGGCCGCCGCGCCGCTGCCGATGAGGCCGCGCCGTGTCAGTCGGAACGGCCCGTTTGTATTGTCCTGCACGGCTGTCTCCCTCCCATGCGATGGGAGACGAGTGTGTCACCGCGCCGGCCGCCGCGGACTGAGGATCAGACCGGATTTGCCCGGGGGGAAACGGCGTCGGGCCGCGTCCTGTAGAAGGTCAGCGGCTCCGACTTGAGCTGCTTGAGCACGTTCTTGCGCATGGCGCCGACCACATGCATCTCGCAGGGCTTGCAGTCGAAGCGCAGGGTCAGCGTGTCGTCCCCATGCTTGAGCGTCAACGGCTCGGCGCGCACCGTGCCCTGCACGCCGGTCACGCCCTTGGCCTGCTTGGGGCAGAGGCTGAGCGACCAGCGCACGCAATGCTTGGTGATCATCAGCGGCACCTCGCCCAGCTCCTCGTGGCTCTCGTAGGCGGCGCCGATGACCTTGACGCCGTGGCGGGCATAGAACTGCGCGGCCTTGCCGTTGTAGACGTTGGCCAGGTAGGTCAGCGTGTCCTCGGGATAGGGCACGGGCGGCTCGACGGGTGCGGCGCGCGGCAGCCGCTCGAAGGCGGCTTCTCGCGCAGCCTCCAGCGCGGCAATGCCGTCGCGGCGCAGCGCGTTGAGCTTGCTGGCGGGCAGGAAGAGGGCCTCGCCGCGCATCGCCAGGCGCACGCGGCGGGCCTCGAAGAGGGTGTCGCCGAGCCGGGCCAGGCCTTCCTTGAGCTGCGCCTCGGCCTGCTTGGCATCGCGTGCGGGCTCGTGGGCGTGGGGCAGCTTCACGCTGGCCTTCGCGCCGGTCTCGTCCTTCAGCGTCAGCTCGAAGCCCTCGTTGACCTGGGCCAGCGTCAGGTCCACGGCGATGCGGCGCTCGGCACTGGGCCTGGCCAGCAGCCGCTCCCAGGCCATGTCGCGGTTGCGGTTGACGGCGGTGCCGGGGAAGAGGTCCCTCAGGTCGCCGAAGGTCTGGCCCTTGGACAGGTTGGGCTCGATCCTCCAGCGCGAGCCGCCGACATGCGTCGCCACGTTGACCGGCACGCCCTGCAGCTCGCCCTGGCGGTCCCACCAGGTCAGCGCATCGCCGTTGTTGACCAGCCGGGCCGCGTCGCCGGTGTCGATGTCGAAGTCCGCGTCACCGACGCGCACGATCTCGCCCAGCGGCAGGCCGGCGTGCTTGGGTGTGTCGAAGGCGCCGATGTCGATCTGGCGGCCGTTGACGAAGTAGTCGGTGCCGCCGCGGTTGAAGGCCTGCTCCGGCTCGGGCGTGAACGTGAACGTGCAGCGGCCGTGGCCTGTCGACCCCAGCTCGGGCCGGCGTTCCATGATCGCGTCCAGCAGCGTCCGGTAATGCGCCGTCACGTTCTTGACGGTGGCCATGTCCTTGTAGCGGCCCTCGATCTTGAAGCTGCGGATGCCGGCGTCGATCAGGGCCTCGAGATTGGCGCTCTGGTCGTTGTCCTTCAGGCTCAGCACATGCTTGTCGTGGGCGACGACGCGGCCCTGCGCATCCGTCACCGTGTAGGGCAGGCGGCACTCCTGGCTGCAGCTGCCGCGGTTGGCGCTGCGCCCGGTGTGGGCATGGCTGATGAAGCACTGGCCGCTGTAGGCCACGCACAGGGCGCCGTGCACGAAGAACTCCAGCGTGGCCTGCTGCACCTGCTCGCGGATGGCGAGGATCTGCTTCAGGTCCAGCTCGCGGGCCAGCACCATCTGCGAGAAGCCCACGTCCTGCAGGAAGCGCGCCTTCTCGGGCGTGCGGATGTCGGTCTGCGTGCTGGCGTGCAGCTGCATGGGCGGCAGGTCCAGCTCCAGCAGGCCCATGTCCTGCACGATCAGCGCATCGACGCCGGCCTCGTACAGCTGCCAGGCCTGCCGGCGCGCGCCCTCCAGCTCGTCGTCGCGCAGGATGGTGTTCATCGTGACGAAGATGCGCGCGTTGAAGCGGTGCGCGTGGGTCACCAGCCGCGCGATGTCCTCGATCTGGTTCGGCGCCTTGTCGCGCGCGCCAAAGCCGGGGCCGCCGATGTAGACGGCATCGGCGCCATGGTTGACGGCCTGGATGCCGATGTCGGCATCGCGGGCGGGGGCGAGGAGCTCGAGGGGAATGCGGGCGGGCATGGCGGCATTCTAGAAATCGCGTTGCTGGCGTTCGGGCCGGGCGCCAGGGGGGCGGACAACAAGGTTACGGACCGGCGGTCAATGTGTCGAAGCCGCCGGTGTGCAAGACGCCGCTCGGATGTGAAGAGCACCGGTCACCCATGAACGGCGCGGCTACGCGCCGACCAGCCCGCTGTTCGGCGGCTGCGGGAACGTTCTTCGTATGTCCCTGCTTCGAAGCTTCAGACGATTCCAGCACCCGCTGAAAATACAACAGCGCTACGATATATAGCTGAATTGGGAGATCAATATGAAACGGGTTTTAGGTTTTCTTGCGGTCGTTTGCTCTGGATCAAGCATCGCGGCGACAGTGCAATGTGTGGAGCTATCTGCTGGTGCTAGGACTGAAATTGAGCTGACGGCTTCGAGTGAGTTCTCAAACTGCGTGGTTCTGAAGGGCAGTGAGGGCCTAAACGTAGTCCATGTACTATCGATGGCGGTTGGCGAGTCTTCGCACAAAATAAGAATGATGAAAATCAACAGCGCCGGCGCGTCGGTGGAAGTTGGTTCGGACGTAGCCTCGCCGGGGGGCACCGCAAGCGTTCAAATCGCCAATCCCGGTCAAAAAGTTGCGCTGTCGGCAATTCCGCTGACACACCTGACGACAAGCAAATATCTGACGTTCTCTTATGTGATTCAAGGTGGGTACGGCAGTGTTGTCATGCGTCTAGTTGACCTTCCCACGCCACCGCCGCAACCAACCACCACTCCACCTCCGACAGTCCCGCCATACTTTGAACCTTGCGTGACGGATAAGGCATCCGGATGTGAGTTCAATCAAATGCCCGTTGATGGTCAAAAAAAAGCCTGAACAAAGGGTATGACTTCTCCTCTCTGACAAATACTAGCCCGGCCCAATGCTCCGCAGCGACTAACATTCCGCCAGGAAAACACCCTAACTTCAGCATCGACGGCAATTTGGCTCAAATAGAGAAAGCTCGCCAAAGAATCGATTTCATAACAGTGCCTGCCCTCAGAGAACTGGTTAGGGCCCAAGTTATGGTGGATCTTTTTGCTCCGGGCGCTCCCTATGATTTGAAGGCGGCTAACCATAAATACCAGTCCACCCAAGAATTTGGTAATTACTTTTACGGGATGGCGGCAGCAAAGATGGGATACAACGAGCTTCAGGCCTTAAAGGCGGGGGCAGTTGTACAGCAGTGGCAGAACTACCAGAACACGAACCACCCGGAAGCAAAAAATCTAGGCGCTCTAGTTGCGAATGTTGCCGTTGCGACAGCAACTGGGTGCTGTGACAACCCCGATGATCCACCAGCTATTTCCGCTGGGCACAAAGCTGGCTCGACCTGTCAAAGCGACACTGGCACATCGTCGAGCGCAAATGGCGGCGGCGGAGAAGGCCCTCAAAGTGAGACTGGCGCCGGGACCGGATGGAATGCAGTAGGTAATATCCAGGCGCTCCCCCGAGTTTGTATCGGCAAGTGCTCATCAGGTGGTTCGGTTGAAGTAGGACCGGTTGTCCCTCGACCGCGTTGACAAGGGTTCAGCGCCGGCAAGCTTGGCACGGTTCGTTTAGTTGGGCCGTTTTCGATAGTCGCGTATGGCAGGTGTCGTCGTCGCGTTTGGTGATGCGCCCGAGTTGCGTCTTGCCGCCGCTGGAGTTACGCCGGGCCACCAGGCCCAGCAACCGAACTTCCTGAAGTCGCCCGCGGTGGCGGTCACGGGGCCGATGCCGCTGAGCGCGGCCACCTTGACCTGCTCGTCAGTGCGCACATGGCACTCCAGCTCGACCCAGTGCAGCCGGCCCTCTGCAGGCCATCGGTCGATGCTGGGCAGCTCGTTGCTGGCGTTTTGCAGCACG
>Ga0164290_1002288_pt1 | contig 14620 bp, 13 predicted proteins | sample Micstemetagenome_FD_108782 | JGI IMG/M metagenome (GOLD analysis project Ga0164290, IMG submission 108782) | Contaminated culture microbial community from soil near Moab, Utah, USA - Microcoleus steenstrupii SON62 (Illumina Assembly) | ecosystem: Environmental > Terrestrial > Soil > Soil crust... | reverse complement strand
TGCCGCCGATGTTCACGCCCTACACGGTCCGTGGTGTCACACTGCCGAACCGTATCGTCATGTCGCCGATGGCGATGTATTCGGCGAAGGACGGCCTGATCGACGATTTTCACCTCGTCCATCTCGGATCGCGGGCGCTCGGTGGCGCGGGCCTCGTCTTCGGCGAGATGACCTGCGTTTCACCGGATGGGCGTATCACGCCGGGCTGCCTCGGGCTGTGGAACGAGGAACAGGCTGGTGGCTGGAAGCGGTTGGTCGAATTCGTCCATTTCAACTCGCCCGCCAAGGTCGGCATCCAATTGGGCCATGCCGGTCGCAAGGGAGCGACGAAGCTCGCCTGGGACGGCATAGACCAGCCGCTCGAGGAAGGCGCCTGGCCCCTCATTTCGGCTTCGGCACTGCCTTATCTCAAGCACAGCAAGGTTCCCAAGGCGATGGACCGCGCCGACCTCGACCGGGTCCTGGCCGATCATGTCAGGGCAGCGGAACTTGCCGCGACCACCGGCGCGGATTGGCTCGAACTGCATTGCGCGCACGGCTATCTGCTGTCGAGCTTCCTGTCACCGCTCACCAATACGCGCAGCGACGAATATGGCGGCGATCATGCGGCGCGCGCCCGCTACCCGCTCGAAATATTCCGGGCCGTCCGTGCCGTCTGGCCCGAGGACAAACCAATCTCCGTGCGCCTCTCCTGTCACGACTGGTTCGACGGCGGCAACACGCCGGAGGACGCCGCGATTTTCGCGGCCATGTTCAAGGAAGCGGGTGCCGACATGATCGACTGCTCGTCCGGCCAGGTGTGGAAAGAGGAGAAGCCGGTCTACGGCCGCCTGTTCCAGACCCCGTTTTCCGACAAGATCCGCAACGAGGTGGGTATCCCGACCATCGCCGTCGGCGCGATCTCGGAAGCGGATCACGCCAATTCGATCATCGCCGCCGGCCGCGCCGATCTCTGCGCGGTGGCGCGCCCGCATCTCGCCGATCCAGCCTGGACACTGCACGAAGCGGCCAAGATCGGCATAAATACGGTGCCTTGGCCGCGGCAGTATTATGCCGGCAAGACGCAATACGAGACCAACCTCGCCCGCGAAAAGCAGGCGGCGGCCGCTGGGGCGAAATAGGCGATGGCGGGCATCCTGGATGGTCATCATGCACTGGTCACCGGCGCCGGCAGCGGCATCGGGGCGGCAATCGCGCGCGCGCTTGCTGGCGTCGGGGCGAAGGTGACACTCGCAGGGCGCCGCCGCGGGCCGCTCGAAGCGCTTGGCCAGGAACTGCCTGAGGGATCGTTCTTCATCGCCGACGGTATCGACGTCACCGATGTCGAGGCAATCGCATCAGGACTGGAAAAGGCACGGGTTACTTTCGGTCCCTTCAGCATTCTGGTGAACAATGCCGGCGAGGCTTCGAGCGCGCCGTTCGAAAAGACTTCGCTGGAGATGTGGTCGCATATACTCTCCGTCGATCTCACCGGCGTCTTCAACGTGACGCAGGCGGTGCTGCCCGATCTCAAGGCGCGGGGCCAGGGCGCGCGCATCATCAATGTCGCCTCGACCGCCGGTCTGACCGGCTATGCCTATGTCTCTGCCTATGTCGCCGCCAAGCACGGCGTCGTGGGGCTGACGCGGTCACTCGCATTGGAACTTGCGAAAAAGGGTGTCACCGTGAATGCTGTCTGCCCGGGCTTTACCGATACGCCGATGGTTACTCGATCGATCGCCGAGATCGTCGCGAAGACGGGACGCAGCGAGGAACAGGCGCTGGCGGAGTTCACCAAGGCTAACCCGCAGGGCCGACTGGTGAAGCCCGAGGAAGTGGCGAACACGGTTCTATGGCTGGCGTCTCCTGAAGCCGGCGCGATCAATGGGCAGGCAATCGCAATTGCGGGCGGGGAGGTCATGACGGGATGAGCGACAATCAGGCTTCGATGACCGGGCATCTCAGACCTTTCCGCGGCTACCAGGCGAAGAATTTCCTGTGGTCGGTGAGCGACGATGGCCGCGTCGCCACGCTGACCCTCAACCGTCCCGATCGTAAGAACCCGCTGACATTCGAGAGCTATGCCGAGTTACGAGACCTGTTCCGCGACCTGCAATATGCCTCGGATGTACGCGCAGTCGTGCTGACCGGCGCCGGCGGCAATTTCTCCTCCGGCGGCGATGTGTTCGAGATCATCGAACCCTTGACTCGCATGAAGATGCCCGATCTACTGGCCTTCACCCGCATGACCGGTGACGCCGTAAAGGCCATGCGGAAGTGCCCGCAGCAGATCGTTGCCGCGGTCAATGGCATCTGCGTCGGCGCCGGCGCGATCCTTGCCATGGCGTCGGATCTGCGGCTTGCGACACCCGAAGCCAAAACCGCCTTTCTGTTCACCCGGGTCGGCCTTGCCGGCGCCGATATGGGCGCATGCGGCATCCTGCCCCGCATTATCGGCCAGGGCCGGGCAGCGGAATTGCTTTATACCGGACGCAGCATGTCGGCCGAGGAAGGCGAGCGCTGGGGCTTCTTCAATGCGATTCATCCGGCAGCCGAACTCGACGCGGCTGCCCAGAAGATGGCGCGATCTCTGGCCGACGGTCCCTGGTTCGCCCATGGCATCACCAAGACCATGATGAACCAGGAATGGGCCATGGGCATCGACGAGATGATCGAATCCGAGGCCCAGGCGCAGGCCATCTGCATGGCGACCGGCGATTTCCGCCGCGCCTTCGAGGCATTCGCGGCCAAAGAGAAGCCGGTATTCGAGGGCAACTGATGACCACGCTTGAAGGCCCGACGCGCGAACACCTGGACTGGCCGTTCTTTGGGGCGGAACATCGTGGCGTCGTGGAAAGGCTCGACGCCTTCACCGGATCGGGCGCGTTTTCGTCGGTCGATCATCACAACGTCGACAAGGCCTGCCGCACACTGGTCAAAATGCTGGGCGAGGCAGGTCTGCTGGGCCTGGCAACGGGTCAGGCCGGACGCGAGGCGATCGATTCCCGTTCCGTCTGCCTGGCGCGAGAGACGCTGGCCTGGTACGATGGCCTCGCGGATTTCGCCTTTGCGATGCAGGGACTGGGAACTGGCGCCATCGGATTGTCCGGCACCGAGGAATTGAAGGCGGCGGTGCTGCCGAAGGTGACTTCGGGCGACTGGATCTCGGCCTTCGCACTGTCCGAGAGGGAAGCCGGCTCCGATGTCGCCGCCATGGCCTGTTCGGCTCGTGCCGATGGCGCCTCCTATATGCTCGACGGCGAGAAGACATGGATATCCAACGGCGGCATTGCCGACGTCTACACAGTCTTCGCCCGCACCGGCGAGGCGCCCGGCACGCGCGGCATTTCCGCTTTCGTGGTCTTTGCGGATGATCCCGGCTTTTCGATTGTCGAGCGCATCGAGGTGATCGCGCCGCACCCATTGGCGACGATCCGGTTCAACAATTGCCGCATTCCCGCCTCCCGGCGCCTCGGCGCCCCAGGGGAAGGCTTCAAGATCGCGATGCGAACACTCGACATCTTCCGCGCATCCGTCGCGGCCGCCGCGCTCGGCTTTGCCCGGCGTGCGCTCGACGAGGGACTGGCCCACGCTAGGACCCGCAAGATGTTCGGGGCGACGCTTGGCGATCTGCAACTGACGCAGGCCGCGCTCGGCGACATGGCGACCGGCATCGATGCGGCGGCGCTGCTGACCTATCGCGCCGCCTGGCGCCGTGACGTTCAAAAGCTGCCGACCACCAAGGAAGCGGCCATGGCGAAAATGACGGCGACCGAAACGGCGCAGGATGTCATCGACCGGGCCGTGCAGCTGTTCGGCGGCCGCGGCGTGCAATCGGGTGAGATCACCGAAAAGCTCTACCGCGAAATCCGCGCGCTTCGGATCTACGAGGGTGCGACTGAAGTGCAGAAGCTCATTGTCGCCCGCGAACTCATGAAGGGCATGTGAGCCATGTTCACGAAGACCTTTCCCCTTCGTTTCGGCGACTGCGATCCGTCAGGCATTGCCTACTATCCGTCTTATCTCAAGATCCTGGATAGCGCGATCGAGGATTTCTTCGCTGATCTCGGCGCACCGCGCGACCGGATGATATCGGCGATGCGGATAGGCACACCGACCGTGACGCTCAACCTGGTCTTCGAGCGGCCGGGCTTCCAGGGTGACGAATTGACGATCGACATCCGGGTTGCCGGCCTCGGCCGCTCCTCCCTTGATCTGGAGCATAACGTATCAGCCCGGGCGAACACGCTCTTCAGGGCCACTCACCGGCTGGTGGCAACCTCTCTCGAAACACACGCATCCCTCGCCTGGCCTGACGATCTCCGGGCCGCACTCACCCATCATTTGGAGAAGACGAATGCACACGATCCTGCAGCCTGAAGGCTGGGCACGGCCGATCGGTTATGCCAACGGTGTCGCGGCGCAGGGCCGGCTCATCTTCGTCGGCGGCCAGATCGGCTGGAACGGCCAGTGCCAGTTCGAGACGGACGATTTCGTCGGCCAGGTCCGGCAGACGCTGGAAAACGTCGTCGCCGTCGTGCGCGCGGCTGGTGGTGAAGCACATCATATTACCTCAATGACGTGGTACTTCACCGACAAGAAGGAATATGTCGAAAACCTGAAGGGCATTGGCCGGGCCTATCGCGAGGTTATTGGCAAACACTTCCCGGCGATGGCGGCCATGCAGGTGGTCGCACTGGTCGAGGACCGGGCGAAGATCGAGATCCAGGCCCACGCCGTCATTCCGCAAGGGTGACGATCATGGCGCCAGATACAGACCAGCTCTGCTTCTCCGCATGCGTGTCCGGCAGGATGGTCGACAGGGTGCTTGTGGTCATCATCGATAATCCGCCAGTGAATGCAGCATCGGCAGTCATGCGCTCCGGTCTCGTGGCGGCCATCGCGCATGCGAATGCACACGCCGGGATCGGAAGCGTGATCCTCACCGGCGCGGGGAAGATCTTCGTCGGCGGCGCCGACATTACCGAATTTGGCAAACCGCCTGTCGATCCGATCCTGCCGGATGTCTGCCAGTCGATCGAGAATTCGGGTAAGCCGGTTATCGCGGCACTCAACGGCGCTGCACTTGGTGGAGGACTGGAAATCGCGCTTGCCTGCCATTGCCGGATTGCCGCCACGACGGCCAACGTGGCCTTTCCCGAAGTCAAGCTCGGGCTCGTGCCCGGCGCCGGCGGAACGCAGCGACTGCCGCGCTTGACGGGCATTCCCGTTGCCATTGACCTGATCGGCAGCGGCCGCGGCGTGAAGGCCGAGGAGGCCCGTTCGCTGGGCATCGTGGACGAGGTCGTCGACGGCGACCTCATCGCGCGGGCGCTTGCCGTTGCGATCACGGGCAAGAGCAGGTTCCGCAAGACCGGCGATATTGCCGTGTCTTCCGCCTCGGCCGATGAGATCGATGCTGCGTCGCGAAAGGTTACCGCGAAGGCGCGCGGGCAAACGGCGCCCGGCGTTGCGGTGAACCTCGTTACTGCCGCGCAGGCGATGACGCTCGAAGAGGGGTTGGCGAAGGAACGGTCTGCATTTCTCCGCCTCAAGGACTCTCCCGAGGCAGCGGCGCTTCGCCATGTCTTTTTTGCCGAGCGCGAGGCCACGAAGGTCGCGGGCCTCGAGGGCGTATCGCCACGCACGGTCAGGACCATCGGCATCGTCGGCACGGGGCTGATGGGATCGGGCATTGCCGTCGCGGCACTCGATGCCGGCTATCGGGTCATTGGCGTCGAGCAGAGTGAAGACGCGGCAAGAAAGGGTCAGGAACGCATTTCAAGCGTGCTGGAGCGGAACGTCAGGTCGGGCCGTCTCGATGACGCGGGGTTCGCCGACCACCTGTCGCGGTTGACAGTGCTCGGATCGCTCGACGCGCTGGCGGATGCCGACCTCGTCATCGAGGCGGTCTTCGACGACCTTGCAGTCAAAACCGAACTCTTCCAGAAACTCGATGCGATCGTGCGGTCGGATACGATCCTTGCCACCAACACATCCTATCTGGACCCCGATCAGATCGCCGCCGCAACGAGCCATCCCGAACGGGTTCTCGGCCTGCACTTCTTCTCGCCGGCCAACATCATGCGTCTCGTCGAGGTGGTCCGCTGCGCGCGTGTAGCGCCCGACGTTCTGGCCACCGGCTTTGCCGTCGCGAAGAAGATGCGCAAGCTGCCGATCCTTTCCGGCGTCACCGAGGGTTTCATCGGCAACCGGATATTCTCGGCCTATCGCCGGGAAGCCGAGTTCCTCGTCGAAGACGGCGCCGAACCGCAGGAGATCGATGCCGCCATGGAAGACTTCGGCTTCGCCATGGGGCCGTTTGCGGTGTTCGATCTTGCCGGTCTCGAAATCGCCTGGGCGCGGCGCAAGCGGCAGGCGGCAACGCGCGATCCCGCCGAACGCTATGTCGATATATCAGACAGGCTCTGCGAGGCCGGACGTTTCGGCCAGAAATCCGGCAAGGGCTGGTACAGTTATGCCGAGGGCAAGAAGTCCGTCGATCCCGAGGTAACCGAAATTATCGAGGCCTCGCGTGCAGCGAAGGCAATCGCGCCGCGCCATTTCGGAAATGCCGAGATCGTCAGCCGCCTACTTGCCGCGATGTCGGAAGAGGGCCAAAGGCTGCTAGAGGAAAAGATCGCGGCCCGGCCCGGCGATATCGACCTCGTGATGATCAATGGCTATGGCTTCCCCGCCCACAAGGGCGGACCGATGTTCATGCAATCAGTCGTTACGCCGGCACCGACAGGAAACTCTCCAGCTTCGCCTTGACGGATTCGGGCCAGGCCATCGAGGTGTGTTCCTTGAGCCGGCTCGCAGCCAGAACCTGATGGCCGGACCAGCGATGCTGCTCGCCGCAGCGCACGATGTGTTCGATCGTCAAAGACGAGCGACCGACACGCGTGACCGTGAGGTCGAATGTCAGTTTCTCACCGAAGAACGAGGGCTTCGAGAAATCGCAGGTCAGGTGCACGGTGGGTGTGCCCCAGCCTTCTTTCCAGATGATCTCATGCCAGGGAAAGCCCATCCAGGTCCAGAATTCCTCGATGACGCCATTGAGGAGATTGAGATAGGAGGGGTAATAGGCGGTTCCAGATATGTCGCAGTCGCCGAAATTGAGCATGCGGTCGGTCGAAAAGCAGGCGGGCATATGTGCTGTTCCTGACATGTTATAGAACGATAGCAGCCACTAACATATCCGATGGGGGCAAGTCATCGGCTTCCGGCGCAATTGAAGCGACATTCACACCGCCAACAGCGTGCGCGTCAATGGATGATCGGGGTCCGAGAGTCCATCGATCACGTTGAAATGGTGGCGATCCGGTTCCACGACGACGCACGTGGTGGCGCCAAGACCCGTCCAGATATTGGCGAGGAGCGTGCTTTGACGCAGGAACTCGGCGCGTTCGGTTCCTCCAACCCAGCAGGTGATGCGGGCATCATCCATCGGCCTCAGCAATGCGGGGCTTTCGGCCATCGCTTCAACCTCATCGATGTGGAGCGTTTCGTTCATGCCGGTTTTCATCAGCGGCCTCAGATCATGCACACCCGAAATCGACACGACATGACGGAGTCGCGCGCAAAGGGCGGGCGGGAGCGGCGTGGTTCGAGACACCATCCGGCTCACCAGGTGGCCGCCGGCCGAGTGCCCGGTCAACATGACTGGTCCTTCGACCAAGGCCGCCGCCGTGCTGATTGCCGCGCCGACCTCGGCCGTGATGTCGCCGATCCGGACAGCCGGGCAGAGCGTGTAGGACGGCATTGCGACGGCATAGCCGTGCTCCACGGCTCCAGCCGCAAGATGGGACCAATAGCTGTTGTCGAGCGCCATCCAGTAACCGCCATGAACGAACACCACGAGACCCTTCGGCGTGCTTTCAGGCATGAAGAGATCGAATTCGTTCCGTGGCTTGGGACCATAGGAGATGCCGAGTTTCGCCCGGCCGAGCCCTGAAAGCCTGTCGCGGAAATCTCTGGCGGGCGCGACCCAGGCAGCCGGCCAGCGGTCGCCGCCCGGAATGTTGGGGCCGTTGCTATAGGCATCGTCCCAGTTGATGATTTTGCGCGACAGCACCTGACATCCCTCCCCGATGGCCTGATTGATCATCAGTAGAAAAGCCATTCACAGGGCCGGCGTCAATGCATCAGCGGCAAGAAACTTTATGCTTGAAATATTTTTTGGCTGATGCAATGCTCAAGCATACCAACGGAGGTAGGTCTCAATCGTAGGGGATCGCTTTTGCATCTGACCTAGCAGTCCCGCACCTAGATTGGCTGGCCCACGAACATCGAGGAAACGCTAGATATGCTTGGACCGTCAGCACATATCGACACGTTCACGCGCGACAACCTGCCACCTCTGGATCAGTGGCCGGATTTCCTTCTGGAAGGTTTCGACTATCCAGACCACATTAACGCCGGGGTCGAACTGACAGACAGGCTGGTCGAAAAGGGCTTTGGCGATCATACCGCGCTGATCGGCAATGGCCGCCGCCGGACCTACAAGGAATTGTCGGACTGGACCAACCGGTTGGCGCATGCGCTCGTCGAGACCTACGGCGTCAAGCCGGGCAACAGGGTGCTGATCCGATCCGCCAACAATCCCGCCATGGTCGCCTGCTGGTTAGCCGCCACGAAAGCCGGAGCCGTGGTCGTCAACACCATGCCGATGCTGCGCGCCGGCGAGCTCAGGAAGATTGTCGACAAGGCCGAGATCTCGCTGGCACTCTGCGACACGCGGTTGATGGACGAAATGGTCGCTTGCGCCAAGGACAGCGGCTTCCTTGAGAAGGTCGTGGGCTTCGACGGCACGGCCAATCACGACGCGGAGCTCGATCGCGTCGCGCTGGACAAGCCGGTGACTTTTGCGGCGATAGAAACCGGCCGCGACGACGTTGCATTGTTGGGCTTCACATCAGGCACGACGGGCGTGCCCAAGGCGACGATGCATTTTCACCGCGACCTTCTGCTCATCGCCGACACCTATGCAAAGGAGGTGCTCAGGGTGACGCCGGACGATGTGTTTGTCGGATCTCCGCCGCTCGCCTTCACCTTCGGCTTGGGTGGCCTCGCGATCTTCCCGCTGCGCTTCGGCGCCACGGCCACGCTTCTCGAAGAGGCGACGCCGCCGAACATGATCCACATCATCGAGACCTACAGAGCGACGATTTCCTTCACCTCGCCGACCGCCTACCGGGCCATGATGAAGGCGATGGACGTAGGCGCCGACCTGTCGTCGTTGCGTGTCGCGGTGTCGGCCGGGGAAACGCTGCCGGGTCCGGTGTTCGAGGAATGGACGGCCAAAACGGGCAAGCCAATCCTCGATGGCATCGGAGCGACCGAGATGCTGCACATTTTCATCTCCAACCGCTTCGAAGATTTGCAGCCATCTTCGACGGGCAAGCCGGTCGGGGGGTACGAGGCGCGGATCGTCGATGACGAGATGAACGAGGTGGCGCGTGGCATCGTCGGCAAGCTCGCGGTACGCGGCCCGACCGGGTGCCGCTACATGTCTGATATCAGGCAGAAGGAATATGTCCGCGACGGCTGGAATCTGACGGGCGACGCGTTCTACCAGGACGAGGCCGGGTTTTTTCACTTCGCCGCGCGATCCGACGACATGATCGTCAGCTCGGGCTACAATATCGCGGGGCCCGAGGTCGAGGCGGCGCTGCTGTCCCATCCCGACGTGGCGGAATGCGCGGTGATCGGCGCGGACGATATCGATCGCGGCCAGATCGTCGAGGCGCATGTCGTGCTTGTGCCATCCGCAACGCCGGATGCGGCAACCGTCAAGCGCCTGCAGGACCACGTGAAGGCCACGATCGCGCCCTACAAATATCCACGCGCGGTGAAATTCATCGATGCGCTGCCCAAGACCCAGACCGGCAAGATCCAGCGGTTCCGGCTCCGTGCGGAGAAGATCAATTGAGCAAGCCCTACGACCCCGCGATAGAGGGTGCGCAGATGTCGTTCGCGGACCGGATGTCCTACAGCGACTATCTGCATCTCGATCAAGTATTGAACGCACAGGTGCCAATATCGACGGCGCATGACGAGTTGCTGTTCATCATCCAGCACCAGACGTCGGAACTCTGGATGAAGCTCGCAATCCACGAGATGGCGGCGGCCATGCGCTCGATCCGCGATGACAGGCTTGAACCGAGTTTTAAAATGCTGGCGCGTGTCGCCCGGATATTCGAGCAGCTCAACAGCGCGTGGGACGTGCTCAGGACGATGACTCCCAGCGAATACACCCAGTTCCGGGAATCGCTCGGGCAGTCCTCCGGCTTCCAGTCGTGGCAGTATCGAGCGGTCGAATATCTGGCGGGCAATCGCAACCTCGCCATGCTGCGTCCGCATGCCCACCGCCCGGAATTTTCTGACAAGCTGGAAGCGATTCTCGCCATGCCCTCGCTTTACGACGAGGCCATTCTGCTACTTCGCCGCCAAGGCTTCGACGTGGGCGCCGACGCGCAGCGCACGGATTGGCGCGAGAACCGTGTCGAGAGCGAAGCGGTGCTGGCCGCATGGCAGGCGGTCTATCAGGACCCGGAGCGCCATTGGATGCTATACGAACTGGCCGAGAAACTGGTCGATTTCGAGGACTATTTCCGCCGCTGGCGCTTCAACCACGTCACCACCGTCGAGCGCATCATCGGACTGAAGCGCGGCACTGGGGGGACATCCGGCGCCTCCTATCTCAGGAAGATGCTGGATGTTGAATTGTTTCCGGAACTGTGGCGCGTTCGTACAGTGCTCTGAATATCGGGTTCAGGTCACCGCCGATCTGACAGCGAAACGTGCCTCTTTCCATTCGCTGGTCCGCAATATGTCTTCCAAGACATCAACTGCCTTCCAGACATCCATGAAGCTCGTATAAAGCGGCGTGAAGCCGAAGCGGATGGTCGCCGGTGCGCGGAAATCGCCGATCACGCCACGCTCGATCAGCGCCTGCATGACAGGATAGGCGTGATCATGCTCGAACGACACCTGGCTGCCGCGCCGGGTGGCATCGCGGGGGCTTTCCAATGTCAAACCATAGCCAGCGCATTTCGACTCCACCAGTTGGATGAAGAGATCGGTCAGCGCCATGCTCTTGGTCCGCAGTACTTTGAGATCGACCTCGGCCCAGATATCGAGCGCGCCCTTCAGCGCGCGCAGGGACAGGATCGGCTGCGTTCCGCATTGAAAGCGGCGAATGCCGACGCTGGCGTCGAAACTCTGCTCGAATGCGAAAGGTCGGGCATGTGCCCACCACCCGCTGAGCGGCTGCCGCGCATCGGCAAGATGCCTTGTGGCAACATAGATGAAAGCCGGCGCGCCCGGACCGCCATTGAGGTACTTGTAGCCGCAACCGATGGCGAAGTCGGCGTTCGATCCATCGAGATCGACCGGTAGCGCGCCGGCCGTGTGGCAGAGATCCCAGATGATCAACGCGCCGGCCTGATGCGCCTTGCGGGTGAGCGCAGCCATGTCGCGGAGTTCGCCGGATTTGTAGTTCACGTGATTGACGAGAATCACGGCGACCTCGTCGTCGATGAGATCTTCGATGTCATTGGCATCGACACCCTCCAGCCGAAGCGTGATACCCGGTCGCGTGGAGGCAACGCCCTCGGCCATGTAAAGGTCGGTCGGGAAGCTGCCGCCTTCGGCGACGATGACGGAGCGATCCGGGCGCAGGCCAAGTGCGGCATGCAAGGCCTTGTAGATATTGATCGACGTCGTATCCGCCACCACCGTCTGGCCGGGTGCGGCGCCGATCAGCCTGCCGATGCGATCGCCCAGCTCGAGCGGCATCTCGAACCAGCCATCCCTGTTCCAGGCGCGGATGAGGTTCTGGCCCCACTCCTCCCGCGCGGCCTTGTCGAGCTCGGCATAAGCGGCTTTCGACGCGGCGCCGAGCGAATTGCCGTCGAGATAGATCACGCCTTCCGGCAGGACGAAGCGGTCGCGCATATCGCGCAGCGGGTCGCTGGCATCCATTGCCGCCACGGCCGCGAGATCGGGAATGACTGTCATGAAGGCGTGTCCTCAGATAAATGAAAGAATTAGGACTGATCAGCGCGCGTTTTCGGATTTGTAGCGTTTCTCCAGCATGCTCACCAGCCGGACCATCGGCCAGAGGAAGATGATGTAGACCAGCGCGGCACCGATCAGAGGTGATGGATTGGCGTAGAGCGCCTGGGCGTTGGTGGCTTCCTTCAAGAGCTCCGGCAGTGCCACGGTCGAAGCCAGCGATGTATCCTTGAACATGGATACGCAGTTGCTGGTGGTCGGCGGAATGACGATCCGGATGGCTTGCGGCATGATGACCTTACGCAGCGTCAGGAGAAACGGCAGGCCCAGCGCCGCCGCCGCCTCGAACTGCCCCTTTGGCACGCCTTCGATGCCCGAACGGAACACTTCTGCGGAATAAGCGGCCATGACGATGGCGAAAGCCATGACGGCCGATGCCCAGGATGAAAGCCGGATGCCCAGGAACGGCAGCGCATAATAGATGAGAATGAGCATGACCAGCACCGGCATGGCGCGCATGATATCGATATAGGCGATCATCATCAGGCGGACGGGCTTTGGCGCGTAAAGCCTGATGACACCGATGATCATGCCGGCCGGAACGCCGATCACGATGCTCATGATCCCGAGCAGCAGCGTATTCCAGAACCCTCGCAACAGCGCCGGGAGGCTGGACCACAGCACTTCAAGATTGAAGAACGTATCGATCAACGACATGGCCGCGCCTCGGTATGACTGGAGAACTCACCGAGCTTATGGGCAGATGAGCGATGTTGGAAATGGGGCATTCTGGCGGATGCGTCTCAATGCACTGAAATCTTGTTCAGCAACAGAACCATCGCGTCGCGTCCCGGCCGTCCCGCTTGAGTGCGGGGACGGCCGGAAGCCTTACTCTCGCGGTGGAAATCTGATCACGGCTTCGGGATCGGCAATTCGGTGACGGTCGAGGAACCGGCCGGTGCGTCGGTGCCGAACCACTTCTTGTGGATCGCGGCCAGCGTGCCGTCCTTCTTCATCGAGCCGATGGCGTCGGACAGCGCCTGTAGCTTCGGGTGATCCTTGGTCATCATCAGGCCGTATTGCTCGCCGGTCTTGATACGCTCCTTGACCTTGAAGCCCTTCATCTTGGTGAACAGGAATTCCATGCCGGGAACGTCGCTGACCACGCCATCGACGCGGCCGGCGCCGAGATCGAGCATGACGTTCTGCTGCGAGTCATAGCCCTTCACCTCGGCAAATCCGTATTCCGCCTGATGCTCCTGGGACCATTTTTCCCCTGTGGAACCGGAGAGGACGCCGACGATCTTGCCCTTCAGGTCGGCCAAGCCGTTCAACGGGCTGTCTTCCTTGATGGCGACGCCCATGTCCGAGTCATAGTAGGGCTGGGTGAAGGACTGCGAGCCGAGACGCTCTGGCGTGATGGTGATCGAGGAGATCGCCACGTCGATACGGCCGGACGTCGTACCGGCAAAGAGCGCCTGGAAGCCATAATCGGCAATCTCGGTCGTCATGCCTGCGCGCTTGGCGGCTTCATTGACGATATCGACTTCGAAGCCCTCGAAGGTGCCGCTCGCGTTCTTGAACTCGAAGGGCGGGTTGTTGGGGTAGGAACCGACCTGCAGCACATTGGCGGCGAAGGCGGTGAAAGCGCTGCTCGACAGGCCGATGACGGCTGTCAAAGCAAGAAGATGGCGACGGGTCAGGCTCATTCTTATTCTCCCTCTGGTTTTAAACTGCCGGATCCCTTCCCGGCAGCTATCGCCGTTCCGCAGGCGCGGAAACGTCATTTCAGGGCGTCGACCATGCGGTCGAGCGCGGTTGCGATCTGAGCGATGTCGCGGCAGACGCACATGCGCAGAAAGGCGCTGGACGATGTGCCGAACAGGTGGCCAGGCGCCAGCCCGACCCGTGATTTCTCCAGTATCATGGTGCAGGCGGCGCGCGCATCCGGCTGGCCCTCGAAGGCAAAGAAGGCATACATGCCACCGCGTGGTTTGTCCGGCAGGATGATGCCGGGTATTTCCGCGAGCCTGTCATAGGTGAGGTCGAGGCCGGCCTTGATGCGGCCGACGATCTCGGCAACGAGCGGCTCGCCATCGCGAAGTGCTGCGGCGCCGGCAGCCTGGACAATGCCCGGTGTGCCGCTATTGGCGTACTGGGTCATCGCGGCGAGCTGGTCGGCGACACCGGAGGGATGCGTCAGCCAGCCGATCCGCCAACCGGTCATCGCCCAGGCCTTGGAGAAGCTGTTGACCGCCAGCACCCGGTCGCCGTCATCGGCGACTTGAAGGATCGAAGGGGCAGCCGGACCATCGAAATACAGCCGGTTATAGACTTCATCCGAAATGATCCAGATGCCGGTCTTGCGGCTGAAATCGAGAAGCGCCTGCATCTCCTCCCGGCTCGCCGTCCAGCCCGTCGGATTGGAGGGTGTGGATAGAAAAATGGCACGGGTGCGCGCATCACAGGCGGCAAACAGCTTGTCGAGATCCAACCTCCAGTCGGTATCGAAGCCGAGCGCGACGGGCCGCGGCTCACCGCCGACCAGATGGATGGCGTTATGGATATTGGGCCATTGCGGCGCTACGTAAACGACATTGGTGCCGACATCGACCAGCAG
>Ga0164290_1002287_pt1 | contig 14625 bp, 20 predicted proteins | sample Micstemetagenome_FD_108782 | JGI IMG/M metagenome (GOLD analysis project Ga0164290, IMG submission 108782) | Contaminated culture microbial community from soil near Moab, Utah, USA - Microcoleus steenstrupii SON62 (Illumina Assembly) | ecosystem: Environmental > Terrestrial > Soil > Soil crust... | reverse complement strand
TCAGGATCAATCATCCACCAAGGTTTCCCATGCGCTGTCCGTTCTGCAATTCGGAAGACACACAGGTCAAGGATTCCCGGCCGGCCGAGGATGGTTCCTCGATCCGCCGCCGGCGCATCTGCCCCGATTGCGGCGGCCGCTTCACGACCTTCGAGCGCGTGCAGCTGCGCGAACTGACGGTGCTCAAGAAATCCGGCCGCAAGGTGCCCTTCAACCGCGACAAGCTGGTCAAGAGCTTCGAGATCGCGCTCAGGAAACGCCCGGTCGACCGCGACCGCATCGAGCGCGCCGTCTCCGGCATCATCCGCAGGCTGGAAAGTTCCGGCGAGACGGAAATCTCGTCCGAGGATATCGGCACGCAGGTGCTGGAATCGTTGAAAACCCTCGATGACGTGGCCTTCGTCCGCTACGCCTCCGTGTATCGCGATTTCACCCATATCGAGGATTTCTCCGAGGCGATCACCCAGATCTCGGCGAAGATCGCCCGTGACCCGGGCAGCGAGCGCTAGACATGGATGACTTGCGGCATGAAGACGAGCGCTTCATGGCTGCCGCCATCCGCCTGTCCCGCTGGCATCTCGGCGCGACAGGTTCCAATCCGTCGGTCGGCTGCCTCATCGTCAAGGGTGGTACAATCGTCGGGCGCGGCGTCACTGCGCGCTCCGGCCGGCCCCATGCCGAAACCCAGGCGCTTGCCGAAGCAGGTGAAGCGGCGCGGGGCGCCACGGCCTATGTGACGCTCGAACCCTGCTCCCATCACGGCAAGACACCGCCCTGTGCCGAAGCGCTGATCTCGCATGGCCTGGCGCGCGTCGTCGTTGCCGCGACCGATCCGGATCCGCGCGTGTCGGGCCGGGGTCTTGGGATGCTGGCTGCGGCCGGCATCGAAGTCGATGCCGGCGTGCTTGAGGTGCAAGCTGAGACGCAGCTTGAGGCCTACATGACTCGCCAGCGCAGGAAACGGCCGCAAGTGACTCTGAAACTTGCCGTTTCTGCCGATGGCATGATCGGCCGACAGGGCGAGGGGCAGATCGAGATCACCGGCCGCGAAGCGCGTGCGCAGTCGCATGTCCTGAGGGCCGAGAGCGACGCGATCCTCGTTGGCATCGGTACGGTGCTCGCTGATGATCCGGACCTGACATGCCGGCTACCGGGGCTGGGGGATCGATCACCGGTTCGGGTGGTGCTCGACAGGCGGCTTGAGACGCCGATTTCGTCGAAACTCGTCGCGGGCATCAGGCAGGGTCATCCGCTTTTGATTGCCGGAAGTCCCGACGCGGATTCGGCGCGGCGCGGGGCGCTGGAAGCCACCGGCGCCGAGATGCTTGATATCACTGGCCCGGACTACCAGATACTTCTCGAAATGCTGGCGGCCCATGGCTTTTCCTCCCTGATCGTGGAGGGCGGCAGGCGGGTTGCGACGGCGTTTCTCGCGCAGAGACTGGTGGACCGCGTCATGCTGTTTTCCTCCGATGTCATCGTCGGCGGAGGCGGCATCGTGTCGCCGGTGACGCGTGATACACTGCCGCAAGGCTTCAGATTGCGGACCGAATCCGCGTTCGGCGTCGACCGGCTTCATGAATATATAAAGGCATAGATCATGTTCACAGGCATCGTTACCGATATCGGCACGGTAGACAAGATTATCCCGCTTAACGAAGGTATCAAGCTGCGCGTTATAACCAATGAGGATCCTGCCACGATTGCTATCGGCGCTTCCGTCGCCCATGGTGGCGTTTGTCTCACGGTGACGGGCTTGCCGGAGGCCGGGTCGAATGAGCGCTGGATCGAAACCGAGGCCTGGGAAGAAGCGTTGCGTTTGACCACGATCAGCGGCTGGCGTGAAGGCACCCGCCTCAACCTGGAGCGTTCCCTGAAGATCGGTGACGAGCTCGGTGGCCATATCGTATCCGGCCATGTCGATGGCATGGCGGAGATCGTCTCGGTCGAGGAGGAGGGCGACGCGGTTCGCTACACGCTGCGTGCTCCGGCGGGCCACGCGAAATTCGTGGCCCAGAAGGGCTCCGTCGCGCTGGACGGCACATCGCTCACCGTCAACAAGGTCGATGGCGACCTGTTCGACGTTCTGCTGATCCGCCACACGCTCGAAGTCACTACCTGGGGCGATCGCAAGGCCGGCGATTTCGTGAATTTCGAAGCCGATACCATGGCGCGCTATGCGGCACGCCTCAAGGAATTCGACTGACGGCAGTCTGAAACAAAAAGGCGCCCGGGTTATCGGGCGCCTTCATCATCGTTCGACGAGTCGAATCTATTAATCGACCTGGCCATCGAGGTTGAGGTCGAGAAGCGGGCCACTGTTCCAGTAATTGCGCTGGTTTCTTGGAACCGAGCTGTAGTTGTTCTGGCCGACCGCACCGCGCTGCTGGGTGATCGTCGGCTCGTCGATGACTTTGATGCCGGTCGGATCAGATGTCGTCGACTGGGCGTAAGCACCGCCAGCGACGAGGGAGCCCAGCAATGCGAGCGTGATTGTGAGCGAGCGGTTCATGTCGTACTCCTGGCGGCAAATTGGCATTTTCAAGTCGACACTAGGGCAAAACGCGCGATTTGCAAAGCTGCTCCATTGGCGGATCGTTCTTATTTTGGAGGGTGTGACATTCCTAGAATTCACTTGCCAACCCCGCCTGTCCGTGGTTTTACCCGCTCAATTATGAGGCAGTTCGCCTCCTGCCGTCCCCTGAGGAATATTCATGTCTAAGAAGAAGCATGCCCCCCATCTCCTGATCGTCGAAGCGCGCTTCTATGACGACATGGCCGATGCCCTGCTGGAAGGTGCTACCGAAGCAATCAAGGAAGCCGGCGCGACCTACGATGTCGTCACTGTGCCCGGTGCGCTGGAAATCCCCGCGGCGATTGCCATGGCTCTCGACGGCGCCGACAATGACGGCACGCATTACGATGGTTTCGTGGCGCTCGGCATGATCATACGTGGCGAGACCTATCATTTTGACATCGTCGCCAACGAGTCTGCGCGCGCGATTATGGATCTGGCCGTCAGCGAGTCGCTCGCCATCGGCAATGGCATCCTGACCGTCGAGAACGACGAGCAGGGCTGGCGCCGCGCCAAGCTCAAGGATCTCAACAAGGGCGGTTTTGCCGCAAAGGCCGCGCTGACCATGATCGCGCTCAAGAAGAAGTACGGCGCCTGACATGGCCGGTGATCTACCCAAGGACGAAATCAAGCAGGCCAACCAGCGCGGTGCCGCGCGCCTGGCCGCCGTGCAGGCGCTCTACCAGATGGAGTTGTCGGGCACCGGCGTGCTCGAGATCGTCTCCGAATATGAGAACTTCCGCCTCGGCCAGGAAGTCGATGGCGACCAATATCTGAAGGCTGACGCCGCGTGGTTCCGCTCCATCGTTGCGGGCGTGGTCAAGGATCAGCGTTCGCTCGATCCCCTGATCGCCGACTCCCTGATCGAGGGTTGGCCGCTTTCGCGTCTCGATGCCACCATTCGGGCCATCATGCGGGCGGGGGTTTTCGAATTGATCGAGCGCAAGGATGTGCCGGTGGCGGTTATCGTCACGGAATATGTCGAGATCGCCAATGCATTCTTCAGCGAGGATGAGCCGAAGCTCGTCAATGCGGTTCTGGATTCCGTCGCACGAAAAGTTCGCGGCGAGAAGAAGTAAGGCGATATAAGATGGCGGCGGTGGCGGGTGCGGGTACTGAAATCGATCTCGGCTCGGCAAAGCGCAATGTCGCGTTACTGACCATCGCGCAAGCCATCCTCGGCAGCGCGCCGCCGATCGCATTCGCGGCGGGTGGCCTCGCCGCTTACCAGATGCTGGGTGACGACAAGGGCTTGGCGACCGCGCCGCTCACGGGGTTCAATGTCGGCACCGCGCTCGGCGCCATGGGTGTCGCCCTCGCGGCCCGCTATTTCGGAAGAAAGCTCGGCTTCATCGCAGGCGCCACCATCATGGCAATCAGCGGCCTCATCGCTACCATTGCGGTCTTCCAGCAAAATTTCTGGCTTATGATCGCAGGCTTCATGATTTGTGGCTTCTCGGCGGGATTTACCCAGAAGATCAGGTTTGCCGCTGCCGATGCGTCACCGGTGAAATACAAGGCGACAGCCATTTCCTGGATCCTGGCTGGCGGCATCGTTTCGGGTCTTCTCGGACCACAGCTCGCGATTTTTACCGAGAACCTGTTCGAAACCGTGCCCTACGCCGGCGCGTTCATGATGTTCGTGCCACTTGGACTTGTCGCGGCGGCGGTCATGCTGTTCCTGAGGCTGCCGGGGCTTACCGACGATACGGTTTCTAGCGCCGAACCGGCACGATCGCTGTCCGAGATCGTGATGACCCAGAGATTCATGACGGGCATGTTCTGCGGCATCTCATCCTATTGCCTGATGACCTTCATGATGACCGGGGCACCGCTCGCCATGGTCTATGAATGCGGCTTCTCCAACGTGGAGTCCTTCTACGGCATCCAGTATCATGTGCTGGGCATGTTCGGGCCGAGCTTCTTCACGGGCCGGCTGATCAATCGCTTCGGCGCCGAGAAGGTCGTCGCCAGCGGTCTCGTTATCCTGATGGTCTGTGCCATCGTGGCGCATGCCGGCGTCGCACTCTGGAATTTCTGGGGTGCGCTGATCCTGCTCGGTATTGGCTGGAATTTCGGTTTCATCGGCTCGACGGCGATCGTCGCGTCGAGCTATCGTCCCAGCGAGGCCGACAAGGTGCAGGGCTTCAACGACATCATCCTGTTTTCGAGCGTGGCACTCGCGTCTTTCGCATCCGGGGTGGTTTTCAATGCTTACGGATGGGCGGGGATGATTCTGCCGGTCTGGCCCCTGGCCATATCAGGCCTGGTGCTTCTGTTCTTCCTGTCGCGCCGGAAAATGGCTGCGGGCGACCCTGCCTAAACATTTTAAGCAAAACGACTGAATTCTTTGCGCCCGTGCAGCCGAATGGGCGTGGGGATACTTGACGCGGCATTTTGCAGCAAGCAATCTCGCCCGCGGTTCCGCACGCCTGGGCATAGGGGAGTTTTGCCGGGCGACCGCGGCAGTCTTAGGCAGCGCATTTCTGCCAAATTTGGAGGAATTGAGGAATGAGCATCATGTTTGCCGTCATAGTTTGCGGACTGTTGTCCGTAGTCTATGCGATCTGGGCAACCCAGTCGGTCCTTGCGGCCGATCAGGGCAATGCCCGCATGCAGGAAATTGCAGGCTATATCAGGGAGGGCGCGCAGGCCTACCTGACACGTCAATATATGACAATCGGGATTGTCGGTGTCGTTGTTTTCATTCTCGCATTCTTCCTTCTGTCGGCTGAAGCGGCTTTCGGTTTCCTGATCGGCGCGGTTCTTTCGGGTGCCGCGGGCTTCATCGGCATGCATGTCTCGGTCCGCGCCAATGTGCGCACCGCGCAAGCGTCATCCAAGAGCCTTGCTGCCGGCCTCGACATCGCCTTCAAATCGGGCGCCATCACCGGGATGCTGGTCGCGGGCCTCGCCCTGCTCGGCGTGGCCGTTTATTACTGGCTGCTGACGGATGTCATCGGCCATGAGCGCGGTGGCCGCGCGGTGATCGACGCACTGGTATCGCTCGGCTTCGGCGCGTCGCTGATCTCGATCTTCGCTCGTCTCGGTGGCGGCATCTTCACCAAAGGCGCAGATGTCGGGGGCGACTTGGTCGGCAAGGTCGAGGCCGGCATTCCGGAAGACGACCCACGCAACCCGGCGACCATCGCCGACAATGTCGGCGATAATGTCGGCGACTGCGCGGGCATGGCGGCCGACCTGTTTGAAACCTACGCCGTGACCGTTGTCGCAACGATGGTCCTCGCGGCGATCTTCTTCGCCGGCACGCCTTCGCTGGAAGTCGCGATGATTTATCCGCTCGCCATCTGCGGCGGTTCGATCATCACGTCGATTATCGGAACCTTCTTCGTAAAGCTCGGCTCCGACAACAACATCATGAACGCTCTATACAAGGGCCTGATCGTCACCGGCATATTGTCGATCTTCGCACTTGCCGGTGCCACCTGGCTGACCGTGGGCTTTGGGGATTTCGGCAAGGAAGGCGCCATGGTCAACGGCGCCAATCTGTTCTTCTGCGGTCTCGTGGGCCTGATCGTCACGGCACTCATCGTGGTGATCACCGAATACTATACCGGCACCAACAAGCGGCCGGTGAACTCGATCGCCCAGGCTTCCGTTACCGGACACGGTACGAACGTCATCCAGGGTCTTGCGGTTTCCCTTGAGTCAACCGCACTTCCGGCGATCGTCATCGTGTTCGGCATCATTGCCACCTATCAGCTCGGTGGCCTGTTCGGCACCGGCATCGCGGTCACCGCCATGCTCGGCCTCGCCGGCATGATCGTCGCGCTCGACGCCTTCGGTCCGGTCACGGACAATGCCGGCGGTATCGCGGAAATGAGCCATCTCGATCCCGAGGTCCGCAAGGTGACGGACGCGCTTGACGCGGTCGGCAACACCACCAAGGCGGTTACCAAGGGTTACGCGATCGGTTCGGCCGGCCTCGGCGCCCTCGTGCTGTTCGCGGCCTACTCGAACGACCTGCAGTATTTCGCGGCAAACGGAACGCAGTATCCGTATTTCGCGGATGTCGGCACCATCTCCTTCGACCTCTCCAACCCCTATGTCGTCGCCGGCCTGATCTTCGGCGGCCTCATTCCTTACCTGTTCGGCGGCATCGCGATGACGGCCGTCGGCCGCGCGGCTGGTGCGATCGTCGAGGAAGTGCGCCGCCAGTTCAGGGAACGGCCGGGCATCATGGCCGGCACGGAAAAGCCCGACTACGGCCGTGCAGTGGACTTGCTTACCAGGGCCGCGATCAGGGAAATGATCGTGCCGTCGCTGCTGCCGGTTCTGGCCCCGCTCGTCGTCTATTTCGGCGTGCTGCTGATCTCCGGTTCCAAGGCCTCGGCCTTCGCCGCACTCGGTGCCTCGTTGCTCGGTGTCATCGTCAACGGCCTGTTCGTGGCCATCTCGATGACATCAGGCGGCGGCGCATGGGACAATGCCAAGAAGAGCTTCGAGGACGGCTTTGTCGACAAGGACGGCGTCAAGCACCTGAAAGGCTCCGAAGCCCACAAGGCTTCGGTGACTGGCGATACGGTCGGCGATCCCTACAAGGATACCGCTGGTCCCGCCGTCAATCCGGCGATCAAGATCACCAACATCGTGGCGCTTCTGCTGCTCGCCGTGCTGGCTGGTTGAGTTCCACAATATGAAAACCGCGCCGGAGCGATCTGGCGCGGTTTCTTTCGAGCAACAACCAGAAGCGAGCGAGCCCGCTTCTCGTTTGTGAATTAATACTTCTGACCACGATTCTGGTTGAGCATCTGTGCCGCCGCATTGGCCGGATTGACGCCACCCTTGAGCAGCCGCATCAGGAAGGTCATTTCCGAGCCCGCGGTTGGGGTCGTACGGCCAAGCATGTTCACCACGCGGCCATCTTCCAGCTTGTAGTTCGCCAGCCGGTCGACCTCACCATCCTTGTTGAAATAGACCGCCAGGATGCTCTGCTCGACGAGCTTCGGCTTCATGAAAGCCGCCATCCGGGTACGCTTCTGCGAGATATAATAAAAGACCTCGTTGTCGAAGGTCGCCGATGCCGAAGGCGAGCCGAGCGACAGCAGAACCTGTTCGCGGCTGGAGCCGACGGGCGCCAGCGCCAGCGTCTGTTCGTCGACGACATAGCCATTCTGGATCGTATCACCCACGCCCTGGCACGATGACAGCGAAACCGTCGCGGCGAGGACGGCTGCAATGATGCCGCTCGCCTTCAGGGTGCGGTTATTCTTGACTTCAATTCCCAACGCTATCTCCCAAGATCGTCGCCCGGCGGACTGGGTCGGCCGCCATTTCGTCTCATCTGCCATCGAAGAGACGCAGTTTCCCTGAATAAGCCTGCGCCATTGCTTTTCGTGCCTGCTTCGGTAAACCAGCTTCTTTAAGGATGCAACAAGCCGTCCGCGATTGCATCGGATTTCAGAACGCCAAATCAGGGCAAATTGATGATTTTCAGACTGTTCCGCAAAAATAAGGTGAACCAGGCAATCATGGTTCGCCAGTATGGTATTCTGACAACAGCTGCCCGTGCGCCGGCCTTCTTCGAAACCATGAACGTGCCTGATACGGTGATGGGCCGCTTCGAGATGCTTTCGATTGCGCTGATTCTGTATTTCCGCCGCACGGCAGGCGCCGGTGATGATGTGAAGGCGATCGCGCAGGACGTAGTCGAAGCCTTTTTCGAAGACCTTGACCACTCGATGCGTGAACTCGGCATCGGCGACAATGGCGTGCCTAAACGGATGAAGAAGTTGGCCAGTATGTTCTATGGCCGCCTTGATTCCTATGCCCGGGCTCTGGAGAATGCCGATGAAACAGCGCTGGAAACAGCGCTCAAGCGAAATATTCATCCGGAGAACACCGACAAGACGCTTTCTATGCATCGGCTCGCACATTATATGCTGAGGTCAGAAGAAGAATTGAAAAACGTGCCCGAATCCATCCTCAGGAGCGGCGAGGCGCATCTCGCCGGGATGGAACAGGAGGAAGCATGACAACGGACATAATCAGTCCTCGGCTCTTCAGCCACCGCGTGAAGGTCGGCCAGATTTCGCACAATGCGCTCGAGATCCACATAGAGGCCAATGCCGTGGAGCGTGAAGCGTTGGCCAGGCTCTGGGACATCGTCGGCATCGACGCGCTGTCGGCGGACCTCAAGCTGCGCCGGTGGAAAAAAGACGGTGTCAGGGTGTTCGGCACGGTGCATGCGGAAGCCACCCAGGCCTGCGTCGTGACGCTCGATCCGGTTTCCGAAGTTATCGACGAGGAGCTGGATGAGATATTCGTACCCGAAGGATCGCCTCTAGCCCGCATTGCGGCCAACGACCAGGGCGAGATCGTCATCGACCCGGATGGTCCCGACCTGCCCGAATACTTCACCGGCGACACGATCGATGTGGGCGCGGTCGTCGCCGAGACCGTCGCCATGGCGCTCGATCCCTATCCGCGCAAGCCGGGCGTGGCATTCGCAGACCACATCGAGGGCAATGCCGAGGAGGTCAGCAAGCCGTCACCCTTCGCGGTGCTCAAAGGCCTGAAGGGCGAATGAATGGCGCCGCATCTGGCAATGCCGACGCCATGGAAGCACAATCGGGCCGGGAGACCGGCCAAGACAATAAGGAAGACGCAAGCGTGGTCAAGATATCGATCGATGCGATGGGGGGCGATGTCGGCCCGGAAGTCTGTATCGCAGGGGCTGCCATAGCGCTCGACCGCGAGCCTGACATACAATATGTGATCTACGGGCAGGAATCGATCTGCAGGCCGATCCTCGACCGGTTTCCCAAGCTCAAGGCCAAAGCGGATTTCCGCCATTGCGAAGTCGCCATCCGGATGGACGAGAAACCCAGCCAGGCACTGCGCCGGGGGCGTTACACGTCGTCGATGTGGAAGGCGATCGAGGCCGTCAAGCTCAAGGAGACCGATGTCGCAGTCTCGGCAGGCAATACCGGTGCGCTGATGGCAATGTCGAAATTCTGTCTCCGCACCATGGCCAATGTCGAACGTCCGGCGATCGCCGGCATCTGGCCGACCAAGCGCGGCGAGAGCATCGTGCTGGATATCGGCGCGACGATTGGCGCGGATTCCCAGCAGCTCCTCGACTATTCGATCATGGGTGGCGCAATGGCACGGGCGCTCTTCGAGGTCAAGCGGCCGACCGTGGGACTGCTCAATGTCGGCGTCGAGGAGATCAAGGGCCAGGAGGAGGTCAAGGAGGCCGGCCGCCTGCTGCGCGAGGCAAATCTCGACACCATCGATTACCGGGGGTTCGTGGAGGGCGACGATATCGGCAAGGGTACGGTCGATGTTGTCGTGACCGAGGGCTTTACGGGCAATATCGCGCTCAAGGCTGCCGAGGGCACTGCGCGCCAGATTGCCGAATATCTCAGGGAATCGATCATGCGCAGCTGGACGGCCCGGATCGGCTACCTGTTGGCCAGGAGCGCTTTTGAACGGGTTCGCGAGAAAATGGACCCCCGCAAGGTCAATGGCGGCGTCTTTCTCGGATTGAATGGGATTGTCATAAAAAGTCATGGCGGAACGGATGGCGAGGGCTATGCCGCAGCCATTAAGGTGGGCTATGACATGGTCCGGAATGGGCTTTTCGACAAGATTGAAGCCGATTTGAAGAAATTTCATGCCCTCATCGTGCCGCCATCGGACGTTGAGGAGGAAACGGCGACAGGGATTGTTTGAATTGAGTATGATCCGATCAGTGGTCCGTGGCTTTGGCTCGGCTCTGCCGAAGCGTGTGCTGACCAATCGTGAAATGGAATCCAGTGTCGACACCACTGACGAATGGATCGTACAGCGCACCGGCATCCGCCAACGTTACGTCGCCGACGAAACCGAGACGACCGCGTCCCTCGGCGAGGCGGCCGCGCGCGCGGCGCTCGACAATGCCGGCCTGACTCCTAACGACATCGACCTGATCATCCTGGCGACGTCGACGCCCGACAACACCTTTCCCGCAAGTGCGGTCAATATCCAGGACCGGCTCGGCATGAAGCATGGCGCCGCGTTCGACATCCAGGCGGTGTGCACCGGATTCGTCTATGCCATGTCGACGGCGGATCTCTATATCCGCGGCGGCATGGCCAAGCGCGTCCTTGTGATCGGCGCTGAAACCTTTTCGCGTATACTCGACTGGAACGATCGCACGACGTGCGTTCTGTTTGGCGACGGCGCCGGAGCGCTGGTGCTGGAGGCCCAGGACGGGCAGGGCACAGTCGGCGATCGTGGCATCCTGACCTCGCATCTCAGGTCCGACGGTAGCCACAAGGACAAGCTCTATGTCAATGGCGGGCCCTCGACCACGGGCCAGGCGGGTTTCATTCAGATGGAGGGTCGCGAGGTCTTCAAATATGCCGTCGGCATGATCACCGACGTCGTTTACGATGCCCTCAACGCCACCGCTCTCGAAGTCGAGGATATCGACTGGCTGGTGCCGCACCAGGCCAATATCCGCATCATCGAAGGCTCGGCCAAGAAACTCGGAATTCCGATGGAGAAGGTCGTCGTGACGGTCGACCAGCATGGCAACACATCGGCTGCCTCGATCCCGCTGGCACTCGCCGCCGCCGCCGGCGATGGCCGCATCAAGCAGGGCGATATCGTGCTCCTCGAGGCCATGGGCGGCGGCTTCACCTGGGGCTCGGTTTTGCTGCGGTGGTAATCATTACAGTATCATACGCCTGTTCATGATCCTGCTTGACCCGAACCGCCAACAACAATACTCTCCCGAAAAATCCACTTTAATCAGTGATTGATAAGCGGGGGATCATGAGCGGCAAGACTGTGACAAGGGCGGACCTGGCAGAATCGGTCTTCCGCAAGGTGGGCTTGTCGCGCACCGAATCCGCTCAGCTCGTCGAGACCATCATCGACGAGGTTTGCAACGCGATCGTCCGAGGTGAGAGCGTCAAGCTCTCGTCCTTCGCCACCTTCCAGGTGCGCGCGAAGAACGAGCGGATCGGACGCAATCCCAAGACCGGCGAGGAAGTGCCGATTTCACCCCGCCGCGTCATGACCTTCAAGGCCTCCAACGTGCTCAAGAGCCGTATCCTGAAAAGCCATCTGAGCCGCAAGGCCAAGAAGGCCTGAGACTGATGGAAAAAAGTCCCGACGCATTCAGGACGATCAGCGAGGTCGCAGACGACCTCGACCTTCCGCAGCATGTTCTGCGTTTCTGGGAAACGCGCTTTCCACAGATCAAGCCGCTCAAGCGCGGTGGCGGCCGGCGGTATTATAGGCCGGACGATGTCGAACTGCTGAAAGGCATTCGACATCTGCTTTATGATCACGGCTATACGATCAAGGGCGTGCAGAAACTGCTGAAAAACAACGGCAACAAATTCGTCGCCGCTGCTGCCTCGGGCGATCTCGCGACCATGGAGGCCCTTGCCGCCCAGAGCGAAGCCGACGACGACGTGCGGCCGCAGGCAGCGCAGCAGAAGAATGTCGCCTTCGACGACGACCAGATCGTCGGACGGCCGAAGGCGCCGGCGAACCGGCGCTTCTTCGGCCTGATCGGTAGTGGCGAGGATCAGGATTTCTCGGCAACGGGCAATATGATCGGCAAGGAGGACAGGGCGCTGCTGCAGGAAGCGCTGTTCGACCTGCTTGAATGCAAGCGCCTGCTCGATCAGGTTCGATGAACGCTTTGATAGAGTCTCCATGGATGCAATCCTCGTGCAAGCAAGGCGCGCTAGACCCGTCGTCATAGAATGACTCTATGACGAAAAGGGGAGCCGCATGAGGACGGCAGAGTGGACAAAAGTTGTCTATATCGAGATCGCGGGCGACAAGCGCGAATATGTCCGGATTTCCAACACCCGTGAGGCAGCCCGTTGCCTGCTTGAAAAGTGGCCGGCAAAGGACAGCCGCAGCTACAAGCACGCCGTAGTCGGCTGTTCACGCGCGCTGAAGGGATATATTTCCGACGATATGGCGCGACTTTTCCTGGTGGAAGCGGCCAAGGCCGCAAATTTCCCATACGCGGTCAACCCCCGCGCGACCAATTTCGAGAAGTTCGAAATGGAGATCGGCGACGTGGCGCGCCAGTTGATCGCTGCCGAACAGGTCCTGCTCCAGTCGAGGAACTGAGCCGTAACCCTGTCGCCGATCGGGCTTTCTGCAACGCTGCGTGCGCTATCGCACGCAACGTTTTCGCGACCAATTTTCATTGGCATTCTCTTAAATCTCTCCTACTTATGTACGAGCGTTCTAATGCGCAGGGGAGAGACATATGAGGAATTACCCGGGTATATTGCAATCCGACGAATTCCAGGTCGTGCAGGACGTTTTCAAGAAGATTGTCTCTGAACCCTGGTTTTCGCGCGACATCGCACGCCAGCAGCAGTTCGGGGCCTTTGTTATCCGTGCCTATCAGAGCGGTACGACGGATACTGGCAAGCTTTACGATCTGTGCTCACGCACAGCGCAGGACAGGTTTTCAGAAACCAGGCACTGAAATAGGTTCGACCAAACAGAGCCCGCCATCTCGCGATGGCGGGCCATTTGATTCTATGGACCTGCTGGGCGTTCCATACGGTTTCGCGCGTGGCGCAACTCATCGAATATTGATGGACGACTTACGGGGGCTAAGTCTCGCTCCAAAAATGGTCGGGGTGGCCGGATTTGAACCGAAGACCCTTGACCTTTAGTCTCGAAGGGCCGCCAAGCCGCCCCGTGCTGCGCGGAGGCATCTGCAGGAGCGAAGCAGCTGCATTGTGAAGCGAAGTGCGGGGTGCGTAAAGAGTCAGAAAAGGGGAACGGGGAAGAGAAAAAGCCGGCTTCGGCGGGTTCGGAACGTTTTCCTCCTCATCTGGTTTTCCTAAAATAGGATTGGAGGCTAAGATGACGACATTCATGTGGATTTTGGTGGTGGCGGGCGGGCCTGTTATTCTTGGCTGCGCAATAGCTTATGCAATGATGCGAAGTCGGCGCCTGACGCCAACCGAGGAACATAGGCGGGACGACGCGATCAAGGACATGTATGAAAAGCAGGGTTGAGGTGCGGCGGCGTTTTAGCTCCGTTGGAACGCTCGAACAAGTTGAGCTTTGTGGGGTGCCCGAACCCAGCTTGGTCTCATCCCTGCCGCGACGCACGGATCAACTATCTGTGAGTGGCGGCAACCTTACCAACCGCAGCGGGTTCTCGACTCGTGAACAACAACAACGAGGAACCCCAATGAAAACCATTCTCACAACCACACTCGCGGTCGCCATGCTCGCCGGCTCGTCCTTTGCCTTTGCCGCAGACAACAGCAACAGCGGCGGCGGCAACAAGACGACTATGGGTCAGGAGACGACTGGCAGCGTCAATAGCGGCACCGACTCGCCCGACCAGGCGGAGATTGAACGCTGCAAGACCGCCCCTGCTGACGACGTTAAGTGCGCCGGCCTGCCAAAGAACTAATAGACGAGAAGTGGAGGCCCCTGAATCGGGGCCTTTCTTTTCGCGCTCGTTGACCGTCCGCGCGATTTGCGGAACCAATCACGGCTGTATGGAGTTATCGTGTGAACCGGAGGAGCAGCTATGAACAGCAACACCCGCATCATTGTCATCATACTCGGCGTCGTCGTGCTGGCGATGGTTGCCTATGGCATGCTTGGCGACCGCACGTCGGGACCCGGGCCCGCCACCACGACCACAACCACCCCTGCCGACACGACGCAGCCCGCGACGAACACGCAATAGTCTGTAGCGAAAAAAAATAGCTCGCCCCGAGCGAACTCGACGGATGGGCAAGTTGGGTCGCGCGAAAAGGCCTGAGCGCCAGCGGCAACAGCGCGCACGAGATCAGACGACGGCGCCGGCAAGCATTCCCCAACGGAAAGTGGACATGCGCTTCACCGACGCGGCCCGTCAATAACCCGCTGGCGGGCTCAACGCCATCAAGTAGCATGTTGGCCCATAGCTGCGCCAGTTCGCGACGGCGGGTCACGTGGGCCGCTCTGACACGCGGTACTGGCTACAATGTGGCTAGAAAATTTATAGCCGCGATCTGGGGATCGCCTAAGCTATTGAAAATGTTGGTCGGAGT